>ENA-OZGV01000007-OZGV01000007.1-human-gut-metagenome-genome-assembly--contig:-NODE-7-length-151718-cov-8.376433_pt1 | contig 151718 bp, 112 predicted proteins | sample MGYA00245120_ERZ653665 | MGnify/ENA primary metagenome ERZ653665 (study PRJEB26926, sample SAMN06165250) | human gut metagenome | biome: ENVO:00009003; feature: ENVO:2100002; material: ENVO:00002003... | reverse complement strand
AGGGTGTTACCTGCGGTAACACCCTAAAACGGACACAATTTTTGTCCTATATGCCCAATATAAAACGTTCAACGTAGTGAGTCTATAAGCCAAGCTGCAATTCTGATCACAAATCGACTATTTATTCAGATCTTTTCCTGCTTCAATATCGTTTTCGATTTCAGCTTTCTTCACCGAATCATCTCCTGCAGAACGAGCAAGAATGTTTGCATAAATAGCACCAGAAATATTGTGCCATACACTAAATACTGCACCAGGAACAGCTGCCAGTGGCATGGTGGCAAAATGAACCGTAGCCAAAGAAGTAGCAAGACCAGAATTCTGCATACCTACCTCAATAGAAAGAGTACGGCGCTGAGCCTTGCTCAAACCAAGTAAACGACCTGCCAAATAGCCAAAAGCATATCCACATACATTGTGAAGCATTACTACAGCAATGATAAGCAGACCAACGGACATCAAGCTTGCGGCATTAGCAGCAACAACCGCCATAATAATTAAAGAAATGCCAACTACTGAAATAAGCGGCAGTATGCGTGCAAATTCTTTTGCGAACTTTTCGAAAATCCTGTTGATGATAAAGCCCAAAGCAATAGGAACCAAAACAACCTGGACAATAGAAATAAACATATCCCAAACTGCAACATCAACCGTCTGGCCAGCAATAAGCAAAACCAACAAAGGGGTCACAATAGGAGCCATAATAGTTGTGCAAGCCGTCATGCCAACAGACAGAGCAACGTCACCCTTTGCAAGATAAGTCATAACGTTGGAACTTGTACCACCAGGACAGCAGCCTACCAGAACAACACCAACTGCAAGCTCAGGAGGAAGCTGGAAAATAGTTACCAAAATAAAAGCAAGAGCGGGCATAATGATGAACTGAGCAAAAATACCTGTGATAACAGCCTTTGGCTTAGTAAATACAACCTTGAAGTCAGTTAGGGTCAAAGTCATACCCATACCAAACATAACAATACCCAAAAGAATATTTACATAACTGGTTTTAATAACCGATGAAACAGGTCCAGGAAAGACCAAGGCAATAATTGCGACAACAAGAGCAATGATTGCCATGTACTTTCCAGCATAATCGCTGATTTTTTCTAATACCTTCATGCATCATCCTTTCAATACGCAGGCGGACATTCCATGTGATACCAATAAAGCATCAAAAATGGTGGAATTGTGCAAAGATATTTCTCTTGAGTTGCGCTATCAAACGTTTAACAAAAAAAATTTTGTTACCGTACCAAATTTCAGGATTTTCGGACATAATTGCCTAACGTTAAAGAAAGAAATCGTATTCATAATCCATTGAAAATAGTGAACTACTCGTACTTATTTGGTAACAACTACTCAACAACAAATCTTTAACTATCTTGTTTACACCACTTATGTAAACGATTTGTTACAGCAAAAGAACTTAAATATACGCATAATAAAACTGAGTATGAAATTCTTACTACGGCATATTGCAATAACCCAAAAATACAGCGCAAGGATTCTTGTATGAAATCATCTTTTACTTTTACGCGTCTAAAAGACATTGTTCTTAAACGAAAAAGAATACTCATAATTGGCGCCTGCATTATCTTGTTTATTGAACTGCTTGATGATGTACTTGAAGGCGATCTTATGACTCTCGACCTTCTAGCAAAAGCCTTTTTTGTTGAAAACCTTCGAGCAGATTGGCTTACTCCCATCATGGAAAGTATTTCTGCGCTTGCGACTCCAGTTTCTCTTCTTGTATTGCTTCTAGTAATTGTTGCGTTTGCGCCTGGCAAACGTCCTGGCATGTTCTGTACTGTTAATCTTGTTCTTGTTGTTCTATTAAACGTTCTTTTAAAAGAACTGGTTCAGCGTCCTCGTCCTGAAGATATTAACCTTGTTGTAGAAACTGGCTTCAGTTTTCCTTCAGGTCATTCCATGGTCGCTATGGCTTTCTTTGGCTTGTTAGTGTGGCTTGTTTGGCATTACGAAAGAGACCGCACTTTGCGACTGGCTTGCTGTGCGGGCTTTTCACTCATTATTCTGCTCATAGGAGTTAGCAGAATTTATCTAGGTGTTCATTATGCTTCGGATGTATTAGCGGGATTCTGTATTTCCTTAGCCTGGCTTGCAATGTATACCAGTGTTGCCGCGCCTTTTCTTCTCCAAGAAGCAGAAGAAAAGGCCGACTAATAGACTAACTTGCTAATAGCCGAATCTTCTTGTTTTTAGCAGAATGTTGCTTATCAATTACAACCAATACAGTGCAAAGCAACGTAGCTAGCATTTCGATGCTAGCTACGTTTGTCATCTTCTTCGTCTATCGAAGCAATAATTTCGGTATACCCTTCTTTGGAAGCCGCATCCGCTGTTCGGTCCGTATTTCCGTAAGCTCTATCACCGTAAGTACCTCCACGAACTGAGCTTCGTGTTTGAGCAGGATATAATCCTTGCTCATGCGATTCACTCCTGGACGGTTCTTGCCTATATGGTTCCTGGCTATGCTCATGTACGGATCGTGGAATGCTGCGACTGCGTTGGTTGTCGGCCGCATGAGCGCCGCTTATGCTGGCATCATCTCTAGGACGAGTAACTCCCGAATATGCTCTACGTGTTCTACACACGCGTGCCTCATCATGTGCCTGACGCGCTGCCCGCTGTTCTCGGACACGAAGCCGAGCATCGCTTACTTCTTGCGCTCGTACACCCGCCGCCGCAGTTGACTCATATGCGCTTGCCGCAGCAGCCTCCCCTGCAAGCGTTTCTTCCACTCGCTCAGGATGGCGATGCAATTCCCAACGGATACTTGCATATTCCCATACCAGTAATACCAGCAAAATGGTCATAACGATGAGATAGCCAATTACTGCACCAGGCAGCCCTGTAAAGTCGATCAGGAGAATAGGAACAAACAACGAGAAACCAAAAGTAATAACGTAGAGCTTCATGACCGACTTTTGGCGACGAAGCACCGTAATTACTTGATACAAAAAGTCAATAATCGCCGTTACACCACCAGCTGCAATCATGATATAGCTCAATCCGCGGAACTGTTCGAAATCTACGCCATACATGAAGCTCATGACAGGAATACCGATAGTTGCCATCACGAAAATAACAACTAGGGTAATGACAATAACTACCGCCACAATCGCTAGAATCACCAAGTCAAAACGACGACGCTTTTCTGCATCCGCCCACATTTGTGCCATACGAACAAGCAATGGTTTATAAATTGATCCTACTGTGAGCAAGATTGCCTGAGCCGGGAAATAAAGCGCGTTGAAATAGAGCTGATTGTCATAGCTCAAAACGCCTTCCATGACGAACTTAGGCATATTGTCGATCAGCGAATACATAAACAGCGCGATAAACACAGGGAAACACTGTTTGAATAAAGCGGCAATACTCGCAAAACTTCTACCACGCGAACGGGGTGTTTCTAAGTGCGCCAACGGGAAAGTAAGCACTATAAACGTCAGAGCAGCCGCAACCGCCATAGCAATGCTTGCAACAACAAGATTGCGCGTGATAAGAAGTGCGACAGAAAAAACGATGAAGACTACAACCGAACGAAATGTTTGCGAAATTCCCGCCAAATACAGTTTGTCCATCTGCTGAAGTCGGCCTTCATAAACATCTGCCAAACCATCGATCATTTTGTAGGTACAAACCGCCATACAAATGGTAAACATGTCCGCATTGTAACCACGAAATGAACAGTACAGATAAGCTACCAGCATCATAACGATGCACGTAATCCAACGATTAACCTGATAATCGAAAAAAGAATGCTTCTCCCCAATGTCTGAAACCTGATACGTGCGAACACCATAATTGCCAATAATCATTAGCAGCGTACCAATGATAAAGGCCATAGAAAACATACCAGCTTGTTCAGTACCACTAAGTTGCGTCACCACAATAGTAAGGAAAGGAAATACCATTCCCCACGCACCCGTACCAATAGTGTTGCAAATATAATCTCGTGACGTGCGATGAGATTCGAATTCTTCTTCTTGATCAAAAGATCCTTCAGTTACAACTCCCAATAAACGGTTGCACCAACGATTAACAATGCGCTTAATCGGATTTTGCTTTCGAGGGCGCTGCGGTTTCTTCTTTGAATGATTTGCATTATTAGCACCATTCGTTGGAACAAACGAAGTTGCCCTTTGCGCTACCTGACGAGCTTTGTCAGCGAAAGAAGTTCGACTTTTCTGATTGTTTTGATGTCTTCCTTGCATATGCGCTGGATTCTTGTCCTCTCTTAAATGAGCGCGATTAACAGGTGTTTTTCTTCACACCTAAAAATTCTATTCGAAAAATTATAGTAACAGCTACATAGAATACTTAATCGTTTATGAGAGTTACAAAAAACAAGCACGGAGAATACAAGGAAGAACCATACAAAAGTTGCCACAAAGATTTTCCTTTGTGGCAACCGTAAAACTTTAGATAAGTTTACAGATCAGATTATTAATAGATTCCGAACATATATCCCAATTCGTCATCCCAAGCATCTTCGTCTATTGCCCAAGTTCCATCTGACTGCTTAACAAAATCAATTGCTGTGTAATAGCTTGTGGTTCCAGTAGTTTCGTTCATCGCCTGATTGAAATATTCACCCACGCGCTTTGTTGCTTCATCTTGAGTCATTGAATCTGCTTCTCCTGAATCGATGAAGTCATTAGCAAGATCATAAAATGCGTTATTAAATTCGAACCAATCACGCATAGTGATGTCGGCATACATAGTTGCTGTGCCTTCTTCTTCGTCTACATAAACTCCGTCGTAGCTGTAGTCAAAATCAGTCAGCAACCAACGAACTAAATCTTCAGGATTAGTTCCCATTTCTTCGTTAGTAAGACCTGTGCTTTCAGCAATGCTTTCATCTACGCGAGTTACCAATGTATCAACTAATGCTTGATCCTGATTCTTCAACTGATCAAGCCTTGCAATACCCAAATCGTAACAAGCCTGTTCATCCGGCGACAAATTCTCAACCGATTCAGTGCTCGAATACGATGATGAATAACTTGTAGCATTATCAACTGGTCCAGTAAGAATGTTGTATGACAGTACAAGACCTGCAATAAACGAAATAATGGCAAACACGATGCCTGCAATACCACAAATCAAACCAGCTGTTGTTTTTCCGCACTTACCAGTGGCACGCACAGCGCGACGAGACAAAACTATAGCGATAACGCCCAAGATAATTGAAACAAGTGGACTAAATAAGGCAGTAGGTATAGCAATAATGCCACATACAAGTGCTGCGGTTCCTTTTCTCTTCACACCTGCACCAGCGCCAGGAGTGTACTGCGGCTGTGGCGGAACATATCCCCCGCCTGGTTGTTGAGGCTGCGGCGTAGGCTGTGCAGGCTGAGGCATAGGCTGCGTAGGCTGTGGTGTGGGTTGCGCAGGCTGCGATACAGGAGGCTGCATGGGTTGAGCAGGCGCAGATGTAGGTTGCGGAATTGACTGCGCAGGTTGAGGCTGTTGCGGTTGCACAGGCTGCTGCGGTTGCTCTGGGTGAACAGGCTGCGACGTTGGCTGTGCAGGTTGCTGCGGTTGAGGCGCAGGTTGCACGGGATCCCCTGTTGGAGGAGCGGGCTGAGCAGCATCCGCTACAGAAGATATTGGTTGCTGAGGTTGAGGAACCTCGCTTGATTCTTCACCTGGCTGTTGTGGTTGAGGAATACTCTTGTCTTTTTCATCCATGATGTTTCCTTTCTCAAGCAGCACGTACTTGAAAGCGCAAAAGTTCGTAGTCAGCCGACGAAGAAATAAACAGTGTTTCAAATTGCAATGCAGAGAGTTACATCCCAAGCCGAAAAACTGCTTTTAATCGGTACTGGTTCTGCTTCACAATTATCACACATATCTGTTAGGCAAATGTCAACAAGTACCTATTTTTTGAGACGAAATGCAACATTCCCACCCCTGCCCACCTCGCAAAGCTATTCTTTTCTACCATTTTGGCCATTTATCTCTAATTTGAGAAACTTTCTCAAATTCATTGACACAAACCATTGCTTACATAAAATGAGAAACGTTTTCAATTTCAAATACGGAGCAACGTGCGTTTTAACGAGGCGCAAAAAAACAAATTGGAAGTGAAATACGTGTCTGCAACGCGACAATACAAAACAAAACAAAAGGAATTAATTCTTGAATGCATTCGTATGCACCAGGGATCCTTCATTACCATCAAAGATATAACCACCGCGCTCAATGAACGTCACGAAAAAGTGGGCACTGCAACAATCTATCGCAACCTTGATCGTTTAGAAGAAGAAGGCATTATTACCCGCTGTACTATTGAGGGTATTGATGGTGTTTGCTATCGCTATTTACCTGACGCTCCAGAAAACGTTTACTTCTTTTTGAAATGCGAACGTTGCGGAGATTTATCCCCCATAGACTGCGGTGAGTTGCAGCATCTTTATGAACACGTAATTGAGCATCACCATGTCCGCATCAATCCTAGCAAAACTGTACTTTATGGTTTGTGCGAAGCGTGCCTTGCAAAAGAGGAGGCCTAAACTTCTATGGATCTACTCCCCCATCTTTTAGAACATGCCTTTGAAGATACAATCTATCTTGTACCTTTCCTGCTCGTAACCTATTTATTGCTTGAAATACTAGAACACAAAGCAGGCGATAAGGCCGCTGTTTTAGTAAAGAAAGCAGGCATAGCAGGACCATTTGTAGGCGCGTTATTAGGCGCTGTTCCCCAATGCGGATTTTCCGCAGCAGGATCAGCACTATATGCAAGCCGTGCCATAACACTCGGCACCCTGTTTGCGGTATTTTTGTCCACGTCAGACGAAATGCTCCCGCTATTCATTGCTGAACAGGTAGACCCCACCATCATGCTTTCTATCATCGGGGTGAAAGTTGCCATAGGTATGATTATGGGTTTTGCTATTGATGGCATTGTTCGCTTACGTGTTCACTCTCACATTAAGCGCGAAGAAACGCAGATACGAAACGAAAAGCATCCCCACGAACAATCGCACAACCCAGAGCACAAGCTAAACGCAGTAGCACAACATACATACTCCCCCGACCATGACCATTACCATAACCACGATCACGAGCATGATCACGAGCACGAGCATCATCATGTAACAAGCGAAGAATTAGAACAACCTTTTTCCCATCATCACTGTCACAATCCTAGCTGCAGCGTATCCGATGGACATAATAGCTGGAAAGATATTGTGATCAGCGCTTTGAAGCATACCCTTCAAGTTACCATCATTGTGTATCTGATTTCTTTTGTATTGGTAGCAATAATGGAACTTGCTGGTGAAGATGCTATTACCAGCTTCCTTATTGATAATCCTGGCGTTGCTATTTTTGGTTCTGCATTAGTGGGACTTATACCAAACTGTGGCGCTAGCGTTGTAATAACCCAGCTTTATTTGGATGGTATGTTAGGAACAGGCGCCATGATTTCTGGACTGCTTGTTTCTGCTGGCGTAGGTATTCTTGTTCTGTTTAGCGAAAACCATCGCCTCCGCCAAAACATTTTTATCCTTTTAGGTCTATTATGCGTAGGCGTTGTCTGGGGAGCTTTATTCGAAATGGCAGGAATTCAATTCCTGTAAACATACAGCAAGTAAGACCTGTTATTTCCTAAAAAGTTAGCTCAAAGAAATCGGATTAAACGAAGCATTAACTAGAGTTACATAACTACATTACGTAACTCTAGTTAATGCTCATAGATTTATAGCCTCTAGCTTTACTCAATACCAAGCCATTCAAGCCATTGCGGAAACTCGTGTTGAGCTTGGTTATAGCCATCAAAATAGCTTGCACGGAGTTTTTTCAAATCAGTTGTGTTATTGCTTACCGCCATTTTGTCAGCATACACAATGTAGGCTTTTCCTTCTTCGGCAAGGTGTTCGAGCTTTTCAAGCTCAGCATTATAACGTTCATTACGGGTAAGCAGCGCTTCGCGAACATAAGGATATTTATGGTAGCTATTCGCAATTAGGCGAGCACTATGCCCAATATCAGGTGCAGGCTTTCGGAACCCTTTTGGACGGGTAAGTATGGCAAAAATACGAGAACACCCCGAATCAAGCGCAAGCTGCAAAGGAATACCAGCACCATCACCTAACCCGCCGTCGTAATATACGTGATCACCAATAGTAACGGCAGGCATAACAAAAGGAAGGGTACTACTAGCGCGAACGCGCACCATTAAATCCTGAAGAGCTGCCATATCTTCCTTGTGCCAGACAACAGTTTCTCCCGTATCGCGATCAAATGCTTGAATTGCACAGGGTGTAGGATTGTTCCAGAACGCCTCAAAATCAAAAGGCAAAACTCCACCAGGAAGGCCCGTTTCCTCATAGATCCATTCAGCAGAAAACATACCTTTGCCCTGCAAAAAGCTCGCAAGACCTCCGAATTCTGGTTCCATTACAAGATCAACAAAGCTTGTGCGTGTTCTTTGGATGTCTCCCGAAAGAAAATTAACAGTGTTGCTAGCACCTGCAGAAATGCCACAAACATAGTCAAAGGTAATGCCTTGCTCCATAAGAAGCGATGCCATTGCGGAAGTATAACTTGCCCGCATGCCACCACCTTCAAACATCAAAACAACGTCATCCGCATGACGATTAACCTTTTTCATACAGACAAACCCCTCTCTTACGTACATTTAAATCGCAAGAATAAGATTACCAGTTGTTATTGCTTCTTATTTTCAACAATGTGTGATCTTCTGTCTTATTGTTGAAAGATATTTATTCTCTAAAGCCCAGAAATAACAAAGAATAGGCTTCGTTATGCCCTTGAACTGGTACAATGCCTCAACAGAGGGAATTTTTTGTCGTGAGGGACGACGAACAGAGGGGATCTCATGAGCAGCAACAAGGAAGAAGGCGCTTATACGCCTTTCATGCGCAAGCTCCATTCTTTTGCAGGGGTTTTCCCATTAGGAATATTTCTTTGTTTTCATATGCTGGTAAATTATTCGGCTAACTGGGGAACAGAACCCTACAACATGATGGGCTCATTCATGGCTCATATGCCTTATAAAATTGTGCTTGAAACGTTCATTATTTTCCTGCCTTTACTATTCCACGCAATATATGGCGTATACCTTGCTTTCACCTCAAGCGTTAGCGTAGGACAATTCACCTACTTCAGGAATTGGCGTTATGTATTCCAGCGAATTACGGGAATTATTGCTTTTCTTTTTGTTGCTTGGCATATTTATGGCACAAAACTTCAAGTTGAACTTACTGGTGTAGATCCAAGCTATGCAATGGTTGCAAGTATTGTTGATAATCCTGTTGGATTGGTTCTTTTTGCCATTGGGCTTTTGTGCTGTGTGTATCACTTTATAAATGGTCTTTGGACTTTCCTTATTACCTGGGGTATTACCATCACTCCCCGTTCACAGCAAATTTCTGAATACGTACTAATTGTTGTGTTCTTCGTTTTTGCCGCATTCAGCTTAAAAGCATTGTCTGCTTTTGTGTAATTTGCGGATTACTTCTATACGTATTCATTGCCTGCCTAAACCCGTAAAACAAAACATTACAGATAAAGGCAAGGCATAGCAAAACTTACAGACGCTGAGAGGGATTCATATGGCTAAGGGAACAATAGCAGTTATTGGGGGCGGACTTGCAGGCCTGATGGCTGCCTTAAAAATTGTTGATGCGGGTTTATCGGTTGATCTTTTTTCTTTAGTGCCGGTAAAACGCTCCCATTCTGCCTGCGCTCAAGGCGGGATTAACGCCGCTCTTGATACAAAAGGCGAAGGCGATTCGATTGACGAACACTTTGATGACACCATTTATGGCGGAGATTTCTTAGCGAACCAACATCAAGTACGCGGAATGATAGAAGCTGCCCCACGCATTGTTCATATGTTTGACCGTATGGGAGTAATGTTTAACCGCACTCCTGAAGGTCTTCTTGATTTACGCCGTTTCGGCGGCACCCAAAAACGTCGTACTGCCTTTGCTGGCGCAACCACCGGACAGCAGCTTTTATACGCCCTGGATGAGCAGGTACGCGCCAAAGAAGTTGAAGGCAGCATCCGAGTATTTGAAGGCTGGGAATTCGTTTCAGCAGTTTTATATAACGGTGTATGCCATGGTATTACTGCTCAAAATTTAGCTTCGATGGAAATAAAAGCCTTTCCTGCAGATGCCGTGATTATTGCAACGGGCGGGTGTGGCGCTGTTTTTGGAAAATCAACCAATTCAACCATTAATACGGGCTATGCAGCCGCCCGCGTATACAAGCAGGGCGCTTTATATGCAAACGGTGAATTTGTACAAATCCACCCCACCGCTATTCCTGGCGAAGACAAAAACAGATTAATCAGTGAATCTGCCCGTGGAGAAGGCGGACGTGTTTGGACCTACAAAAACGGCAAGCCCTGGTACTTCTTAGAAGAAAAATATCCTGCCTATGGCAACTTAGTTCCTCGCGATATTGCTGCACGCGAAATATTCGACGTATGTATAAACCAGCACCTTGGCATTGATGGTAAAAATGTTGTGTATCTGGATGTGTCTCATATCAAGCCAGAAATATTGGATGTAAAGCTTGGTGGCATTCTAGATATTTACGAAAAGTTCGTGGGCGATGACCCCCGAAAAGTTCCTATGCGCGTAGCGCCTAGTGTTCATTATTCCATGGGCGGCCTTTGGGTAGATATTGAACAGCACACCTCAATTCCTGGATTGTTTGCTGCAGGAGAATGCGACTTTTCTCAGCATGGCGCAAACCGCCTTGGAGCAAATTCGCTTCTTTCAGCAGTATATGCAGGATCAGTTGCAGGGCCTTCTGCTGCAAACTACGTAAAGGGCCTTTCAGAAACTACCGTTGTTCCAGAACAGGTATTCAATGATGCAGTTGCACAGGATGCCGAAGAATATAACCGCATACTTCACCTTAACGGCACAGAAAATGCTTACACACTCCATGAGGAAATGGGCGCTCTTATGACAAAAAATGTCACCGTCGTACGTGATAACAAAGACCTGACCTACACCCTTAATCAGCTAGAAGAAATATCTGAACGTTATAAAAACATTGGCATCCAAGACACTTCTTCCTGGGGTAATACTTCAGCACCTTTCATTCGCCAGCTTGGCGGCATGATCGATCTAGCGAAGATCATTACAAAAGGTGCTCTAAACAGAAATGAAAGCCGCGGATCACATTTCAAACCAGAATTTCCCGACCGCAATGACGCCGATTGGCTAAAAACCACGTTAGCTTCGTATAACCCCCGAACCAATAGCCCTGATTTGAGCTACAAAGACGTTGATATTTCGCTTATTAAGCCACGTAAGCGCGATTATACCCATGCAAAGAAGGAGGCATAAATGTCCACGCACAACGCTTCGGGACATAACGCCCCAGAACAAACTACTTCAGTGCAAACAAATGAGCAAAACGCTTCAACGCAGCTTGAACAATCAAGAAGTAAAACAATATGCCTTAAAATCAAACGACAGGCAGGCCCTGACGCCAAGGCGTATTACGAGGAATTTGCGATTCCCTACCGCCCTCGTATGAATGTTGTTTCGTGCTTAATGGAAATACGGAAAAATCCCGTTACTGCGCAAGGCAAGAAAACAACCCCTGTTGTTTGGGAAAGCGTTTGCCTAGAAGAAGTATGCGGCGCGTGCTCCATGATTATCAACGGCATTCCTAGACAAGCATGTTCTGCTTTGATAGATAATCTTAAGCAGCCGATCACCTTAGAACCGCTTTCAAAGTTTCCTTTAGTACGTGACCTAAAAGTTGACCGGTCAAAGCTATTTGACGCTTTAAAGCGTGTTCATGCTTGGATTGATATTGATGGCGTGTTTGATTTAGGACCAGGCCCTCGTATACCCGAGCGGCGCCGTAGATGGGCATATGAACTTTCGAAGTGCATGACCTGCGGATGCTGTTATGAAGCATGTCCGAACTGCAATACACGCAATGATTTCATGGGTCCCCATGCTATTTCCCAGGTGCGTTTATTCAACGCGCATCCAACTGGCGCCATGAATAAAGAAGTTCGTCTTTCTGCCATCATGAAAAAGGATGGCATAACTTCTTGCGGCAATGCTCAAAACTGCGTACGGGTATGTCCGAAAGATATTCCTTTAACCACATCTATTGCACACATGAACCGCGAAACCTTCAAGCAAAGCTTGAAAAATGCCTTTGGCGGCTTTTCGGATTAATGAATACAAATGCCTCCTTACTAGACATCTAGAAAGGAGGCATTTTTCTTGGTTATTGCGTCAAATCATAAACGCTTATTTCTTAACATTTATTTCTAAACCGCTTCGATTCTACTAACCTAGCAGATCAATAACTACTTCTTTTGCACAAGCAAGACCATCAGCCAAAGAATTAACAACAAGCGTCGATCCATTGCGTGCATCTCCCGCTGCATAAACTGGAGCTTTTCCGAGTTCGCTTGCCGCAGCAGAAGTTCTTACAACCTTATGCGTTCCTTCAACCATGATAGGACGAACGCGAGCGCCCTCACACGTTTCAGCACCGAGAGCGTCATAGATTGCTCGCTCTGGACCATTAAAGCCACAAGCAAGAATAACAAGCTGAGCAGAAACCGTGTATTCGGTATCCATCATGCGGCGCGAAGTGCCTTCGCTCCAGTCAAGTGTTACAATGCGCAACCCTGAAACCTTGCCATCTTCCTTGAGTACTTCAACCGTATCAGCAGCCCATGAGCGAGGATCGCCACCAAACGTTTCGATTGCTTCACGAATACCGTAGTCGGTCTTCTTAACGTTTGGCCATTCAGGCCATTGATTGGAAGGCAAGCGAGTCTCTGGTGGTGCAGGATTATATTCCAACTGCTTAATGCTTTTAGCACCTTGACGAAGAGCAGTAGCGACACAGTCTGTTCCTGTATCGCCGCCACCAATTACCACAACATCTAAACCTTCAGCGGAAATTGTAGTTTTGCGCTGCTCTAATTGAGAGCGCGTTTGCTCGGTCAGATAATCAACCGCATACACTACACCTTGCGCATCTGCTCCAGGAGCAGCTAAGCCACGCGCATCAGTCGCACCAGCAGCAACAATTACAGCATCAAAATCATTGGTAAGACGCTGCACAACGTCCTTATCGGTAGCATCAGTATTCAGCTCAAACGTAATACCAGATGCTTTTAATTGCTCAATACGTCGCGTTACTACGTCTTTAGGAAGCTTCATGGAAGGAATGCCATACATGAGCAAACCACCTGGAGCATCGTGACGCTCAAATACCGTTACCTGAATGCCCTGCTGCACAAGCTGCCAAGCAGCGCCCAAGCCACAAGGGCCTGAACCCACAATAGCAACATGTGGTGCATCAGCGTTTGGTACTGTTAGTGGTTCAGGACCACCTGCTGCCCACTGGTGATCAGAAATAGCACGTTCATTGTCGCGAATCGTAGTTGCCTCATCAACATAGGCAAGGTTACAAGCAGCCTCACACAAGGCAGGACAAATACGTCCCGTAAATTCCGGGAAAGGATTAGTAAGTGTCATGCGCTTTGCTGCTTCATCCCATAATCCGCGATAGACCAAATCGTTCCATTCTGGAATTAAGTTATGGAGCGGACAGCCCGAAACACGAGCCTTACCAAATGTTTTTCCAAACTGGCAAAACGCTACGCCACACATCATGCAACGACTTGCCTGAGTACGTTGATCTTCTTCTGAAAGAGGTACCACATACTCATGGAAATCGGACAGTGCCTCATGAGCTGGACGCTCGCCATGCTGAACACGGCCATGTTCAAGATATGCTCCTGCTTTTCCCATGACTAGTTCCCCTTTCCTACTGCTTCAAATGCTTCTTCAAGTGCTTCTTCATGGGTTTTACCCTGAGCCTTAGCAGCAGCAACAATATTCAAAACGCGCTCATAATCAACCGGAATTACTTTCTTAAAGAACTTCGAAACGGTATCGAAGCGATACAGCATCTTAATGCCACGGGGGCTTGAGGTGTATTTCACGTGCTCTTCAATGAGATCACGAATTTGAGCAAGCTCTTCGGCACTTGGCTCGATTATTTTCACCATGTCTTTATTACAACGGCTGTCAAGCGTGTTGTATTCGTCATAGACATAAGCAACACCACCGCTCATGCCTGCAGCAAAGTTCAGCCCAACTTCACCCAAGATCAGAGCAGTACCACCAGTCATATATTCGCAACCGTGGTTACCAACACCTTCAACAACAATAGTGGCACCAGAATTACGTACGCCAAAACGTTGACCAGCTAAACCATTGATAAAGCCGCGACCGCTTGTTGCACCATAGAACGCAACATTACCTACGATGATATTTTCGTCATAACTAAAGGTTGCAGCCTTAGAAGGATGGACCGAAACAATACCGCCCGAAAGACCCTTACCAAAATAGTCGTTTGCTTCGCCAATAACGTTGAGCGTTACACCACTTGGCAAGAATGCACCAAAGCTTTGACCTGCAGATCCTTCGCAATCAACCACGATTGATCCATCTGGCAACCCTTCAGGATGAGCCTTGGTTACCTCCGCCCCCAAAATAGTTCCAACACAGCGATTTACGTTGGCAATATCAGCACGGAAATGAACAGGGGTCATATGCATGCGTGCCTGTTCCGACATTGGAACAAACAACGTTGCATCAAGCGATTTATCAAGTTCGACGTCATACTTCATTTCTGGGAGGAAATGCTTACCTGCTGCACCTGGAATATGAGCACCAAATTCGCACTTTCCGGAAGCAAGAACAGGAGAAAGATCGATAAGATTTGCCTTCCAGTTCCCTTCAATTTGAACCTGACGTAAGCATTCAGGATGACCAACCATTTCGTCTACCGTGCGGAAACCAAGCGATGCCATAACTTCACGCAACTGCTCTGCAACAAAAAGCATGAAGTTCACAACGTATTCTGGCTTGCCATGGAAATGATTGCGCAAACGGCAGTTTTGAGTAGCAATACCAGCAGGACAGGTATCTTGCTGGCAGTCACGCTGCATCAAGCATCCCATTGCAATAAGAGGCATAGTTGCAAAACCAAATTCTTCTGCACCGAGCAAACATGCTACTGCAACATCAGTGCCGTCCATCAGTTTGCCATCAGCCTCAAGAACAACACGAGAACGCAAGCCATTCTGGAGCAACGTTTGCTGTGTTTCAGCCAATCCTAATTCAAGAGGCAAACCAGCATGCCAAATAGAATCACGAGGAGCAGCACCAGAACCGCCATTGTGACCAGAAATCAAAATCTTGTCTGCAGCGCCCTTCGCAACACCTGTTGCAATGGTGCCTACGCCTGCTTCAGACACCAACTTCACTGAAACACGAGCATTGCTGTTGGCGTTTTTGAGGTCAAAAATAAGCTCTGCTAAATCCTCGATAGAATAAATGTCATGATGTGGTGGAGGCGAAATAAGTCCAATACCTGGGGTTGAACGGCGCGCCTGAGCAATCCATGGATATACCTTCTTGCCAGGCAAATGGCCACCCTCACCAGGCTTTGCGCCCTGCGCCATCTTGATTTGAATTTCAAAAGCAGAGGCAAGATATCTGCTCGTTACACCAAAACGACCCGATGCAACCTGTTTAATAGCAGAATTGACAGAGTCGCCATTTGGCAACGGCGTCTCACGACGAGGATCTTCGCCACCTTCACCCGAGTTTGAACGACCACCTAAACGGTTCATTGCAATAGCCATGCACTTATGAGCTTCTTCAGAAATTGAGCCATAGCTCATTGCACCCGTGTTAAAGCGCTTAGCAATTTCAGATGCTGGTTCCACTTCATCAAGAGGTACTGGCGTACGATCGGTTACGAACTCCAGCAAATCACGCAAACGAATAGCACGATTCTTCTGATGAATGTGCGCGCTGTATTCCTTAAAGGTTTCGTAGTCACCCTTTTGACAAGCATGCTGCAGCAAATAGATAGTCTCAGGATCAATAAGGTGCTCTTCGCCGCCCTGTGGACGCCACTTAGTAAGACCAAGCGTTGGCAGCTGATCAGGAGATGGTGACTTCGGCAGAGCAAGAGCATCATCATAACGTTGATTTTCTTCACGCTGAACTTCAGCAACTCCCAAGCCACCAATACGAGATACCGTTCCTGCAAAGTAGGTATCAATAAACTCCTGCGTAAAGCCAACTGCTTCGAAAATTTGAGCAGAATGATAGCTTTGAACCGTAGAAATACCCATCTTGGACATAATAGCCAAGACACCAGCAACAACCGCTTTATTGTAGTTGGCAATGCCTTCTTCGGCCGATACGGAAAGCTCGCCCGTTTCAGCTAAATGAGCGATGCATTCATGAGCCATATAAGGATAAATAGCCGAAGCCGAATAACCAATAAGCGCAGCATAGTCATGCGCAGACAAAGCGTCGCCTGTTTCAATCACAATATCCGCGAACGTACGAGCGCCAACACGAATAAGGTGATTATGGACGGCCGATACTGCCAGCAAAGAAGGAATAGGAACTTCGCCATCAGCAGCACGATCAGAAAGAATTACGATGCTTACACCTTGAGAAATAGCTTTCTCAACCGATTGGGCAAGATTCGTAAGTGCTTGCTCTAGTGCGCCCTCACCTGCTGCACGATCATATACCGCAGAAAAACGCTGCGCCTTAAATCCTACGCGATCAATGCTGCAAATACGTTCGAATTGATCCCTAGTCAGCAAAGGCTGCTCCAAGCGAATAAGCTGGCATGCCTTGCGGGAATCCTCAAGCAGGTTAGCGTGATTGCCTAGGTACAACACCGTTGAAGTAACAAGCGTTTCACGCAATGCATCAATAGGAGGATTAGTGACCTGCGCAAAGAGCTGATAGAAATAATCAAAGAATGAACGATCCTTCTTCGACAAGCATGCAAGGGACGCATCAATACCCATAGAAGCTAGAGGAACGCTTCCCTTTTCAGCCATGGAGCGAATAACTTCATCCACATCATCCCAGTGATAGCCCAACTTTGCCATACGAATGGTAAGCGGAACATCTTTGTCACGTGCTGGTTCGCTAGATTCAGGTGCCTCCAAATCATCAAGCTCGATTTTGCCTTCCTGTACCCAATCGGTATAAGGCTTTTCATTTGCATAGCGAGTGCGAATTTCTTCATTCCAATACACGCGATCCGCCCTGGTATCAACTTCAACCATTTCGCCAGGACCTAAGCAACCCGCAATAAGAATGTTGGCAGGGTCCACTTCGATGGTGCCCACTTCACTGGAAAGAATGAAGCGATCATCACGTGTAACGTAATAACGAGCTGGACGCAAACCATTGCGGTCAAGTGCAGCACCAAACGTTGTGCCATCAGTATAGGCAATGGCTGCAGGACCATCCCAAGGCTCCATAAGCATTGACTGATATTCGTCATACGCGCGACGTCTTGCTGGAATTGCGTCATTTTTATCCCAAGGCTCCGGCAGTAACATTGATACAGCGCGGGTCATATCGCGACCGTTCATAACCAGAAACTCTAAAACATTATCCAGAATGGCAGAGTCAGAGCCTTCTTTATTAATGATTGGAAGTACTTCTTGTAAGTCATTTCCTAACACTGGCGAATACATATTAGGTTCGCGAGCACGAATCCAATTAACATTACCTTTCAAGGTATTAATTTCGCCATTATGAATAATGTAACGATTTGGATGTGCGCGCTCCCATGAAGGAGTAGTGTTGGTGGAATAACGGGAGTGAACAAGCGCAATTGCAGTTTTAACAGCTGCATCAGACAGATCCAAATAGAACCTGCGCATTTGCGTAGCTACCAACATGCCCTTATATACAATAGTTCGCGCAGAGAACGAACAAACGTAGAATATTTTATCCTTCAAGGCGAATTCAGCATCTGCCGCCTTTTCAATACGACGACGGCAAACATATAAACAACGCTCAAAAGCAACACCGCGCTCAACAGATTCTGGACGACCTACAAATGCCTGCAAAATAGTAGGCATGCATGCACGCGCAGTAGAACCTAAATCATGCGGATCAATAGGAACTTCACGCCAGAATAAAAGCTTTAATCCAGACTGCGCACAGCCTTCTTCGAAAATACGCTTTGCCACCTGCACGCCCGCATCATCTTGCGGGAAGAACAGCATAGCAACACCGTAGTCACCTTCATCAGGCAATATATGACCATATTTTTGGGCTTCTTTGCGGAAAAAATGATGAGGCACTTGGAACAGAATACCGGCACCGTCACCTGTATTATGCTCAAGACCCTTACCGCCACGATGTTCCAAATTGACTAATACTGACAAAGCATCATCAACCATTTGGTGCGTGCGCTTGCCCTTTAAATGAGCAAGTGCACCAATACCGCAGGCATCATGCTCAAATTCTGAACGATACAATCCTTTTTGATAATTCTCGTTCTGTGCGTTGAGTCTTTGCTCACCTTCTTGCGCACAAAGTCCATTGAAACAAGCAGTTTGCTCATTATGTACATCTCGAACTTGTGCGGAAGCTTCTCGTACTTCCATACTCAACCTCTCCAAAGTAGACTTCCTGTACTCTACACGGTAATACCTTTTTAAACGTCTATTGGAGAAAGCTCTCAGACGTAACAATCGAGAAAAAAGAAAGTAACAAACACGAAATGTTTCTTACCGGTGAACGGGTTTTTCTGCACGTTTTAGTACTTATATGAAGCACTACTTTGTCGTTTATTAACAGAAACGTATCGATGCGTGTTAACACGAAGCACCTATTCAGCGTGGAAGTTCCTTACACTTTGAGCGTACTACATTCGCAATATTTCGAGCTTTAAGCACACATGGTACTATGACCTCATGAACGATTTCGAAAAAAGATGGCAACGTATTTCACAGCTTCTTTCCATGGAGGTAACAGGAAAAGAACGCCCCATGGTTTCAAGCGGCCGCACCATTTTTGGCATTAAAAGCACCGCCGAACAAAAAATGGATGAATTTGCTAAGGAAATCGAAGAAGAGCATGTCACACGACGCAAAGCACGCTATAAAGCAGAAGCCGAAGGTGTCCTAACCGAACCAGAAAATACAACTGATACCGGAAAGGATGCAGCCGACACGACATTCCACGCAAATAACCCTGCTAAAAACGCTTTCACCCGATCTTCAGTTGAATATTTAACTGAACGTGCCATGAAGCAGGCCATACGCGACGCTAATAAAAAGCTTGAAGAAAAGCGGCGGCAAGAAAACAACGGTTAATCGACAATACCAAGTGGGTTATAAACCTTGCGATATAAATAGCCAAAATGGTCATCTACAAATTGGCAAATATTACCAATAGCAAATACACAAACCGCAGTGCCAATCCCCACACCAATAATATGCCCAAGTAAAAGCAAACTGAGTGCCACCGCAAGGAATTCTATCTCATTGAATGCCCCAACAGCGAAGACTGCCTATATTTAAATGTCATAACTCCTGCTGAATCGCCCGGCGAAAAATTACCTGTTGCTCTTTGGATATATGGTGGCGGCTTTGCTCAGGGATATAGCCAGAAACTCGAAACTGGCGGAGAAGCATTTGCGCAGCACGGTGTTGTGTATGTTTCTTTTAATTATCGTGTTGGAGTATTTGGATATGCATCTTGTCCTGCTCTTGATGCAGAAACCGAAGAAGGACTTTAAAAAACATTTTGTCGTTTATTGTTTTGCAGCATTGTTTCGCGTCCTTTATATATTAGTTAGCGAGACAGCACCGACTGTGATAGAGTTACCTTACAAACACTATTAAACACGCCTATCCCATCGTGGCTAGACGTTACATAACCTAGTAATACATACGTCGGAGATAGTCATGACAGAATTTATTCGCGCACGAAGCACCGAACAAAAAGCTCAGCGTTTAGAAGAAATTAAAACGGTAGCAGAACAACAGTTTTCGCAACATCCTTACCATGAAATAACGTTGACTACTATCGCTAACGATTTGGGCTGGTCGCGCGCGAACCTCTACAAATACGTAACCACCAAAGAAGAAATATTCCTTTCTTTGATGTCAGAAAAATACCAAGCCTATATTGATGCTCTTTGTGCAGCTTTGCCTGTTGAATGCGGATTCAGTGCAGAAGTAGTCGCTGAAGTTTGGGCTGGTATTGCTAACGCTCATAAAGAATATTTCCGTTATGGCGACATCCTAAATAGCATAGTCGAAACAAATGTAAGTGTTGAAAAACTTGCCGACTTTAAAAGCACCTATTACAAAGGCGTAGAAAAGTTGGGCGGCCAGCTAACGCCAATCTTAAACATTAATTCTGAATTAATGGAGAAGTTTATTACCACCATCTACTATCAAGGTGTAGGGCTCTGCGGCTGGTGCAGAAACAATCCTATTGTGTCAGAAGCCTTAAAATTGGCTCAAATTGAGCGCGAAGAAATAGACTTCAAAACAGAAATGAAGGATTTCATTTATATGTGTATCATGTGGTATCAACAATAATAAAGCCTAAGCGAAATAAACAAAGCTATTTCGAGTTTCGCGCATCAAGGAAATGCCGAATATACACATCGGAATACATACCGCCACGCAATAGTATATGAATTTCAGCGGATTTTACTTTCATGCAAGGACCCCAAACCAAAGGAGCTTTCCATGAATGGCATTGAACTTATAGATTGCCACACCCATACTGTATTTTCCGATGGCGGCAGCACGCTTGCTAAAAATATGGATGCAGCTCTGCATGCAGGCATAACAACGATTGCCTGTACCGATCATTGGGGCAAACCTGAATTTGTTGACTGTTCTATTAAAGAATCTGAATTATCAACCTATTTCAATTCGGTTGTTGCCTTGCGCGAACAGTATCCTTCTCTTGAAATAGTTTTAGGCTTAGAAGCAGATTGGTATCCTGGCTGCGAAAAAGACTTAACCAGTCTACGTGAACAAAACACAGCAAACGGAACATATCACCCCACCTTTTTTCTAGGATCTGTTCACTATTTACAAGAAAAAGCCATTGACTGGGACGAAGATACTCGCATATGGAAAGAACTAGGACATGACGGCCTTTGGCGTTTATATGCCGAAGAATGGTGCAAAGCAGCAACAAGCAGCCTGTTCGATTCTATGGCACACCCCGACCTTCCTTGGCTGTTTAGCACTAAAGGATACGCTCCCTCTGTTGACCTTACTCCCCTTTGGAAAGAAATGGCTCAAGCTGCAAACGCAGGTAAAGTTCATATAGAAATCAACACGGCAGGACTTACTAAAGGCTTTAACGATTTCTATCCAAGAAAGGCACTTTTGGAAGAATTCCATGCCGCTGGTGTGCCAATAACCGTTGGCTCGGATGCCCATCATCATTCCCGCATTGGCGCAAACATCGCCGATGCATACCGCTACGCACGATCCGTTGGCTATACCAGTATTGATGTTCCTACGCAAAATGGCTCTTGGCGCACCTTAGCGATCATGTAAGTTGTCAGCAAATTACCATCAACGAATCAGCAATTTGGAACTATCTTTCTTTTTCCTAGAAACAAGGTAAGGCCTTAAACTGTCATACTTCATTCCTTTGAAGCCAGAGACTCGACCTGCGCTAAATTGCCAAAAGCATGTATATAAATTCGAATTGCATGGTGTATGGCTTCGATAGTTATTCCTTCATCTGCCCCATGCATATTTCCTACCCAATCAGGCTTTTGTATAACCTTTGGATCAAGAGGCCCAAAACTTACTGCGTTTGGAAATTCGCGAGCATACGTGGCACCGCCCATGGTAAAGGGTTTAACTTCAAGATTAGTGGCTTCCTTATACGCTTGCATAAGCGCCTGCACGGGTTCCGTTTCAGGGTTTACCACAAATGGTTCCTGGTTTCGTGTGATAGTAACTTCCATAGATTTCTGAGTTGCAAGCTCTTCAAAAACCGAAGTCAAGCTATCCCCTGTTATTGCCTGCGGAAAACGAATGTCAATAGTTGCGGTATACGTGTCATTATTTTTATGTATAGTTCCCAAGACACTCGTTAACGGACCGAAATCTTTATCACGTACCGCAATACCCAAAGGTGAACCATCAGTATACTGAGCTAATCCTTCACTCACAAAAGAAAACCAAGCACGCTCTTCCTCTGAACATTCAGGCAAGGCAGCAATATAGTTAGCTAATACCCCTATGGCATTTATTGTTCCATCGGGCAATGAAGCATGACCACTTATGCCTGTTGCTGTAATAAGAGACCCTTTGTCTGCTGGTTCAACAGTGATTCTTTTGGCAGAAGGTAAGTTTTCTGGCTTAACACGAACCACCGCACAGGCAATAGCGGGAACTGCATTGCTTGCCACACCGCCGTCAAATGACACGACTATCTGTTTCGCAGTGCAAGGCATAGTGTAATTAAGTGTTACGCCAAAAAGTCCTTTTTCGCCATAGCACAAGGGAAAATCTGCATCAGGAGTGAACAAAAAATCAGGTGCAGCATGATGTGCCAAATAATAGGGCACATCCTTCATTCCTGTTTCTTCATTACATCCAAAAATGAAGCGAACAGCATGACGCAAGGACACACCTTTATCCATCCAGAATTTACAAGCATACAAAGCACAAAGAAGTGGGATTTTATCGTCTGTGGTGCCACGACCAAGTAGCACCTCGCCTTTTTGGGTCAATGAAAACGGATCAAACGTCCACCCTTCACCAGCAGGGACCACATCCACATGCCCAATAATTCCTAATTGCTGCCCGCTTTTGCCAGGCAATTCAGCATATCCAGCATATCCATCGCCGTCATGCACTTCAAATCCCATACGTTGCGCGATTCGTAATATCGCGTCAAGCGCCTTCCGAGGACCAGGGCCAAAAGGCTGACCAGAACGAGCATGATCAGGATCAAAAGAACTATCTATTGAAATAAGACTTTGCGCATCAGCCAAAAACTCATCCCAACGATTTGCAATATACGTATTAAGTTCTTCTGAAGTGACTACAAAGCTATTAGACATGTTGCATCCTTTTATCTTTAACAGTGCATCTACGATACGCTTCTTATTTATTTTTACGTATACAATTCAACTATCACTAGTACCATAACTCACTACAAGTGCAAGAGCGAAAGGATATTCATGACTGATCAGTTTTCTAGAAGCCGTCTTATGTATGGCGATTCAGGAATGGATGCCTTATCTTATGCTCATGTTGCAGTATTTGGCATAGGAGGCGTTGGAGGCTATGTCGCTGAAGCATTGGTTCGTACAGGCATTGGCTCACTTGACTTAATTGACCATGACACCATAGATATCACTAACTTAAACCGTCAAATAATCGCTACGCATTCTACGCTAGGCAAATCAAAAGTTGAAGCTGCGAAACAACGGTTCAAAGATATAAATCCTTCCTGCCGCATTGCGACATATGACTGTTTTTATGAACCTGAAACAGCTGATCAATTCGATCTTTCTCAATATGACTATGTTATTGATGCTGTAGATACCGTAACAGCCAAACTGGAACTTATTACCCGCTCCCTTGAAGCAGGAGTTCCTATTATTAGCGCCATGGGAGCAGGAAACAAGACGGATCCTACAGCCTTGCAAATTGCTGATATTTCTAAAACATCAGTCTGCCCTCTTGCGCGAATCATGCGCAAAGAATTACGCAAGCGCGGCATAGCTCATGTAAAAGTATGCTTTTCAACAGAGCCGCCTATTGAGCAGAAAAGCAAAAGCGATATTTCTGCTTCAACGCAGAATATTAATAAGGCAGAACAAGTTATCCCGAATCGCCGTTCAACACCAGGTTCAAATGCTTTTGTTCCTGCAGCCATGGGATTAGCGTTAGCGGCAGAAGTAGTAAAAGATTTAATTGCAGCAGGTAATCAATAAGCAGCCATCAGAATTTAGGTTTCAGCGCATTCGCGATGCTACTGCGTGCTTTGTACACTATACGCATCGCTACGACGGTCAACTTTAGTTAATATTGTTGAGCCGTCGAGTGCCACCTCCCCCTAAATATCTGGTGGCTGCCAAAGACAAGCCCTCACAACTTCATGCAACATGACAGTTGCATACAACAAGACGAGTGCACCCTATTAATAAATATCTGACGACTAAACGCCCAAAATTACACGTACGACTTCTTGGGTTTGTTCATCTTAGTTGTGCTAAGCGCTACACGAACTGCTTCTTCAGGATCATCGGTTAGCACTACAAGACTGGTATCAAGTTCGTCAATCATTCCTCGTCCAGCAAGTACCGACTGGGTCCAATCCATTAAGCCTTTCCAGTATTCCTTGCCAAACAAAACCATGGGCACATTTGCTACCTTATGGGTTTGTACCAGAACTAGAAGCTCATACATTTCATCTAGCGTGCCAAATCCACCAGGGAAAAATATAGCTCCTGATGAATACTTAACGAACATGGTTTTGCGTACGAAGAAATAACGGAAAGTCATACCCAAATTGACCCATTCGTTAAGCTCTTCTTCATAAGGAAGTTCGATAGCAAGGCCAACCGACGTACCGCCAGCAAGTGCAGCTCCGCGATTCGCTGCTTCCATGATTCCTGGGCCACCACCAGTAATTACCGCTACACCCTGATTCGCGAGAAGGGCACCTGTCAAAACCGCTTCCTCATAATATAAGTCCGTTGGTTCTGTTCGTGCTGAGCCAAAAACTGCTACAGCGGGACCCAGTTCAGCGAGCGCGCCAAATCCATCTACGAATTCTGCCTGAATACGCATAACGCGCCACGGATCAGCATGAAGCCAGTCAGTATCGTGCGACCCATGGGAACTTGCAATCAAATTGCCTGTTGTGTTGTCTTGCGGAATCATGGAACCGCGCATTAATACTGGACCGCGACGATACGCCGCACCAAGCGGAGAGTCCTTCGTTTCGGTAGCTTTTTCTTCAGCGGTTTGAGCAAGTATACCTGCTAGCTTTTCACGAAAAGCATCATCTATAAGCTTTTGCTCCGCCTTTTTCCCCGATTTCTTTTTGCCCTTCTTTGGCATATTAATCCCCAAATCCTTACTTTGCTCTGTTTGACTATTCTCCAAACAGAGCAAGATATTTACGTATGTACGCTTATGCTACCCTACTGCGATGCTGGCCCTTCATCTAATGAACGACTTTTATGCAACTCTTCGAATTTATCCTTCATGGTAGGGTTGTTGCGCGTTAGTTTCTTAATGGTAAGCGCTTCCGCTTTGTCATTTGCTAAACGTAAGTTATTTTCTGAACCCAATAAAGCCTCTTTTGTTTTCATTAAGTGGTCAATGGTTTTGTCAATTTCATCAATGGCTTTTTTGAATTTCTCACTAGCGATGCGGTAATTGCGCCCAAATTTCTGTTTGAAATCTTCCATTTCATTTTCGAAATTTGTAATGTCAATGTTTTGCTTTTTGACCAAGGCTAGTTCAGCTTTGTATTCAAGCGCTGCCTGGGAAGTGTTCCGCAAAATGCTAATAAGCGGAATAAAGAATTGGGGACGAATAACATACATTTTTTCATAGCGATATGACACATCCACAATACCAGCATTATAGAGTTCGCTTTCTGGTTCAAGTAGAGAAACTAGTACTGCATATTCGCAATTCTTCTGCCTGCGATCAGCGTCAAGCTTCTTGAAAAAGTCCTCATTCTTATGACGATGAGTTGAATCATCTTGTTCGTTTTTCATTTCGAACATAATCGAAACAAGTTCATTGCCGTCTTCATCACTCTCGCGGAAAATATAATCGCCCTTTGAGCCAGAAGAGGCATCATTATCCTTCTCAAAATAGGCATTTCGAAAAGCTGTTGCACGTAGACGGTTGAATTCTGTTTCACAATGCTGCTCTAAAGTTTCACCAAGCATCTTGGTTGAAAGGCGCGCTTTCATATCACGATAACGTTCAATTTCCTGATCTTTATAAGCTATCAGTTCATCTTTTGCGCGCAGTTTATCGTTCATCTGCGTCATAAGTTCATTTTCGCGCTGGGTTTTTTCGGCTTCCTTAAGCGCAACCTGCGCCTTTGCATTTTCACGTTCGTGTTCAACCTGAGCTTTAAGAGCATCGCGCTCACGCTCCAACGCGGTACGCGCCTGAGTTACCGCCAGTTCTTTTTCTGCCGCAAACGTTGTTTTTTGGTTGGCTATTTGTTGTTCGAGCTCAGCTATGCGAACCTCTTTTTCTGCAACCGTATTATTCAACGAAGAAGCAAGTTTTTCTTGAGCCAGAGCTGCACTGTTTTCTTGCTGTTTAAGTTGTGCGGAAAGAGCATCTCGCTCACGTTCAACTTCTGTAAGTGCCGCTTCTCGCTCCTGAACTGCCTTAGCAACTTCATTTTGCGCATACAGTTCTTTTTCACGTGACAAAGCTTCAAGCTGTACCTTTAGTTCAGAAATAGTAGCTTCACGCTGCGCCACTTCCTGCTGCATTGACGCATCTTTTGCCGCCAAACTTTCCTGCAACTTCCCTTGCGCTTGAGATGCAGCTAACGCCAACGCCTGATCTTTTTCGTTACGCAAAAATTCTTCACGTTGCTGCAACTCACGCTGGAATTCACTATCGCGAACCTGTTTGACAATATCCGCAAATCCAGATTCATCCACCTGAAAAACCTTGCCACAGTGGGGGCACTTTATTTCATTCATATGCAGCTCCTGAAGTTCACTTTTGCTTTATTCATCCGTTGAAATTTATGTATTTGTTTGCTTTATTTATCCACTTTGCCTTCGCTGTAAATTTCACCGTTACAAGAAGCAATTCAACCAACACCACTTTGCGCTGTTCAATGCTGTCACTATATCCCACAATTTCCTTGCAGTTTTTAAACAAGCAGCCAGCCGCCTTCTGCATAAATGACCTGACCCGTAAGATAGCTTGATTCTTTGCTCGCCAAAAACATGACACAGTTAGCAATATCATCTTTAGTGCCACGACGCCCAAGCGGAATTTTGTTGCAAAGATCAATTTCCTTTTGAGGATCAGCATATAAATCAGCATTCAAATCAGTAGGGATGCTACCAGGACCTACTGCATTGACACGAATACCGTATTCACCCATAGCGCGCGCAAAGGTTTTAGTAAGAGTAACCACGCCAGCCTTGCTAACGTTATACAGCGCATTGTCAGGAACATACGTTACAGAGCTAACTGAAGCAATGTTTACCACATTGCCAGAAGTTCCTGCTTTTATATGATGCTTAAAGAACCACTGGCACGCAAAGAAGACCGATTTTAAATTTGCGTCTATAACTTTATCCCACTGAGCTTCAGTGACATCGCAACTATCTTCCTTTGAATAGATACCCGCATTGTTAACAAGTACATCAATAGTGCCAAATTTATCTACCACTGCTTGCATAAACGAAGCGATATCTTCTGGTTTTGAAACATCCGCAGAAAGCGCCATGATTCTGCTTCTATCATCACCCGCAATTTCTTGCATAAGTTCTTCTTTGCCGGTTTTTGAAATACTGCAAAGTGCCACCTTGGCGCCCGCCTCATAAAAACGCTCCGCGATGCGACGCCCTATACCTCGAGCCGATCCCGTAACAACAACTACCTTATTAGAAAAGTCGTAGGTAATCATAATCAGTCTCCTTTTGCATACATGCAGCTTCTCTTGTTCCCTGGAAAAAGCTGAGGCCTTGCCGCGCTTCCCTACCGTTTAATCATATCAAGTCAAAACTTTGAGCGAGTCCTGTTTCTAGGGCAGGTGCTCATTTCCTCAGTCATTACCCGATTTCGCTTGATTCTACATTCGCTTGTTATATCCACCAGATTCCACCATTTCGAAACGATAATCCCCAAAGAACTACCTTCAACAAGAGCATAGTTCACGCTTTACTTGTCACAGGTATAATTTCCTTACCGTTGAAACGCACGACTCTGGGTAAGTATGTATATTCGCTTGCAGCTATTCCCCACCCGGCAAAAGCGTGATTCGCGTAAAAGCTACAAATACTGCGCCGCCTATACCGGCGCAGACCTGACAAGAAAGATGGTGACTTTTTATGACCGACACGACCATGCAGCTCGTACTTATTCGCCATGGTGAAAGCGAATGGAACAAGCTGAATCTTTTTACAGGCTGGATGGATGTTGATCTAACTGACACTGGCCGCAAAGAAGCAGCTGAAGGTGGCCGTGCTCTGGCTGAAGCAGGCTTCGATTTTGATGTTTGCTATACGTCTTACCTTAAGCGCGCAATTCACACTTTAAATCTTGTATTGCAATCCATGGATCGCGAATGGTTGCCCGTCATTAAAACATGGCGCTTAAATGAACGTCATTATGGCGCACTTCAGGGTTTAAATAAGGCCGAAACTGCTGCTAAATATGGCGAAGAGCAAGTAAAAATTTGGCGCCGCAGCTTTGATGTTCGCCCACCAGCACTCGAAGAAGACGATGAGCGCAACCCTCGTCTGCTGGCTCCTTATCGTGAAGCTCCAGCTGATGAAATGCCTCTAGCAGAATGCTTAAAGGACACCATCGCACGTGCATGGCCCTACTTCCAAGAAACCATTGAGCCTCAGATGCGTGCTGGCAAGCGTGTTTTGATTGTTGCTCATGGTAATTCTTTACGCGCATTGGTAAAGCAGTTCGACAAGCTTTCTGATGATGAGATTGTTGGCGTCAATATTCCAACTGGCGTACCTCTGGTTTACACCTTTGATCAAGACTTTAATGTTCTTGATAAACGCTATGTAGGCGACGAAGCTACTATTGCTGCCAAGATTGATGCTGTAGCAAATCAAGGCAAAGCAAAATAGTCTTTAGAGATCAAACATCATAAAAGCTAAAGCCCTTTTGATTATCTGATCAAAAGGGCTTTTCTGTATATACACTTTTCGCTGAACAACACCTATGCCTTCTTGGAATTGCGCTTCATTAAAAGGCAAACCACAAGCAAGCACACCATTGCGATTCCAGATATTGCAAGCAAAGCAAAGAATCCTTCTTGCGTGCCAATAATGGTTCCTGCAACTAAATCCTGCAGCACTCCTGCCTGTGCAGACCCAACAATAGAAGTAACGATTGCGGTACCCAATGCTCCACCCAACTGTTGCAAAGTATTGAAAGCCGCATTGCCATCCGCCTTGAGCTCTTCAGGAAGAAAACGCAAACCATTAGTGATTGAATTTGCCATCGAAAACCCTTGCGCAATTGGTATAAGCACATACACTGCAGCAAATACCCATACCGCATTTCCTAGCGCCAAACCCATAAACAACAGTATTGCTACGAACTGACAAATTGCACCAAAGGTCAGAGGGCCGCGAGCGCCAAAAACATCTAATATTCTTCCACCTAAGGGTGCCAAAATAGCCCCAATGATACAGCCCGGTAAAAGCAAACATCCTGCAACAAGAGCGCTACTCGAACATACGGTTTGAGCGTAATAAGGAATTAAGTAACCCAACCCCAATACAATTGACGAAAGCAAAACAACATATAAAACGCTAAGCGTAAAAGGTACTTTACGAAAGATACTCACACGAATAAGAGGGTTATTCGAACGCAACGATGCCACACCGAACAACACCAGTAAAGCAACCCCGCCCAGAAGAAGCAAAAGCACCCGAGCACTAAGCCAACCAGATTCCGCAGCAGCATTCGCTCCGAAAACAAGACAAGAAAAACCCGCCGCAATTAACACGAATTGCAAAACACTAAACTTAGCTTTCTGGGTAGCACTTACTTGGCGAATAGAAGCAATGCCTGTAAACGCGGATGCAATTAAAAACGGGAGAAGCACCACAAAAATCATGCGCCAGCCCCAGCAGGTAACAATAAGACCGCCCACAGAAGGACCTACAGCAGGTGCGGTGGCGGTAATTAGAGTCGCAACGCCCATCATGAGACCCATTTTATCGAGCGGAGCTTGCTCGATAACAATATTGAACATAAGCGGCAAAGCAACACCTGTACCAACACCCTGAAAAAGACGCCCAATGATAAGGAACGCAAAAGCAGGAGCCAAAGCGCACAGTATGGTACCTGCAAGAAAGAACGTAATAGCAACAGCAAAGAGGACTTTCATTTTGAAACGCCGCTTTAAATATGACGAAAGAGGCATTATTGCGGTAAGCATCAACAAATACCCTGTTGTTACCCATTGCACTGTTGCAGTGTCTACCCCAAACTCAGACATCAATACAGGAAAAGTAATATTCATTGCCGTTTCAACGACCACGCCCGAAAACGACATAATGCCACATGCCAACATAGAAGCAATAAAGCGTATGTCTATGCGGCGTTCTTCATTTGCTAGCACACGGCATCGCCAGCTTGATTTGCTATTCTTTCAGATTGAGAATTAGTTGTGCTGTTCCCCGCACAAGAATCAGAATCATCCAGACATACATTAGCGTGTATACGGTTAAATACCTGCTGCTTAAACAAAGTCATATTTTCTTCGTCTGGCTTTGCTTCAGCTAACGCAGCTTCAACTTTATAGATAACTTGAGTGGCGGTTTTTAAATCGAGTTCGGTAATGTCATGCAGTTGATTTGCAACCCAAGCGTGATAATCAGTAACAAAAATCTGAACAAGCTTCCTGCCTTGATCAGTAAGTTCAACCAATACGCCACGCCTATCAACAGGATCAACTTTTTTAGCCACATAGCCTAGCAACTCCAAATTCACTATTGCCTTGGTGATACTAGGACGGGTTACCTGCATACGAGCGCTGATATCGCTTACTCGAACACTTTCATGCGTTTGCTGAAGATCTTGCAAAGTATCACAAATTCTTACATCGCGCGGCGTTACCCCATCGGGAAGCGCTGGCATTTGAGCAATAATTGCCTTCGCGTGATGACATGCAAGAAGAAATTCATCTACTACTTCGCTATTCATAATCCCCTTTCTCTTTTAAAATCCACTTCCGTTGCTCACCCTATTACAGGAAACAAGCAAAATAACATACGGTACGTTATTCAAAGCACAATGAGAATTTGCATGAATACGTTAAGCATGCAGATGCGCCATGCGTTTTACATGCATTTTTACGTGACCACTATGCGATATAAGCATTCCTACAGCAGCTCCATGCAGTCAAAATAGTTACTAAAGGTAATTATTATTAGTAACTATAAGTATTGCAAGTAAAAACCTGTCTTTTTGCATTAATTGTCAGATTAAATTTTGGTGTAGTTTTTACTTAGACTAATTGCGCGCTGTCGCACCAGAATACCTGATGCGGCAGCGCGCTTCTTTATTCGTGTTCTTTATTAAACGTCCGTACCATTTATTCCGCGAACTGAGAATTATACAACTCAGCATATGCGCCACCACGAGCAAGCAGCTCCTCATGAGTGCCCTGCTCTACGATATCGCCTTCCTGTAGAACCAAAATCAAATCAGCATTTCTGATAGTCGATAACCTATGAGCAATAACAAACGAGGTGCGACCCTTCATAAGGTTATCCATTGCCATTTGAATACGTTCTTCGGTACGCGTGTCTACCGAACTTGTGGCCTCGTCCAAAATGAGCATCTTACGATCCGCCAAAATAGCACGCGCTATAGTCAGCAGCTGACGCTGGCCTTGACTGATATTGCTCGCATCTTCATTGATTTCCATATCGTATCCGCCAGGAAGTGTACGAATAAAGGTATCAGCAAAGGCTGCTTTTGCGGCAGCTTCCACTTCTTCGTCAGTTGCATCCAACCTACCGTAGCGAATATTTTCGCGGACAGAACCCTTAAACAACCAGGTATCCTGAAGCACCATTCCAAACAGCGAACGCAAATCATCACGACCAAAATCGCGCACATCGTGCCCGCCGATGCGAATAGCACCACTATTCACATCGTAGAAGCGCATAAGCAACTTAACCATGGTGGTTTTACCCGCACCCGTAGGACCAACTAATGCAATAGTTTGACCTTCAGAAACCTTCGCCGAGAAATCTTTAATAATCGGTGTTTCTGGATCATAGCCAAAATGAACATGATCGAATTCAACATCACAGCTAACATCTTTAGCTGCAACCTTAGGATGCTCTTCAGATTCTTCTTCGGCATCCAAGAATTCAAATACGCGTTCTGCTGCCGCTGCCATTTGCTGCAGCACATTAGATACCTGTGCAAGCTGCGTAATAGGCTGAGTGAAATTCTTGACATACTGAATGAATGCCTGAATATCACCAACAGTGATTCGCCCATTAATTGCAAACAAAGCACCCGCAACAGCAACCGCGACATAACCTAAGTTACTTACAAAGTTCATAACGGGCATCATCAAGCCAGAAAGGAATTGTGACTTCCAAGCGGATTCATACAGTTCAGCATTAGTTTTGCGGAACTTTTCTAAAGTTTCTTCTTCCTTTCCGAATGCGCGAACAACCGCCTGGCCAGAAAATGTTTCTTCAACTTGGCCGTTAATAGCGCCTAACCTGTTTTGCTGCATACGGAAGTATTTTTGGCTGCGACTTACAACCACCTTTACCAATACTGCAGAAACAGGAATGACCAACAACGCAATGAGCGTCATAAAGATATCCATACTCAGCATCATGACCAAAACACCAATGATGGTTGTAACAGAAGTGATGAGAGTCGTAATGCCTTGATTCAAATTCATACCAAGCGTATCAACATCGTTAGTGATGCGAGATAGAATATCGCCCGTGCTGGTACGCTCAAAATATCCCATAGGCAGCACATCCATCTTTTGTGAAATTTTTTGACGCAGAAGATAGGTGGTGCGCTGCGTGACATGAGTCATCAACCAGCCCTGAACAAATGAACATATTGAAGAAAATGCATAGAGCAATAAGGTAGCAATAAGAATTACCCCTACCGCATTAAAATTAATATCACCTGTTCCGGCAATTTTTGCGCTAATGCCTTCAAATAATTCGGTGGTTGCCGTTGAAAGAACTCGTGGACCCACAATATTAAAGGCGGTAGAAGCAATTGCAAAAATGAACACAACGCCAATCGCAATCTTGAACTGACCCATAAACTTTAAAAGCTTCTTCATGGAGCCTTTAAAGTCATTAGCCTTTTCTCCAGGCATCATGCCTAGATGTCCACCCGGGCCATGTCCGTGACGCCTTCCCGTATTTGCACGAGCCTCAATAGGAGATTTGGTTTCGGCACTCATTTATGCAACACCTCCTTTCAGTTCTTCTTCCGACAACTGAGATTGAGCAATCTCTCTGTACGTAGAACAACTTTCAAGAAGTTCCTTATGGGTGCCCCTGCCCACGATTTTTCCGTCTTCTAAAACAAGAATTTGATCTGCATTAAGAACCGTAGCTATGCGCTGCGCCACAACAATAATTGTTTTGCCAGCAGCATGTTCCGCTAGCGCATGGCGCAGCTTTGCATCCGTAGCGTAATCAAGCGCCGAAAAACTATCGTCAAACAAAAGCACCCGTGCATTACTTGCCAAAGCGCGAGCGATGGATAAACGCTGGCGCTGTCCGCCAGAAACGTTAGTTCCACCTTGGCTGATTTCTGAAGTAAATCCGTTTTCCTTTGAATCAATAAATTCTGTTGCTTGAGCAATGTCAGCAGCCTGCCGCACACGACTAGTATCCATATCCTGGTTAGAGTATGCAATAGTTGATTCAATAGTGCCCGAAAAGAGAAACGCTTTCTGAGGAACATATCCCAATTCGTGACGTAGTTCGTGCTGATTCATGTTGCGAACATCCACACCGCCAACACGAATGGCACCTTCGCTTACATCATAGAAGCGCTCAATCAGCTTCATAATGGTTGATTTACCAGATCCCGTTGAACCAATAATGGCTGTTGTTTTGCCCGGATCCGCAACAAAGCTCACATCATGAAGAACAGGATCGCTTCCCTCGCTGTAAGCAAAGGTCACGTCATCGAATTCAACCGGCAAACCCTTCGCTTCAACGTCAAGCAAATTATATTGAGATTCCTTTGGATCATGAATGCTATTTTCTGTTCCTAAAACCTCATTGACGCGCTGAGCTGCAACATCAGCACGAGGCAGCATGATAGCAATCATGCTTATCATCAAAAATGACATTACGATAACCATAGAATAGGTGATAAACGCAATCATGTCGCCTGTTTGGATAACGCCAGCATCGATATAGGAACCGCCAACCCAAACAATCAGAACAGAAACACCATTCATGACAAGCATCATGGTTGGCATCATGAAAGTCATTACACGGTTTGTGAATAACTGTGTTTTATAAAGAGCTGTACTTGCCTCATCATAACGCGCCTCTTCATACTCCTGCCTATCAAAAGCACGAATGACCGACATACCCGTTAGCATTTCGCGCGAAACCAAATTAACGCGGTCGATAAGCTTTTGCATAATTTTGAATTTAGGGAGAGCAAGCGTCATAAGCAAAGCAATAACAATGCCAATAACAACAATTGCCAATACGATAATCCAGCTCATAGCAAGATTCGTTTGCGAAACCATAATGATGCCACCAATGGCAAGAATTGGCGCATACAGCACCATGCGCAAAAACATTACCAAGACCATTTGGATTTGTTGGATATCGTTTGTGCCACGCGTAATTAATGATGCAGCAGAAAATGACTGCACTTCAGCATCTGAAAATGAAACAACCTTTTCAAAAAGACGTTCACGCAACGTTCGCGCAATCTTTGCAGCAGTTCGCGATGCCACAAAACCAACCGAAATAGAAGCCGCCATCATCAAAGCAGCAACACCCAGCATTTGAGCGCCTAACCAGGCAAGATACTGAAGCTGAATAGCATTCAAATCCAAACCAAGCGCTTCATATTCAGCCTTAACCGCAACGATAGCCTGTTGCTGGATTAGGGAATCATCAATATTTCCAAAAGCTGATCGAGCCTGATCAATAAAACTTTGAATTTCAGTTTTGCTTATTGCGTCTGATTCGTAGGCAGCATAGAGCTCTTCCCAGCTAAAGTTATTTAAGTCAATTGACGTAGCGGCAGCAGAATTTCCCGATGACTGACCCGCCAAATCCTGCATATGTGCTAATACCAATGGCAAGGCTATAGCAGAATCCAGCGCACCACGCTGGTTGACACCCTGATCGGTTATTTTGTAGGTGCCAGCTTGGCTGACTTCGATTCCGTTTTGAGTGCTTCCATTCTCTTCTCGGCCTGCTTCGCTTTGCGCATAGGAATTACGAATAAGATCTTCATCTGCTTCACTCGCAAGCATACAGATATAGTTAAACGTATCCGCGCTCATTTCATCAGGCGAAGCATGTTCTATACCTCCCTGCTGGATGCCTACGTCAACCAAATCCGAGGTGTAACGAGGAAGCGACAGATCAGCAAATGCCTGAACAATAAGTAAAAGCGTAATAAGGATTACCGCAACTTTGGAGCTCTTTAAATATTTAATAATTCTCACGCGGAAACCTCCTTGGGGACATTGTGTAAGAGGAGCTTTCCCCAAATAACGTATTGCCGTTTTTAATAATTCAAAAATGTTAAACGGCATGTATTGTAACTAGTTACGCACTTTGTTGAGTAATAAATCGCTAAATCCATCAAACTGATATCTTGCCGTTTATTGAACCATGAACCTCCTCTTTAATGATCCCTACTAAAAAGCCCCAGAAAAATATCCCAGGGCTAATAGTTCGCAATTGATTCTTAGGTGGTTCAAACTTGAAATTATCTTCTGTTCTAAAACCACATGTCTAAAGTCACATGTCTAATGTTGTATGTCCAATGCTGTATGACTGAGCTAGTACCTACCCTTATCGAAAGTTGTATGTCTAATACTGCATGCCTAATACTGTATGCATTTTTACAGAATTACCTGTTTGATTGCCCCCATAAGCTCGTCATACGTTTCAAAAGCAGGAACGTCAGGATTGTCTGCCTTAATAGAATCGGTGCTCTTGAACAAAAATCCTGCCTTACTTGCACGAATCATGCCCAAATCATTAAAGCTATCTCCAGCAGCAATGGTTTCCAAACCAGCACTTTGAAGTGCACGCACCGTAGTGAGTTTCGACTGCTCACAGCGCATCTTGAAACCTGTTACTTCGCCTGATTCGGCAACTTCTAACTCATTGCAGAAAAGCGTTGGCCATCCAAGCTTTTCCATCAAAGGCTTCGCAAACTGAGTAAACGTATCACTAATAATAATTACCTGACACATGGTACGAAGTTCATCAAGGAACTCCTTCGCACCTGGCATGGGATCAATACTCGCAATTACGTCCTGAATTTCTTTCAACCCCAAACCGTGCTCTTTAAGAACTGCCAAACGGAAATTCATGAGCTTGTCGTAGTCAGGTTCGTCACGCGTTGTACGCTTAAGTTCAGGAATGCCTGTTGCGTCAGCAAAAGCAATCCAAATTTCAGGAACTAAAACCCCTTCAAGGTCTAAACAAGTTACGTACATAGCGCTCCTCTTTCTTGCGTGTTTACTCAAATATTAGAATTATCTTAGTGTTTCAAAGCCAGTGTTAATCCAGCTTTCATTATTAATTTCAGCATACTTTATATACGGCGGTTTCCTAGCTGTAGCAACAAGATTTGCAATAAGATTTCGGCGGCCAGCATAGCAGCTTGCATTCTTGAGGTGATTTTTCAATCAGTAAATCAGGTGGTGTTCTTAAATCTAAATTTACATACACCCACATCAAGGGCATATTTGGGAAATAATCAACTACCGTTGACGGAGCCGTGAACGGTAGGCACCAAAAAGAATTTAACAAAAACAGTCCCTTCGTAGCCTTCAGATAACCGCTAATCGACCAAGAAGAAAGATCAGATTAAGTCTCATTAGTATGGATACGTTAAAAAATGTAAGCCGCTTCATAAAGCGCTTAGAGAACGCTTCTAGCTTTCAATCATTCACTTTGCGCTTGATGAAAGGACTTACAAGTATACGTTTCCTAGTATTGAAAGAGAGTCGCTTATGTTCCAAGCTATGGTTGATCCTGTTGCGGGCAACCTTGCCCTTTCAGCATTAGTAGCATGTGTTCCACTTGTTGCATTCTTTATTATGCTGGTAGCGGTAAAGGCAAAAGCTCATGTTTCAGCAGCAGTTGCACTGCTCGTTGCATTCCTTGTTGCTGTTTTCGCTTTTCATATGCCTGCTCACCTTGCATTTCTTTCGGGTGTGCAAGGTGCATGTTATGGCGCCTTCCCTATCGTATTCATCATCATCATGGCGGTTTGGTTCTACGAAGTTACTTCCGTTTCAGGACGCGCTGAAGACTTCAAAAGCCTATTCGACATTATTGGTGGCGGCGACATCCGCATCCAAGCAGTATTGATCGCATTCTGCTTCGGCGGTTTGCTTGAAGCACTTGCTGGTTTCGGTGCCCCTATCGCAATTACCGCAACCATGATTTTGGCATTAGGCGTTAAACCAATGAAAGCCGCTCTTGCAGTTTTGATTGCAAACACTGCACCAGTTGCTTATGGTGCTGCTGGTACTCCTATTACCACCGCTGGTAACATGGTTGCCGCTGGTGACGCATCTGCCGCTCTTGAAACCGCGCAGCACGTAGCTGCTATCGTAGGTTATCAGGCACCTTTATTCGCACTCTTTGTTCCACTGCTTGTTGTTATCATTCTTGACGGTCGCAAAGGTTTACGTGACTGCTGGCTGCATGCTTTGGTAATTGGTTTCTCATTCGCTATTGTTCAGTGGTGGTGCTCCAACCATTTCGCATACGAGTTGACCGACGTTTGTGCAGCGCTTGTTTCCTTAGGTGTAAGCGTTGTATTCCTGAAGTTCGTTAAGCCTCGCAACGTTGCTGAAGCACGTGAACGCTTTGGCATGGCTCCTCTGAATGAAACCGAAACCACCAAGCTTCCTGCCGTTCGCGCTTGGATGGCACTTGTTCCTTACATCATCGTTGTTGCAGTATTTGCAGTATGCAAACTTGCTATCCCAACTTTACTGGCAAGCACCGATATTAAAATCCCATTCCCTGGTCTTGCAGGCAACGTACTAAATGCTGCAGGCTCGGATCCAGGAACTACGTACACGCTGAACTTGCTGTCAAATCCTGGCACTATGCTTTTCATTGCGGCAGTACTTACTACTATTGTTTATGCACTGTTCACCAATAAAGGCATGTTTAAGATTACCCTTGGATCTTCTTTCAAGCAGCTTGGCCAGACCTTCGTTGCTATGCGTTTTTCATCACTTACCATCGTTTTGGTATTAGGTCTTGCCTACATCATGAACTTCTCTGGTCAGACCATTTCTATTGGCCAGTTCCTAGCAAGCACAGGTGCGCTGTTCGCATTCATTTCCCCAATGCTTGGCTGGGTTGGTACCGCAGTTACTGGTTCTGACACATCCGCAAATGCTTTGTTCTCCAGCTTGCAATACGAAGCTGCTCAATCAAATGCATCCCTTGCGCATGTTACCCCAGACCTGTTCTTGGCATCGAACACCATGGGTGGCGTAATTGGCAAGATGATTTCGCCTCAATCTTTGGCTATCGCTGCTGTAACCACAGGCGAACACGAGTCAAACCTGTTCAAGAAGGTTATTCCTTGGAGTATCGGTATGCTGGTAGTTCTCTGCATAGTGGTATTCCTGGAATCCCACGCTTTATCTTTCATCCTTCCATAAGGGTGCCTTGCAAGCCCACTCTGTAAGGTTTCGCCTTACAGAGTGGCATACAGAGGGTAGCCCTTTGTAATGTGGCTCGTTGCAGCTCGTTAGCAGCAACAAAACAAAGCCAACAGGTCATTGGACTATCGGGTACCAAACCAACGAACTACCAAAAATGCAAAGGCTTAATAAGACTCAAAGCTTTGATTTTGAGTCCCAAGCCTTTACCGTAAGCTTTAAATTCTAGCCCTGTCGCAAATGAAAGCGACAGGGCTTTTTGATGAACGCAGGATTTATTGATGAAAGCACAAGTTTTTGATACGAGTTTCTCGATGAACACAAAGCCTATTGACGAAGGCAAGGGTTTTCGATGAGGACAAAGCTTATTGATAAAAGTACAAGTTTCTAGACAAACATCAGAGAAGTGATCTGCAAAAAGACACGAAGTATATATTCCTATTTTTCTGATGTTCCAACTGCTATAAACAAGCAATCTTAAAACGTAAAAATCCAACGATTATTTGTAGCGAACGAGCAAATAGCACCTATCCGCATAGCTTTATCCGAAAGCAGATATATACTTCATACCTTTTTGCAGATCACTTTGCCTAAAAACGACAAAATACTAGATTGCAAACTTGCAAAACACAGTTACGGTTCATAGGCCAATACGATAAATAGCTCTAGTGGCGGCTACAGCAGCGCAGCACTACTTTGTCCGAACAAACGAAAACTGAGATACGCCCAAACCTATAAGCGTTAGAGCAACACCAAACCATGCAAGAGGCGTGAGTCGTTCTGACAGAATTAACCATGAGGCAACCGCAGTAATAACAGGAATCAAATAAACATACACGCTTGTTGAAACTGCACCCAAACGCTTAACCGAGAAATTCCAAGTAACGAAACAAGCAGCCGAAGCGCCCAATCCAAGAAATACCAAATTACCTACATTGATAGGATTGCAGAAAGCACTAACCTCAGGCGCAAACCCAAGCAAAGGCAGAACAGGAATCATAAATAAAATACCGTATTCAAACACACGACGCGTTGCTTTTATTGTTGAAAGACCAAGCAGCGCAATACGCGTCATACATACCGAATAGCACGCCCATACTCCAGCCGCCAAAAGAGCAAGGGTATCCCCGGAAAAACTAAAATGAAGACCTGTTTCAGAAAAGCTAATAAAGCCAATGCCTATCATGGCAACAACAAATCCGATAATGAATTGAATTGAAAGTTTATTACCTTTGTTTACTATCCGCTCCAACAAGACAGTAAAAAATGGAGACACTGAAACTATTACGCCAACATTAGTTGCCAATGTTTCAGTGAGCGCAATATTTTCCAGCAAATAATAAAGAGTTACTCCGAATAAGCCCGCTAACATAAAAAGACGTTCGTGGCGCCACCCCATCCAACCAAGAACTTTAGGCGCAATAATGAATAGGGCTACGAGCCCCATGACAAAACGAATGAACAGAATTTCAATGGGAGTGAAATCTTGCAGAAGAACTTTCGTTGACACAAACGTGGTGCCCCAAACAAGAATAGTGAATAGCGCGGCAATATGACCGACTGCCGTTTCATTTTTCGCTCTATACGCTAAATTCACCACTTTTTCCTTTTCTTGTCCCTGTTCATCTTCAACCTAAAATACACTACTACATATGAAACTGTTTTCGCTCAAACATATCACTCGTTTTATACCCGCTTTTGCGGGATTCGCTTTAGCGCTAGGTGCTATTGCGGCAGCAGCCCACGCACGCGCAAAAGATGTCCACCTTGTAAAAACCGCATCAGGCACAGCGTGTATTCACACCATAGAAGATAACGAGGGAAGCCCTATACGCGTGTTAGAACAACACGGCGCCTATGAATCGGCTACCTATTTAGATGAGCGGCGTTACATTCCCGTGTTTGCCTATCAACGCGCTTTTGATCATATATTCGATGCAGATTTACCTGGCAATCAACTACTCATGATTGGCGGCGGAGGTTACGCGTGGCCAAAACATATACTATCCACCATGCCAGAATATTTCTTAGATACTGTCGAATTCGACCAATCAATAACCAATATAGCTAAACATTGGTTTTTCTTGGATCAGCTTTTTGAAGACTATCCCAAAGCAGCCGAACAAGCGAGACTGATTACCGCGGATGGTCGTCACTTTTTGGAAACAACCCACAAGCGTTATGCAGCAATAGTAAACGACACTTTCTCGGGGAAAGAACCCGTATTATCACTAGCGTCTCAAGAGGCAATGCTCCTCGTAAAAAAGCGACTCCTGCCAGGTGGCGTATACGCAGCTAATGTAGTAAGCGAATGTGAAGGTGAAGATATCTCTTTTTTGCGCAGTGTTGTAACTACTGTACAAAGCGTTTTTGCATACGCGGATATTATTCCTTGTGATGATGCTGATTTTGGCTTGGAAGATAACTACTTGGTTATCGCAAGCGATGCCCAATACTTGTTTTCGGACGCGCTACCCTTTGACGATGATTTCTTAAGCAATGTTTTGCGCGATACATAATGAACTTCTAAACAAGTAGGTGCAATACGTTCCTAAACATGCGACAATAACGCAAATCCACGTTTCAAACGCAAATCATAAGAAAGGCTTGAAACCATGGCAGAGTTTATTTACCAGATGTATCAGGCTCGAAAAGCTCACGGCGATAAAGTAATTCTGGATGACGTTACTCTTTCCTTTTATCCTGGCGCGAAAATTGGCGTTGTAGGTCCAAATGGTATGGGTAAGTCTACCCTTCTTAAAGTGATGGCAGGACTCGAGGATGTTTCGGCAGGTGAAGCCCGCCTTACCCCTGGCTACACCGTTGGCATTCTGCAGCAGGAACCGCCGCTCGACGAAAATGCCACCGTTATAGAAAACATTCGCCAGGCATTTGCTGATATTTTGGCGAAAGTCGAACGATTCAACGCTATCGGTGCTGAAATGGCAGATCCAGATGCGGATTTCGACACGCTCATGGAAGAAATGGGCACTTTACAAGTAGAAATTGACGCCGCAAACGGCTGGGACTTGGACAGCCAGCTATCCCAAGCAATGGATGCCCTACAATGTCCTGATCCCGATGCGCCCGTAAGCGTCCTATCAGGTGGCGAACGCAGGCGTGTTGCGCTTTGCAAGCTTTTACTTGAAGCGCCTGACCTGCTGTTGCTTGACGAACCAACCAATCACTTAGATGCCGAATCAGTACTATGGCTTGAACAATTCTTGAAACGCTACCAGGGTGCGGTGCTTGCAGTTACCCACGACCGTTATTTCCTAGACAACGTTGCCGAATGGATTTGCGAAGTAGATCGTGGCCACCTATATCCCTACAAAGGTAATTATTCAACATATCTGGAAACAAAAGCTGCGCGCTTAGAGGCACAAGGCCAGCAGCAGGCAAAACTTGCCAAACGCATGAAAAACGAGTTGGAATGGGTACGTTCAAGCCCTAAGGCACGCCAAGCTAAAAATAAAGCGCGTCTTGAACGCTACGAGCAGATGGAAGCAGAAGCACGCAACATCAAAACAGTTGATGCAAATGAAATTCGTATTCCTGTTGGTCCTCGCCTTGGGTCAAAGGTGCTCGTTGCCGAACACCTTCATAAGGCATTTGGCGACCGCGTACTAATTGACGATCTTTCTTTTACCCTTCCCCGCAACGGCATTGTTGGTGTGATTGGCCCTAACGGCGTTGGTAAATCCACCCTGTTCAAAATGATTGTCGGCAAAGAAGAAGTAACCAGCGGCACACTTGAACTGGGCGAAACAGTACAAATTTCTTATGTTGATCAAAATCGCGAAGGCCTTGATGACAAGAAAACCCTTTGGGAGGTTGTTTCTGATGGACTTGACTACATCAAAGTAGGAGATGCTGAAATTCCAAGCCGTGCCTATGTTGCTAATTTCGGTTTTAAGGGTTCTGACCAACAGAAACCAGCTGGTGTACTTTCGGGTGGCGAACGCAACCGCTTGAACTTAGCCCTCACCTTAAAGCAAGGTGGTAACCTGTTGTTGTTGGACGAACCCACCAATGACTTGGATGTGGAAACCCTCGAAAGCCTCGAAGAAGCACTGCTTGCTTTCCCGGGATGTGCGGTAATCACCAGCCACGACCGTATGTTCTTAGACCGTATTGCAACTCACATTTTGGCATGGGAAGGAACTGATGAAAATCCTGGTAATTGGTACTGGTTTGAAGGAAACTTTGAAGCGTATCAAAAGAACAAGATCGAACGCTTAGGCGAAGAAGCTGCAAAACCGCATCGTATTCATCGCAAGCTTACCCGCGACTAAACTTTTACAAACAGACAATAGGTTTTCGCCTATAAGCCTAGGTTTTGTTAAGCCACAAACAAGCATGTTAATGGGGATCGCAAAGCGGTCCCCATTATGTTTAAGCAGCAATCACTATATGAATTCAATGCAAAAACCATGCCCCACCATATTTGGCAACAACTTCGCCCGTATAGCCCCAACCAGGAAGCTCACGCGCAGCAAGTTGCCCACATATCACTTTTATATTCGGAAAAAACCTCTTTAAGAACGGTTAAACCACCTGCTTCATCACTTTCCATACGAGAAACAAACACATACTCCAAAGGCTAACCGCCAAGGATTTCTTTTATTTCAGGAACAATAGATTCTGCCTGCTGTTTTGTTCCAGAAGCAAATAAAAATGCAGGATGCTTGTCAGCAGGTATTAATGAATAGTGAATTCAATAGGCGGAATATACTGCGAAAACTGATATAGATTATGAGCAATTTCTTTCATGCAAACTCCTTTAGTTAAGTTCGAATACCAGCCTAAAACTTGTTTTAAAGCAAAAACTACCCAGAGGAAAATAGCATGAGCATTTTGCAAGAAATCGATTTCCTTACAAATTGCCCACCTTTGTCCTATAACGTTAACGATCTAAGGTATTCTCAAGGCTACACATTTTTAGAAGCATTAGTTAAGAGGGCACTCGAAAAACATCAAGCGGGATAAATAGCATGGAGTTAAAACATCACAAAACAGAACTTGGCACCATTACATATTGGACATTCAGAGCGACCGAAAAGGCTACCGACACTTGGCTTATCTTTCTCCCAGGTCTAACAGCAGATCATACGCTATTTAACCGCCAACTAAGCCACTTTATGGAGAAGACCAACTGCTTAGTGTGGGATCCACCTGCTCATGGAAAATCGCGCCCATTTTCGTTGAAGTTCTCTATGGATGATTTAGCCATCATGTTGCTCGGCATCCTAAAGGTCGAAGAAATTACCAATCCTATTTTGATTGGTCAATCTATGGGTGGTTATGTTTCACAAGCATTTCTTTCGCTTTTTCCAGGACGAGCAAAGGGATTCGTAAGCATAGATTCCGCGCCACTTGCACGGGCGTACTATCACAAATGGGAAATCACCGCGCTCAAGCACACTAAAGCAATGTATCAAGGAATTCCCTGGGGAATGCTCAAAAAAATGACTGCAAAAGGCTGCTCTACTACTTTGTATGGGCAAAATCTTATGAGAAAAATGATAGCAAGCTACACCAAGAAGGAATTCTGTGAACTTGCTGCCCATGGATATAAAATCCTCGCTGATGCCATAGAGAAAACCGAAGTTGACGCAAGCACTAATCCCTTCGGCAGGCCAACCTGCCCCACGTTACTTTTATGGGGCGAACAGGATCAGGCCGCCATGGCGAAAAAATACAATCAACAATGGGCGCTAAGAACAGGACTTTCTTTTGTGGAAATTCCTCGTGCTGGGCACAATTCAAATACGGATGCCCCTAATGAGGTTAATAAACATATAGAAGTTTTTCTTGGAGAATTGAATCGAGTCCTACGTTAAAATCCTGCAGTAACGTACGACGTTATTTGACGTGCAACACCAGATATTCATTCAAATTTCCCGTGCGACCATCGGCTCGAAAGCGAGCCACGCAATCAGCCTTGTTGGCAACGTCTTCAACAAGCGCATCAATTTCTGCATCTGAAAAACTATGGCAATAGCGATAAACACCTGGCGTGTTCTGCCAACCAATAAGATAATCGCCTTCATTGAATTCGGCTAGGTCTTGCGCATCCAAGAAACCCTGATTACTAAGGTATTCTTGTGCCTGTTCATGGGTAACCTGAGCTTTTTTCGCCATGCTTTCGTTGTCCATAAACCGCCAGAAAGAAACCACCACATATCCACCTTGTGCAGTTGCACCTACAAGGCTTTGAAGCAATGATGTTCGCCATTCAAGAAGCGGAATATGATGCATAAAACCAAACGAAACACTTAAGTCAACTGGGCAGATTTTATAAGCACTCAAACAACGTGCTAACCCGCTATCAAACTCCGATTTTGAGAGCTCTTGTATCACGTCACAATGAATATAGTTAACATCAGTACTTGCTCGCGCATCGGAAACTAGATCATCGCAAGAATCCAGCGCAACTACCTTTAATGTTGTAGTTGGCAAGGATGTTGCCAAAAATTCTTCGAATCGCAAATTCCCACAGGCAACGTCCAACACAGAAAGCGTTTCACGCCCAGAATAATTTGTTTCAGAAAAAGCACCCTCAGAATACTTTCCCATTTCCGCAAGGCAGCGCTCCCAACCAAGCCATTTCGCCTTACGTGTGTCAGAAAACGAGGTTGATTGACTGCGATAGAAATCGTTATTCAATTCACTGAGCTTTTGTGCAAGCGTTTCATTCATTACAAATCCTTCTTGTGCGAACCATAATTGTAACTTTATTTCCGCCCAGTAAGCATCCACTCAATCCCTAATGCACAACGTAGAGCACCATCCTGAAAATGATTACCTGGATTTAACTGAAAAACTGTTTCAATTCCTTGTTTTCTAAAAAATACTTCTATTTCTTCCGTATTTTCCTGAACACGTTGTAAATTTTTGTTTCGAGTCTTACGCTCGCGACTTCCAAGCGAGAAGTATATGCAGTCAGGTTTATTTGTAAGCTCATGCGAAAAAACAAAGTTCTTGATCCCAGGAAACCACAACGAACCAGAAACGCTAGCAATCCGGGAAAAGACAGTTGTTTGATACATTACATACAGCGCAAATAAACCAGCTAAAGAATAGCCTGCAATACCACGCCATGAAGGATTCCCTACTATTGCCTTCTCCGCTTCAGGCAAAATATCATTTAATAGCATTTGTAAATATTCGTTAGCACCACCGGTATACGGGTCATCATTTTTCATGACAGGCGGAACGTCCCATGGAACCATATCGTGATTCCACTTAAGATTGCTTATTTCTACTAACGAAAACTCTTCTCGGACAGATGCATTGACTTGCTGAAGGACTTGGTCACCTTCATGGTTAAAAGTGTTTAAGTAAATCACTGGTTTATTCGGCTTCGCACTTGGAAACACCTTTATTGATTTTTGACCCATTGTGAAAGAGATCATCTAGTATCATCACCTTTTCAATGTTTCCTTAACGCATGGTTCGTCTTTTAACTTAGCGAACAACACACGCGGTTGTTCTTCGGAGTCGTTAGCATTCATTACACCAGTATCAGCCATACCTGCCGATCGACGCAGCAAAGCTTCAACACGCGCCGAAAGTTCATCCAAGTCAAAAGGCTTAACTAAGTAGTCGTCAGCGCCCATCCGTAAAAGAGCAACTCTATCAACCACCTGAGCTTTTGCCGATGTTACCAAAATCGGAACAGTGCTTTTGGAACGAATAAGTGCAACCACCTCTTCGCCTGGTAGACCAGGCAACATCAAGTCGCATATTACCAGATCAAACGCCAACCCCTGTTCTATTAGCATACGAGCTTCCGTTCCCGAATAAGCAGGAAGACATTCATACCCTTCTTCGGAAAGCGTTGAACATACAATATCGCTGATAGAAGCATCGTCTTCTACGATCAATATTTTCTTGGGCTGTTTATTCTCATTGATGGTCTCATGCTGATTATTTTTATCCATAGCATTCATTTCTGGTGTATTCAACACAGTAGATGAGCTCGCGAAAGAACTAAACAAGGATTGGTTCATGTTTACGATTAAGTTCACTTCAACATTCAAAAAAGATTACAAATTAATTAAGCGACAAGGAAAATATGCTCAGCATAATAAAAGCGCCTCGTGCAATACGAGGCGCTAGACAAACAGATCGACTATATCCTTACGCGAAGTAATTCACGCCGCCTTCAAAAATAGGCTGATACAAATTACCTGGAACGTTTTTATACAATCCGTTACCGCTGCGTTCGCTGTGACCCATCTTGCCAAATACACGACCATCAGGGCTGGTGGCACCTTCGATTGCCAAAATGGAAGCGCTCGGATTAACTGCCCAATCCATAGAAGGCTTACCAGCTTCATCAACATATTGAGTTGCAATCTGGCCAGCAGCTTTCATCTTTTCAAGCACTTCAGGATTTGCCACGAAACGACCTTCGCCATTGCTGATAGCAACGGTATGAATGTCGCCCACCTTGCAGCAAGAAAGCCATGGAGACAAGCTAGACGCAACGCGAGTGCGAACTAATCTGCTTTGGTGACGACCAATTTCGTTAAACGTAAGCGTTGGAGCATCAGAAGTTGCTGGAACAATGTCGCCATAAGGAACTAAGCCTAACTTAACAAGCGCCTGGAAACCATTGCAAATGCCAAGCATTAAACCATCGCGGTTCTGCAGCAAGTCGCGCACCGCTTCAGTTACCTCAGCAGAACGGAAGAATGCCGTAATGAACTTAGCGGAGCCATCAGGCTCGTCGCCACCAGAGAAGCCACCAGGCAGCATAATAATCTGACTATTGTTAATTGCAGCAACCAAAGCCTTAGTGCTTTCGATAACCGCATTAGGCGAAAGGTTGTTAATTACCAAAACCTCAGGCACCGCACCCACACGCTCAAATGCACGAGCAGTGTCATATTCGCAGTTTGTTCCAGGGAATACGGGAATAATTACGCGAGGCTTAGCGAATTTCTCATCACAAACTAACGGCAGGCGCTCTGACCAGCTAATTTGCTCAACCGCTTCATCTTCGTGACGGTAAGGGAATACCGATTCAATACCATGCTCCCAAACTTCTTGGAGCTGTGTCATGTCAAGAGTTTCACCGAATGCAGAAAGGGTGTATTCAGATGTAGTTTCGCCAAGCTCGATAACACTTACAAGGTCAGTTGCTTTAGGCATTGCAGCATCAGCAGCAAGTTCAACGACAAAGCTGCCATAAGCAAGTGTAAACAAATCGTCGAGTTCGGCGTTAGAATTGGCAGCACCCGCGTCAGTAAGCTCCAAACCAATGCCATTGCCAACACACATCTTAAAGAGCGTCTCTGCCATGCAACCATATCCTGGCGTTGCTGCAGCTACCACAGTACCTTCACCGATTAAGCGTTCCATTAAATCGAAGGTGGCGTTCAAACCTTCAACATCAGGAAGCAGTGCATCCTCATCATAGAAGCGTGGAGCAATACGAATAACACGGCTTCCCTCCTGCTTAAATTCCGGAGAAATCACCCTATCGATTGAACCCGTGGAAACAGCAAAACTGATAAGTGTTGGAGGAACATCCAAATCTTCAAAGCTGCCCGACATGGAGTCCTTGCCGCCAATAGCGCCAATACCCAAATCAACCTGTGCCATCAAAGCACCTAAAACAGAAGCGGCAGGCTTACCCCAGCGATCGGGATCGTTCCGCAAACGCTCGAAATATTCTTGTAAGGATAAATACGCAGCATCGCGCGTGAAACCTGTTGCTACCAAACGAGCAACGCTTTCAACAACCGCTAAATAAGCACCCTTGAATTGATTCTTTTCTGACAGATAAGGATTAAAGCCCCAAGCCATAGCACTTGCGGTGGTAGTTTCGCCATCAACAGGGAATTTGGAAACCATAGCCTGCGCAGGCGTAAGCTGAGTTTTACCACCATAAGGCATCAAGACCGTTGCAGCACCGATGGTGGAGTCAAAACGCTCGCCCAAGCCCTTGTTAGAGCAAACATTCAAATCGCTCAGCAGCGAAATCATGCGATCGGAAAGTGTGTCGCCTGCCCACTGAGGCTCATAGGTATCACCCTGCAAAACATGAACATCCTGATGCTTTGGAGCGCCATTAGATGCCAAGAACTCACGGCTTACATCTACAATGGCATCCCCATTCCATTCCATGCGCAAACGCTTCTCTTCGGTAACGGTTGCCACCACGGTAGCTTCCAAGTTTTCTTCGTGCGCATAGCGAATAAATTCATCAACATCTTCAGCAGCAAGTGCAACTGACATGCGCTCCTGGCTTTCAGAAATTGCCAATTCGGTACCATCAAGACCTTCATATTTCTTAGGAACCTGATTGAGGTCGATCAGCAAACCATCACATAACTCACCAATAGACACCGAAACACCGCCAGCGCCAAAGTCGTTACAACGTTTGATTAAGCGGCACGCTTCACCACGGCGGAACAAACGCTGAATCTTACGTTCAACAGGAGCATTACCCTTTTGAACTTCTGCGCCAGATGTTTCAATACTTTCAACATTTTGCGTTTTGGAAGAACCTGTTGCACCGCCAATACCATCACGACCAGTGCGACCGCCTAGTAAAATAACTTTATCTCCTGGAGCGGGTTCTTCACGACGAACGTGATCAGCAGGAGTTGCACCAACAACAGCACCAACTTCCATGCGCTTTGCAACATAGCCAGGATGATAGAGCTCATGCACCTGGCCTGTTGCCAAGCCAATTTGATTACCGTAGGAAGAATAACCAGCAGCTGCAGTAGTAACCAGCTTGCGTTGAGGAAGCTTGCCTTCAAGTGTTTCTGAAACAGGAACAGTAGGATCGCCCGCACCAGTAACACGCATTGCCTGATAGACGTAGCTACGCCCTGAAAGTGGGTCACGAATTGCGCCTCCCACACATGTTGCAGCGCCACCAAAAGGCTCGATTTCAGTAGGATGATTGTGTGTTTCGTTCTTGAAAAGGAACAGCCAATCCTGCTCTTCCCCATCAACGTCCACCTTGCACTTAACCGTGCAGGCATTAACTTCCTCGGATTCATCCAAATCCTTCAAACCACCATGCGCACGCAGGTATTTAGCACCAATAGTGCCCATATCCATCAAGCACACAGGCTTATGTTCGCGACCAAGCTCCGAACGCATTGCCAAATATTTGTCGAAAGCAAGTTTTACAACTTCGTCATCAATTTGAACATTGGTAAGTTCGGTACCAAACGTAGTATGACGACAATGGTCAGACCAGTACGTATCAACTACTTTAATTTCAGTTATGGTAGGATTGCGCTTTTCGGTATCGCGGAAATACTCCTGGAAAAACGTGATATCTGCCAAGTCCATAGCAAGACCACGATCTTTAAGGAATTGAGCCAAACCTGCTTCGTCTAAATCAATGAAGCCATCAACTATTTCAACGGGCTGAGGCTCTGGAATTTGCATTGCCAACGTATCGCGCAACGCGAGTGAAGCCTCACGGGATTCAATAGGATTAATTACGTAATGCTTAATGGCAGCAAGAGCTTCTTCACTAAGGTCACCCTCGAGCACATACACTTTCACCGCACGAACTACAGGGCGTTCTCCCTGAGAGATAAGCTGAATACATTCACTTGCCGAATCAGCACGCTGGTCAAACTGACCAGGAAGTGGTTCAACAGCAAAAATCTGCATGCCTTCTGGAACAGAAAGGATACCTTCGCCGCTGCCCGCTTCACCAATTACGACTCCTTCAACAGGAAACGTTGTTGAAGCGTTATCAACCTGAGGTTCGCTAAATACCGTAGGCACACACTGATTAAACAGCTCATCACTAATGCCTTCGACATCATACATATTAATAATGCGAGCGGTGGTTTCTTGTGGTAGACCATCCACAATAACGGTGCGCAACTCCTGCAATAATTGTTGCGCTTCAACATCAAAGCCGAACTTCTTCTCAACATAGATGCGAGAGACCATGAATCCTACCCTTCGTAGTGAAAATGTTCATAGTAACTGCTTCTAGTAGCCGCCCTTAGGAAGTCCGTCGGGTGCCCTAGCAAACAGATAGTTCCATGATACGACACATCAGCCCCTTTTCGGCGGAGCGATCTAATAGTTTTGTAGAGCACTTTTGTTTTAGGGATGTTTTGAGCGCAAGCCTACCGCATAAATCTACGATGAGGTATGTAACTCATTTATAATCGCAGTCATGGAAAAAGCACTTTTAGACATAGCGAGACAGCTTGAAACTGTTGAATATTTGGATGATCGCGCCCTGACAAAGGTGATCAATCGCCACAACAAGCGCATTGCTGAAGAAGCGAAAGCAGTTACGGCAACAGGAGCAGCGTCAGCAACAACGGCAACAACAGCGACGCACACGTCCCCCGAGAAAACGCCAGCGACAGCAGCAATGCATGCGTCCTCAAAAGAAACGGCAGCGGCGACAACATCAATGCAAAGCACACCTGCGCCCGCGCCCGTGCCAACGCCAGCATCTGCATCCTCACTAGCACCAAACACCCCCGCACTCGATTCCACAGGCGCAAAAATAAATCCTGCGCGACCTTTATCGAAGCGCCATTTAATAGCCTACTACCTCGACGTAAAGCGAAACGATCCCAACCGCTGGGCACGCTGGAACTTTTCCGAAGAAATTCAGCAGCGTATTGTTCGCACATTACAAATGAAACCACGACGTACCGCATCGGGCGTTGCCACCATTACAGTACTTACTAAACCCTGGAAATGTTCGAGTAATTGCCTGTATTGCCCCAACGACTTACGCATGCCTAAAAGTTACTTATCGGACGAGCCCGCCTGCCAACGAGCAGAGCGCACGTTTTTCGACCCCTATCTACAAGTAGCTGCACGTATTAAGGCGCTCACCGAAATGGGTCACGTCACCGATAAAGTGGAACTCATCATTTTGGGAGGCACTTGGAGTGACTATCCCACCGCCTATCAAATTTGGTTTGTGCGCGAGCTATTCCGCGCACTCAACGACGGCGCTACTGCCCAAGAAAACGTGCCAAACAGACGTGCCCTCTATGAGCAAGCAGGCATTTCGAGTGATCCCGAAACGCTCATTGCGCAAACAGCTTCCCTTCAAGAGCGCATTTCAAACCAAGAACTTACCTATAACCAAGCATTCGATAAGCATTATGGCGAAAGCAGTGCCTGGCAGCAGGTTGCCATCTGGCAAACTGCTACCTGGAAAGAGCTTGAAGAGCAGCACCATATAAACGAAACAGCGCAACACCGCGTGGTAGGCCTTGTTATAGAAACACGTCCCGAACGCATCACTCCCCAGCACGCCCTCACGCTGCGGCGTCTTGGTTGTACCAAAGTGCAAATGGGCATTCAAAGCCTCAATACTCAAATTCGCGAACAGAATGATCGCTACACCACCACCGAACAAATCCAAAGCGCTTTTGAAACGTTGCGCCTGTTCGGCTTCAAGACGCACATTCATGCCATGGTGAACCTTTTGGGAACAACGCCAGAACTGGATAAACAAGACTACGCGAAGTTGGTAACCGATCCCGCTTTCCAGCCCGACGAAATAAAGTTGTATCCTTGCGTTCTTGTGGATGGTACGGGTCTTTGCAGTCACTACAACGATGGCTCCTGGCAGCCCTACTCTGAACAAGAACTTATAGATGTTCTGGTGGCAGATACGTGCGCAACGCCTGCGTTTACGCGCATCTCCCGCATGATCCGCGACATTTCTGCACCTGATATTGTTGCGGGCAATAAAAAAGTAAATCTTCGCCAGCTTGTAGAAGGACGCATTGACAAAGAGGGCCTTGTTACCAAAGAGATTCGCCACCGCGAAGTTAGCCTGTCAGAAATTGACCCTGACACCCTTCATATGGAAATTGTCCCCTACACAACAACCGCATCAAACGAGTATTTTCTTCAATGGGTTACCGAAGAAGGCAAAATCGCAGGCTTTTTGCGCCTTTCGCTACCCTTTAGCGAATCGCTCGAAGCCTTAAGAAAAGCGCTTAATAGCGGCACCGCACCGCTCGCAAGCAGCAGATCAGCCATAAGCAACTCACCACTCGCAAGCGCTGAACTGCCTACAAACAGCACACCTTCCGCAAGCAACACGCCACTCGTGAATATTCTTTCTTCAATTCCCTTACCTGGAGACGCCATGATTCGCGAGGTCCATGTATATGGTCGCGTTGCAAAACTAGCCAAGCAAGGCAGTGGCGCGCAGCATCATGGACTTGGCACCCAACTCGTTGAAAAAGCCTGCACTATAGCACGCGAGGCTGGCTATAGCCGCATCAACGTAATTAGCGCTATTGGTACCCGCGGCTATTACCGAAAGCTGCATTTTTATGACAATAGCCTTTATCAAACACGAAACCTGTAAGTTTGTCGTAGTATACAAATGAAAACCGAATGATCCCCAGGTAAGGGGATTTCTTTTATCAAGGAGTTTAAACATGACTACGTATTCTTCACGTGATGAAATTGATGAGCGCTATCGCTGGGACCTATCAAGCATCTTTGAAAACGACGAAGCATTTTTAGAAGCACTTGAGCAAGCGAAGGCTCTCCCCGAAAAAATAATGGCCTATCAAGGAAAAATCTCCCAATCAGCAAAAGCACTCCTCGAATTCTTACGCCTTGATGATGAGGTGAGCCTTGATTTAACAAAGCTTATTAATTACGCAGAGCGCAAAAGCGACGAAGACACGCGAAATTCAACATATCAAGATTATTCCGCCCAGGTAATGACACTTTGGGTAGCGCTTTCAAGCGCATCGTCTTGGTTTAGCTCAGAGCTACTCACCCTTGATGAGCAAACAATGGAAACCTTCTACGCCGAAGAGCCTGATCTTGAATTATATCGCCGCGTACTAGACATTATTTTCCGTCGCCGCGATCATGTTCTTTCCCCTGCAGAAGAAAAGCTGCTTGCAAGCGCAGGCGACATGGCAAGCCAGCCTGGCAATGTATATTCCCTGCTCAACGATGCCGATCTAACCTTCAAAGATGCAATTGATTCCGAAGGTAATGCGCACCCTGTTACACACGGAAGCTATATTCCTTTAATGATGTCAACTGATCGTACCTTGCGTGAAAATGCCTATGAATCGCTCTATGACACATACCGCCAATTCCGCAATACCCTTGCGGCAACGCTAGGCGCGCAAAACAAGCAGATCAAGTTCTTCGCAGATGCACGCAACTACAGCTCCATGTTGGAAGCTTCGCTTTCGGGAAATGAAGTGCCCACAGAGGTATATACCAATTTAATTGAGGCAGTTCACAACAATCTTCCGGCGCTGCATAAGTATGTAACGCTGCGCAAGGATCTCCTCGGAGTGGACGAATTGCACTTTTCTGATTTGTACGTACCTATCGTGGATGATATTGACCTTACCTTCACCTATGAGGAAGCATGCGAAATTATCCTTGAAGCATTAAAGCCAATGGGCGAAGATTACCTTGCTTTGGTACGCAAGGGGCTTTCTGAGCGTTGGGTTGACGTATACGAAACCCCTGGCAAGCGCAGCGGTGCTTACTCGGCAGGCGGATATGGCATGCACCCTGTTATCCTGATGAACTTCCAAGGCAAGCTCGACGACGTATTCACCCTCATCCACGAGATGGGCCATTCTATTCACACGTATCTTTCGTGCGAAAATCAGCCCATATGCTATTCCGACTACGTTATTTTCGTGGCAGAAGTTGCTTCCACCTGCAACGAAGCACTGCTTACTCACTACTTCCTAGAGCATGCAAAAACTGAACGCGAACGCGCTTATTTCCTGAATCATTTCTTGGAGCAGTTCCGTGCAACGCTGTATCGCCAAACTATGTTCGCTGAATTCGAACTAAAAGTAAGCGAACTTACCGCTCAAGGCGTTGGTATAACTGCCGATGCGCTATGCGAAATTTACCGCAAGCTCAACGAGGATTATTTTGGTTCTAACATTGTGGTAGATGACAACATTGCTCTTGAATGGGCTCGAATTCCTCATTTCTATTACCAGTTCTATGTATATCAATACGCTACAGGATTTGCTGCAGCAATCGCTCTTTCTCAGCGTATCCTTAAAGAAGGGGTGCCTGCACGCGAAGAGTATCTTTCCTTCTTAAAAGGTGGTAGCTCCAAACCCCCTATTGATTTACTGCGTGGAGCAGGCGTTGATATGATGAGCACTCAGCCGATTAAAGATGCCCTAGCGCAGTTTGATGTCATGATTGAGGAAATGGCACAGGTTTGTAAAACCTTGAAAATCGAAGACGAAGGAAACAGCAACACTGACGCTGCTGTTTCCACTAAGGAACCCGTCACAGAAACCGCATCTACACCTGACGCCACCACAAACCATTTCACTAACTTAAACGTTCAAGAACTCGGTGAGTCACTGGCAAAAATGGAAGGCGTATTCGTTCTTGCTACCACCAATGAAGATAACACTCCTGATGCTGCCATTTTCGTACCCCGTTTACTTGACGAAAATCACCTGGTGTTCTTTTTAGGTAAAAACAGGTCGCGCTCCAATCTGCAGCGCACTGGTAAAGCGTGGGGCGTATATAACGTTATGCATGCCGATGCATCAGAAAAGCAACAGCGCTACGCTGGTGCTCGTTTGGAGCTTTCGCTGGTTTTATCCGAAGGCGAAACAGCTGAAGAATTCAAGCAAGCAACTGAAGGATTTGAACACATGAATCCTGCCGTTGTGGTATTGCGTATAGAACGCATTATCGCCTTAGGCTAATGTGCTCGCTACAGAAATACTGAAGGCTACTGCAGTCAATATTCTGCAGTAGCCCAAAACAACCAGCACTGATCAGGAGATATCCATGAGTGAAACTAATCTAGGCATGCTTATCGCACTGAGCGTTCCGTTCTTAGGAACGGCGCTTGGGTCGTCATTTGTGTTTTTGCTTAAGCATGCCATGGGTGAGCTCATTCAGAAAGTTCTCCTTGGATTCGCTGCTGGCGTTATGATTGCCGCTTCAGTGTGGAGTCTTCTGATGCCCTCTATAGAAGCCGCCGAAGAACAAGGTATTGCGGGCTGGATTCCCGCATCGATAGGGTTTTTAGCGGGCATGGGATTACTGCTCCTTATTGACCACTTTCTGCCACACCAACACCTGGACAATCCTCAACCTGAAGGCGTTCCGAGCACCATGAAAAAACCTACGATGCTCATTTTCGCGGTAGCACTCCACAACTTGCCTGAAGGTATGGCAGTAGGTGTAGTTCTGGCAGGTTTCTTAACAGGAGAAGCAGGTATTGCACTAGCAGGCGTTATAGCACTAGCACTTGGTATTGCTATTCAAAACGTTCCTGAAGGTGCCATTATTTCTATGCCTTTGGTGTCGTGCGGATTATCGCGCAAGAAAGCCTTTATATACGGAATACTATCGGGCGCCGTTGAACCAATTGGCGCACTTATAATGGTTGCTTTTGTAGGTATCATGACCCCAGTGCTGCCCTACATTTTGGCATTTGCCGCAGGAGCCATGATGTACGTTGTGGTAGAAGAGCTTATTCCTGAGACACAGGAAGGACGTCATACCAACGTGGGAGTGATAGCTCTTGCAATTGGCTTCATTCTTATGATGATTTTGGACGTTGCACTGGGCTAGTCTTCGCTTTACAAAACATCGGACGGACATACCTACAACAATGCACTTTTGGCCAAAATCCTCCATTTTTGCGCTGGCAAATAAAAGCCTAACGGCATCTTACAAAAAGCGCACATGCATGCTTTTGTCTTTATAGTTCGGATGATTCTTCACGAAGCGCCAACGGCAAATTCGCGTAATTATCAAGCACAGCACCCCTACTATCAAGAATGGCACGGTAATTTCAAGTACAGGAACATTGCTTTCTAAGAAAGCATAGGCACTTGCCAACAAGAAGAACGCAGAAATAACTATGGAAATTACGGTAAAGAATCGGATGAGCACTTCTTTAGCCTTTGTTGGCGAATGCATCCAAGACACCACAAAATAGATGACGATTGCCAAAATAACAAGGACAATCACCAACGGAAGCGACTGTAGCATCCTGATTAAAAGACCCATACCAATTTCCTTTCCTTGATTTTTTATCATACCTTTTCTTGAAGGGTTTCTTACCCACAAGCGCACAGGAGATGCTACAAATTCATTATTCGGACAACTCCGACGGACAAATTCGTTATTCAAACAACCCCAATAAACAAATTGAATTACCTGAACAACTCTGATGAGCGAATTGGATTATTCAAGCAATTCCAATGAGCAAATCGCATGATATTTCATAGCAAGAATGGCGTACTATCAATATCACAACGAATCTTGCTCTTACGCTGGAGTGCAGTATGAAAGAAACATCCACCAATACATCTCTTTCAGAGGCTTCTCGCGCATCCGTTAAATCCGAGATGTTTGAAAGTTCCAATGCAACAATGTCTCCTGACATTTCCGAATCGCCCAAAACGCCAAAAAACACCAACAACTCTATTGAGTCCCCCAAACCAAACCCAAAGCGAAATCGTCGTTATAGCTATCTTATGATGATGGCCCACCTTTGCGATGACTTAAACCAAGGAGGCCTTGTTGCAGTAATACCATTTTTAGTTCTCCATGGTGGCTATTCATATGCCGAAGTGACTGCGCTCTTGTTGGCGTCAAACGCAGCTTCTGCCATTATTCAGCCCTTATTCGGTTGGCTTGGTGACAAAAAGCCTCGCCCGTGGTTAATGGCACTTGGAATTTTCCTTGCTGGATTAGGCATGGCAGGCGTTGGCGTGCTACCAAGTTACCCCTTAATTATGGCATCTGCCATGATAAGCGGCATTGGTGTTGCAATGTTCCACCCCGAAGGAGGCCGTCTGGGGAACCTTACAGCAGGCGAACAAAAAGGCAAAGGCATGAGCATTTTTGCTGTTGGAGGCAAATTAGGGTTTACCTTCGGGCCACTTGTAGCCACGGCAGCCATTACACTTTGTGGCCTTTCTGGAACATTGGTTTTTATTGTTCCTTCAACACTTTGCTCGATAGTTCTGCTTTCTCAAAACAAAGCTCTTCTGGGATACAGCACTCCAAAACAAGAATCTTCTACTGAAGTTGCCTACAAAGACAACTGGCTTGGGTTTGGTTTTGTTATGGGCGCAATTTCCTGCCGATCTATCATGTACTACGCATTTCTTTCCTTCATCCCCCTGTTCTTGGTTTACAACCTGGGTCAGGAAGAAGCCTTCGCATCGTCAGTTATTTCACTGTTCGCCCTAGTCTGCGCAGTAGGCACAATCGCTTCTGGCTGGGCTGGTCAAATTTTGGGAGCTAAGAAGCTTATTATTATCTCCTATGCATGTGTTGCTGTTGAAGTTGTAATTTTTGCCTTTAATGGATCGCTTGTTATAGCACTTATTCTTATAGCAATTTTGGCATTAACGTGCGATATTTCTTACCCTTCAGCAGTTGCCATGGGGCAAAGTTTTGTACCACATCACTTGGGTATGGCATCAGGGCTTTCGTTTGGGGTAATGGTCTGCATTGGCGGATTGATGACACCAGTATTTGGCCTCATTGGCGATTATTATGGTCTACAAGTTGTTATGCTTTGTGTTACCGCCATTGCCATTTTAGGGATTATCATTACACTCTTTATCCCCAAAAATAGACCCATGCACTAACAGCAGTCAGAATATTTTGCACGTCGATTAACTACGCACCAGATGAAGTCCCGGTATTCGAAGAAGCATTTGAACCAGTACCTGATCCCGTTCCTGTTCCAGATGATGAACCTGACCCGGCGTTCGAGTCTGATGAAGATCCGCCATTTGTGCCACCAGAACTAGATCCATCGTTTGTCCCCGAACCAGAGTCATCCGTTGAACCTTGTCCGCTCGTTGAACCTGTTCCCTGAGAAGAGTTTTGATCGGAACTAGTTCCAGATTGCCCAGACTGTTCACCCGAAGTGTTAGTTGACCCTGATGACGAATTACTGCTCGTATTGGCACCCTCAGAAGCAGAAGAATCGTTAGCCGTTGATTGATTATGATGCGAGCTCGTTCCCTCTTCCTGCGATGAATATGACTGACTATTAGTTATTGCCGGCAAAATAGGATCCGTCTTGGTTCCAATGCCCTCGCCTTGTGTAGCAAAAGTAATAACGCCTGCGCAAATTGCTATTGCAATTAAAGAAGAAACCACTGAAACAACCAGTACTTGGCGCTGAACCTTAGCCTTACGATTGCGCCTTTCGTGGGCACGACGCAAAGCAGGATCAACCTCTTGAGCATTAGGTGCAGTATAGCGAATATCATTGGCATTCATAACGCGCGTTGCGGCATTTAAGCCATCTTCGCTACACAACTGAGTGGTAGCCTCATCGCTACGCAGCTGAGTAGTTGCTTCATCATTTGACGAATTATTCGTGCCCATTGCTTGTGCGCCCTGCCCATCACCTGAACCATGGGTATGTAAGCCTTGCACGGCATCCGAATTCATTGACGAACTCGAAGAAAAAGCGCTATCTTCCCCTAAACCGTTAAGCAATGAAGTAGAGCCTGCATCACGAATTTTATCCGCAGAAACAGACAGTGCTTTCTTATATATCTGCGAAGAAACTGCAGAGATCACCGAACCAATAGCGGCACCAATCAACGATCCCGCTACACCAATGACAGAAGAAAGCAAAAACACGGTAGCAGCCGCCAGAGCACCAGCAATAACTTGAGCCATTGATAAATCATCAAATAGCCCCCGCAGAAAGCCCTTAGGTTTCTCCATTGCAGTTTCCCCTGATGACGCTACCGTTCCAGAAGCAATTTGGACCGATGTGGCTTCATTAATAGATTCAATATGCTTCGTTTGATTAGATTGCGTTGTATGTTTATTGGTCTGTTTCACCAAAGTGCCTCCTTCAGCTTTTAAACCTAACAAGGAGCCTCGTTTTCAAAAAGAGCATTCACTGACTCTTCACTTATTCTTGACCACTTCGTCACTGAAACAAAAGAGAGATTCCATATTTATATATGGATATGACTAAAGTACCAAACCCGAAGAAAGAATAATAGCAAGAACCGTCATTGCAACAACACCCGCAACAACTGTTATCACATTTGAAAGGCCCGCCAAACCTGCATCGCCTTTGAGCCACATAGTAAAAACAGGGCCCAAACCAGCTGCAGGCGCCCACAGCATGGCCGCCACAACCAAACGCGTTTCGAAATCGAACGGGATAAGCAAGAATACTGCAACGCAAAGAATTGCAGATAAAGCAAAACGACACACAGTAATACGAACAAGTTGACCAATTTTGCCGTGATCAATAGAAAAATTAACCATCAGTCCAAGCAAGAGCATGGCAAGAAATGCATTGGCGTGCGCTACTGGCTCAATGAAGGTTGCCGCTTGCTCAGGAATCTGAATGCCCGCAACCGCCAATATCACGAGCAGTGCATACAGGTCGAACGGAACTGACTTTATCAACCTCTTAAGAGCAAGCACTATTCTTCCTGCCAAAGAAGTTCCTTTTTCAACTAAAGCGCTCGTGAAGGGATATATACCGCCATTAATCATGAGTGAATTACCTGCATCAAACAAGCAAATAGCAACTATGGTGTGCTGCGGAAAGATAGCAAGGGCAAAGGGAAGAACAAAATTGCCAATGTTGTAGCCAGAAATATTGCACATCATAAATACACGTCTGTCGTTGTCTTCGCGCCATGTAATAAGCATGGCTGTAAACCATGGAATAAACGTACAAATAAAACCAACAGCAACAAGCAGGATCAAAGAAGGATTAAATTCCGAAGTAACGAATGCATAAAAAATAGCGCACGGTACCGTGATATTGAATACAATCTTCGACAAGATATCAATAAACGCCTGAGGCACTTCAATGACACGAGGCATTATCACACCCAAAATGATGATCGCTGTCAAAGAAGCTACTGTTAAGAGCGCGTTTTCCATACCAGAAATAATAACGCTATGGTTTTACTTTTAATCTAGGTAAATTACTGCATTGAATTTTTAAAGAAAAGAGCAATTGAACGTTTTTGTTTATAAGACCAGCTAAATATTGAGAATCTTGCCTGCGCGTTTTTGATAGCTTCTCAAGCGAAATTCGCAACTCTTCTTCAACCTGTTTGTAAGCATATGGAACAGGAACAATTTCTAATGATTGGTTCGACACAGGTGGCGCATCGGTTTCCAATAAAAGCTTATTTTCAGGAATAGCTTTGACATATTCTCTGCCACGTTTGGAAGAAAGCATGCGTGCATTAACAGAAAAGTAGCATCCTAATTGTCTTGCTCGTTTTAGATGTTCTGAAGATCCTGAAAACCAATGAAAAATGCAAGTGCAAGTTTTGTATGCCCCCGATGCTTCAAGCAAAGAAAGCAACTCATCGTCCGCTTGAACACAATGAAAAGAAATAACCTTGTTTCCTTGTTCTGCGCAAGCATTAACAATATGATTTATTGCCTGAATCTGGCTGCTTTTAGTACCAACACGACGAGAAGAAAAATCTAAGCCCACTTCCCCAATATAGGGTGCTGTAGGAACATATGCATCAAATTCGCGCAAAACGGTTTGGAGCCGCACCACCTCATTCGGAACCCACCAAGGATGAAGTCCAAGTGCTATGTAAACGGTAGGTTTCTGCGCGGGAAATTGTCCTGTTGTCTGGCATTTAGAAATACCAAAGCTTTCCGAAAACGATTCCAAAAGCCGTTTGTATTCAAAAGGAGTAACGCTTACAGAATAGATTTGCGCTTTGGCATTAGAAGCCTCGCACGCAAACGCAGTTGGGTCATCCATGAACCCAACATGGCAATGCATATCGTGAAGGGGTGCCGCAAAAGCAGGCACATTAGCTTTATCAAATTCATCAAGCACGCCCAAATCATTGCAGAATTTTTGTTTTCCAAAGGGCGCAGCGTCCGTCATTACCATCTTGAACCCTTTCGTCGCTTCTCTTTAGTCATCCTAACGCAACTATTGATGAATTTGTTAAGCTTGTATCTGTGCTCCAAACACCGCTGGAATCATCTTTTCATTGTATTTTGGAGTTCGCTGGGGTTCTTACTTTTAAGTCGCGCTGTTAGGGGGAAATCGTGACTTCAAAATATCTTGACCAATATAATTACGGCAAAATGGAGCAGCTCTTTCCTGGAATTTATAGAGTGCCCGTTCCTTTGCCTGACAATCCGTTGGAGTTCTTGAATTCCTACTTCATTTTGAGCGATGATAAAACAACCATTGTTGACGTCGGCTTTAATCACCCCGCCTGCGAAAAAGCCTTAGAAGATGCACTTCATGCATTAGATCGCGACTGGGAATCAGTAGAAATCGTACTGACTCATTCACACCCCGATCACACCAGCAATCTTGATCGCATTTGGCGTAGATGGATGCGCATCTATGCGAATATGCACTCGTTCCAAGAAGTGCAAAATCTTATGAATATCCAATCGCCTGTGTTCAATCCACTGATTGGACACCTGCTTAAACCTGATACTTTCTATGGCAGAAGCATGCAAAAACGTGATGCTAATACCTATCAAGTAACGGCAGAATTGCTACCACTCAAAAACCAGCCCGACCTGTTTTACCTTGCCGATGGTGATGTATACCGAAATGGATCTTATCGATTCCAGGTAATAACCACGCCAGGCCACGATGACTGGCATATTTGCTTATATGAACCAACACTAAAAGTGCTCATAGCTGGTGACCATGTATTAGAGCGTATTACCCCAAGCATTATGAGCTGGATAACCTCATATGATGCCTTAAAAGAATTCTTTAACAGCCTTGATAAGGTTCGAGACCTGGATGTTGATCTTATCCTACCTGGTCACGGCAAGCCCTTCATGGGCATTGCGCAGCGCGTAGACTTTCTAAAGCAGTTCCACAGAAACCGTCTTGAAGAACTATATGAACTTGTGGCAGGTGGCCACGCTAGCCTAATTGATATTGCACGTAGCGCCTCCTGGAAACACCCCAACTGGGACGGCTGGACGATAGATCAAAAGTTTTATTCGCTCGGAGAGACACTTGCGCATCTTATCTATTTGGTGAATGCAGGACGTATTACCTTAACCGTCTGCGAAAACAAACGCCGATTCTACGTAGCGGATCAATGGGAGGTGCGTCGCACCAACAACTAGCCCAACATATGCAACACACTAGCAGCAGACCCAGTACATGTAACGCACTGGTAACTAACCCAAATAAAAAGTGGATGCATATTATGCATCCACTTTTTTATAACATATTATTTTGAGCAGTCGATAAAAACCCAGAAGTTGTTCTCTAACAATCTAGTGCTTATTCAGCGTTCTTTTCTGGAACCACAATAGTGGGAACCTCAAGACGAGAAAGAACACCAAACGTTACAGAGCCAAACAAAGCACGGCTTACACGAGAACGAGCGTGGGTTCCTAACAAAAGCATTCGCTTACCTTCGCTGCATTCCATAATTACCTGAGTAGGAGAGCCACCTTCAACAGCTCTACCGGTTACTTTAAGTTCTGGATGAGCTTCTTTAATTTGTGCGATAAGTGTATCAAGCTTACGTTGGAACATTTCACCAACGGGCTGCAAGCCGCCGCCCATTACTTCAGACGCACGAGAGATTAGCGTTGGTATACCCCAAGCAGAAACGAGTTCCAGCGGCTCATTAAAAGCAAGCGCCATATTAACACCCATAACTACTGCATCATTGCTTGTATCATCGGGACCAACGCCAACAATAATACCTTTAGAATCATGAGTTTTCGTGTAATCAGAAGGAATAATAGCAGTTGCCACATTCGAAGCAGAAGCAACGCGTAAACCCTTAGCACCAAATACCTTTTCACCAACAGTCTTATTGTGATGGGAACCCAAAACAACAATGTCATGATCGTCAGAAGCAGCAATGAGAGCCTCAACAACATCGCCCTTACCAACAGCTACATTGACGGAAATCCCTGGATACTCTTCTGTAAGACTCTCCTGCGCAGTTCCTAGTACATTATCTACAGCAGTTTGCAAGATCTTTTCATCAGAACCAGCTAAGCGAGCCGAACCGGGGTCGATAATAGCAAGCAAAGTAAGCTGAGCGCCTTCTTCTTTACTTGCTAAAGCGGCTGCCCACTCCAGCGCACATTGGCTGCGTTCACTGCCATCAATACCAACAAGAATATTTTTCATGGTATTCATTCAACCTTTCTCATGGCCTAGTGGAACAGAGGGATCATAAGCCAAAGTGCGAAAAGCACTACCAATACACAAGCTACAAAGCATGCAACCGAAGCAATACGAAAGCCCATAAAACCATCGCCCTCCTGTTCAGCAGTGGTGCTACGCGCCCAAAGACGAAGACCAGTTGCATACATAGTGCCAATTCCACCTGCAATTGCTACGGCAACAACTAACACCGTAAGAAAACTAATAACTTCTTCCACAGTATTCTCCTTCCTTACGCTGCTGCTGCCTGAGCATTGCTATTATCGAGATTGAGTTTCACTTCAGTACCTTCATTAACATTGGTGGAATTAACGGGATTGCGACGAGCTAAACGGAAGATAACAATAGCAATAATTGCTGCAGCTACTACAACTGCTGCGGTGCCAAAAATATTAATCTTAGCAACGGCACAAGCTGCCGCTGCGATAATACCTGCTGCAGGAAAAGTTACCAACCAAGCAATCAACATGCGACCAGCAACCGCCCAGTTAACTTCATTGCCTTTCTTGCCTAAACCAACACCAATGATAGATCCAGAGCAAACTTGAGTGGTCGAAAGAGCGAAACCCAAGTGAGAGGAAACCAAAATGGTGGTTGCTGAACTTGCTTCCGCTGCGAAACCCTGCGGGGTGTTGATCTCGGTTAAGCCCTTACCAAGAGTTCGAATAACGCGCCAACCGCCCATGTAGGTACCCATTGCAATAGCCAAACCGCAAACAGCGATAACCCACAGTTGAGGATCGGAACCAGAAGGCTGAACGCCAACTGCAATCAAGGTAAGAGTAATAATGCCCATGGTCTTCTGAGCATCGTTGGTACCATGGGAGAGCGCCACTAAACACGCAGTTACAGTCTGACCATGACGAAAACCGTTTTCAATGTACTTTTCATCAAGCTGCTTAACAATAAAGTAAATTAACTTTACCGCGCAAAATGCCGCCAAGCCGGCAACAACTGGCGAAATAAGAGCAGGAAGCAGAACCTTAGTAATTACTGCAAAAAAGTTAACACCTTGAGTGCCAGCGCCAACAATAACAGCACCCACCAAACCGCCGAACAGAGCATGAGAAGAACTAGAAGGAAGACCAACCAGCCACGTTAACAAATTCCAAATAATTGCGCCCAGCAAACCTGCCAAAATAAACTCTGGCGCAATAGTTACTTGCTGTTCATTAATTAAACCGCCTGAAATGGTGTTTGCAACTTCTGTTGAAAGGAATGCACCCACCAGGTTCAAGGTACCTGCAGCAATAACTGCAGTTTTTGGCTTCAGGGCACCAGTAGCAATCGAAGTAGCCATGGCGTTGGCCGTATCATGGAAGCCATTCGTGAAGTCGAACGTGAGAGCCACAACAATTACAAGGCCTACGACGACAAGAGTAGCGATATCCATGCTATTCTTTTTCCTCCTTCTAATGGATTTTCATCTTGTCCTAAATGAAGCAAGAAGCCATCATGCTCAACCTGTCAGGTTTAGTAACTTTCCTATTGGAAATAACCATTAGCCTTGGCTTTTTACCTCATTCTCGCATCGGAAATTCGCTGCATTTCCTTTGCGTCTACGAAAGAATAGCAAGGTAAATGTTAAATAGATGTAAGATCCAGTTAAGTATTGTTAAGACTTGTAACGCTACGAAAAACCCTTGTTAAGAACAGGTTCAAGACATGATAAACTATCACGCTTTCAATTAGCTTCAATTGGTTTCTATAAGCGTTCCGAATGCTTTATTTGACACAGTTTGCGTAAAACATGTTTGCACAGTGCGCATTTTTAAAAAGGAAGCATTCTGAATTAAAAAAGAAAACATTCTGGATTAAATAAGAAAACATTCTGAACTCTGATTGTCTTGACTCAGTATTAAGTATATGGACTCATCAAAAACTGTGTTGCAAGTGTTTTTGAGCCGATCATAAAAGAAAGCACCGTAAGCACCTAACATGCCAGCACAAAATTATTACGATTTTGGTCAAAAACATACTGTTGTAGGCATCACTTCCAGCCTCTTTAAGTTGCAGCATCGTAAGGATTGTAACCAACCAACAAATGTATGTAACGAACAGGCGGCTTTCCTCTTCTTTTAAGAAAACAGATGCCTACAACAGGGCTTTTGTGACCAAATTTGCAACTTTTTTGCAAGCTACGCCAAATATAGTGCGTTGGGGGCATTTAAAACTCACTCAAACTCGCAAAATCAAACAAGCGATGTAATTATCCAGGCATTTGAAGTAACAAATGCTTTTCGCTTCACTCGTAAGCCTTTAAAGCGCTCCGACACTTGCCCCCAAATTGCCTTATTTGACATAGTAGACAAATCATTCTCCCCAGCAACCCTTGCATCGCTTCCTAAATTGAAACTCTACGTCTACGCCACATTTTGAGAAACTTTGCATCTGCGCCACATTTTGAAACATACCCTTACGTTTAAAAAAACTGATGATGTATGTCTATATCCGATGATGCGTGCTCATTTTGGTAATGCTTGTTAATTATTTGTCACTCTCTAAATATGAAGGAGTGCTTTGTTCATTGAATAAACGCGCTGCACGTTTATCTAGCACAACATAAAGACCACCGATAATAACAGCCGCCAAAACAACCATTATGAGTAGCATCACATAAGAAACTAGATAAGTTCCCGTTGCTTCCATGATAAATCCTGGCAAAAAGGTGAAAATAAAACCACCTAATGCATAAGCAATCTGAAAGTTCTTAATTGTTTTTACTTGCTGACCACGTGGAGCAAGCTCAATAGACCAAATGGAAATACCAACTGTACCCAGCGCAAGACCCGTGCCATACAGCAGAACAGCAAACAGTGCCAAATTATGATTCCCCATATCCGACAAACACAGCATAACTATGCCAGCGATGAAAATAGCGAAGAATAAAAGAGAGCCTTTTGCAGTACCTATTTTGTCGAATATTACTCCCGTGAACAATTTAGAAACCATTAAGCAAGCGCCACTAATTGAAACCAACATTGCAGCATATTCCGTGGTGAAGCCCTCTGAGGTAAATAAAACAGCAAGATAATTTGAACCGCCAACGGAAACACTGCCCACAAACACCATAGCTACAAATACCACGGGCACCATTTTTGGAGGCAGATTTCTGCTTATACGCGCTTGCGAGCGCTTCTTTGGTTTCTCTCTCTTTACACTCCGCTTCGTCGCATCTTGTCCATTCTTGCCAAGCCCACTCTGCAAAGATTCGCTGCCCTCTTCAAGTGTCCGTGAAAGCTTCGGGTCAACATAGGGCGTTAATCCAATATCTTCTGGCTTATTACGAAGCAGCGCATACAGCAGCAATGCATCAACAATCGCCAAAACACCTTCCGCCGCAAAAGCTGACGAAAGCGACAAGGCACTTTCGAGCGCAACCACAACAGGCGGAACCACAACGGCAGCTACACCTGAGCCAACCGCCGCAATACCAGCCGCCGTAGCAACATGATCTTTAAACCATCGTCCAATAAGCATGGTCGAAGCCACCATGCCACCAAGGCCATACCCTAATCCAGTAAAAACAGATCCAATGCAAAGGCCTACATAGTTAGAAGTATTAAGAGCATAAAGAACGAACCCTGCACCGATGCAAAACGAAGCGAACGCAACACCTTTTCGGCAATCCAACTTGTCATAATAACGTGCTACAAAAAACATTGCGATAAGCGATATAAAGGTTCGGATGGAAATAATGATGGAACCGCCAGAATGGCCTACTCCTGGAAGCTCAACCAAATAAGGCTGATAAACAGAAAACGATGTTGAAGCAAGCCCAACGTTAGTAAAGAGAAGTAAAAAACAACATGCACAAATTATTTTTTCGTAATGACGTTTTATTGCTTCGATCATATGTTGGTGCTCCACCAATTACCGCTTGTAATACTAAAACTGCTTATACAAAAATGACAGGACACGAGGTCCTGCTATTTACCATTATTAACTTTGGGGCCTTTACGCATATGCGAGTATAGCGCTACGAAACAAGATTTTTGGTATTACCTGCCAAATATGACGCAATATTATCGGCAACAATCACAGCTCGTTTTTGCATAGCCTCATTTGAAGCAAAAGCAACATGCGGGGTAACCACCGTGTTTTTCGAATTCAAAAGGGGATGATCTGACGGGAAAGGTGGTTCCATTTCCAAAACGTCAATGCCCGCACCAGCAATACGGTCCTCATTGAGCGCATCAGCCAATGCCTGAGAATCAACAATGGGACCACGCGCACAGTTAATCAAAATGCTCGTTGGCTTCATTAAAGCAAGTTGTTCTGCGCCAATCATGCCAGTAGTTTCAGGCGTCTGTGGAACATGCAAGCTGACAATATCCGATGTTGAAAGCAGCTCATCAAGTTCGACAAACGTAACTCCTTCAATTTCTTTACGCGTGCGGGAATAAGCTACCACTTCACAACCAAATGCTTGGGCAATACGAATAACGCGACTTCCAATAGCACCAGCGCCAATTACACCGAAGCGCTTGCCCTCCAATTCAGGACCAACTAGTCCATCTTTAGTGCCGCCCATACGAACCTGGGAATTAAGAAGAGAAATATTGCGATACACATCAAGAACAAGACCAAATACCAGGTCCGCCACTGCTACCGTGGAATAGCCTGCGCAATTTGAAACTTGAATGCCCTGCTGTCGGCAGTAAGCCATATCTACGTGGTCATACCCCGTAAAGGCAACACAAACATATTTCAGATTTGGATTTTGCTGCATAACTGAAGCTGGATAAGCGATATTCGAAAGAACTACGACATCCGCGTCAGCACTGCGCTCAATTAATGTTGCTTCATCTTCTTTGCGATCAGGATAAGTAACAAGCTCTACCTCATTTGAGCCTAAAGCTTTAGTGATAAGATCGCGAAGATCTGCATCAGGAATGCCCAATGGTTCTAAAACGGCAATTTTCATAGCGCTCCTTCCATGCATGCTGCATGAATTATTAAACTTTAATAAGCATAGTAAAGGAGCGCCTCGCCTATAGAAGCAAGTCTTCGGCGAACGCGCTCCCAAATACATACAAGCTTATGTGCCTACCGCTTTACAATGCGCTTACACTTTATTGTGCGTTTGTCTCATTTCCATGCGTTTACCGCATTATTTTTCTTTTGAGGCTGCAGAAGAATCGGTCGCGCTACCCGCCTCACCTGATTGCTGTGGCTGTTGCGTAGGTTGGGCAACCTGCTGCTGCGTTGGCTGAGCCTGCTGTGGTTGCCCTGCTGGCTGCTGTGCGGGTTGGTCAACTTGCTGCTGTGGTTGCGGTTGCTGTTGAGACTGATCAATAGGCTGCTGACCTATTGGCTGTTGCTGCGGTTGCATCGGTTGCTGCGGAACCTGCTGTTGCGGTGGCAACTGTTGAGGCATTACTGGCTGTTGTGGCTGCATTGGCTGTTGTGGAGGAACGGAGCCGTAGCCACCACTATAAGGACCAGCTGCACCGCCAGGCATACCACCAGAGCCAGGCATACCACTAGGCATTCCACCAGGATATCCTGGAAATCCCTGATTATACGCCGCAAAGCTTTTGCGAATACGAGCATTTAACCACGCCGCCACGATAAAGCATACACAGGTAATAATAGAAAAAACAACCGCGGAGCAAACAGCTGCAATAACGGTCCAGATAAAAGCACGACGCAGCTTTTCTGGTTCATTGGCCGCACGAAGATTCATAATGCTTGCCACAATACCCACTACGTGCAAAATCAAATAACCTGCCGCCATAGCAATAACAACATTCATACCCAACGTTGCCGCTTCGCGAATTTGATCATCATTCATGGTGGAGAAATCATAGGTGGAAGCAGCAGAGCTGCCATCGAATGCTGCCGAACCCGATGAAGATCTTTGCAATTCTTCAACAAACATATTGAAGAAATCTGGATCAGACAACATAGACGATGCCGAAACCATCAACGCTAGAAAAGCTCCACCAGCCAATGCTCCCAAAATAGCGAACACCAAGGTGGCGATACTTACTCCACGGAGTATTCGGAAATCAGAATTATTCACTAAAGGCCCCTTTCTTAAGAGGAATACATGCTTTTAGTATATCGACCTTGACCTGCTAATTAAGGACGACGCGATTTTCTTAACATATCCCACGCCATCCATACAAATAATAAGAAAGCTGAAACATATTCAATAAACGAAAGTACCGGCAACCCGAACACGCGGGGCATATCAACAGAAATAATAAGCGACCCACTTACCAACAAACCTGCTATCACCAGGCTCATAGCAAGACGATTCGCAATACGGCTAACTTTCCGCAACGGCTCCGTTGAACCAAGCATTTCCATATTCACCTTAAGCTGGCCGCGAGAAAGCATACGAAACATCTCGCCTGAATACTCAAACGTTTTCAGCATGCTATTCATGGTGCTGTCCAGCGAAAGGAGCGTTGATTTTATACGGTGCTCAAATTCTTCCTGTACATTTTTTGTACGCATGATGTGACCATTAATGATGCCAATCATGTTGGTGTTGGCCAAATATTCAGCCAACGATCCTTCCATAGTCACAATGCCACGCGATACTGCCGTAACTGACGCAGGAAGCGTAACTTTGCACTGACGCGTTAGTGTCATGATATCGCTCAACAACGCGCCCACATCAATGTCGGAAACATTAGTTGAACAATAGCTCTTTAATACATTGTCAAGTTCCGCAAGCAAACGCGCATGATCAATACCTTCCATGTCATGCTCAACAGAAAATGAGATAAGCGCATCTTTTAAATCACTTGCGTTCTGCGCTCCAACAGCTTCAATAATTTTGCTAAACCCAATACGCTCACGTACAGAAAGTCTGCCCATAATGCCAAGGTCAAGGTATACAACCTTACCTTCGTGAACAAATAAGTTACCTGGATGAGGATCTGCATGAAAAAAGCCGTGCTCAAGAATTTGAGTAGCGTAATTGTCCATTACCTTAAGCCCAATTTCATCAAGGTCATACCCATATTCTTTGAGCTTTTCGGTGTCCTTAATAGAAATGCCTTCAACGTATTCCATCACTAAAACGGATTCAGTACAGTATTCCATGTAAGGCTTAGGACACGAAATAAATACGACATCCTTATTAAGCTCAGCAAATTCTTGTAAGTTATTTGCTTCCTTTATGAAATCAGTTTCCTCAAGAAAGGTAGCCCATAATTCCTCAACCACATCACGCAGGTCAAGCATTTGGGTATCTTTCATGAAGCGAGAAATATGCTTTGCTACCGAGCGCATAACATCAATATCTTGCGCCATTACAGCACGAACACCAGGTCGTTGTACTTTAACCGCTACAACATCCCCATTTGAAAGCTCGGCTTTGTGAACCTGCGCTAAAGAAGCACTGCCTAAAGGTGTTGGGCCAATTTTGCGAAATATTTCATGAAAACGACTTCCATATACATCCTCCAATGCGGCAAGCGTATCTTCAAAAGGCATGGGATCGCAATCCATCTGAAGATCTGAAAGCGCATCACAATACGCCTGCGGCAATATTTCTGAACGCAAAGAAAGCATTTGTCCAATTTTGATAAAACTTGGACCCAAGTCGATCAAAAAATTGCGCAGCTGATTAGGGCTTAACCCCTCATGCACACGATGTTTTCGCATAAGTCCAATAATCTCACTTAAACGACGCATGCGTGCTTTACGGCTTAAGCCAAACTTCTGATCGGGATCTATTTCTGCCCCATCACGAAACATGTATTTTAGTAACGAATTTTCAGCCATGCGCAAAAGTTCTGTTTATCAACCGCACTTAGTGCAAACATCTACCTGACTAGCAAAAATTTCCCTATTCAGCAGGCTTTTCTGCCCCTACTTGAAGAGCATCTTTCTTGGCATCATCAGTAACTTCAGCTTCAGTTGCTACATTTGATTCAGCGACTAAACGAGCAACAGTTGCTGCAAATTCTTCACGTTCTTCTGGAGACATAGTTTTAAGCGTTTGAGCAACTGCTTCTTCGCGAACTTTAGAAATAGTTTGCGTTGCTTTATGTTGAAGCTCCTGATTGATGTCTTTTCCTTGCTCAACCGTCAGATTGCCTTTTTCGATGAGCGTATCTACTACTTCTTTGGCTTTTTCACCCGTAATGGCAAGAGCACCTACACCTGCCAGGAAAATGTCCTTGAAGCCATCTTCTATAGACTTAGCCATTGTGTCCCCCTCCTCAAGCAGAATGTTACTTAATTGTATTATATGGGTTTCTTCATAATTGCCTGTTTACCGTTAAATAACAGTTTAAATTGAACACAGTGTTTAGTAAAATAGTCTACGCTAATTGAACAGACAGTCTAATTAACGTAAGAAAGCAAGTGTATATAAGTGACGGATACTCCATTACGAAACACAACAGATACTTTAACTTCCGAAGAGCCCACTTCTCAAACACCTACCACAATTTCAAATATCACCACTCTTCTAGTTGGTATTGACGTTGGATCAACCACGGGAAAAATTGCGGTATATGATCCTGAAACAAAACAGGTGTTGTTTCGTAGATATGTTCGCCACCATGCCCGCCAGGTTGAATGTGTAAAAAATTTATTGCTCGAAGTAAAAGAAGCTTTTCCTAATGCTTCGCTGCGTGCAGCTTTCTGCGGATCGGGTGGTGCAGCCCTAGCTGATGCTCTTGGACTTCCCTATGTTCAAGAAGTAGTAGCAAATGCTTTAGCGGTAAGTGAATTTTATCCTACCGCCCGTACTGCTATTGAGCTTGGTGGACAAGACGCCAAGATGGTATTTTTCGAATACGACACTAACCAGGAACGTCTTACCGTTGCCGACATGCGCATGAACGGCAGTTGTGCAGGTGGCACTGGTGCTTTTATTGACGAAATTGCAACCCTGCTTAAAGTTCCTACCGAAAAATTTAATGACCTGGCAAACCAAGGCAAATCGGTTCATAACATTTCAGGACGTTGCGGCGTTTACGCTAAAACTGACATTCAGCCTTTGCTCAACCAAGGTGTTCCAAAAGAAGAAATTGCTCTTTCTTCGTTTCATGCCATTGCAAAACAGACCATTGGCGGTTTAGCGCAAGGCCTTGACATTACACCTCCCGTTGTATTTGAAGGCGGCCCTTTAACGTTTAATCCACGCCTTATCAAGGTATTCGCCGAACGCCTTGATTTAGGACGAGAAGATATCATCATTCCAGAACATCCTGAAACTATTGTGGCTGTTGGTGCGGCACTTTCTTTAAATGATTTATTCCGCGACACTCCCGCTTCGCTTGTGTTGGATGATGCTATCCATGCCTTAGAAACTAAGCAAATTGTTGTAATAGATGGCGCTACTTCTATGTGCTCTTGCGATGAAGAAACGCCACAAACTGCTCATAAAATCGAATTATCTTTGCCACTCTTTGAAAATGAAAAGGGAAAGGAAGCCTTCCAAAAACGACATGAACTGGGCGAAGCACATTCTCTTGAAACTTTCGAAGAAGGCACCCTGCCCGAAGTGCTTCCTGTTTATTTAGGTATTGACTCGGGCTCCACCACAACAAAGCTTGCATTGCTTGATACCCAAGGAAACTTAGTAGATTCCTTTTATGCTCCCAACGAAGGCGAACCACTCAAAGTTGCTCAAAAGGCCTTGATTGATTTGCACGACCGTTATGCTAGCCAGGGCTGCACGTTGCAGGTTATGGGTGTTGGTACTACCGGCTATGGTGAACTTATGTTCGCTCAAGCGCTTAACGCCGATAGTCACACGGTAGAAACAGTTGCCCATGCACATGCTGCACAGCGCTACGTACCAGATGTAACCTTCATTCTGGATATTGGCGGCCAAGACATGAAAGCGCTCTGGATTGATGAGGGCATTATTACCAACGTCGTCGTAAACGAAGCATGCTCTAGTGGCTGTGGTTCCTTCTTGGAAAACTTTGCTTCCACCTTAGGCATTGCCACAAAAGATATTGCCGAAGCTGCTTTCCGATCAGAATCTCCTGCAGCTTTGGGTAGCCGTTGCACTGTTTTCATGAATTCAAGCATTGTTACAGAACAGAAAAACGGCAAAACCCCTGATGATATTATGGCTGGCTTATGCCGTTCCATTATCGAAAACGTTTTCACTAAAGTAATTCGTGTTGCTAACCTTGACAGCTTAGGCACTCGCATCGTAGTTCAAGGCGGTACTTTCTTAAACGATGCCGTGTTGCGTGCGTTTGAGCAATATGTAGGACGCGAAGTAGTTCGCGCCCCCTACCCTGGTTTGATGGGCGCTATTGGTGCTGCTCTTATTGCTCAAGAACAGATAGGAGATAACTCATCATCTTTTATCGGATGGAATGCACTACGTACCTTCACCTACCAGCAAGAAACAAATCTTATTTGTCCCTTCTGCGCTAACCGTTGCAACAGAACCCGCATTACGTTTTCTAATGGATCTTCCTGGATTACAGGCAACCGCTGCCCTCGCGGCGAAGTTGTGGGTGATCCTAAAGACGTATCCGTTCGCGATGCAGTACGCGAAGCCAAAAAAGTAATGGATAGCGTTCCCAACTTATACGCAGAACGCGAAGAACTGCTTTTCCAGGATTGGCCGCACACAGAATTGCTGCCTAAGCAAAACATTACTATTGGCCTTCCTCGCGTACTGTTCTACTGGGATACCATGCCTTTCTGGAAAACTCTGCTTCAAGCACTGGGGTTTGATGTAAAAATGTCCCACTTAAGTACGCGCGCGATTTATGAAGACGGCTTGCAATCAGTCGCATCCGACACCGTTTGCTTCCCTGCCAAGCTGGTACACGGCCACCTGCGTGATTTACATAAGCAAGACGTTGACCGTATCTTTATGCCTATTGTCACTACGGTACCTACCGAAAACACAGCAGATACAAGCCGCTCAATGTGTGCGGTTGTTAAAGGCTATTCTCTTGTTATCAAAAACTCAGATAACCCTGAACGTCGTTGGAATATTCCGTTTGATAGCCCCTTGTTCCATTGGTTTACCGAACAGGACCGTACTCACCAGCTAACTAAGTATTTCCATGAAACGTTTAGCATCCCTGCAAAAGCCGTGGAAGAAGCTCTTAAGCAAGCTGAATCAGCCCAGCGCTCCTTCCACGAAGCATTACAGCATCGCGGTGCTGAAGTGTTGGCTCAAGTGCGAAAAGAAGGCCGTTACGCCATCGTTTTGGCGGGACGCCCTTATCATAACGACACGCTGGTAAATCATGAACTCCCTAGTTTCTTTACCGATTTAGGCATTCCTGTTATTACCGCCGATTCTGTTCCAGGAGTTGCTGATGTAACGCTTGATAACAGCATGATTGATATAGTGAACAACTTCCATGCACGCATGCTTTCTTCAGCTGTCATTGCCGCACAAAGCCCACATATGGAATACGTGCAAATCGTAAGCTTTGGCTGCGGGCATGATGCCTATTTGTCTGACGAAATCATTCGCCTTATGAAAGAGGTTGGACCAAAAATTCCTCTTGTCCTAAAGGTTGACGAAAGCGATATTCGCGGTCCTCTTGGCATACGTACGCGTTCATTTGTTGAAACTATTGAACGTCGGCGCATTCAAGAAGCCAAGCGTGAGCAAGAGTCCAAGACAACTTCAACTTCCAACGCTGAAGCAAAGCTGGATTCGCAGGCAAAGCAGGCCAGCGAAAAGCAGTCCGCTGGTACACCAACAATAAACGAAGAAGATGCTCGCAAAGAATATGCACTTGACGAACAAGTAGCTCAGCACACGGGAGAAAAATTAGCAGATCCATACCCACAAAAATTCGACGATAAAGCAGTAAAAGAACGTGTGGTGCTGGTACCCAACACCTCCCACGCATTCAGTCGCATCATGTCTGCCATTTTTTCAAAACAGGGTTTACGTACTGTATCTCTTCCTATCGGACGCGAACGTGCTATCTATCTGGGCAAAAAATATGTTCACAATGATATCTGCTTCCCAGCACAAATTGTTATTGGCGAAGCATTAGAAGCGCTTGAATCTGGCAAATATGACTTAGATCATGTTGCGGTAGCAACGGGCAAATATATTGGCGACTGCCGCTTAACCCACTACGCCGCCTTGCTTCGCAAAGCACTTGATGATGCGGGATACGAGCAGGTGCCAATTGTTACCAACGACGATGTAGATTTCCATAATATACATCCAGGTTTCAAATTGAATATTACTTCCGCAATTCGTGTAGCCTTCACCTTACCAATGATAGACGCACTGGAAGAACTCTTACGAAAAATGCGCCCATACGAATTGGAAGAAGGAAGTGCCAATAAGGCCTTTGATGAAGCCCTTGATTGTCTTGTAGCAGGCCTCGAAAAAGGTGGTGTCCATGGAGCCAAAAAGACATTTGTTCAATCGATAGAAATAATGAAGAAGGTTCCCTACGACAGAAGCAACCCTCGCCCGACTGTTCTTATCGTCGGTGAATACTTGCTGAACTTCCATCCTGGCGCAAACCACGACATTGAAGACTACCTGGAAAAGAACGGCCTTGAAGTCATTGAAGCTCGTATGACCGATGTTATTCGTAAAACGTATTTCTACCAGGATTCTCAAGTCAAAGAATACAAAGTAGACCGCCCTTTTGCAGAAAAAGCAACCTACAGAATAGACAACCGTGTATTTGATCTAGCACATGATATGACTGATCGTATTGCAAAGGCGCACCCGTTGTATACGCCCCCCTGCCGTATGCCTGAGCTTGTACAGGCAAGCGATCCAATCATTCATCATACGTTTGACGCAGGAGAAGGCGTGCTCATCCCTGCAGAAATTCTGCATCACGCTGAACACGGCTGCCGTGCATTTGTAATTTTGCAACCGTTCGGTTGCCTACCGAATCACGTTGTTGGTCGAGGTATTGCTAAACGCTTAAAAGAGCTGTACCCCGATGCACAAATTCTTCCATTGGACTTCGACCCTGATGTAAGTTTCGCAAATATTGAGAATCGTCTTCAGATGCTCATTATGAACGCACGTGCATCACAACAGAAATAACAGCTAGGCACGCTATCCAGGAGATAATGACCATGGCACGACCTCGAAAAGACCAAGGCGATTCAGCTGAACAACGCATCAAAGATGCGTTCTGGAGCCTATTGGAACAAAACGACTTAAAAGACATCACGGTTAGCATGATTACTGCAAGTGCTAAATGTAACCGCGGTACGTTTTATTATCATTTCGATTCGCTCGAAGAATTGATTGATACCGTTATTAATGAAGAACTTTTTATTAATAGCAGCATACCGCATTCTTTCTTCTACCTTATATGCGAAAGCACTAACCCCTTTGAACAGGATAGCTTCGCAATACATGTTAGACGATTTGGTTTAATACTCAACCGTGCCGGGCAAGAGCAGATTGATACCCGCGTAAAAGCCGTCGTTATAGACATGTGGGAAAACCTTCTTTGTCCTAATAACGAAGAACTGGCTACCGAAACTCGCCTGATTATGGAATACACCATAAGCGGCCTTATCGGACTTATTTCATACTTATACCGTGAAGGCTTTTTTAACAACGGTTCTATGCCAAAAGAAAGCTACTACAGATTAAAGGAAAATTCACAGTATCTTGTGGTAACGCTAAGTCGCGCACAAAACATCCCTTTACAAGAGCTAGAAAAGCGTATTTGTAATCAACTTCGAAATAACCAAAGCGAAGCTTGCAAATCATGCATGAAATATCGGTAGTTAGAGGTTGCGGTAATTAATTTTTTTCGACCAGGCCTCAAAACCTTCTAAATAGGTGCAATCATGGGCAGAAAGCGCCTTACGGGCAGTTTCAAACAGCAGTTCTTCCCAATCTTTAAGCGATCTACCACAAATGCATGCCTGCAAACCATCTGCTCTAATTGCTTTTGCTGCTTCGTTTGTATAGGAATCCGTTAAAGACCAGTCGTTGCCAACAACACCAAAAGCTTCTTCGATGCCTAATAAAGAACCATCCGAATAAAAAATACCTTTAATCAGCGCTGCATAACCAGCAACAGCTTGCAAAGGAAGTGCATCAGCAGGGCGAATCTCAACAAATCGCTTCAACCTAACATCTGGCCAAAACATTGAAAGTAGGTGCTCAATATCCGTTTCTTCCATGGGAGCATCCGCATACGCCTGAGATGCTGTTTGACCTACCACACTACGAAGAGCCTGGCCCTGAGGGTTACAAGCTTCTGGACGAGTAACAAAAATGGGGCACGTTCCTAACAGCCAATCTGCATATTGTTCAAAACCAAAGCCCTTATCAAACAAGCCAGGTATTTGTCCGCAACGTGCATTGTCCACATCGCGCCACATCACAAGATGTGATAAGGGTTTTTGAGGAACTTCTCCTTCAAAACGCTCAATATTGTCAGTAAGTACAGCAATAATAGGAACAAGCGCTTGCGCAATACGCATCTTTCTTATGGCGTCAGCCTCGTCCTTATAATCAACCGAAACCTGAGTAGAAGCTGATGCGCGCATCATTCGTTCGCCATGAGTACCCAATGAATGAAAATAATCATTCATAAAGTGATAGCGCTTCTTAGGAATTAAAGGCAGGTCAAGCGCCTTTTCTGTAGGGTGATAACCTAGAGTGACAAGCTTGCAGCCATGCTCTTGCAAAAAAGGATCTACCTTATCCCTGAACTGAGTGTATACGGAAACTATATCGTCAATTGAACAAAACGGCGCAATGCTAATTTCTAATTGCGCAGCAGGCTCTAAAGACAAAGAAGCATCATTATTAGCAAGTCCAAGAAGCTCTCCCTCAAGCCCTCGCGTTTCGCGGGGATAATACGAAGACAAATACTTCAAAATATCGCGCACACCAAATTCATCATTCGCGCCTTGATAAGAAATGGCACGATTTGTTTTTGCATCTACCACGAAATGCTCAACTTCAACACCTAGCTTTCCGCAAGGTTCGTTCCCTTTGGCGCCGCTGACAAAATAAGAAATAATTGCCTTGCGATTATCCTCCGCGAAAGACATGATGAGTTACTCCGTTTCACCTAAATGCGCAAAAAGATCTGACGAAAGATAGCGTTCGCCCGTATCAGGAAGAACTACTACGATAGTTTTTCCTTCGTTTTCAGGACGTTGAGCAACCTTTGTTGCCGCCGCCAAAGCAGCACCTGAAGAAATACCAACCAGCACACCTTCTTTTGCTGCTAATTCGCGCGAAGCTTCAAAAGCATCTTGAGTAGCTACCGTTAAAACCTCGTCATAAATAGAGGTATCGAGCGTATCTGGCACAAATCCTGCACCAATACCCTGAATACCATGGGGACCACTATGACCTTCGGAAAGCACAGGAGAATCAGCAGGCTCTACAGCAATAACCTTAATTTCAGGATTCTGGCTTTTAAGATACTTACCTGCGCCGGACAAGGTGCCACCTGTCCCCACGCCTGCAACAAGAATATCTACGCTGCCTTCGCTTGCTTCCCAAATCTCAGGACCCGTTGTTGCTTCATGAGCTGCAGGATTAGCTGGGTTAACAAACTGACCAGCAATAATTGAGTTTGGATATTCTTTTGCAATTTCATCTGCACGAGCAATTGCACCAGCCATACCTTTTGAACCTTCAGTCAGCACCACTTCAGCACCATACGCCCTCATAAGAATGCGTCGTTCAATGCTCATAGTTTCAGGCATAACAATAATGGTTCTGTTGCCACGCGCTGCAGCCAAAGCTGCCAATGCAATGCCGGTATTGCCTGAGGTGGGCTCAATAATAACGGTATCCTTATCGAGCTTCCCCTCACGCTCTGCCGTTTCCAGCATAGCTTTTGCAATACGATCCTTAGCGGAACCTGCAGGATTGAATGATTCAATCTTAGCAACCACTTTTGCCTTTAAATTGTGATTCTTTTCATAATTAGTAAGCTCCAATAATGGAGTGTTTCCAATAAGTTCAGCAACGTTTGAGTAAATCATGATATGCGCCTTTCTGTTGATAACAGCTCACTTTGCAATGAGCGCTATCAAGCAGTTCGAAATGTACCTTTCGTCGTTTCCTTGTTCTTGCGTAAAATGCTACCGCAAGAGTTATATTTTTCCGACATTTTACTCCTCATCGGTACTTTTCGCACCTTCTATTTTCTAGAAACTAAAAACGTTACGTAACAGAAAACTACGAGCGGGATTTCAAACAAATATAAGTTTTTGATACATTCCTGTGAACTTTTTATTTGGTTTATGTGCACTTTCTGATTGCTTTTTGTGCACAAAGTTTGTCGAATCTTTCCTGATTACGTTAATTTCGCTCATCACAATTATTCCTATCTTTACTTCTCGTGTGCGATAGGAGAAGCCATGCAAACTACAGGAAATAAAACAGTTGTGACAAATAGCAGCATCAATGGCATTAAAAGCACCAGTAGCAGCAAGGTTATCAAAAGATCAACTTCCTCTTTAAGGATAGTGCTATTTACCTTCATGTTTGTTCTGTTGGGGCTAAGCGTCCTTTTATTCGCAAACCCTCAGCCACCTCAAGCAAATGCAGAAACTAATCCCATAAGTATTACCATGACGATCGAGGGATATTCAGGCAATTTGCCTGTTCTTGAAGCAGGTAAAGACTTTACCGAAGGACAGGCGGTTAAATCTGACCCAAGATTTATGGTTGACAGTCAAGGAAATCAACCTTTGGCAGCATTAGTCGAAGAAAAAGAAGCACAAGGCTATCAACTTGTTTGGGAGACCGAAGAAGGACAACCTTTCGATTGGTTTACTACGCCCGTTACTTCAAGCATTACTGTTGCGGGTAGTTTTCAAGAAGCAGACTATTCGGTACGAATATCCTTCAATGATGACTCAACCCAAGATTTGGAAGTTTCTGTTCCTAAAGGAATGTCATTTGAAAAAGCCTATGGGAGCATCCCAAACGCCCCAACAAAAAAGGGACATACGTTTGTGCGTTGGGTAAACTCCTTTGACAATTCCACCTTTGACTTCACTTCTCCCGTGGAAGCCTCTACAACCGTGTATGCTCTCTTTTCTATCAGCGAGCCTGATCAGGTAGCAACGGTTGATGTAGATATTGATGTGCCCGAGCGAATAATAGGAAGATGCTATATAGGGGCAACCTGGAGTGTGCATCCTGCCCAATTTAGCGTTTCAGGCTTCACGGGAGAATTGGAAGGATGTTCAGGTACAGGTTCCTGCTCTCTACCTAGCGCCGCCGCGCCTTCTTATACTTGGGCTGACTACACTGCCACTCTTGCCGACATCAACATTGAAGCCGGTATCGTAACCTACGATGTAACAATCACTCCTCCAGGAGTTGCAAGTCCTGATGGACCGCGAAATAGCTTAGGACTCATTGGATACCAAACCGTGTATTTCAAAGCGGAAGTGCAAAAAAACTTTGGTGGTTACCTTGAAATTCAAAAAGTATCTGAAAACGAATCAATAAGTACAAATCACAACACGTATTCATTAAAAGATGCTGTTTTTGGCGTTTACGATAAAAATGGAAAACGAGTTGCTGATCTTATTACCGACGAATCGGGCAAAACAGCACGCAGTCCTTTACTGCCTGTTGGCACCTACACGATAAAGGAAGAACAAGCTCCAAAAGGATTCGCTGTAACGGCAGACAAAAGCGTCGTTATCAATGCGGGAGCAGTAACCACAACCGCCGTTTCAAATATTCCCCAAAGCGCCTTAGTGGATCTTGTTCTTCAAAAGCTAGATGCAGAAACGCAAAAGCCCTATCCCTTAGGTTCTGCTTCACTAAAGGGTGCCCAATTCCGCATTTCTTATTACGACAGATATCTTTCATTGCCAAATTTAGTACAAAACTCAATAAATACTCTTGAATCGGCAGCTAACAACGTGCCAAAAGCTACCTCTATCCCAGAAACATGGAATGGACCTAAACGGAGTTGGGTTTTTGAAACTGATGAACAAGGCGAAATTCACTTCGCCAAAGACTATTTCGTGGAAGGTGATGCATTTTATCATGATCACGAAGGATCTATCGTGCTGCCCCTAGGCACAATTGAAATAGAAGAAATAGCAGCACCAGAAGGTTACCTGCCCGTTGAAGAATCATTTGTGTTCACCATAGCCGAAAATGGCATTAACCCCCATGTAGAGACCTGGCAAAGTTTTCACGTTTCCGAACAGGTAAAACGAGGCGATTTCTCCTTCAGCAAAACGCGCGAAGGATCCATGGATAGACTGGCGAACGTTCCATTTCGTATCACCTCTAACACTACGCATGAATCTCATGTGTTAGTGACCGATGAAAATGGCATGGCTTCAACAGAATCCTCCTGGACTCCACACTCCCAAAATACTAATGCAGGAACTTCTTCACATGATGGCATATGGTTTGGAATTGATTCGCAGGGAAATACCGCACCAGTAAATGACAATCTTGGCGCCCTTCCCTACGATACCTACACCGTCGAAGAACTTCCTTGCGCTGCTAATGAAGGAATGGTTCCTGTTGCATTCGAAGTTACTATTTCAAGAAATAAGGTAACTCTTGATTTAGGAACTATAGACAACAAACCATATACGCCAGAAATATCTGGAGAAGTAGACAAACGACAAACCCTCTTTGTGTCCAACGGATTATTTACCTACACCATAGACTACCGATCAACTTCTCCTACTTGGGCAGACGAATTTACAACCACTGACATTTTGGAATGCAGCGGAAACAAATATGCCTATGTTCAAGCTATTGCTACACCCGTAAGCTACGGCGACTATGACGGAAAAATGAACGTCTGGTATCGCACTAATAAGTCAGATTCCAAATCCTTTGATCACGAAGGCGTAAATGCATGCGACGCAAATCCTCATAACCCTGACAACCCCAATAACCAACGCATATATAACTTCGAAGGCTGGCAGGTATGGAAACAGGACGTTTCCACCCTTGAATCAAGCATTTTATTTACCGAGGAACTTAATCTTGACGAAGAAGAATACCTTACCGCATTAGCATTTGAGCATGGTCGTGTGGAAGAAGGGTTTGGAACGCTGCCGCAAGATGACCCTCAATGGGACAGAAGGGATCGCTACGCTGAAACTGACACCATGGAAGACCTGTTCGATAGTGCCGTTTAGTCTTCATGGGACAAGAATGCTTGCACAGAAGTAGCAAACATCGCGCAGCATGATGCAACGTTTTCAAATAAAACCGATACAAGCAGTGCAGAATACAAACTACAAGACAGCAAAACACATCTGGAAGCTAGCGCGGAAAACCAAACAGAATCTAACCAAGCAGAAAGCAGTAACGATGAAGCAACTTATACTTATTCGCCTGCCGTATTGTTTATGCAGGCATCCGAAGAAAGCTTAACTACCGATGAAATAGAGCTATGGAATGATGCCTTTATTGATATTTATCGGAATATTGAACTGCACGATGAAGATAAGGACACTGTAGTACAAACCACTCAAGTTCCCGAAACAACCACAGAAAAAGACAATCCTATTGAAGAAATGCTAGATAACATTCCTAAAACAGGAGATGGGCTAATAACCTTAGGAGTTCTTGCTACCTTGGTAGGTCTTCTAGCCCTGTGTGCATTAATAGCGGCATTCAGGAAAATTCGGCACCGATCATAATAAAAAAGTAATAGCTATAAGCAAGCGATAGATTTATGGAACGAACAAAAGGGATGCAGCAAACTTGTCTCTGCTGCATCCCTGATTTGTTTTCCGCATTCATTATTTGTCTTGTTTAGTTTCTTATTCGCATCGCTGCATCCCTGATTCACCAAGTATGTAGTTGATAGCCCTTATCTTTCATTGAAACCATTACCGATTTCATTGCAGTATGCGCTCTAGCCCGTAATACCGCGCTTAACACTACGGCGCTTTCTTTTTGGTGGCTCAACTGGCTCACGAAAATCAAGCATGAGCTGCTCTGTAGCGCCGCCCCGTTCTTTTTCAGTGACCTTTTCAATGTCTTTGATATTCCAAGAAAGAGCTTCCGCCCCGTGGAGCTCAAGCATTTTATAACGTGCATCTTGTACATTCTGCTTAGATCCTGCCCTGTGTTCACTCTCAAATTCAATAACACTAGAAGTAGGAGTAGCGCCTTTTGGAGAAACTATTGTTGCACGATATAAAGTCATAATTTTCCTTGAAAAAGCCGAGATGATTTACCTAAACATATATAAACATAGTACCTAATTAGCATATCTTATTTCAGACAAAATGGTTTCCCTATGAATCCCTTAGCGAAAAACAAAAGATCGTAAGAAAATAGATAAGTTATTGCTAATTACAGGAGAACTATGAGCCCACTTGAACTATTACCCAAGCAGGACTATGACGGTATTCGCACTGTTGGTATTCCGCGAGCCCTACTGTATTACCGCTACCACGTATTGTGGCAAACTTTTTTTGAAGAACTTGGCTGCAAGGTTATTACAAGCGATCCATCTGATCGCGCATTACTTGCTCGAGGCGAAGAACTATCTATCGATGAATGCTGCCTTGCTTCCAAGCTTTATATGGGACATGCTGAAAGTCTTTTAGATAAGTGCGATGCCCTTTTTGTCCCAAGCGTAGATAATTTGGGACTCCATAAAGGATTTTGCACTAAGTTCCAAGCTCTCCCTGATTTGGTAACGAATACCTTTGCCCGCCAAAACGTTCGCATCATTTCCTGCGAAATAGACAAAGATGACACAGGCATCACCGCTGAAGAAGGCTATGTATCTATAGCTACCAAATTTGGCCTTTCCAAAAAAGAAGGAAAAGCCGCTTATCAAAACGCTATTCATGCACAAAAAAAGCATGATGAAGAGCTTGCCCAAGCGCAATCAGACTTGTTAAAGCATGCTGAAAAACTTCCCAAAGAAGAACGCCCTCTCCGTATTTTGATAGCAGCACATCCCTATGTAATACATGACCCTTATATCGGTGGTCCCATTACCGATATGCTTAATAATCTTGATGTGTGCGTTTTATATTCTGATCGCTACGACAGAAAACGAGCGTTTGAAAAAAGCTTTGATTTTTCTGAAACTATGCCATGGATCGTAAACCGTGAAGTCATTGGCACCATACTGCATTTATATGATCATCTAGACGGCATTGTATTAGTTAGCGCCTTTCCCTGCGGACCAGATTCCATGACCAACGATGCGTTTATTCGCTGCATCAAGGGAAAGCCCATTTTGTCACTGACGGTAGATGCGCAAAGCGGAACCGCAGGCCTTGAAACACGCCTCGAAAGCTTTGTTGACATTCTGCACTATCAAAAAAGAGGAGGCTATTTAAATGAATAACCTCAAAACCCCTATTAATCGTATGGCGGACACTTTAAAGCGCCGTTATTCGGAAGACTCCCCTGCAGGGGTTTTTATGAACCCCGGAAAGCCTGAAGCTTTACGCAGCAAAAAGAAACGCAAAAACAAAAAGGATAGACACGCCCGCACAAAAGTAGCATTTATGCGCTACACCTACTATGACATTGCCTTTCGTTTCTTTGTTGAAGAAGTGCTTGACGCTGATTATGTTTCACTTCCAGAAGCAACCCGTAAAACACTTGAATTAGGCACGCTCAACAGTACTGATTATGTTTGCGCCCCCTTTAAGCATATTTTGGGTGACTATATTGAGGCCCTTGATATGGGTGCGGACGTATTAGTTCAACTTACAGGTCCTTGTCGTTTGGGCTATTACGGAGAACTCCAAGAATCCATTCTGCGCGATATGGGCTACGACTTTGAAATGCTTAATTTCGCAACCGTAAGCGGCAAACCCTTACAGGAATACCTGTCTATTTGCAAAAAGAAGGTAAATCCTGATCTTTCAATATCTAAGGGTGTCAAAAACTTCCTTGTTGTACTTAAAATGATCGAAGCACTTGATAGCTACAACGACCGCTATTTGGAATTAGCGGGCTTCGAAAAAGAACCTGGCTCATTCAAACGTGCGCAGAAAGACTTCTTCGCCGAAATGAATACGGTTACTGGCGGTGCACAATTAGCGTCAGTATTCCATCGACATATGCGCATCTTGGAAGAACTTCCCATTGAAAAGCCCGTTGATCCTATCCGTGTAGGTTTGGTTGGAGAATTTTTCACGGGAGTAGATCCCCGTTCTAACTTATTTATCGAAGATAAACTGAGCTCCATGGGCGTTTCTTTAGCGCGAACCGTAAACTTAACTAATCGCGTCTTGCGCTACAACGAAGAAAACCTCCGTCGCAGCGTTTCTGAATACGTTTCGTTTGACATGGGTCCTACTTCAACTCTTACCATTGCTGCAGCAAAGCAATATGCCGAAGAGGGATTTGACGGCATTATCCATTTGAAATCTTCAGGCTGCACACCAGAGATTGATGTGATGCCCGTGTTACAACGCGTAAGCAATACTTATCACATCCCTATTCTGTATTTAAGCTACGACTCACAAACAAGCGACACGGGTCTTGATACTCGTCTTGAAGCGTTTTACGACATGATCGCAATGAGAAAGGCACGCTAATGACTCCTGCATTTCTTGGTATAGATACTGGCTCCATTTCAACAAAAGGAGTCATCATTGATGAAAATGGCACCATTATGGCGCGATCCTATCTGTGGACCGAAGGCAACCCCACCGATGCTGCAAAACGCGTTGTGGACGACCTGGCAAGTCAAATTAATCACGACGAAATTGAGGTCGTAGCTGTTGGAACAACAGGTAGCGCTCGTCGTTTAGTGGGCGCTATTTTAGGGGCAACCGTTATCAAAAACGAAATTACCGCCCATGCCGTTGGTACCACCCACCTCCACCCCGATGTGCGCACCATTTTAGAAATTGGTGGCCAAGACTCTAAGATTATTTGCGTAGAGAATGGTATTGCTACCGACTATGCCATGAATACTCTTTGTGCGGCTGGCACAGGATCATTCCTCTCAAGCCAAGCTCACCGTTTAGGTGTTGAGGTTGAAGATTTTGGACCAATTGCACTTACCTCAAAACACCCTGCCAACATTGCTGCGCGCTGCACTGTATTCGCTGAAAGCGACTTGGTACACAAAATTCAAGTAGGCTACGCACGCGAAGATGTTATTGCTGGTCTTTGTAAAGCAGTGGCTACCAACTATTTAAACAATGTTGGTAAAGGTAAGCGCATTATTGCCCCTATTGTTTTCCAGGGCGGCGTAAGTAAAAACGTAGGTGTTGTTCACTTTTTTGAAGAAACCTTAGGCCAAGAAGTACTTGTTGACCCCGATGGGCACTTGATGGGCGCTTTCGGTGCAGCGCTTCTGGCAGCTAACGCTCCCGTTTCTAAACGCAAGCCATTTTCTTTCAACATTGACAACATTGACTTCACTACCCGTGAAGTGATTTGTCAAAAATGTGCTAACCACTGCGAAATTGTTTGCGTATACCGCGATGATAAACTTATCGATGCATGGGGTAATCGTTGTGATAAGGGAGCAATTCGCCCTCACAAGAAATAGACCGGATTTGTCAATTCCTAAAATGCAATACCGGTAAGCGCAAGAACGTATTTCGGTGAACGTGTTCGGTTGTCACAATTCTGTGAAAAAATTTTTTATCATTTGAAACACGCATTTAAGTGAATCTATTATTAGGTTGAAACCACAAGGGCACCTCACTTTACGAGGTGCCTTCTTTTTGCTCAAATGAAATTTACACACGGTGTAACTACTTACATTTGTTCAACAAAAAAGAAGAATACGTGTACAAATCAACCTAAAGAAAGGGGCTTTGAATGGGTCTGACCCGTAAACAGATTCTCATTGTTGTTATTCTGCTATCTGGTACATTGTTAGCAGTACTTAACCAAACGTTGCTTTCTCCTGCTTTGCCCGCCATTATGGCCGACACCCAGGTAGACGCAACAACGGTTCAATGGCTAACTTCTGCTTATTCACTGGTAGAAGCGGTTGTTATCCCGCTTTCGGCATACCTTATTGGACGCTTCCCCACTAAGAAGCTGTTTATCTTTGGTATGTCCATCTTCGCTATTGGATCATTCTTAGCAGCAATTGCACCTGTTTTTGCTGTTCTGCTTCTGGGTCGCATGTGCCAAGCTGTTGCAACAGGTATTGCAATGCCTATGGTATTTACCGTTATCCTTCTTATTTTCCCTCGTGAAAAACGCGGCAGCGCAATGGGTATCGTTTCGCTTGCTATTGGCTTCGCACCTGCTATCGGCCCTTCAATCTCCGGTTTGTTGGTAGATAGCGTTGGTTGGCGTGCATTGTTCTTGCTGGTATGCGCACTAGCAATAGTTATTGTTCTTTTTGCAATCTTCCTGCTTGAAAGCTACGGAGAATTTGAACCTACTTCATTCGATAAACCTTCTGTTGTTCTTTGCTCACTTGGTTTATTGAGCTTGCTGTATGGTCTTTCTTCCATTACTTCAGCCGAAGTAATTGCGCTTCCCTTAGCACTTATTGTAGTAGGCGTCATTCTGCTTATATTCTTCGTACGTCGTCAGCTTAAATTGGAAGTTCCTCTGCTGAAAGTAAGCATTTTAAAAACGCGCAATTATGCCCTTACCGTAGGAATCGTAGCTGGCCTTCAAGCAGCTTTGGTTGGTACAGGCGTATTGCTGCCAATTTACCTGCAAAACTTGCTTGGTATTTCCGCGTTGGAAACTGGTATCATCATGCTCCCTGGCGCAGTAATTGGTGCTATTTTGGGTTACTTTGCAGGTCGCTGGTTTGATAAATTTGGCCCCCGCAAGGTTATTATCCCTTGCGCATTTATCCTGCTGCTTGGCGGCTGCGGACTTATCGCCTTTTCACTGGACACCCCTATTCCCTTCATTATTGCGGTATATACCTGCTTGTCTGTTGGTATTACAGGCACTATTACCCCTATCAATACCTGGGGCATCAATTCGTTGGACAATAGCGTTATCCAGCACGCAAACGCTTTGTCGAACACCTTAAACCAGGTAGGAGCTTCACTGGGTACCGCTATTTTGGTTTCTCTTTCCGCAACTTCGACATTCCTGTTCCCAGACATGCCAACCCTTGAACAAACCATGATGGGTGATCGCATTGCTTTCTGCTTCACCGCGCTACTCATGATTGCAGTTTTCATTACCATCGTTGTAGCAGTAAAAGACAACAAAAAGCACCTTTTCTCTGTTGCCGAAGCCGCAAAAGAAGTACGCCTGCCCACCAAAGCGGACGATCACGTTGCTGTTGATCTAGCTATGAATAAAGATCCTTACTTTGTTCACGACACCGATACTATTCGCGAAGTCGCCCAAATCCTTGCTGCCAACAAAACTTCAGGCGTACCTGTTGTTGACGCAGATCAAAAAGTAGTTGGCTTCATTTCTGATGGTGACATCATGAAGTATATTGGGCGCAACGATGGTACGGTACTTGACGCTACCCGCATGCTTTACCGCGTTCCTGATACCGAAAACTTCATGCAACGTATAGCTGATTTGATTGACCTCAACGTTATGCGCATTGCCACTAAAGGCGCTATTGCAGTACCAAGCGGATCATCTCTAGATGATGCCTGCCGCCTTTTGGCAGAAAAACGCATCAAGAAGGTTCCTGTTGTAAATGCAGAAGGCGCACTGATTGGTTCGCTTTCTCGTTCCGACATCATTCGATCCACCATGGCAAACTTGGCTTCTATTGAGTCTCTCGTTGAAGCTGATAAACGTGAAAAGAGCGCCGCTAAGTAAGCTTGGAAATTATAGGAAACAAGGGCTCTAAGAAACAATACGCAACTATAAACCAAGTTTCTAGTTGCAGTTAAACGGAGTGCATCACATGATGCACTCCGTTCTGTTTTCAGACAAAAGATTAGTTTTAATATTTAAGTTAGTTCTGACTCACAAACCTTATAAACCGATTTAGGTCTATAAGCCCAAGTCGTATTATTTGTTAGCTGCAATCCCACTATCGTTCTGAGCGAATAACGCTTCGAGCTTGGAAGTAGGTAAGCAAAAAGTAGGCAAAGTACACAACGAAGAAAGCAATAGCAGCAATAGTAGCAACTTCTCCAATTTCAATATGACCAAAAATGCTTACCACATCAATTACCACTAACAGGGCGCAAATCGAATGGCATATCGCAAGTGCCATAGGGAAAATAAACGCAATCGCAATCTGTTTAAACAACGCCCCATTGATCATCTTGTGCGAAGCGCCCAACTTATCAAGAAGTACATACCTGCGCCTATTATCTGAAGCGGCAGTTAACTGCTGAATTGCCAAGATTGCCGCACAAGCTACTACCAGTACAAAGCCAATATAGATTGCCAAATAACTTACGATAGTTGAGAAGCTGATCCCTTGGTCATATACACCCTGCTTGGTTTGCCACATAGCAATAGGCCATGTGTCGGTATTTTCACTTTCCTGAATTGCAATAAGAGTATCTTCGAATGGCTCAAGGGCTCCTTCGTCGACAAATTGAACATTAAGAAGCGATGCCCAAATCGTATCGTTTGCTTCAGCAGGGAATTCATCGTCATTGATTACCAACGTACCCGTTTGCATAGCGGTAGAGGTGGTTTCGGTAGTGGTTTGATCTACCCAATCACACAACGTAAAGTCTTTTCCATAGAGAGAAACCATTCCGCCTTTCGCAACCAAATCCTTATAGTAGTTAGTCATCGTATCGAAGTCATAAGCAATAAGCGCTTGTCCTTGCGGGATTGAAATAGGGTCTTTTCCTGCGAGTTCTAGCGCACGATTATATTCGGACAACTTTGCAACCGAAAGCGTTTGATCTTGATAGTAAGCTCCAACTGCCGATGAATAATCCGACAAAGGCTTGCCAAGCAATGCATCGGTGTCCGCAAGCGTTACATCACTGGAATAGTAATTGAGCTGCCCAGACTCACGCACCATGGAATCCCATTTGGTAGCCCCCACAATTTCAGCACTGTCACGAAGACCCGCATTCATGTCGTAATTATGGCTCTCAACTGTAGCGGCAAAGGGGAATTCTTCTTCGTTTCCAGAATCTGCTTCTACCGAATAGTAGCTTCGAATCGTAGCGTCATAAGAAGTTTGCGTAGCATAGGCGCCCGTCATAGCGTTACAAATTCCAATACCACCGCAAACACTTGTTATAGCTAAGAACAGCGTCATACAAATAACACTCATAGAAACAAACGACGAATTAATACGCGATGCTACTTGGCGCAGCACGAACATATTAAGTCCACGATAATACAGCGGTTTTATACTCTGTACCACACGTAGTAAAAAGCCCGAAAGCGAATAGAAAAATAGCACCGTACCCACGCACACCAAAAGGGTTGCGATCTGGAATGGCCCGTCAATAGCGGTAAGACCATTATCGGTGAGCACTTTATAGGCTGCCCCAATAAGCACTACCGAAACAACAAACAAGGCAAACGCAAGCGGAATACTTCTAAGGGTAAGTACTTCGTTTTTCCTATCAGCATTTATCAAATCGATAAGCTTCGCCTTGGCCAAATAGCCAACGTTTATCAAAAGCGAAAGCGCAAAAATAATTAGAAACACCACAATAGTTTTAATCACAACATCGCTCGAAAACAAGAAGGTGAATTCCTCGGACATATTAGCCGCAAACAAGAGAGCAGTTACCCACACTAAAACCTGCGAAAGAAAAACACCAACCGCAAGACCTACCACAAGCGACAAAGCTCCTACTAGTAATGTTTCTGATGCAGTAAGCCCTAACAATGTTGTACGTGGCATACCCAATAACAAATACATTCCAAATTCTTTATTGCGACGCTTGATAAGAAAACGACTAGCATATATAACCAAAAACGCCAAAATAATAAGAATGAATATCGAAACCCAGTCAATAAGCATGCCCGTTACTTCAATCATGCTTGTTTGCTGCTCGTTTAAGGTAAGTACCCCTTGCTGATCCTTAATGGAGTTGAAGGCGTAATATACCGCCACGCCAATCATTAAGGTAAGAAAGTAAATAGCAAAGTCCTTATAAGAACGACGAACATTTGCCCATGCAAGTTTAAGCATCATAGGAATCACCCTCTTCAAGCTGAGAAGTTGCTGCGATGATGCGTGAAAGGAACGTTTTTCTGTCGTCGTTACCACGACTCATTTGTCCCCACAATTTGCCGTCACGAATAAATACGATGCGATTGCAATAACTTGCCACGCTGGAATCATGCGTAACCATCAAAATAGTGGCGCCCATCTGATTCAAAAAGCCCATAGTATTCATAAGGTCACGAGCAGACTTTGTATCGAGTGCGCCCGTTGGTTCGTCTGCCAAAATCAAATGTGGCTTAGTGATAACAGCACGCGCCGCTGCTGCACGCTGCTTTTGACCACCGGATACTTCATAGGGATAACGATCAAGCGTTTCTGAAATACCAAGCCTACGTCCTAACTCATTTACCTGCGAAACCACTTCCCTTGATGGAGTGTGAGTAAGAGTAAGCGCAAGCGAAATGTTTTCACGAATAGTAAGAGTGTCAAGCAAATTCGAATCCTGAAAGATAAACCCTAGCTCTTCACGACGAAAACGCGCCAATTCCTTTGAAGACAAGCCAACGATGTCTTTCCCGCCTATGGTTATACGCCCATTAGTAGGTACATCAATTGTTGCTAAGCAATTCAATAACGTAGATTTGCCTGAACCACTTGGCCCCATAATTCCCACGAATTCGCCCGCTTCTACATAAAAGCTAATGTGATCTAACGCGCGCGTCATATTTTCAACATGTCCATGCTTACCACGTTTATTCTGGACTCCGCCATAACATTTTGATACATCACGAACTTCGACTATTTTCTCTACGTTTACCCCGTTGCCAATTCCGGTATACATGAGGCTTCCTTTCTTCAGGTGATGTGCGGGTGTTTATCAAGCTGCAAAATGCGGATTACCTTTATGCTTTTGCGCAGTAATTCACACCTTGCAGCTTTTCTTCACACCCTTAGCCTAAAAAGAAGCCCTAACTCTGCTCTTGCGGGTACCTTACGTTTACCTGACTTTTGAAAAATGACTCTAGAACAGTTTTGGGTTGCGCCTACAATGCAGGTATGGCAAAAGATTCACTACATAGCAAAACGATTCTCCTCGTAGATGACGAACCTGAACTGCTGCATCTTTTAGAAACGGTGCTTCGAGCAGATGGGTTTGATCACGTGGTTACCGCAAGCGATGTAGCAAGTGGTCTAACTGCTTATGAGCAGTATCACCCCGATTTAGCAATTTTGGATGTAATGCTGCCCGATGGCGATGGATTCACGCTTTGCACTTACTTGCGTTCTCTTTCAACAGGGACACCCTTACCCGTAATTTTTTTAACAGCAAAAGACGAAACAGCGGACAGGCTTACGGGGCTTCGTTCAGGTGCAGACGATTATTTAACAAAGCCGTTTTCTGCCCAGGAACTTATTCTTCGCATGTATGCAGTGCTTCGTCGTTGCTACCCTGATGACGAACCGCTGTTGAAGCTTGCGCATTGCACGATAGATCTTGATAACGTGGAGGTTCACAAAGAAGGCTGTCCACCAACGTTTCTTACCGCAAAAGAAAGTGACCTTCTACGCATACTTGCCAACAATGCCAACCGCATTGTTACAACGGATCACTTGTGCGAAGAATGTTGGGGGTCGTCGTTTGGCTACGAGCAGAGTCTTATGACTCACATTCGCCGTATCCGCGAAAAGATAGAACTCAACCCTTCAAAACCAGAATCACTTATCACTATGAAAGGACTTGGATACAAGCTTCTGGTAGAAAAGGATACGTAATGACACGCAGTACCAGTAATACACCAAAAAGTGGCTTTTTCGTCCTAAAGCATGTAGGTCTTTTTGCGGGAATGGCGCTGCTTATTTTAGTGGTGGACATCTTTTTATATATTGCCATTGGAATTTTTGAATCAAGCATTTCATATCATGATGGTAATGACCCTAATTCCACCGAAAGTGAAGCGCGAATTCACGTTTCTGATGTTGCCAATTCCCTTAGCAAAGACGAACAAGGTGCCTGGTCATGCAATAATCCTGATCTTTTGCAAACGATAGCAAATCAAAACGGCTGGGCGCTTGTGGTTGATTCCGATGGCAACATTGATTGGACATACAACACCCCAGATGATTTCCCAACATCATTTACCCAAAATGACATTGCCGTCATTGCACACGACCGCGCCTACAGCGGATACATCACTTTCATTTGGACAAAGGATTCCGATTTGGTAATGATGGGCTATCCCGATAGCCAATACATTTTCTATGGCATCACGCTATCTAGTCAGGCATTTTTACGTATCCCGTTGTATTTCCTGCTCATATTCACTATTGACCTGCTCATTATTTTCTTGCTGTATGTGTTCTCGCAGCGTGCAGTAATGAAAACGGTTGGACCAACCCTTGATGCATTGGATAATCTTGCACAGGGCAAACCCGCACATGTACGCTTTGGAGGCGTTCTCCATGTAGTAGGCAATCGAATCAACGCCGTATCAGATACCCTTATTCGTAAAGAAACCGCCCGTAAGAATTGGGTTGCTGGTGTTTCCCATGATGTACGCACGCCACTTGCTGTTGCGATGGGACACGCTGAACGCATTGAGAACGACCAAACCCTACCAAAATCAACACGTGAAAGCGCCGCGACAATCACCCGCCAGGGAATTCGAATTCGTGATTTGATTGAAGATTTAAACATTGCTACTCAGCTCGAATACGATATGCAGCCGCTCAAAATTGATACCATCGTGCTTTCAAAACTTCTGCGCAGCATTGTAGTGGATTACCTAAATCAAGGAATTGATGATGCAGTGAGCATTGATCTTGATATTGCAGAATCTGCCGCGACCGCATCCATTAAGGGTGACGAGCGTCTCCTAAAGCGCGCATTGCGCAATGCGGTGGACAATTCCATAAAGCACAATCCTGGATCATGCCACATTACCATTTCACTTAATACGAACCCTAATGGCATGGCGCTATGCGTAGCGGATGAAGGTCGTGGTATGAACCAAGAACAGCTTTACGGATTGGCTACCATGCTTGAACAGGACTATCTTGGCGCAGGATCACTTACCTCAAGCACAGAAACAAGTATTACGTTTTCTCAAGCGCAAGCATTTATTCCTGCAGAACGCAAACCTGGCAGCCCTGAGCTTCCGCCCGACAACACCTCAAAAGAATACTCAACCGAAGCTCCTCGCATTTCTTCTCAGAAAGCACCTATCGGAACTCCGCCTATTCCTCCGAAAAAAAGTAGGCCACCAGAGCCACCTGTTGGGGTAGAAAGCACGCAATTAAACGACGCTACCCCATACAGCACCGGCGGCACTACCCCATTCGCTACAAGCAGCGCTGACGCGTTTGCCACAACAAGTGCTGCACCATTCAAAACAGCGGCTAAAGGAGGTATCCCTCATGGCGGATCCATCGGTAAACACGGATTAGGATTACCTTTGATTGCTCGTATCGTGCTTGTTCACGAAGGAATACTTACCATTGCCAGCGCAGAAGGTGAAGGATTCACCCTTATTATGACGTTTCCTCAATTAAAGGAATCCGCAAATTAAACGATTCTAAATGCCCTCAACAAGTATTATTTGATTTTACTTTGTTTTGTGTGTATGGGCATGTATGGCCTGTTTCGTTTATATACTTTGTTTTGCGCATATACTGTTCTTCACACACAATTTCTGCTTTGTTTGGGAGACGTGCCTATGACAAAAACAGCACATATTAACAAGCCAAATCAAAATATATCTCATCTTAATAAAAACGTACCTGTTCCAAACAAGAATTCATCTTGTTCGAATCGAACTGTATCTATTCCTTCAGCGCCTACTTGCCCTGTTCAGGAAAAATGTGGTGCCTGTCAGTTACTTTCAATTCCCTACAAGCGGCAACTAGATCGCAAGCAACAGGAAATGTTCAACCTTTTCGAAAAGCTTGCCAACAAGGAAACAGAGTTTAGCCCTATAGCAGGAATGGACGTACCCTATCACTATCGCAACAAAGTAACTTCACCCTACGTTCCTGGCAGGAAAGTATCCCAAAGAAACGGGAAAAATAGCGCTTCTTCACTCAAGAAGAAAAACGCCTCAAAAAAGGCTCCTGTTCGGCATGAAATACTGTGCGGCATGTATGCACAAGGAACCCACAAGGTGATCCCCACCAATGAATGCCTTCTGGAAAACAAAACGGCAAAACATATTATTCTAGCCGTCAAGCAGCTGATGCAGCGCTACCATATGGAGCCCTACAACGAAGATACGGGCAAGGGTTTCTTGCGTCATGCCGTTGTACGTGTGGGCCATGCATCAAATGAAGTACTCGTCACCGTAGTGACTAACGAGGACACATTCCCTGGATCGAAGAATTTCTGCCGCGAACTGGTAAAACGCGTTCCTGAAATTACCACTATCGTTCAAAATATCAATACGCGTCAGACCAATGTAATTTTGGGACAAGAAGAAAAAACGCTATATGGTCCTGGATTTATCTTGGATGAGCTATGCGGGTTGAGCTTTCGTATTTCTTCCCATTCGTTTTACCAGGTAAATTCCACGCAAACCGAAGTGCTGTATCGTTTAGCAATTCAAATGGCTCAATTAAGTGGAAACGAAACGGTTCTTGATGCTTACTGCGGCACGGGAACCATAGGTCTTGTAGCAGCAAAGGGGCTGCCTGACGAGCCCGAAGCGCATGCTAAAGAGGTTATTGGCGTAGACAACATTGGTTCCGCTATTAAAGATGCGCGTAACAACGCTCAGCATAATGGACTCGAAAATGCTCGGTTCGTGACTGACGATGCTGGCAAATTTATGACAAAGCAAGCTCAAGCCGGCGAACATTTAGATGTACTGCTGATGGATCCTCCTCGTGCTGGCGCAAGCGAAGACTTTCTGAAGGCCACCTGCATTATGAAGCCACAGCGAATTGTATACATTTCTTGCAACCCGAAAACGCAACAGCGTGATGTTGCCTACCTTCTTCGTCACAATTACAAATTAAAGCGCGTGCAACCAGTAGATATGTTTCCCCATACAGAACATACCGAAAATATCTGTCTGCTACTACGCGAATAGAGACCAAATTAATGGCCAAATAGGGGCAATTTATTCGCTTGACTTTTTCGTTTTCTGTTCTATATTAGAATTACTCTAATTCAAGTTAGGATACAAGATGAGAGAAAACGCACGACAGATTTTAGAAATTATCAATTCTTCGAATGAGCATCCTACTGCGGAGCAAATCTACTTGCGCCTGAAGGAGAACAATTCCAAAGCGGTACTTGCTACGGTTTATAACAACCTTGCAAAGTTGCACGAGGAAGGTCTTATTCGCAAGGTTGCTGTTGCAGGTTTTCCTGATCGATATGACAAAACGGTAACACGTCACGATCATTTGGTTTGTGCGCGCTGTGGAAAATTAACAGACGTTACACTAGAAGACATGACGGAGAAGTTGGAAAAAGAAACCGGTGTTCATATTCTTTCTTACGATCTGAATATCGACTATCTTTGCCCAACATGTGCAGCAGAAATGCAGGAGCAATAGCAGCTGCCAAGAATCGCTCACTACTAAATGAGCGAACTTAAAGCTCGAAAACAGTTGCCCACTTGCACTGCTAAGCACAAAACAAGAAGCAAGCATCTTGCAGGAAGGTGCTCTTCATAAGAGGAACGGACAAGACAAAGCAGGGCACAAAACGCCTTGTGAAAGGAGCCAAAAATGGGAAACAAATATGAAGGGACTCAGACTGAGAAAAACCTCGAGACCGCTTTTGCTGGCGAATCTCAGGCTCGCAACAAGTACACCTACTTTGCATCAGTAGCAAAGAAGGAAGGCTATGAACAGATTTCGGCTCTTTTCTTGAAGACTGCTGAAAACGAAAAGGAACATGCAAAGCTGTGGTTCAAGGAACTCGGCGGATTGGGCGACACTCCTGCTAACCTTGAAGCTGCTGCTGAAGGCGAAAACTACGAGTGGACCGACATGTACGACGGTTTTGCAAAGACCGCTGACGAAGAAGGTTTCCCAGAGTTGGCTGCTAAGTTCCGTATGGTTGCTGAGATTGAGAAGCATCACGAAGAGCGCTATCGTGCACTTTTGAAAAACGTTGAAACTGCTCAGGTATTCGAAAAGTCCGAAGTTAAGGTTTGGGAATGCCGCAACTGCGGTCACATCGTTGTTGGCACTAAGGCTCCAGGTGTTTGCCCTGTATGCCTCCATCCACAGAGCTTCTTCGAAGTACACGCAGAAAACTACTAAGCCTATCTGCGGACGTCGAAGCTTGCTAACCCTACAAGTTTTTATGTGGGCAGCATGAATTTATTCCGCTAGGATTAGACAGATGAGTGTGTTAAGCCCAACACACAAGAGGTGCAAAGGCGGCTGGAATTTCCAGCCGCCTTTTTCGTTAACTAGCAGTTCACTCTAAACAGCTAACACTAACTGTCGAGCGAACCTAGCCAAAAAGTCGCCCAACAATGCTAATGAGCCCCCATCCGCAGCAAAAACCAATAATGGCAGCAACGACTGTCCTCGCAATGAGTTTCTCCCACCACATTCTGCCCGCCTTACGATTTCGCTCGTTTGCTACATCGGGATACGTACGATCAGTTTCCCAGTTCGAAATAGTTTGACGGGAAACAAAAATTGCTTCTGCTAATTCTTCTTGGGACATACCAAGCTGTTTTGCTTTGACAAAAACTCAAAATGGGCAATTTTCGCTTGTCAAAAGTCTTTGACAAGCTTCTAAACAGGGTTGATACAAATACTAAAACTGATAGTGAAATCAAAACCCCTTTTAAAGGTATAGACATTTCTAAAAAAGAAAATGGCCTGCGCTTCTGCACAGACCATTCACATTGCTTGTTTAAAACATTTTTTAACGATATAGAATTATCAAGCTATAAACCAGACTATCTTTCCCTCATTAGAAGTTGGAAAGTGTCTTAACCTTCTGCTTTGCAATCAAGAAGTAAGCAGTTGCTGCAATGGACCATGCCCATATGATATGCCCAAATATTTCTGAGAAGTGCTCAGTGAAAGGCTGATCCCATGGTGCAGGAACAGTGCCTAACGCAGGCATTAACACAACATGCCATACGATCCACAAAACAATACCGTATACAGCACCCTGTGCAAGTGCAACCTGCGGCCACTTCTGAATAAGAAGAATAAACAAAATTGAAAATACGATTGCAAAAGAAAAATGCAAGATAAGCGTAAACCATGCTACAGGCTGATCTACATAATAAACCGTAGAGAAAATAATGTCGTCTGGAATACCAATTTGCTGGGCCATATGTTGCGGTGGATTGATTTCATTACGTTCGATCGTACGTGGTGGGAACAAATTCTCCCAACCAATCTTTACCATGCCAGAAATCATACCTGCAATGAAGCCAAACCAAATGCACTTCAAAACAGCCTTGACAGTCCAAGGTTTTTCTTCTGCCATTCTATTGAGCTCCTTTCTCTCAACATAAATTCAGATTCAAGGAAGAAGTTATTTATTCTTCGTTAATCAAGCCTCTTGAACCTGCTAAATGATTTTCGCACCGAGATTTTCGCGTTACAATCACAACATTGTATGGCATACAATTTTTAGGAGATTATGATCAAAGCCCTCTTAAACACCTACGAATTAAGCTGGAAACCTGACAAAAGCCGGCTTAAGAAACCCTTTTATTTATCTTTAGCAACCGCAATGAAAGAAGATATTATTCAGGGAGTGCTCCCTGCTTATACCAAACTTCCTCCCCAGCGAGAGCTTGCTCGATACCTAAAATTAAATGTCAGCACCGTCACTAAGGCCTATAAACTCTGCGAAACCAATGGCCTTGTTACTGCCGCGGTTGGACGAGGAACTTTTGTTGCTCCCTTAACCATCATGCATCATCCTTTCGACGAGGGTGCCCCTATTGAACAAGAGCGTTATGGCAATCTTGAATCGAATCCGTTTTCCAACTCAAGTCCCAACTCTGAAAAGAGTTCTTTACAAACAGCATCTTCGCAAAAGGCTAATTCGCAGGTTTCTTACACCCAAAGCTTCATTCCTGCTGATGTGATTAACTTGGCTTATCAAAAAGTCTCTTCAATACATAGCGATGTCATTCGAAAAGAAGGCATCCAAATGTTAAGCGCGCCAAATTCAGCAGAATTATTTGGGAGTAACGCTTACCTGGGCAGCTCATTTCAGCTTGATGCTGGGAAAATATGGTTAGCCGAACAAGGAGTACGCCTCGAAGAACATTCATCAATTTTTATCACCATGGGAATATCTCATGCGCTAGGTGTTATTCTTTCTTCACTTTTCCAACCAGGAATTGCAATTGCTATGGATACTTACACAAGCCCTTATGCAGCTGCAACTATGTCCAAGCTTCTTCATCTAAAGATGGTTCCTATTGAGAATGATGCTGAAGGCATAAGTGCCACTGCCCTTGAAGCGGCTTGTCGTACTGGAAAAATAAAGGCTTTATTTGTATTACCCACAGGTAATCCAAATAACATCACTCTAAGCGAAAAACGAAAAGCAGAAATTGCTGAGGTTGCCAAAAAATATAATTTGTTTGTTATTGAAGATGACTACATGACTCCTTTTAAGGATATAAAGCCAACGCCACTATATAACTTTATCCCAGAACAAACAGCTTATATTAGTTCGGTCTCCCAAGCTATTTCTACGGGAATTCGCATTGCTTATATTGCCGTTCCAAACAAATACAGGCGAAGCATAGCAGAAACTCTTTTCGCATCGATGTATAAAATTTCGCCCTTTGACGCGCAACTTGCAGCGCAAATCATTTCAAAAGACTTGCATAGAACACTCATAGCTGAAAAACAAGAACATATTCGTTTTCGCAACTGGTGCTTCTCGCTGCATTTCCCGGATTTTAAAACGAACCCATTATCTATTGCTCAGTGGATTAAGCTGCCTTCTGAGCTGACGGGAAAACAAGTAGAAAAAGATTTGCGAGCACTTGGTGTTCAAGTGCTGTCGGCTCGACATTTTGCGTTAGGTGAACGCGCCCTAGATACTGCTATTTATTTAGCAACATGTGGCCCCGAAACACCGCATCAGCTTCACGAAGGACTGAGAACCATTAAAAGCTACTTTGAAGAAAACGGCATTCATATATAAAGCGGCAAAATTCAATCGAAGGAGTCCTTTAATCTAGTGCCGTATAAACCGCAAGGCCAATAACCACTACGCCAAGAATGATACCTATAATAATGTTTGACCTAGACATTAATACCCCCTGCTAAAACGTACGGCTAGAGAAAAATCTCTAGCCGCCTCTTTTAAATATTGTCACGCCAATGGATTCAGTTAAGCTAAGTTACTTTGTAAACTTCAGTTTTAGCTTTTACTTTTACTTTTGATTTGCTTTCGCTTTTGCCTTTATTCGTACTTATGCTTGTGCTTTCCAGCTATTCTAAACAAGTTTTACGAACTTACGCTTGCCAACCTGTACAACTGCATCTTTCAGCATTTCAGGTGCCACATTGTAGCTTTTCGCAGGAATTGCTTCCCCGTTCACCTTGACACCACCCTGGTCGATCATACGGCGAGCATCGCCCGTTGAATTAGTTAGACCAGCATCGCTGATAAGCTTTGCAAGGTAAACCAAGCCTTCGTCATTAGGCGTTAAATCAGCGGCAAATTCTGGAATGTCATCTGGAATTTCGTGCTGCTTGAATTGCTTATCAAAAGCAGCTTCTGCCTCCTGGGCAGCAGTCTCATCATAATATGCTGCAACGATATTTTGAGCCAAGTCTCGCTTGCAGCGATTAGGATGAATGTCTCCTGCCGCCAAACCAGCTTCAATAGCGTCAATCTTATCAACAGCTACCGTAGAAGCTAAGCGATAATACTTCACCATAAGTTCGTCAGGAATAGACATTACCTTGCCGAACATGTCATTAGGCTCGTCAGTCAAACCAATGTAGTTACCATAGCTCTTGGACATCTTCTTTACGCCGTCAGTGCCTTCAAGCAGTGGCAAAGTAAGGCAAACCTGGGGTTCCATTCCCATCTTTTCCATAAGCTCACGGCCAGCAAGCAAATTAAACAGCTGGTCAGTGCCGCCAAGTTCGACATCAGCCTTAATAACTACTGAGTCATAAGCCTGCATAATAGGATATAAAAATTCATGAAGAGCAATAGATTGATTATTGGTGTAGCGATTATGGAAGTCATCGCGTTCCAAAATGCGAGCTACCGTAAAGTTCGAAGCAATTTTAAGCAACTGCTCCAAATCCATGCTTAAAATCCATTCGGAGTTATAGCGAAGCGTTGTTTTCTCTGGATCAAGAATCTTAAACGCCTGATCAACATAGGTCTGTGCATTTTCCTTGATCTGATCGCGCGTAAGCTGAGGGCGTGTGGTGTTGCGACCGGAAGGATCACCAATAAGCGCGGTCCCATCGCCAATGATGAGTGTTACCTGATGACCTAAATCCTGAAATGCGCGCAGCTTGCGCAAAGGCACGGCATGGCCTAAATGAATATCGGGAGCCGTAGGGTCTACACCTAACTTTACGTTCAAAGGTTTGCCACGCTTAAGTTTTTCCATCAACGCAGCTTCTGGCACAATTTGAGCAGTGCCAGACTGAATAATATGAAATTGCTCTTCAGGTGAAATCATGAATTCCTCTTTCTTATACAACGCAGAAATTCTAGCACAGCGCGCCCCCTAATTGGACGCGCGGTATATATATAGACTTGCGAAACGCCGTGAAACAAGCAACTTGTTGTCGGTTTTCCTGTTGCGAAAATCACAAAACAGACGACTCACTATTAGTCCCGCAATTAAAAGCACAACAAAGCATGTAATTTGTTGTCGGTTCCCTCTTACGAAACGCCGCGGAACAAATGACCCGATGTTGCACCTTGTGCTTTGGAAACTTTATCGCCGCTCTTAAGCGCAATATCACGAGCACGTACCGCGCGCTGAACTTTCTTAGTAGTTTCCGAAACGTTCATGAGTGTAGTGTCCACCATAAACGCCGAAACACCAGCGCTAATCAGCTCAGGTGCCATGTGGGCAATATCTAGCGAAACAGCATTATACAAATGGCTGCGTCCCGTAACATCGGTAATTACTGTCATTTCATAGCCCTTGCGATCCTTCAAATGGTGAGGGCTTTTACGCCTTGCACAGCTTGCACAATTTTGATTGCAAGGACCTTGACTCATAAGCAAACAATGCTCAGTAATCATCAATTCAGTTGAACCCATAATGGTTACTCCAAGGGGAACAGACGAAACTTCACCCAATTCCTCGATTTGAACCAAGGAAAGTTCAGGAGATAGCCAAATACGTTGCGCACCCAAATCCGCCATCGCCTGAAGATCGAAGCGATTCGTCACCGGAATATGAGGCCCAACTTCGGGCAGAGCTCCCATTTCGCCAGCATGAACAAGCTGCCCTAAATTCTCCACCACAACAGGTTTATCCTCGCGCACACGATTCCAAATGTCGAAACCATTGCGAAGCTCTTCATCAAACATGTGAGACACCGTTGGCAAAATTGGAATGCATTGCTTAGGATAACCTGCTTGTTCTGCGGTACCAGAAAGCTGACCAGCAATTACTGCTTCACCACGGCGATAATTAAGCGCGGGAACATAAATAAAATCAGCACCAGCACGCTTTGCCGCACGAGCACAAGCAGGATTAGTTGCCAAAACCCCTATTTTGCAAGAACCTTTACGAATGGGCTTAGCGAAAACACGAGGCGCAACACGTTCAAGGCTGCGACTGTGATATTCGACAAGCATCGCCTGTGTCAGCTGCTCTGCTGCACGAGCGCGCAGTTTATGCAGCGACGAAAAACCCATACCTACGCCCTCATCAAGATCAATATCCAGCTTTTCAAGCGAAAACGGTGTGGTTCCCATACGGTCTACATGATCGCGAACCTCATCTGCAGTAAGAGCTTTTGTTCGTGCAGCCTCAACAACAGTACCTTCAACGCTTACACTTACGAGCCTATCTTCAATTGAGCTATAAGCGCTGAAGGTAAGCTTTGCGGGCTGCCCAATATGAAGCTCAATACTTCCCGTAACAGGCACAGTAGGCAAACGATCACTATCCACAAAAGCAGCCTGGGCGTTACGCACACGAAAAACGCGGTCGCCCTTACCAACAGCACGATCAACCTGCAAAATAACCTTGCCTGATTTATCGAACGTAAGCTCATCTATCGTTTGAACAAAGTGACCACGATTGGTCCAGAACTCAATTGCATCACCCACATGCAATTCCTGCTCAGGATCAACAAACACTTTGCCGTCTTTAACACGAGAAACACGTCCCACAAATACGCCACGATTATTAGGGCGTCCATAGCTCATTATTTCATTACCACGCTGGCGCTCTAAATATGCAGTAGTAAAACCACGGGAAAATGCTTCGGCTAAAGCCTGATGTTCTTCTTCAGTTGCACGCGGATTAATAGGATCTCCCACAGGAAGTTCCACCGAACCGCAATCCGCCTCAGCACGCTGACCTTCTTCCAGCCAAGCAAGCGTACGATCAAGAACCTTACGATACACCCCTACAACATTCTTAACGTAATCGGGTGACTTCATACGTCCCTCAATCTTAAGAGACGTAGCTCCTGCCTTAATAAGCTCAGGCAACACATCGATAGTGCAAAGATCTTTCGGCGAGAGCAAATGCTCACCTGGTGCATCAAGCGATTTGCGCAGTGCAACATTATGCAAGGTATATGGCAAGCGACACGCCTGAGCGCAGCGACCACGATTAGCGGATCTGCCGCCAACCATGGAAGACATAAAGCATTGGCCCGAGTAGCAAATACACAGTGCGCCGTGGGCAAACACTTCAACTTCCATACCAAGCTCACGCGCTAGGCCAGATAAGCGATCAATTTCTTCAAACGAAAGTTCACGCGCAAGCGTAACACGAGAAGCACCCAATGCTGCAGCTGCCTGTATGCCATCTTCAGTGTGGGTGTTCATCTGCGTAGAAATATGAATATCGCAATCAGGCAAAATGCGACGAAGCTCCAGCGAGATACCGATATCTTGAACAATAAAGGCATCCACCCCGCAACGATATGCCTGACGCGCAAGTTCGAGTGCATCTTCAACTTCCGAAGGAAGCACAATAGTATTAAGCGTTAAATAAATACGAACACCGCGCAAGTGAGCATAATCACACGCCTGCACTAAATCCTCATACGAAAAGTTATCCGCGCCACGACGAGCATTAAAATGCCCCGCACCTAGATACACCGCATCAGCGCCAGCCTGAACTGCAGCATGAAGGCATTCCATATTGCCTGCCGGAGCAAGCAGTTCAATTTGGGTTGGATTAAAACTTGATTGAACAGCATCAGACGAAGAAATCTGATCTATTTGTTGTTCCATGAAGAATTCCTCTGCGTAATTGGAAGGTAAAACCTACTAAATTGCTCTTTAACAAAGTATTACATACATAAAGCGACCATCTAACCGATGGCCGCCACTAAAATACTTATTTCCTGCAAGCTTAAGCAGACTGGGCCTTACTGTCTGCATCCTGGAAAGCCGCAATACCAGCATCATAATGAGCCTGAATATCCGCTAAACGAGAATCATACGTACTGTAATCAAATGAACCGCTTTGAGGTGCATTTACATCTTCATACAGCTGAACATACGCTGCCAAAGCTGTTTGCATTTCGGTTGCGCCCGTAACGTATGACTTATGAATATCTGTCATAGCTTCGGGAGGTGTAATTGCATTCAGATCATCCACACACGTATTTACTGCCTCAAGCTGAGCATCCAAAGAAACTACTTCTCCATCTTTTACGGCAGTAGCAAATTCCTCCATATTGGTATTCAGTGTGTCCATAATGGTATTAACTGAAGACATATATTGGCGGTTTTGTGTTTGAGCATCTTGTTCGGCGGTGTTGCCCGAACAACCTACCAAAGCGCCTAAACAAGCAATGCAAAGCATTGCAACTACGATAATGCGTGCTTTCGCTTTCATACAATCCTTTCAAACATATGCCGTTATTCGACACTGTCTAAATTATCTTTGATGCATTCCTGCAAGCCAATAGCGTCCCTGATAGTTTACGAAACTATTAACCTGCAGCATGCAATAGTTTCTCATAAAGTCTAGTAAGGACAGTATCACAAAAAGTCAATTTCAAATCTATATTGTAGCTACTTTGACAGAAAGGTTCACAAAGCTACCAGCATCTCTCGATACAACACACATATATACAAGAAATGAGCTCAGCAAATGCCGAACTCATTTCGCTAAATAGTTTAATTGTGAGGGCGAAGTAGGAACTTACCTTACACCAACTAAGCAGCACGCCGTATAACAAAACCAGGGTAAACCACATCAGGTTCATACGACATTTGCTGAATCAACTAAGCAACCCGCCGCACATACAATGCCTGAGTTGATGGGTCGGTTGGAGTTTCACCGCCTCCACCAGGTTGTGTAGGAGTTTCTCCTCCACCACCAGTGTCGCCACCGCTACCACCAGCTCCGCCACCAGTTGAACCACCGCCGCCAGGTTGTGTCGGGGTTTCACCGCTGCCACCAGAACCCGTGCCGGATCCTGAACCACCAGTTCCTGCAGAAGTATCACTAGATTCGCTGTCTGTTTCTTCAGAATCAGGAGTTGTTACGGTGTCGCCTTCATGTTCAGGAGCCTCACCAGTTGCACCTTCGCCGTGACCAAAATCATGTGTAGTGTATTCAAGCTCTTCGTCACTTGTTGGGAACTGCTCAATCGGCTGGCCTTCAAGAATGGTGCTCATAAAGTCACCGAAAACGTCGTCCGCAGCAACATAGGAAGGCATGCGCACCTCTTCACGTCCACCAATCCAAATTGCTACTGACATCTGAGGAGTAATGCCGCAGAACCACTTGTCACGCCAATTTTCTGACGTACCAGTTTTACCTGCTGCAGGCTGGCCATTAGAAATAGCAGCGCCACGACCAGTGCCGTTAGTAATAACACCTTCCATAACCTCAGTTGCTGCCTGAGTTAATGCGGTATCCAATACCTTTTCGCCCGTGGTATCAGCATTGAAGATAACGTTGCCAGATGAATCAGTAATGCTTTGGATGCATGTCGCCTCATGCTTAGTACCGCCATTGGCGATAGTCGCATACGCCTGAGCCATTTCGCGCACTGTTACTTCCTGAGCGCCCAAAGTGATTGAAGGATACGCTTCTAAGTCCTCTTCAATACCGCAAGTATTAGCCATTTCAACTACTTTTTCAGGACCAATTTCAGTACAAAGTTCGGCAAAGCCAGTATTCGAAGAAACGGCAAATGCGCTCGCAATTGAGCGAGTTCCATAATTAGAGCCGCCGTAATTTTCTACTTCCCAGCCATCAATATTTACATGAGAAGTACAATTCAAGTTTGTATCGGGAGAAACGCCATCGTTAAGTGCTGCCAACAGAGTAAACGTCTTAAACGATGAACCAGGTTGACGCTTTGCTTGCGTTGCTAAATTGAACTCGTCCGTATCGTAGTCACGACCACCAATCATTGCACGGATAAAACCTGTATCGGGATCAACCGCAACCATAGCAAGCTCAAGATTGTCATCTAAGCCCGCAAGCTTAGCATCAGCAGCCTGTTCTGCAGCTTTTTGCGTATTAACATCAAGAGTAGTGATAACCGTTAAACCGCCTTTAAATACTTCATCAGCAGAATAATCTTCCAATAAAGTATCACGCACATAACTTGTGAAGTATTTGTACTGGTACAAACCGTCATTGGAATCACTCATGGTCACATTGAGCGAAATTGGCTCTGCCTGAGCAGCGTCATGTTCTTCTTGAGTGATAACGCCATTTGATAACATACGATCCAAAACTAAGTTACGGCGTTGTAAGCAGTTGTCAGGATTATCAATAGGATTGTTGTAGGTTGGAGACTGAGGAATACCGATAAGCGTTGCCGCTTCGGCAATAGTTAAGTCTTTAGCATTCTTTGAAAAATACAGTTCGGCTGCTGCCTGAATACCATAAGCACCTTGACCATAGTTAATAGTATTTAAATACATCTGGAGGATTTCGTCTTTTGAATACATTTGCTCAAGTTGTAAAGCAATGTAGGCTTCGCGAACTTTACGCTTAAAGGTGGATTCAGTTGCTTCGTCAGCCAAGATAGTATTACGAACAAACTGCTGAGTAATTGTGGAAGCGCCTTCATGACCGGTACCTGTAATGTTTACCCAAGCAGCACGAGCAATACCAAACAAGTCAACACCATTATGCTCATAGAAGCGTTCGTCTTCCGTTGCAATGGTGCCCTTCGTTACATAATCACCCATTTCACTTAATTCAATGGGGTCACGATTTTCCAGATATAGCTCAGCTAAAAGCGTAGTGCCATCACTAGCATATACTTTTGTTTTTTCGGCCACATTGTACGCTGACGCATCAGTATAGTCAGGCAAGTCTTGCAGCCAAATCGCACACACTGCAACGACAGCCAAACAGCCAGCTACAAGAACACCAGCAATTACCATGCCTACAACTCCCAAACGGAAGCCGGCACGTTCTTTGCGAGCTGCATGCCTAGATCTTCTGGCTCGTGAAACCATATTACCTCCAAACTACAGTTCGGATTATTTTAGCACGCAACACGGCTTATACACGAAACAACGCACTTTGACCCCATCGTTTCCATGTTCGCGCCAAATAAAATTCACGCTTAGTTTTGTACGATTCCTGCCAAATTTCGGACGAAAAAATCTCCCAAATAGAAAAGGCGACAGATAATCTGCCGCCTAAAATTTGTCATGAACTGGGAATTTATTGATACGATCAAGTAATCTAGCCGATCTTGGATCGCTAAAGTTGCAACGATGTCCGCATTATTTCAGTAAGGCTTCGTCTTCAGATAATTTTTTTGCGCCAAGTTCAACCTGTTCCGCAACAACGCTATTTCCCGTTCCGCCATACGTAGTACGTGCTGCAACAATAGATTCCAGATCAAGAGCTCCCGTAATATCAGCCTCGAACAAATCAGATGCTGCCTTGAAATCCTCCAGGGACAAGTCGTCCAAATCGCATCCACGCTTATCACACAGCAAAACTAAATGACCAACGATTTCGTGAGCTTTACGGAAAGGAAGGCCTTTCTTTGCTAGGTAGTCAGCTACATCTGTAGCTGCCAAATAACCCTTCTTGGATTGAGCACGCATAGCGTCAGCATTAACTTTCATGGTGGAGATCATGCCTTCCATGCAAATTAAGCAGTCATGCAGTGTCTTGCAGGCATCAATAACGCCTTCTTTATCTTCTTGTAAGTCCTTGTTGTAGGCCAATGGAAGACTTTTCATAGTTGTGAGCAATGCCATAAGGTCACCCACCACGCGTCCAGACTTACCGCGAATAAGCTCAGCAAAATCAGGATTCTTCTTCTGAGGCATGATGGAAGAACCCGTTGAGTATTCGTCTGCCAGCGTAATGAAACCAAATTCAGAAGTGGACCACAAAATGATTTCTTCTGACAAACGAGAAAGATGAATCATGGCAACCGAACAAGCGTAGTCCAAATCCAGCAAAAAGTCGCGATCTGATACTGCATCAAGAGAATTTGGAATCGTAGACGCAAAACCAAGTTCTTTAGTGGTCTGTTCGCGATCAAGAGGATAAGTGGTGCCAGCCAAAGCCGCCGATCCCAGTGGGTTAGCATTCGCAGCATCATATGCCTGCTTTAAACGCGCAAAGTCACGTGTGAACATCCAGAAGTAAGCCATAAAATGGTGCGACAACAAAACAGGCTGCGCATGTTGCATATGGGTATAGCCCGGAAGAATAGTTCCCATATTATCGCGTGCTGCATTTATAAGCGCACCACGGAGCGAATTCACATCTTGCATAAGATTTTCAGCAAGCATCTTAGCGTACAGGCGCGTATCAGTAATTACCTGGTCATTACGAGAGCGGCCGGTATGAAGACGAGCACCAGCGTCACCGATATTTTGAGTAAGAACTTTTTCGATAGACATATGGATATCTTCATCGTTGATATCAAAGGTAAACGTACCCTCGTCGATAGATTTTTCAATATCCGCAAGTCCAGCAACAATAACATCGGCATCTTCCTGGGAAATTACCCCCTGAGCTGCCAGCATGCGCGCATGAGCACGAGAGCCAGCAATATCCTGATGATACATTGCCTTATCTACTGGCAAAGAAGCACCAAATTCTTGTGTAAATTCGCTTACACCTTTTTCAAATCGTCCAGACCACAATGCCATGTGCTGAAGCCTTTCTCTAAACTTATTACTTGAATTCCAATACTTTAACGCTAAACGACGCCTTAATGTTGATCACGTCTTGACGTTAACATTAGCCAACGACCAACCAACACCCTAGCTAACACCCTAGCTAACGCCCTAACGCTGATCGAGTTCTAATATTAACTGAATCCTTAACGATCACGCGTAGACACGAGAAGTAAAATGCCACCGATAAGGTTCACAAAAATGAGCGTACACACACCAAATGCGGTAGTATTTTCCTTCCTTCTTTTATAAATTCCCCAGCAATGAACCGTCATAGGAATCATCCAAGCAAGAGGAATAATTGCCCAACAAAGCGCAACGGTTGAAATAATGCACAAAATAAAAGCAATGAGACGTAACGTGTCATCCGTTGAATTAGCAGGTGCTTGTGGCGCATATCCCATAGGTTGCTGCCCTGGAACCTGACCATACTGTGGCTGAGCACCATACTGCGCTTGATTATATGGTTGTTGAGGCTGAGGGGCTGCTTGAGGTTGAGCGCCTACTTGGGATTGAGGAGCTGGTTGAGGCTGGGGCTGGGGCTGTGGTTGAGGTATCGCCTGCTGAGCAGATGGCTGAGCCTGAGCCGTTTCTTGCTGCCGCGGATCCTGCTGTGGCTGAGCTACAGGCTGTGCTGGTTGTTGCGGTTGCGCAACCTGCTGAGACTGTTGTGGCTGCATTGGCTGCTGAGGTGCAACTGCATCCGCATAATTATCAGTCCACTGATTACCATCCCACCAGCGAAGTTTTGTTTGATCCCCTGATGGGTCGGGGTACCAACCAGCAATTGGGTTTGCCATAAAGAAACACTCCTTAAAATAATATACTAGATATTATACAAACACTTATCTCTAGAGCCTATGCGCTTTTCTAGAGCCTATGCGCTTTTCTAGAGCCTATGCGCTTTTCCGCGCTAATAAAGCAATTAGCTTATTGCAAAACGGTTCCACTATTCATCGCATTCATACCTACCCACAACGCGTCTTTTTTTGCGACTTTTAGCTTACCCCTCTGCAAAAACGGCAGAAGTATATACTCAAACACTTCGATAACGCAGCTTCATAGAGTAATTATCTCAAGAGTGAACCAATTTGAAGTAATAAACAGTGAGATTTTTGTATCAAACCAAATTTGAGCCTTACACCCTACTATGAGAGAAGTAACGCACTATATACTTCATGCGTTTTTGCAGCACACCAGGGCCAATGCAACAAAAAACGGCGACCATAAAGGCCGCCGCATAAAACTCTACATAAAACATTACGCAAATACCGCATGAATCACAAGAATCACTATTCTTTACTATACGCATCGCATGAAACGCATAGGCTCTAACGCACATCACGCATATCATATGCGTCGCGCAAATTCTTTGCGCTATTTGCAATTATTTGCAATTACTCGCCGTCAGTTACACCCTGCTCACGACGATTCTTTGCCCAAACACGCGTAGACAAACCATACAAATCAATGAAGCCCTTTGCAGACTGGTGATTAAAGGTGTCAGCTGCATCATAGGTTGCCAGACCGTAATCATACAAAGAGAAGTCACTCTTGCGACCGGTTACCGTGCAAGTACCCTTGTAGAACTTCAAGCGAACGATACCAGTTACGCACTGCTGAGTAGCTGCAATGAACTGATCCATAGCGTGCTTCAATGGTGAGAACCACTGGCCATTGTAAACAAGCGTTGCCCAGTCATGCTCGATATGAAGCTTGTAGCGAAGAACTTCACGCTCAAGACACATGTCTTCAAGACCACGATGAGCCTCAATCAAAGCAAGAGCGCCAGGTGCTTCATAGCATTCACGACTCTTAACACCAATCATACGGTTTTCAATCATATCGATACGACCAAAACCATTAGCACCTGCGATTTCATTCATCTTTGCGATGATATCTAGGTAGCTCATCTGCTGACCATCAATAGCAACAGGTAAACCAGCTTTGAATTCAATTTCGATTTCAGTTGCTTTATCAGGAGCTTTTTCAGGATCAGTGGTCATGGTGTAAATATCTAGTGGAGGACGATTCATTGGATCTTCCAAAACACCACATTCAATAGCGCGGCCCCACAGATTGTCATCAATAGAATAAGGCTTTGACTTAGTAGTAGGAACGGTTACACCATGAGCTTCCGCCCAATCCATTTCCTCTTGACGAGTGTGCATATCCCACTCGCGAACAGGAGCAATGATTTCCAAAGAAGGATCGAGTGCCTGAATAGAAGTTTCAAAACGAACCTGGTCGTTACCCTTACCAGTGCAGCCATGAGCAACATACTTAGCACCATATTTATGAGCCGTATCTACCAGATACTTAGAAATCAGTGGACGAGAAAGAGCTGAAACAAGAGGATATTTGTTTTCAAAATGAGCATTTGTATACAGAGCCTTAGATAAGTAATCTGCTGCGAAATCCTCACGCATATCGGCAATGATGCAGTCGATAGCACCTGTTGCTAAAGCGCGTTCTTTTACTTCTTCAAGACCCTCATGCTCTTGGCCAACTTCACCAACAACCGCAATAACATCCAGGCCCTTTTCATCCTGAAGCCACTTAATGCATACGCTGGTGTCTAAGCCACCTGAATAGGCAAGTACGCATTTTTCCTTTGCCATTTCAAAACCCTTTCTTCGAGTTATTTAGTATTCAACGTATTTACTGCTCAAAGCCTTACGCTTCAAGCGAAAATTACCGCTAGTACACTATACGCTAATACAGCCATTTAATGCTAACTGATTAATGGGACGACCGGTTTCCTTTGAACATACACCTGCTTTGTCGTCCTACTACTCTACCGTTCGTCTACTCTGCGTCTTCTACTGCAACTTCTTCGGTTGCTGAAGCTTCAGAAGACTCAGCAGAAGCTTCGTCCTGTTCTTCTTCATCTTCAGCAGGTTTCCAGCCATCGCGAACAGCAGCGATCATGTCAGGCAATGCCTTCAGCAGCTGATCGATTTCCTTGCGGGTAACAATCAGTGGAGGCAAGAAACGCAAGGTCTGAGGACCAGTAGCATTCAACAAGAAACCATCTTCCAAGCCTTTTGCTACTACCAAGTTAGCGTCAATACCCTCTTCAAGGTCAGCGCCAATCATCAAACCAAGACCACGTACTTCGGTAATACCGTCAATCTCGCCCAAACCAGCCGAGAAGTACTCACCCAATTCCTGAACATCCTCATCAAAATGACCATGAGTCAAGGCAGCAAGCGTTGCATGAGCAGCTGCCATTGCCAAATTGCTGCCACCGAAAGTGGAACCGTGATCGCCTGGCTCAAAAGCTTCAGCTACTTCGATGCGAGCCGCACAAGCACCCATTGGGAAGCCAGAAGCAATACCCTTTGCCATAGTAATAATGTCAGGCGTAATACCCATATTCTGGAAGGAGAAGGGGAATTCGCCACAACGATAAAAACCTGACTGGACTTCATCAACAATAAGCAAAATGCCATTCTTGTGACAGAAACGTGCAACCTCAAACAAGGTATCAGGATCCCATGGATGAACGCCCGATTCACCCTGTACGCATTCCAACATAACAGCGCATACGTCTTGAATGTTGTTATAAAATGCCTGGTGAACTGCATTCATGTCGTTCATTGGAACATGAATAAAGCCATCTGGTAGTGGAGCAAATGCTTCCTGCTTTGCAGGCTGAGCAGTTGCCGCAAGTGTAGTTAACGTACGACCATGGAAGCTACCATCCATAGTGATGATAGTCTGTCCGCCACTGCCATATCTCTTGGAATACAAGCGTGCAAGTTTAATAGCGCACTCATTTGCTTCAGCACCAGAATTTGCAAAGAACACTGGCCAAGGTGCACGGAAGAACTTTGGCACGCAGGTGTTGAGCATGTCAGAAATAAGTTTTGCTACCTCACCGCGGCTTTCAATGTAGTAATAATTGCTTACATGGATAAGACGCTTTGCCTGAGCAGCAATAGCCTCAGAAACCGCTGGATGGCAATGACCTAAGCTGTCTGCGCCAATGCCAGCAATAAAGTCCAAATATGTTTTACCTTCGTCGTCCGTAACTTCCATACCGGAACCTTCAACCAGCATAACTGGCTTGCGATTAAACGTATGCATTACGAAACGATCCTCAAGTTTTTTCGCTTCTTCAAAACCCATGGTTTTCCTTTCTATTTTTACGCATTAGATTCTAACTGGTTCATGCGTAAAATGTCTTGCTGCATTTACGAAATGCTGTGCCGCATTCATGGTTTCTTTATAAGTTTTCGCTCAAGCGCGAAGCCAAGATACCTAAAGGACGCATTTCTTCTTTAGAGACTTTAGCTTTGTCATCATAAATAAGCGTGCCTGAACCACTAGAGGTAAGAAGTTCAACCAAAATAGAATGAGGTTTAGTGCCATTAACAATATGAGCGCGTGGTACCCCGCCTTCAATTGCGCCTACGCATGACTGCAGTTTCGGAATCATGCCACTGCTCACCTTGCCCGTTGCAAGCATCATGCGTGTTTCATCAAGCGTCATCTGGGAAACCAGCGAATCCTTATTGCTAAAGTCCTCATAGAAGCCATCAACATCGGTCAAGAACACAATTTTGTGAGCCCCAATAGCTGATGCAATAGCGCATGCCGCAGCATCAGCATTGATGTTGTAGGAACCGCCATCTTCACCTTTACCAACAGAAGCAATAATAGGAATGTAGTCAGAAGCAATTAAGGCGTTGATGTATCCGGGATTGACCTCAATAACTTGACCAACCCTGCCAAGCTCAGGATCTTTCTGCTTTGCAATAATAGTGCCAGCATCCGTTCCGTTTACGCCAACAGCTAGGTTGCCGTGCTCGTTCATAGCAAGTACGAGCTCTTCGTTCACTTTGCCGATGAGCGTCATTTTTACAACGTCCATTGCCTCATCGGTTGTAACACGCTGGCCATTCTTGAATTCAACATCTATACCAAAACGGTTCATGTTAGCTGTAATTGCCGCGCCGCCACCATGCACAATCACAGGATTTACTCCCATGATTTTTAGCATAACAATATCACTCATAACAGCATGACGAAGCGCTGGATCAACCATAGCGGCACCACCATACTTAATTAAAACGGTTTTACCCGTAGCATTTTTAATCCACGGAAATGCTTCGATTAAAACTTCAGCGGTATGACTTGAGGTAATCTTTCTATCCTTTGCGTATTTCATGAGCGGTAATCTCCATTAATAGAAACGTATTCGTGCGAAAAATCGCAGGTCCACATGGTAGTTTCAGCAGAACCTGCCCCTAAATCGGCCTCGAGAACAATCTCAGAGGCCTCGAATCGTCGCAGAGCCTCGTCTTCATCAAACGGCACAGGCAATCCTTTACGCAACACAGGCATGCCCATGATATCTATGTCCACATTTTCTTGAGAAAACGTTGCGCCCGATCGTCCAAGCGCACCCGCAATTCTGCCCCAATTGGCATCATGCCCATACAGCGCCGTTTTAACAAGCGGCGAATTCGCAACCGTGCGTGCCGCAGCATCCGCCTGTTCGTTGGTTTGCGCGCCACGAACTATAACGGTAACTAACTTAGTAGCGCCTTCCCCGTCACTTGCCATGGCACGAGCAAGATACTGGGTTACCACGCCAAGTGCCTGCTTAAATTCTGCATAGGCAATCGAATCTGCGCCAAACGTTCCTTGGGCAGGCTTAGCGGCTTTACCCGAAGCGAGCAGTACGCAGGTATCGTTAGTAGAAGTGTCACCGTCAACGGTTACCTTATTAAAACTTACATTTACCGCCTCTCTTAGTGCTTTATGCAAAAGCATAGGCGAAACAGGAGCATCAGTTGTTAAAACGGAAATCATGGTTGCCATGTTAGGCATAATCATGCCTGAACCTTTTGCCATTCCACCAACCGTGAATGTGCATCCTTCGAAAGCAGGATCAGCCGATTGATAGGAAACCGCATATTCCTTTGAAACCGTGTCAGTAGTCATAATGGCACAAGCAGCACTGTGCCCTGATTCATTAGTTGCACCCGTTTGACATAACTGCTCATGAAGAGCAGGCACGCCCGTTTTAAAAGGAGCAATATCAAGCTGCTGACCAATAACGCCCGTAGAAGCAACTAAGACATCCTCTTCAGCGCATCCGACAACGTCCGACACAATACGTGCTGTTTGGCGAGCATTTTCTAAACCTACTGAACCCGTAGCAGCATTTGCAATACCGGAATTAATCACCATGGCACGCGCAAGGCCGTATCCCACGCCATCCAAATGCTCGCGAGAAACAGTAACCGGAGCCGCACAAAAAACGTTTTGGGTAAACACCCCTGCAGCAGCGCATAATTCATCAGCTTCCACCAAAGCCATATCCAAACGATTGGGATCATCCCTAAAACCAGCATGAATTCCGCCAGCCTTAAAGCCACATGCAGAAGCTACGCCACCGCCATCGATGGTGCAAAACGATACATCAGTCATATTTATTCTCACTCCTAAGAGGGGTTAGCAACACTAGATAGCGCGGTTGATTCATTGAAACCGCAAAGAATATTAGCGCATTGAACAGCCTGACCAGCTGCGCCTTTTACAATGTTGTCAATAGCGCACGTCGCAATAACGCAGCCAACTTCATCATTGTAGGCAACGCCAACATGAGCACGATTCGTTCCAACAACCGAAGAGGTTTTCGGCTGCGTTCCCAAAGGGAGAACCGAAACAAAGGAAGAATCGGCATAAGTGTCAACATATCGTCGATGAATTGATTCGCCCGTTTCGCGTTCACGAGCTTCTGATGTCAATTGAATAGTCACCGTAGAAAGCAAGCCACGAGAAGCGGGAGCTAAATGAGGCGTAAAGATTAAACGCCCTGGAATTGAAAGAATCTGTTCAATTTCTGGGGTATGACGATGGCTGGTTACCCCATAAGCTTCAAAGTTTTCATTGGCTGAAACAAAGTGAGTGCGCGCCGTTGCGCTGCGGCCAGCGCCTGAAACGCCAGAAATGGCATCTGCCACCACAACACCCTGAGAAAGCTCTATAACAGGATCTGCAGCAAGAGACGTTGCAGTTGGATAGCATCCAGCACAAGCAACAAGCACTGCTTCTCCGTTTTTGTGGCGAAGTGCCGCTTGGTTTAATGCATCCCTATTTAGCTCAGGCAAACCAAATGTAGCCATAGCCAAAAGTTCAGGTGAAGTATGAGTAACCTTGTACCACTTTTCATACGTAGCCCTATCACGCAGGCGATAATCCGCTGACAAATCCACAACGGTTACCCCTGCCTCCAATAAACCTGGAGCAGATTTCATAGCTACTGTATGAGGAGTAGCAAGAAAAACAATATCGCAATCAAGCAAAGCAGGATCATCATGCTTACTAAAAGCAAGATCTGTCACACCCGTAAAAGCGGGATACACACTAGAAAGTAAATTTCCTGCATCAGAATTAGAAGTGGCAACGCAAAGTTTGAATTCAGGATGTCGCAGGACGATACGAACCAGTTCTGCTCCCGCATAGCCAGCTGCACCTACGATGCCTACATTCAACATGGTTGTTTCCTTCTTTCTATCTGTCCTTATGCAGATTTTCTAAGATTACCCCAAATAGCGCTCCGCGAAAACACACAACTTCCTATTAACAGATAAGAACCTAAAAAATTTCAGCGAAGGAGCCAATTTAGCTGACAAAAGCCTTAAGAAAAAAATAAGACCACCTTTACTGGGCAAATAAGGCGGCCTTACGTGAAGGGATAATTTCCTTAGGGGATTGTTACAGTTCCCCAGCTTCAATAAGCAATGCATACTCATGCATAGCAAGCTTATAGCTATTCTTGCCAAAGCCTGCAATCTGTCCAAGGCATTCGCAGGCGGTTACTGACTTGTGACGAAATTCATCGCGTTTGTGAATATTAGACATATGACACTCAACCGCAGGAACCAATTCATGCACTGATTCCAAAGCGTCCATCAACGCATAGCTGTAATGGGTGTAAGCACCAGGATTGAGAACAACAGGAATTTTCTCACCTGTTTTTTCTGCTTCAAGATACAGTTCCTGAAGATGATCAATAAGAGCACCTTCCCCATTTGACTGGAACGCATGGACTTCAAATCCAAGCGTTGCACCGTATTCGGTAAGCTCCTGAATTAGGTCCGCGTATAGCTGGTTGCCATACTGACCTTTATTACGAATGCCATAAAAGTTGTTGTTTGGTCCGTTGACAATCTCTAAGCGACGCATTCTAATCTCCTTAAAGCCACTTTAAAGGCCACTGCTTTATTGATAAAGTCACTACTCTATTTATTGATGTATTCGCGAATATAGCGTTCGATGCCTGTTACGCATGCAACAAGTGTTTCGTTAACTGGTGTTGCAACGCCATACTTAGCACCCTGAGCAACAACAGCACCATTAATAACACCTATTTCAGTTGGACGATGCTTTTCTAAACTCTGCAAAATAGAAGGCTTGAAATCATAAGGAAGACCTTCACGTGCGAGTTCTAATACATCCATTGGATTGCTGTAGGTAAGCGAAACGCCAGCTTTCGCGGCAACATCCATGCCTTCTTGAACAGCAGCTATAGCAGTAGCAACAAGTTTTTCTTCCTGATACATATCCCCATAAGGCAAGTGCGTAATGCCACATACTGCACCAGTTGCAACATTTACCAAAAGTTTGTCCCAAATGACGCCCATAATGTTTTCAGAAACAATGCAGTGCATGCCTGCTTTTTCAAAGGCTGCACCAATTGCCTTTACGCGATCAGTTAGCGTACCATCCAATTCGCCAATGAAGGTATCTTTTCCAGGAATTGTTGCCTGAACACGACCAGGCTCCAAAAGCATGCCACCAATGTAGGTTTTACCGCCGATAACATGATCTGCGCCTACTACTTCACATAAAACGTCTTCAGCGCCTAAGCCATTTTGCAATGACATAACAGCGGTATTTTCACCAACCAGTTCCTTGCCTTCTTCCATGGTGGCCTTGGTATCAAACGCCTTACACAATACAATGACAAGATCGCAAGCGCCAATTCCATCAGGAGTTGTGTGTCCAATAGGGTGAACAACTTCTTCACCTGTTGGCGTAACCATAACAAGTCCGTTTTTGTTCACCGCATCCATATGCGCCTGACGGCCAACAAAATGTACCTCATTTCCCGCTTTAGCGAGCGCACCTCCAATGGTGCTACCAAGTGATCCTGTTCCAAGAACACATACTTTCATATATCCCACTCCCATTTTTATGAATAGCCGTTAATGCTTTATGTACTGAATACTCAACCATGCGCTGAATACCCAAACCGCTCAAACGTTGCTATTCTGCTTCCAACAATTCGATCATGGGGCCTTCTGGAAGAACAAACCAATTACGTGGCTTTCCCTCAGCTTGAACTACCCCCTCGCGGGCATATACCTTTTCAAGAACAGCTTCAACACCGCTTATTGAAATGCCAATGTGAGTTAATTGGCCATCTGCCTGTTTAGCAGGATCATACGAATCATCACGCTGGAGCTGAATGCCTCCAACCCATGCCTGTTTCATTGATGCAACATCATTTACATCAACGCCTTCAGGATCAGTAAGGGTGATTTGCATGTCTAGCACGGTCTGGAAAAAGTCCAGATCGCGTTCAAAATTACGCGTCCTAATTGCAACGTGATCTACATAAGGAGCTGCCATGAATCTACCCCTCTATTTCGAAGAATTTTAAAATATGCTTAGCTACACATACAACGGTGCCATCCTGATTGGTTACCACAACATCGGCATACGTTTTCATGGCTTCTTCATCCACTTCAACAACGGTATAGGTAGCTGTCAGTGTATCGCCGAAATAAACAGGAGCAGTAAAGCGAAGATGATCATAGCCATAAGAAGCACTAGGAATAGGAGACTCATACTTTTGCTGAATAAGAGTCGATGCGGTACTACCAAGAGCAAACGTAAGAACACCATGAACAATACGTGTTCCATACTTGGTAGTTTTCATAAACGACTCATTAAAGTGCATCTGGCTATAGTCTCCCGTAATACCGCCAAACATGTACACGTCAGATTCGCTAATAGTTTTTGTAAATGAACAGTTATTGCCAACTTCCAAAGGTATCTTAGCCATATTTACCTCCCCAAATATCTTGACAAATACAACCCTACCCCATAATTGCGCATGTGTATCCCGCATTCTTTTCATCAAAACGAGCGCATGCATGCATGAAATTTCTGAAAGTACTCTGCGATTTCCCCTACAATAAAATCTGTTCAAGGAGGACTACATGAACCTTGCCCAGCTTTCATATTTTCGCCACCTTGCGAAAATTCAACACTATACACGCGCATCGGAAGAACTGCATATATCTCAATCTGCACTTTCCCATTCCATTGCTTCTTTGGAAGATGAATTAGGATGCAGCCTATTTCGTAAAGAAGGACGCAATGTATACCTGACTGACGACGGACGACTATTCCAAAATTACGTCGAAAAGGGACTTGCCGCTATCGAACAAGGTGTTGCAGAGCTTCAACAGCGTCACGGCATGTTAACTGGTGCAATAGAAATTGGAGCTATTGCCACTGTTCGATCAGGGTATCTTCCTGCTGCCATGAAAGAATATAGCGATGCTTTTGGTTCTTTGGTTGAATTTCATGTAGCACAAGGAGAAACCGCACCATTAAATCAGCGTCTGGAACAGGGCGTCTATGATCTTGTTATCGCAGGACCCTACCACAGGCCTGATATCGAATGTAAAACCTTATTTTACCAGCAGCTTACTGTTGCGGTACGACGCGATCATCCCTTAGCTTCCCTTTCAAAAGTACGTTGGGAAGATTTAATTGGATATACCGTAAATACCTATCGCCGCGGAATTATGGTAGGCGAAACTTTGGAGACCTTTCTTAAAGCTACAAACGCTCCTCTTGATAGGCTCACCCTGGTTCGTAATTACGAAGACGAGGTTATTCTTGGTGCGCTTGCCGTTCATGAATCAAGCGCAGCACTTACCATGCTAACTTCAAACTTACTGCCAGATCCCAACATGGTGGTATTACCTCTTGATATCGAAGGAGCAGAAACGTTTTATCCCATATCACTTACTTATAAGAAAAAAGCTATCCGAACGCCAGCAGCACAAAGCTTTATTGATTTTCTGCAAACGTTCGAAGCGCCTGTTTATGAACGTGCTGATTTGCGGAAAGACTGATAAATACACTTACCCGCAAAAAGCGCTTGCTTGCAAGTTGCCCATAGAACTGCTTGCAAGAAGCTACTTACTTCACAACAGAAACTGGACCGCAAAAAGCACTAGCCCACAAAACGTAGTAACTCACAAAACAAAACATGCCGAAACGCACTTTTGTATTGAAATCTAGGAGCAACCATGAAAGACGGATTCGTTAGCGTAGCAACAGCAACACCAACCGTAACTGTTGCCGATTGCCAAGCAAATGAGCAAGAAATTCTTGCCTGCATAGCTTCAATGGAGCAGCTCGGCGCAAAAGTTATGGTGCTCCCCGAACTCTGTATTACCGCCTATACCTGCAGCGACCTTTTCTGGCAAACAAAACTTCTTGATGAAGCAGAAAAGACCCTAGTGCATATTGCACGCCAAACAGCAAACGTTGACGCGCTTATTCTGATTGGCCTGCCACTGCGCGTATCAGGCAAGCTATTTAATGTTGCTGCCGTACTTTCACATGGCAAAGTATTGGGCTTTGTTCCTAAGGTTAATTTGCCTGCATATAACGAATTCTACGAAACACGCCACTTCACTGCTGGCAGCGCAGATATGGGAGAAGTTGAATTCGACGGATATCTGGTTCCTGTGGGAACAAACCTTTTGTTTTCGTGCAAATCCGTGCCAGATTTAGTGGTAGCAGCAGAAGTTTGCGAAGACCTATGGGTGCCCAATCCACCGAGCACTTCCCACGCTATGGCAGGTGCTACGGTACTTTGCAACCTTTCAGCAAGTGACGAAATGGTAGGGAAACGCACCTATCGTACAAGCCTTGTTGCCGGTCAGTCTGCACGACTGGTTTGCGCTTATCTATACGCCACCGCAGGCGAAGGCGAATCCACTACTGATTTGGTATTTGGTGGACAAAATATCATTGCGGAAAACGGCGTAATCCTAAGCGAAACTTCTACCCTGCAAGGTGCTACAATTCCGCAAAACATAACTGATCCTGCAGACGCTAGCGCACAAAGCACAGCACGCCTCGAAGGCACAAATGCTAAGAACATAAATGCGCAAAATATCTTGGTTACCCAAATCGACGTTGCCCGCCTTACCGCCGAACGCCGCCGCATGAGCACCTACCCTGCTACTTCAGCAGAAAACTACCGCATTATTCCCTTCGATCTTTCAGTTGAAGAAACAAACCTAACTCGCCGTTTTGACGCTGACCCATTTGTTCCCGCAAACCCTGCGCTGTTAAACCATCGCTGCGAGGAAATTCTATCCATCCAGGCGTTAGGCCTTAAAAAACGTCTGGCTCACACCCATACACAAACTGCCGTTGTTGGTATTTCTGGCGGTCTTGATTCAACTTTGGCACTTTTGGTTACCGCACGGGCATTCGATTTACTGGGCATTAATCGCTCTCAAATTATTGCGGTCACCATGCCAGGATTCGGTACAACTAACCGCACTTACACTAATGCCTGTACTATGGTTACTTCCTTGGGCGCCACGTTGAAAGAGGTATCAATCAGCGAAGCTGTTATGCAACATTTCGCTGACATCAACCACGATCCTTCCATTCATGACGTTACCTATGAAAACAGTCAAGCTCGCGAGCGCACCCAGATTTTGATGGATATTGCTAACCAAGAAAATGGTTTGGTTATTGGCACAGGAGACTTATCTGAACTTGCTCTTGGCTGGGCTACCTACAATGGTGACCACATGTCCATGTATGCGGTGAATGCTTCGGTTCCCAAAACACTTGTGCGCCATCTAGTTCGTTACTACGCGGATACGTGTGGCGATAAGCGTTTAGCAGAAGTTTTGGAAGATGTATTGGAAACGCCCGTAAGCCCTGAACTTCTACCCCCAACCGAAGGTGCTATTTCGCAAAAAACTGAAGACTTGGTTGGGCCCTACGAACTGCACGACTTCTTCCTGTATCAAATGCTTCGCTTTGGATTTACCCCCTCAAAGATATACCGCATTGCGTGCTTCGCATTTAAAGGACGCTATGATACCGCCACTATCAAGAAATGGTTGCGCACGTTCTACCGCCGCTTCTTTGCTCAGCAATTTAAACGCTCATGTCTGCCTGACGGACCAAAAGTAGGCAGCATTGCTGTTTCACCTCGCGGCGATTTACGTATGCCATCTGACGCCAGCGCGCGTGCATGGTTAGAAGAAATTGATGCGCTTTAGTATGCACACGGCACACTAAAGCGCATCAAACTTACAAATCCAACAAAGTAACTTAAAACTGCACTTTATTGGATTTGTTTTGTCGAATTTTTTGATGAATTGATTACCGGGAAATCTCCCTTAATTAATCAACCTTTGAGAATTCCTCTTGCAAGCCAACCTTAGCGAATCTCGTAACGGCCAGGCTTACGCTTAATTTCGCGTGCCTCCATTGCAGGATAGCCCAAAATGATTCCGCCGATAAGTTTGCCATGATCAGGTGCAAACTTATCATGCAAAGCATCCCCTGCCTGGCAAACCGCTTCAACCCAACATGATGCAATACCTTCTGCATGTGCCATCAGCACTGCATTTTGCATCGCAGCCGCAACGCTTTCAATACAACTTGGCATCATGTCATCGCTGTAGTGAGGCTTGTTCAAAAACGCAAGCACAATAGTGCGAGAACCACCCAACGCTGTTAAGAATTCCATAGTCTCTTCGACAATTTCGGGATTGTTCTTAAAGCGCTCTTCAAGCTTCTTGCGCTCAGAAAATGCCGTTGTTCCCATTTCGGAAATCAAATAAGCAAGATCTTCATCTTTGGTTAGCGCAACAAAATACCACGGCTGCAAATTTTGACCTGACGGCGCCCACATAGCTGCTTCAATAATTTTTTCCAGTTTTTCTTTTGGGACAGGCTCATCGGTAAACTTGCGAACACTTCGACGAGTTTTAATTGCCTCCATAAGTTCCATATGAATCCCCTTTCTACATTAAGAACTCTAACAACTCCCTCAAAACCTCCTCGGGCGCTTCTTCTTGCATGAAGTGACCGCACGGAAGTGATTTACCTTGAACATTTTCGCAAAATCTTTGCCAACTTTGCAAAGGTGTAAAGAACTTTTCTACAAGACCATTCGCTCCCCACAAAATCAGTGTGGGCGCTTTGATTTTCTTTCCTTGCGCCAAATCAAACGCATCATGTATACGATCGATTGATTCACTGGCACGATATTCCTCACAAATTGCATGAATGCAAGCTACATCATAGTGGCGCAGATACTCTTCGTATACCTCGGGAGGAAACACCTCAGAAGACGTGTCATTTTCGGAATTGTAGCGGTTAATGTGCAGTGTATTTTTAAAATACATTTTCCGGCTTGAAATTATCAGATCCTCAGGAAAAGGCGCAGGCTGTGTAAGTAGATACCAATGAAAAAGCGCTTTTGCGAATTCTGCAGAGCTTAAATCATACATATCGAATGTTGAAACAACATCCATAAGAACAAGCTTGTCTACGGCTTCAGGGTGATCAAGTGCCATGCGATAGCCAACACGCGCTCCGCGATCAATGCCTGCTACCAAAAAATGATCGAAACCGAGTGTGTTCATAACCGCAATAGCATCATTTGCCATTGTGCGTTTGCTGTAATTGCTATGGTCGGGCATTCCTTCAGGCTTTTCACTGTCTCCGTATCCACGCAAATCAAGTGACACGGTACAAAAATGTTCAGCTAGCTGAGCGATAATCATATGCCAACTTAGATATGTTTCAGGATGCCCATGAAGTAAAAGCAGCGGAGCCCCTTCGCCCATCACTACTGTATGGATTTTTACTCCATCTACCCCTTCAATATAATGATGCTTTGCAGAAGCAAACTGCGCAAAAGCACCCGTACCCTGAGAAACGCCTGCATTATCCAATGATTCAGCAGCTACTTCCCCATGTAAGTCTGAAGCCGAAAAAATGTCTTGATTTGTTGTGTGCTTCACATTTTCCATACCCATTCCCCTCCTCATAACTTTGTAGCCGATGATATACCTATATTTACATCAACAACGGTTACAAATTTTATTTATAGGTTTTGCGTATACCCTATCTTTATTACTTATAAACCTTATTTGATTAAAGAAAATCTCAGCAATAGCCCCTATAATGACGAAAGAGCAAAACGCGCGGAGGGGGATATATGGAATACCGCGTGAGTTGCCCCGCTTGTGAAATTTGGGGAGAAGTCATTCTATCCGGAAATGACTGCACAATTACTATCAATGGCGGCACACCACATGTAGGGTGTGTAGTTCTTGCTGTCCCACGACCTTCTTTAACAGGCATAGGAACAAGCGCCACGGTTTCAGTTATCAATCGAACAGGTCATATGGATGATGCTATAGCTAGCGCTGTTGCTAAGCAGGTTGCCACCCAGCGCAATTGCACTGTTGCATGCAGCTGCGGTATTCATATTGATGATGCCTCAGCAAAAGCAATTGCCCAAATTAGAAACTCTGTTCCTGTCATTGTCGAAGATATTTTGGCGCTTCTTGAGCGCAGGGGACACACCAACCCAGTCGAAGAAGGGTAACAACCCAGCCGAAACGGAGCACATTAACTCAGCTAAAGCGAAGTGCAGTCCAGCTATGGCGAAGAGCATCACCTCAGATGAAACCAAATGAATTTCATTTTGAACAAAACAATTTCCAAATTTAGCTATACACACAAGGAGGATTTTATGAACAACATTCACGATTTACGAACCGCACTTAACTTCCTTCGTGAAATTCCTGGACAAATTGTAGAAACCGATGTCGAAGTAGACCCTGAGGCGGAACTGTGCGGTGTATATCGATATGTTGGTGCCGGCGGAACCGTTCCGCGTCCAACTAAAGAAGGCCCTGTTATGATCTTCAATAACATCAAGGGTCACCCAGATGCACGTGTGGTAATTGGTCTACTTGCAAGCCGAACCCGCGTTGCTCGCCTGCTTGATGCTGATCCTCGCCGTTTGGGCTTTCTGCTTAATGATGCTGTATTAAACCCTATACCACCTGTCGAAGTTCCTACCGAAGAAGCAGTATGCCAAGAGGTTGTACACCTAGCCACAGAAGATGGCTTCGACATCCGCAAACTTGTCCCCGCGCCTACCAACACACCAGAAGATGCGGGTCCCTATATCACCTTGGGCATGGCTTATGCATCTGATCCAGAAACGGGCGAATCCGACGTAACTATTCACCGCCTTTGTCTGCAGAGCAAGGATGAAATTTCTATTTACATGGTTCCAGGATCCCGTCACATTGGAGCCTTCTACGAAAAAGCTGAAAAGCTAGGCAAACCCTTGCCAATCTCTATCAGCATTGGTGTTGATCCCGCTATTGAACTTGCAACATGCTTTGAGCCTCCTACAACTCCTATCGGATACGATGAGCTTAATGTTGCTGGCGCCCTGCGCGGCGAGCCTGTTCGCTTGGCAAAATGCTTAACCATCAATGAGCGCTGTATTGCTCATGCCGAATATGTAATCGAAGGTGAACTTCTGCCTGGTAAGCGTGTTGCAGAAGATCAAAACTCAGGTACCGGCAAAGCAATGCCTGAATTCCCCGGATACACGGGTCCTGCAAATCCCGCGCTTCCTATTATTAAAGTAAAGGCTGTTACCACGCGCACCAACCCTATCATGCAAACCTGTATCGGTCCTTCCGAAGAGCATGTAAGCATGGCAGGTATCCCAACAGAAGCAAGTATTATTCAGATGGTTGAAAAAGCAGTGCCTGGTCGCTTGCTAAATTGCTATTGCGCAACTCCTGGCGGCGGTAAATACTTAGCTGTTTTGCAAATCAAAAAGAGCTCCCCAGCAGATGAAGGCCGTCAGCGTCAAATTGCCCTTTTGGCATTTTCAGCCTTCAGCGAATTGAAGCATATTTTCTTAGTTGACGAAGACGTTGATCCGTTCGACATGAACGATGTTTTATGGGCAATGAATACGCGCTTCCAGGGCGATGCAGACATTATCACTATTCCTGGCGTTCGCTGCCATCCGCTTGATCCCTCCAACGATCCTTCAATGGATCCTTCCATTAGGGATCACGGCATTGCATGCAAAACTATCTTCGATTGCACCGTTCCTTACGATCAAAAAGATAGATTCCAACGCTGCCAATTCAAGGAAGTAGATCCCAAGCATTGGCTGCCCGACTTTGAATTCTAAGGCACGTTCATGGAAAGACTTATTGTTGGCATAACGGGAGCAAGCGGTACGCCGCTTGCTTGCCACTTTATTCAGCAAATGAAGCGCTATACCGATTGTGAACTTCATATTGTTGCAAGCAAAAGCGCCTATTTAACTGCACAATATGAAGATATTGCCTTGTTTGAAGATACGTTAAAGCTTGTTGACGTTGTACACGATAATGCGAGCATGGGTGAATCCATTGCAAGCGGTACATTTAAAACATGCGGTATGGTTATCATCCCTTGCAGCATGAAAACTGTTGCTGGAATTGCTAGCGGTTACAGCGACAACTTGGTGTTACGCGCAGCAGATGTCACCTTAAAAGAACAACGTCCGCTTGTGCTTGTAGCGCGTGAAACTCCTATGAGTCCTATTCACTTGAAGAATCTCAGTACGCTTTCCATGATTCCTTCGGTAAGCATTTTGCCCCCGATGATGACGTATTATCACCACCCCAAAACTATTGAGGACATGGAAAACCAACTTATAGGAAAGATTTTTGACCGCTTCGGATTTGAATATCCTCCTTTTAAGCGTTGGGAGGGATAGAAAGACTTGCCTGCTGCTTTGTAGCCAAGTTCGATCACAATTTCGCTTTCTATGTATGAGTGCTATTCCTTGATTTATACAATTCTTGTACCTGTGTGAAGGAGCTGCCATACATTAGAAGGGTTTTTGTGACAAAAGTCGAAGAATCAGACATTTGCATCAAGCTTAGCTATACATTAGAGGCTGTTTTGTGATTGAGCTCACGTGTGAGTTTTATTCCAAACCAAATTCCATGCATTCAAAACTATTTTGTGATTGCGTGCGCCAATAAGGATTGCAGTAAGTGCAGCATGTATATAAAAATGTCCGCCCCGAAAGGGACGGACATTTGATTTTTGGTTGCTTTGAAGTAACCGAAATGGCTGCTCATCATAACTGCAACAATCAAGACAATCAACGCAGCCAAAGTAGTTGAGCCAACCAATAAAGAACTGTTTAGCGCTTTGAGAACTGTGGGCGCTTACGAGCTTTCTTCAGGCCGTACTTCTTACGTTCAACCATACGAGAGTCACGAGTCAGATAACCAGCACGCTTGAGTTCTGCACGATAGTCGCCAGCTTCAAGAAGAGCGCGAGCAATACCGTGACGAAGAGCGCCAGCCTGACCAGAAACGCCGCCGCCATTGCAGCGAGCAATAACATCAAAGTGACCCTTGGTGTCAGTAACTACGAATGGGGTGGTTGCATAGTCAACGAGTGCCTGGCGACCGAAGAATTCTACGCCATCGCGACCATTAACGGTAACCTTACCAGTACCAGGAACGATACGAACGCGAGCTACTGCGTTCTTTCTACGACCAGTGCCGTAATAGATTGCTTCGCCTGCCATTAGTTATCCTCCATCTTGATCTCACGAGGCTGCTGAGCCATGTGTGGATGCTCGCTACCAGCGTACACCTTCAACTTCTTAGCCATTGCGCGGCCAAGCGTGTTCTTTGGCAGCATGCCCTTAACTGCGTGCTCGATAACGCGCTCAGGATGCTTTTCCATTGCTTCCTGGAACGTTTCGCACTTCAGTCCTCCGGGATAACCGCTGTGACGATAGTATTCCTTGTCCGTAGCCTTTACACCAGTTACACGGATTTTGTCAGCGTTGATAACTACAACAAAGTCACCCGTGTCTACATGAGGGGTGTACTGGGGCTTGTGCTTACCCTTAAGAATCTGAGCTGCCTTTGATGCAACGCGACCAAGTACCTGATCTTCTGCGTCGATCAGAAGCCATTCGCGCTCAACTTCGTTGGGCTTTGCGTAATAGGTCTTCACAGTGTTCCTCCAATAAAGTAACAAGTGTCGTTTTTCAAAAGTTGCTGCCGATCCGAAGCGGCGGGATCCTACTCCACCATCTCCTAACAGCAAGCGAATAACGCCTTGATTCTTGCGCTTCTGGACAAACGCAAAACAAGTGCCAAACGCCATTTGTTTGGGAGTTCGAATCTCAAGCTCGCACGGGGCTTTTGAAAGCGAACTTTTGCAGTTTATAACGCGCGCGCGACCTTCGTCAATTGCATATGGAATTTGAACAGAAAACTTGCCAAAAAATTCACGTTTTCTACGGAATTTGAAGAGTATTTAAAGTTGTATCGTCTTAGATTATTGCCACGACTCTATTCTCTTGGGATCTAAGTCCATCGATTACATTCAATTCGTCTCTTAGATATAACCTTGCCACCTAAGCTTACGCCTTATATCTCTTAGGCGGACTCACTACCAGAAGAGGTATCACCAGAATCACCCGACTGGTTAGCTGGTGCTGGATCTACCAAAACGTAACCTTGACTTGGTGCAAGACTTGCACGCTGAGACCATAGAGCCGCCACTAAGTTAGCGAGGTTTTCACGGTTAGCGTCACTGTCGGGCATCCCCGACATCACCGAAATCAGATATGCCTTATCACCTTCAATAATTATGCCTGCATCGCATAGGCCATCGTCTTCTTCACCATTAAGCCAACCAGCCTTATCGTACACCACAAGATTTGAAGTAGTTGACGCCATATCAGCCGCCGTTAGTCCAGATCCGCTATCAGTCGATTGATCCGAACTCTGATCACCACCTTGATCGGATGCTTGGTCGCTAGATTGCTGATCGGATTGCCCGTCTTGAGTGCTGGCCGAATCACCTGAACTATCACTAGACTGATCGTCCGAGCTACCATCTGATCCTGACGTATCGCCAGACTGTGTAGACTGTCCAGGTTGCGAAATTAACACTTCACCACCATCGGTAACTAAGGCAAACGTAGGATCAACACCAGCGCGCAGCATAGAAACTGCCGTTTGAGAGAACAAATCTTGCGCCCAAGAAACAATATCAGGATTCGAATCAGATGAAGTGAAATACTGGTAGGCGTTCAACCACAATTTGGCGGATTCGCGTGCAGAATAGTGCGGGAATGAAGTGTCCGATTCCACATCCGAATCAATATTCATATTCGCAAGCCAACTTGTAAGACTGATTTCGCTATACTCTTCGAACAACGCACGCATTGTATAGTACGAACGATTATTTGAATCAATAATAGCGCCTGAAGCTGATTCATTTACGGTATCGATAGATAAAATACCTGACTCAAGAGCTTCCTGGCATCCATATATCAGCACGGGGCCCTTGAAAGAAGATGCACCATATACTTCCAGATCGGGATTATATACATACCCGCTACCTGTTTGAAGATCTAGCATTACAAAGCCAACGTCATATTCATTTTCAACAAATGGCTCAAGTGCAGACTTAATAATGTTTTGCCCTTCCTCAGAAAGAGATGGCATATAATTTTGACCCTCATTTGCCAGCGTAAAGCCGGCAACCGTAGCTCCTGAATCAGCAATTGCATCAAGGCCCGTCACCGAGGACTGATAACTAATATCCATTGGTGGAGTTACTTCTACCTGCTCTTGTTCTTCTTGCTGGGGTGCATTACAAGACTGAACAGACGAAAGAATAAAAACAAATAACAGAATAATTAAAATAAGGACAATTACTGGCACCGCATACAGCACTGGCAATGGTAAAGAAGGTAAGAACGAACCACCGCCCATTGCGCGACCACCACCATAACCGCCAGAGCCAAATGGCAATGGAACGCGATCACTAAATAAGCCATGTCCATATCCGCTTCTTACATAAATATTTGACTCAGAATGACGACCTCGATAAGACGATTCTTCTGAAGAGGTATTCTCATATTCATCATAATAATCATTATGCGCTTGACTGCTCCGATATGAACGTCGGTATTCTTGCTGGAAGCGCCCTTGTCGTCGTTCATATCCACGCTCTTGTCCACGCTTATCATATCCAGGATGCTCTTGCTCATCAGGAATGTAACGACCCTCCTGAGTGTAACTTCCTTCTTGAGCATAATCTCGTGCATGGCCATAGCTTTCACGTGCCGAGGCAGAACTCCTGCGACGCTGTTTAGTATCCGTAGAAGAAGCAAAACGCGGCTGATTTTGATAATCATTACCACGACGACTTCTACGGGGAGTTTGATCTAGTAGCTTGGTGCGATTTTCTCGACCGACGCGATCCGAACTCCCAGCGAGGTTAGAACGATTCGATCGTCCAACACTTGATGAGCGATTATCTTGTCGAGACGACCGTAAAGCGCGATCCCGACTATATCGTTCGTTACGATCGGCTGCATGGTTACATGCACGCCCGTTCGCGCGCTCTGCGGCGCCATAAGCACAACTACTCGCATGTTCGGCAATGCGATCATTCTTCCTTCCAGGAATGTGAGAATTTGCCCGTTGAGCTGCACGACCGCCACTGCGTCTAGATGAAAAAGTCTGATCTTGAGCATCATTTCGAAAGCCCTCATCCTTTGAGGACCTACTTCTATTACGGTTGTATAGCGGATTTCGATCGACCATACGCTTAATAGTAACAGTTTGTCAAACAACATTATGCAAATAACAAAAAATAACTGCGCCTCATTAATGCAGTATTTGAGGAACTATTACGAAACGGTACCAAATTAGCACTCTCGTCCTTAGAGTGCTAAAAGCGATGTATTATAACAAGCGAACCAAGGAACGCGATAAGCGATAAAGTTGGTTCGGATATGAAATTCGGATTCTTGATAGTTTAGGCTTTGAAGCTCAACTCGCGAAATTCAAAGCTTGATCACCTTGAATTGGAATAACTCTTATTCGGACTAGCGCACATCGCCCATCGCAAACATACGAAAGAGGATGATACTTTATGTTAGCACGCAGAAACTTTTTTAATGATTTTTTGAGCGACCCTTTTGACTTCGGTTTTTTCGGCACTGACACTGCTCCAAAAACTACTACTGCCTCACTTATGAAAACCGATATTAAGGAAACCCCTGAAGCATACGAACTGGACATTGATTTGCCTGGCTTCAAAAAAGAAAACGTTGAGATCGCTCTCGATGAAGGCTACCTGACCATCAATGCCCACACCGAGCAAAAAGATGAAAAGAAGGACGAAAACGGATCATACTTGCGCAAGGAGCGTTTCGTAGGTTCTTGTCGTCGTAGCTTCTATGTTGGCGATGACATTTCTGAAGAAGACATTACTGCTAAGTTTGACAATGGCATTTTGAAGATCAATGTGCCCAAAAAAGAATTGCCAAAGCCTGAGGATCGCAAGCGTTTGATTTCTATCGATTAATAGCATTTACCTTTCTTTCCTCCTGCGCATTTATGAATAGATTTTGCGCATCCTCTATTGACGAGCCCGCCTTGAGCGGGCTCGCTGTTTATTCGAATTTCACATACCACCATTTATACAAACCCTTCAGTTTGTGTATTTAAAACAGAAGCTCATCAACTGTTTCTTTTTATAGAACGTATTTCTCCTATACTCATATATGAGAATCTGTGGAAATGGTCTTAGCCAAAATCGCTTTATCTCAATCACAAAACCACAAGGCAAGAGGGAGTGAGCCTACTGTGGCATATATAGAATTCAACAATGTAGTGAAATGCTACGGATCAGGGGCAACTGAAATCCGTGCGCTCGATGGTGCCTCATTCAGTGTTGAAGCAGGAGAGCTTGCCATAATTTTAGGAGCATCTGGTGCCGGCAAAACTACCGCACTAAACATCTTAGGCGGCATGGATGGCGCAACTTCTGGCAACGTACTGGTTGACGGACATGACATTGCTTCCTGCAGTGAAACGGAACTGGTGGAATATCGTCGCTCCGCTGTGGGTTTTGTGTTCCAGTTCTACAACCTGGTGCCTACCCTTACCGCAAAAGAAAATGTCGAGTTGGCCGCGCAAATTTGCCCTGACTCCCTTGACGCCACCGAAACCCTTATTCAAGTGGGTCTGGGCGAACGCTTGAATAATTTTCCTGCGCAACTTTCTGGCGGCGAACAGCAGCGTGTTGCAATTGCGCGCGCTCTAGCTAAAAACCCAAAATTGCTGTTGTGCGACGAACCAACCGGCGCTCTTGATTACCGCACAGGCAAGCAGATTTTGCAGCTACTTCAAGATATGTGCCGCACTAGCGGCATGACCACCTTGATCATTACGCATAATGCCGCCCTCGCACCCATGGCCGATCGCGTAATTCATGTAAACAGTGGGCGCGTTACCTCCATAGAAACAAATCCCGCACCTACCCCAATTACCGACATTGAATGGTAGGTAACTTATGGCACGCGCGTTTCGAAAAGATATCTGGCGAACCATTACCCAAAGCCGCAAGCGCTTTGTTTCCATTTTGGTCATTTGCGCTCTCGGCGTAACAATGGTTACTGGCCTGCGTGCATCATGTTTTGACTTGCGCGCTTCCGCCGATGCCTTCTTTGATTCGCAACATCTCTACGATATTTCTATCCAATCAACCCTTGGTTTAAGTGCCGAAGATGTACAGGAACTGGCACATGTTGAAGGCGTTGACAAAGCTGAAGGCGCCTGGGAAGAAACCACCTATACCGATGCAGGATCACAGCGCTTAAGTGTTGATGTAAAGGCACTTTCTGCTGATGGCATAAATGCACCCTATATTGTTGAAGGATCCCTGCCCACAAACGAAAACGAAGTTGCAGTTACCCAAAATTTCCTCACAACCACGGGGCTTTCCCTTGGAGACACCGTAACGCTAGAAAAGAACAGCGACGCGGTATTTAAGCGCGTAGACTACACCATCACCGCTTCCGTGATTGATCCCACTGAACTAACCAGTCCAACAGGGCCTATCGCCATTCGCGCAAGCGCTTCGTCTGATTGCTGTTTTTTCGTAACGCAGGATGCAGTTGATCCCGAAATGGCAGACGCCTTCACCGCTATTTACCTTATTGCAAGCAACACTGAAGGAGTGTCCTGTTATTCAGATGAATACACTGCAACCATTGACGAATTAGTAAACCGCATTGAAAACCTTCGCGCAGACCGCGAACTTGCCCGCACTAACGAAATAAAGCAAGACGCGCATGCCGCTATTGACGAAGAAGAAGCTACCGCCCAGGATGAATTTGCCAGCGCCGAATCACAGCTGGCAGATGCCCAAAAGCAAATTGATGATGGCTGGGCGGAACTCAATGCAAGCAAAAAACAACTTGCCAGTGGTCAACAGCAGCTTGAAAGCAGCCAAGCGCAGCTTGATGAGCAAGCAGCGCAATTAGCTGACGCACGTACTCAACTAGAAGATGGACTTGCTCAAGTAGCCGAAGGACGCGCTCAGCTTGAAGCAAGTATTGAACCAGGTAAAGCTGCAATCAATACACAAATTGATGCCCAAATAGATCAGCTTAACGAACAGTTCGACAACCCTAGCAATCCCGAGACAGACTTACCTGCCGAGATGTATCAGCAATACCTGGCAGCGCTTCAACAAATCGAATCAGCACGAACAGAAGCACTCAATTCGTTTGATGCCACCATAGCTGAAAATCGCGCAACACTTGATACTACTGAACAGCAACTACGCCAACAGTTAGACCAGGTTGCAACAGGTGAAGCAGCGCTGTCTGCGGGACGCGCTCAGCTTGATTCAAGCAAGCAAGAACTAGCAACAGGTACCGAGCAGCTTGCCAACGGCGAAGCTGAATTGCGTGCTGGCCAAGAAGAGCTTGATTCGCAACGCAGCGAATACGAAGCAAGCAAAGCTGACGCCCTACAACAAATTGCCGATGCTCGTGCGGAAGTTGACGACATAGAACAAGCGCAGTGGTATGTTCAAACGCGCGACTCCAATGCGGGATATACCAGCGTCGAAAGTGACGCTTCGTCCATTGAGGCAATTGGCTTGGTATTCCCCGTTGTGTTTATCATTGTTGCTGTGCTGATTGCCCTTACCACCATCACCCGCATGGTAGAAGAAGAACGCAGCTTGATTGGTACCTACAAATCGCTTGGTTATAGCCGCCATGCCATCTTAATGAAGTACCTTGCGTACGCCTTAGGTGCTTCCCTACTTGGTGGATTGCTGGGCGAATTCTGCGGATTCATCGCCTTCCCAACGTTTCTGTTTAGCGTTGTGTTTGAGGCGATGTATCAAATTCCTGAATACCTGTATTCATTTGATACCTTCTACGGAATTGGCAGCATTCTGTTCTTTGTCGTAGGCATTGCTGGTGCGGCGGTTATTGCCTGCCGTTCAGAACTGAAGCAAACACCCGCTGCTCTCATGCGTCCGAAAGCTCCAAAAGCTGGATCACGAATTCTGTTGGAACGTATTACCCCGTTATGGAAACGCATGTCGTTTTTGAATAAAGTTACAGCGCGTAATATCTTCCGCTACAAAAAGCGTTTCCTTATGACGATATTCGGCATTATGGGTTGCATGGCATTGCTGGTATGCGGTTTTGCCATTCGTGATTCCGTTCACGCGCTTTCAGACATGCAATACAACGACATCAACCGCTATGACGTATTAGCCGTTGTTAATCAGGATGATTTCGATTCGTCTCTTACAACCTTAGAAGAAGACAGTCGAATTTCTGCGGTACAGCCCCTTGGCGTAGATAACGTTACAGTTAGTGCTGCAACAACTGACGCAAACAGCTCAGCCGGCGTAACAACGGACGAATCGGGCGCTGAAGCAACAGAAGCAAGCGAGTCGAGCACCGAAGTAGCTGACACAAATACCGCAAGCACAAACTCCACAAAAGAGAGCTTACAGTTATTTATTGTGCCCGATAGTGCTCCCCTAACTGACTTTATTAATACCCGCACTTCCACTGATTCTCCTTGCGAATTAACGAACGGTGGAATTTTGCTCACCCGTAATGCAGCGGAACTGTTAGAAGTGAACGCTGGAAACAACGTACATATAGAAACAAGTACGCTTGATCAGGCTAATGTTCCAGTGCAGAACGTTATCGATAATTATCTGGGCAATGCTGCCTATATAACCGAAAGCACCTACGAAGAATACTTCGGCGATGCCGCCGATTTGAATGGCTTCTTTATTAATCTAGCCAGCGACGACACAGCTCAGCAAGAAGCGTTTGCCGATGAGCTAGCAAGCGATGAAACCTTCATGAGTGTTACCAGTACCCAGAAGATGAGCGAGGAATTCTCCCAGTCTTTCCAGCTTATTAACACTGTGGTGTACGTAATCATTGTGTTGGCTGCCGCCCTTGCCTTTGTAGTGCTGTTTACGCTTTCAACCACTAACATTTCTGAACGTATTCGCGAACTTGCTACCATCAAAGTATTAGGTTTCCGCAAACGCGAAGTAAATCACTATGTGAACAAAGAAACTATCTTGCTCACTGCATTAGGGATGATTGCAGGCATTCCTTTGGGATACGCCTTCAGCCAATCCCTTACCTACGTGTTAAAGATGCCTTCGATTTACTTTGCCGTGACAATTGAGCCTATAAGCTACGTATACGCCTGTGCACTTACCTTGTTCTTTGCTTGGTTGGTAGCGCTACTTTCGAACCGCGCGCTTGCAAAGATTGACATGATTGAAGCCTTAAAGAGTGTTGAATAAACAGCACTTACTTCATGCAAAGTTTGCCTTTCCGATATTCACTTTAGTACAACTTGCTTCCGCAAGATCGATCTCTCTTGATTGGCTTCTGCGGATTGTATTTCGTGATGCTAGTCTGCCTGATTAGCTTTCGTTTGATTGGTTTTTGTTTACTTCAGGCGCGCTAGGTTCGCTCTGATTTTTGCGTTCGGGTTTTTTACGAGGATTAAAGTGGTGACTCAATGCATCGCCTAACAAGCGAAGCTTAACAATAGCGTACACCGTAACGCCTGCCGCCACCAAGAAAATTGGAATACGCACCAAGTTATCTGCCACGGTAACTACCATGCCGCATGCAGCCAGCATAATAGTCCACGCCCACATAATAAGCACCGTTGCGCGTTGGCTGAATCCAGCACGCATAAGCCTGTGGTGAATGTGACCCTTATCCGCAGCATCGATAGGTTTATGCTCACGCTTGCGGCGAATAATAGCAAAAAAGGTATCTAAAATAGGAACACCCGCAGCAAGAATAGGAACCAGCAAAGAGACAAACAAAGCAGAACGCGCTACCGCAAATAAAGAAATAATTCCTAGCGAAAAACCCAAAAGCAACGCGCCTGAATCACCCATAAAAATGGAGGCTGGATAGAAGTTGTCCTTCAAGAAACCTATACATGCACCCAGAAGCAATACCGCAAACACGGCAGCATCGGGACGATCAGTTATAACTGCAAACACCAAAATAGTGGCAGAAGAAATTGCAGTAATGCCAGAAGCAAGACCATCAAGCCCGTCAATCAAGTTGATAACGTTCGCAAACGCCACCAAGTAAAACACCGTTAGGGGATAGGCTACCCATCCAAATTCAATGTATCCTTCGCCGATAGGATTATGAATGTTTGCCAGCAACAAGCCCGATCCCGCAACAATACAGGCAGCTACTACCTGGCCTAAAAACTTAGCTTTTGGACTTAGATCAACAATATCATCCACCACACCAACACCGAACATAACCGCAATGCCAATAAACACGCCGATGTAGTTAGGGGTAATATCGTCATTAGGAGCAAACGGGTTTTCCCACCCGAAATAAGTCATGCCTATAAACAGCACGATGATTGCCGCGATAATGCCTCCAAAAATAGCAACGCCACCCAATCGAGGAATGGGTAGCATATTCACGCGGCGAGCACTGGGGTAATCAATAGCATCAAAATGAACGGCCAAGCGTTTCGCGAAAGGAATAAGCGCAATAGTAACTAGTCCAGACACCAAGAAGAGCACGGCATATTCAGCCCAATTCATGCTTACCCTCCTGGTTCTATTTTGCGTCGTTACTAACTTGGCGAATCGGAGTTCAGGATTTACGAATACGCCAAACACCGATTATATACCGTATTAGTCACGATTTCGAAGCCTCCACGATTAATCACCAATGATTATTAGCAATTTAGAGTAATAGCAGTTTGTTATGGCGCTAATTCGCGCTGTGATTCGCTAAATACATGGAGGTACTTTGAACACATACGCTCTCCACAATTTACAAGCACCGATTTGTATAGAATGACTTGGTGAGCTTATATTTCGTAACTTATTTGTTGCGTTTGGTTACCTATATTGGTTGTTATGGGGGAAGTTTCGTTGTCGCATAGCCCTTCTATAAGCATTATTATTCCGATCTACAACGTAGAGCGATGGCTTCGTCGTGCCATTAATTCCCTGCAGAACCAAACATTTTCTAGCTACGAAATACTCCTTGTAGATGACGGCAGCACTGATGGCAGTGGCGCATTGTGCGATCGTCTAGCTGATGACGACATGCGCATTCGTGTAATCCATCAAGAAAACGCAGGAGCCGCAAGCGCTCGTAATGCCGCTATCGCTATTGCCCGCGGCAAGTATCTATATTTCATGGATGGCGATGACTGGTGCGACAAGAACATGCTTGCTGACATGTATAAAGTCGCTACCGAAAACAACCTTGATTTATTAGTAACTGGTTTCACGATTGATACGTATTACGACAATGAGGGGCGTTATTATCGCGAATTACGCAATGCTCCTGACAAAATATATGCATCACGTGATGAATTCCGCAATGAAGCGTATAAGCTATTCGACGCACAGCTTTTGTATGCACCATGGAATAAACTGTATCGTCGCGAATATTTAAACGAACACAACCTTCGCTTCCCCACCACCTTCTGGGACGATTTGCCCTTCAATCTGGATGTAATGCGTGACGTTGAACGCGTAGGTTGTCTAGACGGACACTATTATCATTTCTTGCGCGCTCGAGCAGAAAGCGAAAATACCAAGTACCGCGCCGACATGTACAACAAGCGTGAAGAAGAACACCAATGGATGAAAGAGCTGTTCAAGTACTGGAATATTGATACTCCTGAAGTCCGCGAGTTCTTAGCACGCCGCTACGCGGAGCGTTTAGTTGGTTGTATTGAAAACGTTACGAATAAAAACTGCACACTTTCTTCGGCAGAAAAGAAAGCAGCCATTCGCGAAATGATTTCTACCCCACAGGCACGCGAAGCACTTAAACTTGCCAAACCGCGTACCAAAATGATGGGTGTTGTGTTGTGTCCTTTGCGCATGGGCAACGTGAATTTAACCATGATGCAGAGCTCTGTTATTTCATGGGTGCGTCAAAACAGCACTAATTTATTTGCACGTTTGAAGGCCAACAGATAGTCGTTGCGTTTTGAACGATATTCGCATTTTGTGCGATTTTGCGCGCCTGAAGGCTAATAGGTAACACGCTACTTAAAGAACAGCACCAAGCCCACAACAATCAACAGCACATAGCTTGCTTTTATGAATTGTTCTTGGCTGATGTGCTTTTGAATAAGCCCTCCTAGCCAAGTAACAAGTACCAGCAATGGAATGCACACCAACAAAATCAGCCAGCCATCGCCAGAAAGATCGCCGCGAATAACGCCGAATAAGCCATAGGTGCTATTCAGAATGGTCCACACAGCCGTAGTGGTAGCACGAAATTCTTCTTTTGTTTTGAGCTTCTGTAACGCATAAATTGCCAGGAATGATCCACCCGAAACAAACATGCCCTGAATAATGCCCGCAATAGCAACGATGACAATAAGCATCCATTCAGGAAGCATTTTATTGTCCTTATTGAAGAAAAGACCGCGAATCGCAATGACCAAAATGGCAACGCCATATATTTTCTGCAAGAAATCAAGAGGAGCGATGGTGTTGATCCAGGCACCAACACACATAAAAACGATCATGATGCCGGACATTTTTACTACTTCGCGCCATACAATATGCTTAAAACTTGTCGCAGCAATCATGACGCTTGCAAGAAAACCAGTGCAGTTAAGTACGGTAATGGAAGTTTCGTGCCCAATAGTAACCATACCTACAGGCATAGCAAAAATATTGCCTGCAAAACCCGTGATGCCATTGATCAGGTACGCAAATGCAAAAGCTCCCCAAAACAGATACTTTTCCATGCAAGCCCCCTCTATTGCATCACGAATGGTGCTACAAGTGCACCCCAAATATGTAACGTTTCTTCTACCGCTGATGCATTGTACCCCACTGCCTTCGTAATGCAAGACCGCTATGCTAGCGCAACTGAAGGCGTAGGAAGTGGATCAAGAGAGGCAATGTCATCTGTATGAAGTGCAAGCGAATTCCACAAATCTACATTGCGCTGCATATTCATCCAATAATGAGGGGTAGTTCCAAAAACACGCGCAAGCCGTAACGCCATGTCAGGGCTAACTGCACGACGCTCCCGAATTAATTCATTAACCGACTGACGAGAAACACCAAGCCGCTTCGCTAGCGAAGCAACTGTTAGTTCGTAATCAGGCATAAATTCTTCACGCAGCATTTCTCCAGGATGGGTAGGCTTACGAGAAATTATAAGCATGCTGTCCGAAAGAGTTCTATCTAGTGAAACACTGGCACTTTTATTTTCCCCAGCTGAATTTTTCATAAATATCCTCCTTTCGCTTTTAGTGATAGTCACATACTTCAACATCAAAAGCATTTTCGCCTTCAAACCGAAAACAAATACGCCATTGATCGTTGATAGAGATAGAATACTGACCCGCTCTATCACCTTTTAAACTATGCAATCTGTTTCCTGGCGGAGTTCGTAAGTCTTCAACAACGTAAGCACTATCTATCATGTCAAGCTTTCGTATTGCTCGTAGCCAAAGACTGCGTGGAATATGTTTGGCGCACCCGTCGCAAAACAACAATTCAGTATCTTTATTTGCGAAAGACTGTATCAAAACTCCTCCTCTCACATAGTGATTGTAACTAATCACGTGACACATGACAATATACAATGCTTTCTGTACACATAAACAATGCGTTAACAGACCGAGCGCTACGTAGCATACAAGTATTTGTGCGCTACACTACGTTTCGAAAGAATTATCGAATACCTATTTGGCTGAATACGTGCCCCACTATATACAGAAGGGCACAAGGCCACATACAGAAAGATGCACGCTTATGGACACCACATCAAATACCGATGCCCTATTTCAGGCGCTAACTAGAACTTTCAACAATCATGCTATTTTGTGCGATGAACCCATGGCCAGGCACACCACCTTCCAGGTAGGCGGGCCCGCTGATTTTTTGGTTCGTCCTACAAACGCCGAAGAAATCCATGGAGCCATTGAAGCCGCAAAGAAAACCAACATGCCTTGGTGGGTAATTGGATGCGGAAGTGACTTGCTCGTTTCCGATGAAGGCCTACGCGGTGTTGTAATCGAAATTGGCAACGCAATGGCGGAAATTGCCATTGATGACACCACTATTCACGCACAGGCAGGCGCGACCAATGAAGAAGTTGCGAAGGCAGCATGCGCAGCAGGACTTGCCGGCTATGAATTTGCAAGCGGAATTCCAGGATCCATTGGCGGAGCAGCCATCATGAATGCCGGCGCTTATGAAGGCGAATTTAAAGACGTTGCGCGCAAAGTTACCTGCCTTTACCCCAATGGCGAAGTACGCACCATACCTGCTGAAGAAGCAGACTGGAGCTATCGTCACAGTATGATGGGTGATGAGGGCTTAATCGTGCTAGAAGTTGAACTTGAACTTCACCCCGACACGCCCGAAGCTATTCAGGAACGAATGGATGATTTAGCAGCACGCCGATCCGCCAAGCAGCCTTTAGAAATGGCAAGCGCAGGCAGTACCTTTAAACGCCCAACAGGTTATTTTGCAGGAAAGCTTATTCAAGATTCAGGCATGCAAGGTCATACGGTTGGTGGTGCACAAGTTTCCACCAAACACGCAGGCTTTGTCGTAAACACGGGTGATGCCAAAGCAGCTGACATCCTACGAGTAATTCGCGATGTGCAGGCTGCCGTAAAAGAACAATTCGATGTTAATTTGGAAACAGAAGTAAAAATGTGGGGATTTGACTCCTGATTTCACCCTTTCCCATATGAACGTGTTACCCTTATGTGGTTGCCTTTATTGATACCCTTTGTGGATTCAATCTTGGCAACCACATTTCATATGCACTGCTTATAGTAAGTGGATACCTTTTAATAGCAGCATACCGTCCGCGGTTAACGCAAATGGCAAGCAGACTCTTTGCATATTATTAGAAAGGCACCACCAACAACTAGTAAAGCACAAGCTTCTTATCCAGCTTTAAGCGTGTTTATGATATGTGGTCATGAATAATGCAAGCATATTCATTGGAGAGGGATCGGGATGGCAAAAAATAAAAAATATGAGCCCACAAACCCTAATAAAAGAAAAGACAACAAGCCCGTAATTACCTGCCCTAACTGCGGCAGCACCGACATGGAATATGTTCCTGATAAACGTCGTGTTCCATCAAAGTGGTACATTCACGTAGGCGCACTTGTTGCAGTAATCATTTTCTTTTTTGTAATGCCCGCTTTTTCGGTTGCATTTGCTTTGATCTACTTGTACTACACCCTATTCCATAAACATAAGGTTTTGGTTGGCACCTGTCAGAACTGCGGACAAGAAACGCTATTCAATCGCCCTGATGATGGTAGTTTGGAACCAGATTTCGACAAACCTTGGACTAGTTAAGGCGCTTATCTATTGTTTGTCGATTAAGCGGCTTCTACTGTTTCAGCATGCCGCAAAATTGTCAGAATCGTCCATTCGAAATGCCGTATAACCGCTTATCCGCTACTAGACACCGTTAACCCTGATACAACCTATTTAAGACCGCTTGGCTAACTTGCGGTCTTTTCTTTTGGTGCGGTGCTCTACCTTTAAATAAAGGTAATAAGACCTTTGCTTACCGAAAGGGATGATCCCCCCATGAAAATGCAAGGAAAATCGGTTGTAGTAACGGGTGCCTCTTCTGGTATGGGCGATGCTATTGTTCGTTTATTTGTTGCCGAAGGCGCCCAGGTAGTAGCAGTTGCCCGTCGTAAAGAGCGCCTGGAAGCGCTGAAGGAATCGCTTGCAGATGCTCCAGGTACCGTAGAAATTTATCCGGGAGATGTTTCTGACCAGGCAATTTGCGAAGGCATGATTGATTTTGCCGTAGAAAAGTTTGGCAAGCTTGATGTGCTAGTTAACAACGCAGGCATCATGGACGACATGAGCCCTATCGGAGAAGCCACCAACGAAAAGTACGAGCAAGTGCTGAAGGTAAATACCTTTGGACCATTCTGTGCAATGCGTAAAGCTGTAAATGTATTTTTGGAGCAAGGTAATGGCGGCACCATTGTAAATGTTGCATCCCTTGGCGCTATGCGTAGCTGCGCTGGTGCAATTTACTGCGCTTCAAAGGCAGCGGTAATTTCCATGACAAAGAACACCGCCTACATGTACATGAAAGATGGCATTCGCGCTAACGCTATTGCACCGGGCGGTATCGCTTCAGAAATTGCAACCTCCATGGGCATGCCTAACCCTAATGGTTATGGTCGCATTCAACCCGTATTGGCTTGCGCACCCGAACCTGGCAGCACTGAAGAAATTGCAAAGGCAGCTTTGTTTTTAGCAAGCGAAGACTCCGCTTATATTAGCGGTGACGTTTTAGTAGTTGATGGCGGCTGGAACGCAGGCTAAGTTGAACCGCAAGCTAAGAAACTTCTTCGTTTAAGAAATCGAATGCGTATTGGGCGGCAAGCTGCGAACCTAATACGAGCACGCTTTCATCCACTTCGTAGTAACAACTATGCTGTGGATGATCCGCCCCAATGCTTGGATTTCTTGCGCCTACAAATACAAACACCCCAGGCACCACGCGCAAGTATTCTGAAAAATCTTCGCCTGATAAAGTGCCTTCATATTTGGCAAGCGCATCTTCCCCCAGCACTTTTACTGCAGAACGCACGGCACGACGAGCACAGATTTTGTCATTAATAAGCGCCGAATTGCCCGTTTGCCATTCGAATTCAGCCTTTGCACTATAGGACTGCGCCACATGATGCACCATAAATTCCATTCGCTCACGCAAAAACTCACGCACTTGAGGATCGAACGAGCGCACCGTGCCTGTTAAATACGACGTTCCCGCCATAACATTGCGCGCCACCCCGCCATGAAATTCACCGATGGTAAGCACCACAGGATCAAACGGAGAAACATCGCGACTTACCACTACCTGGAGCGCGTCAATAATAGCAGCGCCAACCACAATAGCGTCTACTCCCTTGTGCGGCATAGCGCCATGAGCACTAGATCCACTTACGTCCACGCGAAACCAGTCCGTATTCGCCATACGCGGGCCGGAATCAATAGAAACCGTTCCCGCTTCTACTTCACTCCAAATATGAGCACCGTAGATGGATTCAACGCCATCCAATGCGCCAACCGAAATCATACGACGCGACCCAATGGATATTTCTTCTGCAGGCTGGAATAAAATACGTACTTCCCCACGTAGATTCGCGCGAAGCTCATGCAGAATCCGAATGGCACCCAGCATCATAGCGATATGGCAATCGTGACCGCAGGCATGCATAACGCCTTCGTTTTGAGACGCATAGGGCACATTTGTTTGCTCGACTATGGGAAGCGCGTCAATATCAGAGCGCAATGCTATGCGATGGCGCGGACGACCTTGTCCGTCATAAGCATCAGGGGCTTCGCCCTTAATGGTAACGATGAGTCCCGAAAAAGGATCTATGGTAGTTTCCGAATTATTGAGCACTTGGACAGATGCCTGCTTCATGCGATCAAGTTCAGAAGACTGGCTGTAAGCGATAGATGCTGGACCTGGCTCAAAATCAGGCAAGTAAGCGTATTCAACACCGATTGCATCTAGTTCTGCCGCAATAGCTGCCGTAGTGTTCACTTCTTTCCCGCTGAGTTCTGGATGAGCATGAAAGAAGCGGCGTTTTTCTATGAGATATGGCTCGAGTGCGGCCGCCAATTCTTGCACCTGTTCTGTGTAGGAGGTTGTCGCATGAGAACTTATCGCGCAAGAATGCGCCACATGGGAGCCTGCTGTGGCTGGCGGATTCGAAGTTGCCGTGCAAGAGTTTGCTGCAGCTGATGGGCTTGAGCTTGCCGCGGCTGGCGAATTCTGACTATTCATAAGAGAGCCTTCTACGGAGGTATTCATAAAAATCACCTTATCAGGTTCACATAAACAAAAAGGTACTCAAAGAGTACCATTTTGCTGGAAATAATTGTATGTCAAGCAGGTAAACGTTGGGTTTAATGCAACTTCACATTCGCAGCAGCACAAGTCTGTCTCACAAAAACCGCCCTTTGAATCTAGCTTCGGATATCAGCTAGTTTATCGCTATCGGCTTACACTTCGCACAGCACGGTTATACTTCGTAGAGCACAGCGCCAAGCGTAAAGCCACCGCCAAACGCAACAAGTACAATCTTGTCACCCTTATGGATTACACCCTGTTCATACGCATCTGCTAGAGCCATTGGAACACTTGCGCCCGACGAATTGCCGCGGTGAGCAATAGACACCTGGAAAAGATCCTTAGGTACATCCATACGACGGGCACCAAAATCAATAATGCGCTCGTTCGCCTGATGAGGAACCACAAGCTTTACTTCATTGATAGGCACACCAGCGCGCTGACACACCTCAGAAACCGCCTGTTTCATAGCGCGACCAGAAAACTTGAACACTTGCTGACCATTCATGCGAAGCACGTTGCGGGGTGCCCCTGCCTCGAGCGATTCTACAATGCCAAGCTCTTCGTCAATTGAACCATGGCTTTTTTCTGGCTGATTGGGCGCATCGAAGTTCACACCGTTTTCATCGAATGGTGGCACCACATCAAGCGGCATTGGGCAGGTAAGCGAATTATGCACATCGTCTTCGTTGGCGATATAGGTGCTCAGAATGCCCGCGCGAGATGGGTCGTATTCGATAACAACCGCACCAGCGCCATCGCCCAAGAGCACGCAAGTGTTGCGGTCTGCCCAGTTGGTAATACGGCTAGGACGATCAACACTAATAACCAACGCACGAACCATATCGCTGCGATTTTTAGCGGTAGCGCTTGCTGCAACCATAGCTTCAGCAACCGTAAGAGCATAAATGAAGCCCGAGCAAGCTGCATTCAGATCAAAGCACGCAGCGTTTTTCAGGCCCAAACGACGGCGAATAATTGCCGCGTTTGAAGGAACCAGAACATCTGCCGTTACAGTAGATAAAACAACAAGATCAATTTCTTCTGGATTGATTTCGCGTTCGCTATAGCCGCCTTCTGTCCAGCCCATAGCTTGACGCGATGCCTGTTCTGCTAGGTCAGTCGTAGTTTCCGTGATGGCAACTTTACGGCTTTTGATGCCAGTGCGCTTGGAAATCCATTCGTCGCTGGTATCAACCAGTTTTGCCATGTCGTCATTAGTAACATCAAGTGCAGGAAGCGCCTTCCCGCAACCAATAATTGCACAACCCACGTGCGTACCTCGTTCTATCTTGATGGCAGTTACTACTTGCTTGAGAGCAACGCCGAAATTCATAAAAGAATAAAACTATTACTTATTGTAATACGCCTTCGCAACAATATATCTTTGCGTTCCAGGCCGTAACATTATAACTGAATAAGATAAACGCCTGTTAAATTAATGAAACAGTAATGTTTGTAGTGGGGACTTATATTATCGCAGACGCATCGCGCATTCCCACTCATTAGCAACCTCGGTCGCAAGCCGTTCTAAACTTTGCTATATCGTAAGCTACTAGTTTATAAACTACTAACTCGTAACTTAGTAAGCTATAACCTAACAACGTTCAACTTAGTAAAGCCTCTTTGAACATCTATTGGTAAACTATCTACGTTAACTATATTCAAAGGATTTTTATGCCACGTATTGCCGCTGTTGTTGTTACCTACAATCGAAAAGACTTGCTTCTTGAATGCCTCAATTGCTTACAAGCGCAAGATTATTCTGACGCACCTCAAGCAGCAGAAACTACATTTGATATTTTAGTTATTGATAATGCAAGTACCGACGGAACAGCGGAAGCATTAAAGCCCTTACTATCCGCCGCGGAAGATACAGCATCAACCACGCGTTCTATCCTTTATTACAACACTGGTTCAAACCTTGGCGGTGCTGGCGGCTTCAATTACGGAATGCGAAAAGCTGTTGAAGAAGGCTATGACTATGTATGGGTCATGGATGACGATTGCATGCCGCACAAGGACACCCTTCTTGGGTTCCTAAATGCTGATGCAAAACTAAATGGTGCTTACGGATACTTGAGTAGCGTATGCCGCTGGATTGATGGCAGTATTTGCACCATGAACACCCAACGCCACCCACTTACGAAAAATATCACCGATTTTTCCCCAGAAATACAGCGAGCAACCTTGGCTTCATTTGTTTCGCTTTTTGTTCCGGCGCATATAATCAAAGAGCTTGGTCTGCCAATTAAAGACTTCTTCATTTGGTCTGATGACTGGGAGTTTACTCGTCGTATTTCGCGTAAATATCCCTGCTACGTTGTAGGAACAAGCGTAGTAACCCATAAATCTAAAAACAATGGCGTGGGAAATATCGCGCTAGATTCAGAAGAAAAAATTAGTCGTTATAAGCTTGCTTATCGCAATGACGTTGTGTTTTACCGTCGCGAAGGAATTAAGGGCTACGGCTACATCTTTGTGCGTGGTTTATACCATGCCTTCTTAGTACTAACTAAAGCAAAAAGTAAAAAGGGCGAACGCTTAAAGACCATCCTAAAAGGAAACTTAGAAGGATTAAGCTTTCACCCAGAAATTGAATATATAAACGACAGTAAAAAATAAAGAGGGCCCGACGCATCAAGCCCTCCCAGGTGTCGCCCGAAGGCTACCACCGCGATTGCCATAATTATAGCGCAGCTATAATTATGGTGCTAAATAAACTTATTGACTTTCCACAAATTTTCGTGCAGCGGCAAGCTTGGTACGATCATTGGTGTAAATAAGTTTTGAAAAAATATTAATAGGCAACTCCGCCCTAGCTTTTTCTAAAATACTTTGATAGCCAGCAATTAATTGCTTACACTCTGTTTTTGTATATTTCATTTTCGACTTCAAGTAGACAATAAGAACAATGTAATCCGTAATATCTGAAAAATCGACATTCTTAACATTCATATCCAACTCAAGAAGTCTAGAAACTGAATTAGCTATTTTATGATCTTTGAAGCGAACATCTACTACCACACCGTTATGGGCAATAGCGTTACGAAAATCTTTTAAAGCAAAATGATACTTTTAAGGGCTTGTTCCGAATCAACACTAGTCGGCAAATTGAGATCCCGAGCGATTTTCGATTTCACTCTACCGTCTAAACAATCATAAAATACCCCAAAATTTCCTAATGTCATAACCTCAAAAATTGCCCAAATCGGAATATCTCTATCAGCATCACTAAAATGCCCAATCACATCTCTGGTTTTATGGTTTCTGAAAATAATAGAGTCAATTTCGCTTTTTAGTTTTTGTCTCTTACCCCAAGCAGCTTTATATTTTGTGCCACTTTTGAATCTCCGATAATCCGTAAGAGATCTGCGCCATATTTCTTCGAAGCTAGATGACCGGGAGTCTTTCAAAACTGCCTCAAGGGTATAATTCTTTAAAGCAGTCTCAATCCCCATCATGTGAGGATAAACAAGTGATTTGATTCTCATATCAAAATCATGGACGAGTAGTACTTGATCAAAATCAGAAATAGGAAGCCTATTGCTAGCATTTCCAGCAAAACGATAACCCTTATACCCGTGATAATACCCAATATTTTTCAATTTTCTTTTTTGAGAGGATCCTCCAATATTAACTCCGCAATTGCGAAGATGTTTCATTAATGCATTCAAGGAAGCCGGTTGCTGCATTTCTGCTCCATAAAAATCAATAGTACATGATCATTCTAGTAGTCAGTATAAAACTTAACTTCCTGATCAGATAGGCATCAAAAGTAACACCAGTTATTCCACTGGCTTTAAATCAGTACCCAAGCACTCATTCCAGAAATCCCAAGATGTGAGCCAAGGCTTTGCTTCTTTGTATGCCGCCCGAACTTCAGCACCGCGCATCCTGTAGTCCTTTTTAAGACACTTCAAACGTTCCATTATTTTTTTATAGCGCGCTTTATCCATACGACGAATCGAAGCACTTGTACCATCTTCTTCAAACACAATTAATGTCTTAGTGCCAGCAGTCTTAGGAGAAAATGGGGCCAATCTTCCACGCTTCATAGGTTCTGGTTTGCTTCGAAGAGCAAACTCAGGCAGTAAGTGACGATCATATGGCAATGTTCGAAATACTCTAATTAACCTTCCAGGTTCAGCTGATACGGAATATTTTTCCAGCTCAACTGCTTCACGTCCTGAAAGTTGATCACGAAGTTCACTTACAGGTAAAAATTTTTCATTCTTTGCAGAATTCTTTTTCATAATTGCTTCGCCATCCGCCGAAGCAATGAATTCGGGCCCCTTCAAATAATCCTCAAATGCATCAAGGAACAGATCAACCGTATCGTATTCCATCGTTCGCAAAAACAGACGGACATTGCGCTCCCAACGCCTAAAATACAGCTGTTCGGAACAACAGTCGTCGAGCGCAATCATTATGAAAAAGTTCCTACTGTATTGATACACATCAACTGAAGGTCGAAATCTTCCTTCAAAGCCTTCATGCCAAACACAAATGCCATTCATAGTCATGTAGTCTGGCTGAGCCCTCATAGCAAATTCAACATCGTCTACTCTTACAAAGAAAGGAAATGGCAAACCTATCCTCTTAATAAAAGTAACTGGTATACATGAAAACCACCAACCACCAAAAGCGTTAGGGACTTCAACATTAACGGCTTCGTTTTTTACAATATCTTTAACATGGTCTATATAAAGATCACCCTTAATACGATGATGAACTCCCGATTTCAAAACAAAAGATATATCCTCATATAATAAATTTGGCTGTTCAGCGGTTATCATTCCTCCATTTATAAAAGCGTTGCGATATTTTCCCTGTGCTAGAGTAAGCAGATTAAACGTGCGCTCTATGCTTTCCGGAGAAACGATGACATCATCGTCCATAAGCAAAACATGCGTAAATCGCTCCACCCTAGAAAGAACCTCCATTATTCCTCGAGTGAAACCACCTGATCCGCCGACATTTTTGTTCGGAATAATAGTTACCATATCGTTAGACAACTTTTTCGCTTCAAGAGTACAACCGTTATCTATCACAAATAAATGCAACGATTGGGATAAATCCGACCCACTGTTCAAAAAAGTCTTTTCAATTAAACCAATATTAGAAGTAATATATTGTTCTTTTTTAAATGTAGTTGTCACTATGGCAAGGTTAATTTGATTAATCTTGCTTTCGTCTACTTCGGCATAATAATACGCATTTCTGAGAACTGCCGTTCCACGCGTTTGCAGAGTAAAACTAACTATAGTTTTATTGGATTCTGGTAGTGCAACATCATATGCTTCAAAAGGCAGGGATGATCCATTCTCTTCATTAGATGGCAAGCCGTTAATTACGTTAGAACCGGTTGAAAGGCGTTCACCTTCAGAAATTGCAATCGAGCATTCGTCACCATCCGCTATCCCAACAAACTGAATCGTACAAGGGTCACCAGCTAATTCAATGTGGAGTTTTATTTTCTCTAGATTAGCGTATTGGCGCCATTTTCCTACCGAACAGCAATTAAAGTATGTTAGAAAATCAATCGTCCCAGAAAAAGAAAGTTCACTTTTCGTTTCTTCATGGTCCAACAAAAACGAATCACTTGGAATTCTAGAATCCACGTCAACAGCAGCTTTGCCATCTATCCGATAATAAGCTTCGGGATAATTTGCCATATGAGATTCAACGCAAAAAATGACATTAGAAAGTTTATGTTTTATCATTAAAAATCCTTTAGCTCTGTATACAACTATATATCAGTACAAACAAGGCTCTTATTTTTTGAATCAATTAAAACTATTATATGATGATAGCAAGAACAGCCTTATCTTTTCGATTAGGATACTTATACTAAACTGTGCTCATTTTCTCATTTAGCACGATCTCCTTAATCTAAATGAGAAAATGAGACTATGAGTTTTTCAACTTGGGAGGATCTGTGTCTCAAAGCTCTCAATCTAATATAAAACGCAATTGGTTTATTCTTTCCTCTTTAATATCTAGGGATTTTAAACTCAAATATCGTCGCAGTATGCTTGGTGTATTATGGTCTGTCCTGAATCCATTGTTGATGATGGTAGTATTATCTGCTGTTTTTAGCTTTATGTTTCGCTTTGATATAGAAAACTATCCTTTATATCTAATTATTGGAACAACTCTTTTCTCATTAATGGGCGACTCGACCTCATCCGCAATGAATTCCATAATCGAAAGCTCATCACTCATCAAAAAGATTAGGATTAATAAAATTATTTTTCCTTTAGAAAAAGTACTTTTCCAGCTCGTTAATTACTGTCTTTCGTTGATAGCAGTAATTGCAATAACTGTCTCTTATACACATCTCCGAGCCCACGAGACGGACTCCTATCTC
>ENA-OZGV01000003-OZGV01000003.1-human-gut-metagenome-genome-assembly--contig:-NODE-3-length-169742-cov-7.596781_pt1 | contig 169742 bp, 146 predicted proteins | sample MGYA00245120_ERZ653665 | MGnify/ENA primary metagenome ERZ653665 (study PRJEB26926, sample SAMN06165250) | human gut metagenome | biome: ENVO:00009003; feature: ENVO:2100002; material: ENVO:00002003... | reverse complement strand
ATGAAACCTATAAAAACACCCCATCCAGTGGTAGAGAGCCGGTTGAATGGGGTGAGGGAGTTGTCTGGAATGAACTACATCACAAGACAGAATATCCTTTTGCGATTGACTAGCCCAGACACAATTTTTGTCCTATATGCCCAAAGCACTTTAAATAGTAGGAGCTCCAAATTCTTGAAAGCAGCCTGGTTAGGGCTGCTTTTTTTATGGTGCTAGTTTGGTTTATGGGCCAATTCAAGTGGATTGAACTTCTTAAAGTATGGAGCAGTAATTTTCCAATCGGTCAATGGTTAAATTATTTTTTTATGGGCCAGTTTTTTATGCTCCTTCATTAATCATCTATCAAATAATAGTTTAAAGCTATTAATTAGGCTCAAAAATAAGGGTTTTTCCGTTAATTGATAACTTAAGCATTAATAATAGGTTCAAAATGATAGAAACAAATGCATATCATTTGTCTTAACTATAAATAATCATCGCTAGACAATTAGACCCGAACCGATAACTGTCAGACCATATTCATGGTTGATAAAGTAATTCAAGGAAACAGAAGAAAGAGTTTCCTTGGAATAAAGAAAGAGGAGGGTTTTTATGGCTAACTGGTTTGCTGGAGAACCAAAGGAGCAGCTCGCAGGTAAAACTGCTGTAGTAATGGGTGGCGGCTCTGGTATCGGTAAGGCAACCGCACAGGCTCTCTGCGCAGCAGGCGCAAACGTAATGATTTGCGGCGTTCCTGAGCAGATCTGCCTTGACACTGCTGAAGAACTTAAGGCAGAAGGCGGCAAGGCAATCGGCATGTTCTGCGACGGCACCAAGCAGAGCGACATTGACGCAATGCTCACCAAGACCGTTGAAGAATTCGGTGGCATCGACATGGTAGTTTCCACCGCAGGCATCTCTCTTCCTCGCACCAACGCTCTTGACGTTACCGAGGAAATGTGGGAGAAGATCTTCGCTGTAAACGTAAAGGCAAATTGGTTCATCGCAACCTCTGCTGCTAAGTACATGAAGGACAAGGGTGGCAAGATCGTTCTCGTATCTTCTGGTCGTGGCGATCGTGCAATGGAGAACATTGCTCCTTACTGCACCACCAAATCTGCTGTAATGGGTATGGTTCGCGCTTTGGCTGTTGATCTTGCTCAGTACAACATCAAGGTAAACGGTATCGCACCTGGTTACGTAATGACTCCTATGGTTGAAAAGGTATTTGCTGACAATCCTCAGCAGGAAGCTTATGTAAAGAGCCGTACTCCATTGTCCGACTTCACCTACATGGGCTCTCTTGATGAAATGGCAGAAGCAATTATGTTCTTCCTGCATCCAATCAACGAGTACACCACTGGTCAGACCATTACTCTCGATGGTGGTTGGTCTATCCAGTAACTCATCGACTTCGTGCAGTCGCGTAAGTGCGACTGCACACTGTTGACTTTCGTTTTCTTTACCTAGAAAGGGGTAAATACATGGAAGGTGTAATGAACGCAATCCATTGTGTAGGCCGTACCGAACCTTGGCAGTATGTAGAGGATGCTCCTATTCCTCAGATCAAGGACGACGAAGTATTGATCGAGATCAAGGCTTGCGGTATTTGTGGTACTGACCACTCTTTACATCGTGGCCAGGAAGCTCTGTTCAACTCTTATGACATCACGTTCCCTGCCATTTTTGGTCATGAGTTCTCTGGTGTTGTTGCAGAGCTTGGTGCAAACGCTCCTAAGAACCTTGAAGTAGGTATGCGTGTTACCGCTAACCCTGTATTGTTTGATAACACCTGCCCATACTGCGACAAGGGCATGGTAAACATTTGCGACAACCGTCCATTCTATGGCACCGACCTTCCTGGTGGTTTCGCAAAGTACATGGCAATCCGTGCTACTAATGTTATTCCTATTCCTGACGAGGTTTCTTTCGTACAGGGCGCTTTGCTCGAGCCACTGGGTGTAGCTCTGAACGCTGTTGAGCGTGTACATCCTGAAGCTGGCGACACCGCATTGGTAATGGGCCCTGGCCCAATCGGTCTGCTCATGGTTGCTGTTTTGAAGCAGGCTTATGGTATCCAGAAAGTAATCTGCTCTGGCCTTGCTGCTGATACCAAGCGTCTTAAGGTAGCTGAAGATCTCGGTGCTATTCCTATCAATGGTTCTGAAGTTGACGTAATTGAAAAGGTTAAGGAACTCACCAACGGTACTGGTCCTGAGATCATCTTGGATGCAGCTGGTCACTTCACGGTTGTACAGCAGGCAGTAGAAATGGTTGCTAAGAATGGCCGCATCGGCATCACTGGTCTTCCTGCACAGCCTTCTAGCATCCACATGAACCCAATCGCTATGCGCCAGATTAGCATCATTGGTTCTCGTGCTTACGAGCGTAAGCATTGGCGCCAGGGCTTGAACCTTCTCGCAAATGGCCTCGACATCGACGCAATTGCAAGCCACGTTCTTCCTTTGAAGGAATTTGAAAAGGGCATGCAGCTCATCGATGACGGCGAGGGTTTGCGCGTAATTCTCGAGCCGTAAGATCAACTCTTTTTCTAAATTCATTACTTTATTCGATAAACCGAAATCAGGTAGTGAAGTAGGATTTGATATGAGGGGTGCTGACACCATCGGTGCCGGTGCCCCTTTTAACTTCTGTCAGTGGTGTAATAGATGATTACACCAATATCACTTAGTTAGGAGATAAATATGGCAGGACTTGAAGGAGTAAAGGTTGTTGAGCTTACTCAGTATGCAGCAGGACCAGCAGCTGGTCGTGCGCTTGCTGAAATGGGCGCAACCGTTATTAAAGTAGAGCCATTTACTGGTGACGAACAGCGTACCCAGGGTATGGCTTGGGGCATGGCTTTCCGTACCGAATTTGACGACGTAGCTTATGACTGCGGTTCTTTCAACAAAGAATGGACTGCTATTAATGCTAAGAATCCAGAAGGCCTGGAAGTAATGTATAAGCTGCTTGAAACTGCAGATATCTTCCTGACCTCTTTGCGTTCTGGCGCTTTGCAACGTCTTGGTCTTGACTATGAGACCTTGCACGAGAAGTTCCCTCGCTTGGTTTGGGCTCAGAACCGTGGCTATGGTGAGCACGGCCCAATGAAGGACGCAAAGGGCTTTGACGCTACTGCATTCGCTGCTCGTTCTGGTTTTGTAAGTGCAATTCCTCAGGCAAATGCACACTATGAGCCAGGTAACTCTCCAATTGCATTTGGTGACTGGAACACTGGTTGCGCTTTGGCTGCTGGTATTTTGGGCGCTTATGCTGGTGCTCTTCGTACCGGTCAAGGCGACAAAGTAACTGGTTCTCTGTATCACGTAGGCACTTGGGGCATGACTTCTGCTCTTATCGCACAGCAGCAGGGTTGCGACTATCCTAAGGATCGCATGGATGCTAAGTGCCCAACCAACAATTCTTATGTATCTTCTGATGGTACTTGGTTCCTCATGTGCTTTGGTAACTACAACAAGTACTGCAAGTTGGTATTTGATACTTTGGAAATGGATTCTCACTGGGCTGACGATCCTGAGACAAACACTCTTGAGGCATTAGCAGACAATGGCAAGTATGTTGACGTTGTTGCTGAAATGCACAAGGCATGCAAGAAGTTCACATTTGCAGAACTCGAAAAGCGCTTCCGTGAAAATGACATTCCATTTGAGAAGATTCAGACCGTTACTGACGTTCTTCAGGATCAGGAAGCATTCGACAACGACCAGCTTCGTTACGTTAAGTACGAAAAGCAAGGACCTTCTAGCCCATACGGTAAGGAAAATGAATACGTTATTACCACTATGCCTTTCCGTCTGGACAGCATTGGCGATCCTGTGCTCTATCGTAGCCGTCCTACCGGTTATGACACCCGCAAGATCCTGAAAGAGTATGGCTATACTGACGCTGATGTAGATAAGCTTGTTGCAGATGGCGCAGTTATGGAATACACCGGCGATCCTGTACCTCCAGAGGTATTCGAGCCTAGCTATGGTCCAAACTCCAAGAAGAAGAACTAAGAAGGAGATAATTAATGGCACGTGCTACTACACCTTTTTCAGGTCTGACCGTTCTTGACTTCTCTCGTTACCTTCCTGGTGGCTATGCTACTCAGGTTTTGGCAGACTTGGGAGCTACCGTAATCAAGTGCGAAGACACTGGCGCTGGCGACTTTATGCGTCACGACTACCCAACCATGGGTAATGGCATTTCTTACTACATCACCGCACTTGGCCGCAACAAGAAGTCTGTTTCCCTAAACTTGAAGGATCAGGAAGTTGTAGACTGGTTCTTGAAGATGGCAAAAGAAGCTGACGTTATTGTTGAGAGTTTCCGTCCAGGTGTCACCAAGAAGCTTGGTATTGACTACGAAACCGTAAATAAGATCAACCCTGGTATTATTTACTGCTCCATTTCTGGTTACGGTGCAGAAGACCCTCGCTCTAAGAAGGCTCAGCATGACCTTAACATGCAGGCTACGAGCGGTTATCTGTCAGTAAACCATGGTGGTACTTCACCTTTGCATCTTTGTGACCTTTCTTCTGGTATGGTTGCTGGTCAGGCAATTTTGGCTGCATTGTATGCTCGCGAGCAGACTGGTAAGGGTACTTATATTGATACCTCCATGTTTGACTGCTTCGTATGGTGGAATTCCTTGCTTGACTCTCGTTGGTGCTTCAATGGTGGTCAGTGCGACCGTAACGACCTTGAATATCCTTCCGTTGCTTACAACGTATATGATACCAAGGACGGCGGTAAGCTCGCATTAGGCATGGTAGAACCTAAGTTCTGGCAGCCTTTCTGTGACGCAATTGGTCATCCTGAAATCAAGGAAGACGGCTTGAAGCGTCGTTGGGAAGCTCCTGAATCCTTCAAGATTGTAGAAGAAACCATTAAGTCCAAGAATCTTGATGAATGGATGGAATGGCTTGAGGATAAGGACTTCTGCATCGCTAAGGTAAATTCTAAGACTGAAGCTGTTGAGCAGATTACCCGTGAAAATCCAGAGGCTCTTGCATGGGTTGACTTCCCACGCGTTGGCCGTGTTCTCCAGACTGGTTTACCACATCATCTGTCTACTATTCCTGTTAATATTGCAGACTTTGAGGAAGTATCTGTTCTTGGTGGCGACACCGAAGAATACCTCAAGAAGGTTGGCGCAGACGACGAAACCATTCAGCGCCTGAAGGAAAAGGGCTCTATCCGCTTGGGCGATGACATTGAACCTGAAGAGGACCGTGCTCCTGTATATCAGGGCTAAAAGCTCGCACTTGCGTTTGTTTTAGCGCATATTGAACACTGAAGGGCTGCATCATCTTGGTGCAGCCCTTTTTTATTCGGGTAGGGTTTTGTTGGGCGTGTCTTCTTTGGTCTATAAGCCCTACTTTATTTTGATTTGAAACTTCGTTTGAAAGGGTTAATTTACATTAGTAGCTTAAGGACTAAAACCAAAAAGACATAAGCGCAAATGAACATGTTTTAAAGGTTTGTAAAATTAATTAGTTAAAACACCCGTTTTCTAAGAAAACCAGGTACCGAATATATAACCTATTCAAAAAATATATAGATTTGTAAGAAACTAAAGATGCTTAATGATTTGATTTAGAACCCGTTCACCGTCAGAATAGACCTGTAAGCAAAAGCGATACGCTTGAGCAAATCAAAAGAAGGGGGACTAATGAATCCTAACGCAAAGATCACGGATGAGCAGTTTGAGGCTTACCTCAAGCAGATCCGCGAATTGGCTGAGGGCCCATTCGAGGAAATGCAGAAGGAGATCGAGGTAACAAACACCTTCCCAGAGGAGTTCTATGAGCTCTCCAAGAAGAATGACCTCTATCGCTACTATTTGCCATCTGAATATGGTGGATGGGACCTCAACGAACTTGAAATCCTGAAGGTTCAGGAAGAGTTCTCTCGTGGCCCTGGCGGAATGCGTATGCATCTCCATCATGCAGCAGACATGAACTGGCGTATTCTTGAGGACTATGGCAAGCCAGAGCTCAAGGCTCAGCTCATGGACAAGTTCCAGGATAAGACCATTTACTGCAACTTTGCTATTACTGAGAAGACTGGCGGTACCGGCGCTGACCTTCACACCACTGCAGAAAAGCAGGCTGATGGTTCTTATGTTCTGAATGGTGAAAAGTGGCTCATTTCTCACACTGACTGCTCTGACTACACCTATGTAATCGCAGTTACCGACCAGGAAAGCGACAAGGATTCTCGCCTGTCTGCATTCCTCGTACCTAACGATGCTCCAGGTTTTGAAATCATTCCTATGCCTCACATGATGGGTTGCCGCGGCGCAGGTCATGCTGGTCTGAAGTTCACTAACTTGAAGCTTGATCCTATTTACCTGCTTGGCGAAGAAGGCCAGGGCATGGAAGTAGCAATTCACTCTTTGAGCGTTTCTCGTGTACACATCGCTTGCTCTAACCTCGGTATGGCACAGCGTATGCTCGAGATCTCCCTCAAGCGTGCTGCTGACCGTGTAACTTTCGGTAAGCCAATCATCAAGCGTCAGGCAATCAAGATGAAGATTGCTAACATGCAAATGATGATTCATGCTCTTCGCTGCTTGGTATATGACTTCGCTCAGGATTTCGACATCGATCAGCACAATGACTACATCGATGAAAAGGCTGCTATTGCTAAGCTCTTCTCTATCGATACCGTACGTCTTGTATCTGACGAAATGCTCGAGATCTTCGGTGGCGACGGCTACTTCGAGGATTCTCCTTATGGTCCTACCGAGCGTCTCTATCGTGACTGCCGCGCTATGTGGCTTGAAGAGGGTGCTCCTACCGTACAGCGCATCACCATCGCTCGTGAGTGCGAGAAGCATGGTGGTAAGATCGAATACCTTTCCGCAAAGTAGTTATAACGGGAGATTATTCATAACTCTCTATTTAATTTGCGGATTTAATGGGTCTTCGTCCTATAATGGGATGAAGACCCATTTTTTTGTTTTGATAAGGGGCCCTTATGAATTTGTCGCAATTGCGTTATTTTAGAAAATTGGCTGAAGTTCAGCATTTTACTCGAGCTGCTGAAGCTTTGTTTATTACGCAGCCAGCTCTTTCCAATTCTATTAAGCAATTGGAAAATGAATTAGGGGTGCCCTTATTTGAACAACATGGCCGAAATGTTCGCCTGACTAAATATGGAAAAGAATTCAATGAATACGTCTCAGAGGGTTTGGATGTTATAGATAAAGGTATTCAAATTGCTCAAGAACATGCTAATAGTCTTTCCGGGACGATTGATATAGGCACAATTTTTACGGTTCAATCAGATTATTTGCCAACACTTTTGCGTACGTATCGCACGATTTATGGTACGCAAGTGGATGTTCGCCTTTATCAGGGGTTAACGCAAGGTCTTTTAGACAGATTAGAGGACGGAACATATGATATCGTTATTTGTGCGTATGTTGAAGGATTGCCTGATATCGAATTTATTCCAGTGTTGGCACAAGATTTTGTTGCGGTAGTGCATAAGGATAATCCGCTCGCAAACAAGGATTGCATTGGTCTTGCTGAAATGCGGAAATCAGAAATTGTTACGTATAGGCCTGATACTTCGATTGGTAGCGAAGTAAAAGGACTTATTGAAAAATTCGATTTAAGTATTAAACAATGGTGCGATGATGAGATCACTCTTGGTGGCGAAGTTTCAGTAAATCCTGATTTGCTAGGAATATCTTTAGATACTCTTGGGTTAGCTCCATTTCCAGAGCTTATTCGTATTCCTTTTGCTGATAATGCGGGCAAGGGAGCGCATCAAATATATCTTGCTTATCGAAAGAATGCTCATAAAACGCGAGCTGTAGAAAATATGATTGCTTTAGCTGAACACATGCAATGGGATGGTAAGCAAGGTAAGGTTGATGAATCGTTTCTAAAAAATGGTGACTAATTAGTTGATTAAGGGAGAGGGTAATGGGAAAGCGCATTTTGGAAGTAATTCCTTATGTAGTCTTTCTCGTTGTGCTCTTTTTTGTTGAATATAATCTTTTTGGCGTTGAAGATGCTTTGTTGGGCATTGTTTTTCAGTCGTTTGCAAAAACAATGGTGGAAACCTTAGGGCTTTCGTTTGCTAACTATCTAAAGCATGCATTTTTATTTTTCTTGATGAGCCTTTGTGCTTCTATTGCTGGTTTGCATCCTGTGTTGTTGGTGGTAGGTAGCGCTGTATATATGTTTGGCATTACGCTTCTTAATTCGGATCCTTACTTACCACGCAACTTCTTTATGCTAGGGATGGGCTTTCTTTTACTTGAAATCTATCCAATTGGGGTCAAAGAAATACCTATAAGACTCGGTGCTACTATCTTTGCTATAGCGTGCACAACGGCATTTATTTATGCTATGAAAGCAGTTAAAAAAGATAGTGCGATCGCTCGTGATCGTAGGTTTATTATGCGTGCTTTTGATGATATAGGCTTTCAGCTGATTGATCTATCTCATGGAAATACAGCAGATATTGATTCGCATCGCGTTTATAGAATTGCTCAGGAATATTGTAATACCGAATATGGAGCAACGTTTAGACAAGGCGGTTTGCTAAGCGGTAGGCAACGTTATACGTTTTCGCTTCTTGTATGCGCAGAACAAGTTGCCGATATGATTCAAGCAGCTTCTCGTAATGTACGAACCATGGATGAGAAAGAGCAAACATACTTGCTTGACTTGTCGGAGGTTTTTCTAGCATTTGGCAAGGGCAGAATTCTACAAGTTCGTGCAATGATTGATACCCTAGAAAACTTCTTGGAAGTTCATTCGCTAGACAATTTGGAACACGATACGGCATGGCGCGCAACGCTCGAAGCGCTTGTACGTACGTTGAGAGAAAGTTCATTATCGAGAGATGATTCAACACCGCTGTGGAAAGGCTTGAAGTATCGGGCACGATTTATTTTTGATAATTTCTCTCATAAGAATCCGCAAGTTAGATTCGCAATTCAGCTTTCAGTAATTGTAGGAGTGGGTTTCTTGATTTCTGAAGTTATGAGTGCTCATTTTGATACTCGCTTTGGGGTGTGGATTCCTCTTACTTCGTTTTTAATGTTGAATACCTATCGTGACGAAACAATAAAAATGATGGGCAGTCAAACGCTAGGCATGTTTATCGGTATCGCTATTTTTGTGGGTGCCATCCACTTTATTCCGATAGAAATACGTTTGCTTTGTGTGCTGGTTTTAGGGTATACCGTTATTCTTTTGAACTTTGGCCCGGCAGTATCTATGACTGCAGGTACACAGCTTGCGTTGACGGCGTTATATTCAACCATGTCATTAGGGGATACGCTGTTTATTAGACTTTTGTTCGTTCTGTGCGGAACCTTGCTCGTTCTGACTATTATTTTTGTTTTATTGCAAGCTCGTCGTAACCTGACAATTTCTCATAAGGTTCAGGAAATGGAACGAGTAGATGAGCGTTTGTTATTGCAAATTCGTCGTGACATTAATCGGGGAAAAGCAGTAAATGATCGTACCTTGCAATTATTGTATTACTTGCATATGAATGCATATATGTTAAATAACTTGTCGAAGCGTACCGACAAGATTATTGCTGGAGAGCTTCATCATTTAAGTGAAGCAAACTTTCATTTTGCAATGGATGCCGGCCATGCGGTGGTGTTCTTGAACTCCGATATTAAAAATGAACGTTTTGAGCACCTGGATGGAACGACGGAGAAATTGCGTATCAAGATTGATGACATGCCTGTAGACGAAGTGCAGTCGCATGCTGAAGAACAATAATTGCGGCGCAATGATCCTTGCAAACTCCCACTTCCCAGATAAGCTTCGCGCTTTTCTGTGCTTCAATGCTGCAAAATGCGCAGCAAAATAGGACGCGACAGTACGTTGTCTCATCCCGGAGATGTTTGATCGCTTATCAGGGGTTGCGCATTTACAGTAGTATTTCAGCGTGGCGTTTCGAATTATCTGGGAAGTGGGAGTTTACGAGGTATTTATGGGCTGTTTTACTTTGATTTGCAATATTGCAGAACTAATCTGGAGAACAGATGCTTACAGAACTTCGAAAGACGAGGTTTAAGGGCTTTTCAATTAGGGTATTATGGGCGACAAAGAATGTACTAATCGCAGAATTCTTTGTCGCCATTTAGCTTTGATACCCGTTATTTATCCGTCAATGAAAAGGTTAGAAGCAGCTTCTTTGTAAGGCTGGATGGATTCAATCATGGTATTCAGAGTGCGTTCAAATTTTTTTACGGCATCTTTTCCTAGAGGAAGCCATTGAGGCATGGGATCAGGAGAACTTACTACCTGGTATACCAGCTCTGCTGCTTTGGCGGGGTCACCATGCTGCTGATAGTTGTGTCCCAGACAGTAATCTTCTGCTCCGCGAGCGGGGGTTCCATCGTAGACTTTCATAGGGTTTGAGGGGCGTTTGATTGAGGATCCATCAAAGAAGTTTGTTCTGAACATGCCTGGCGCTATCGTCATACTTTCTATGCCGAATGGTTTCATTTCTTGCGTAAGAGCCTCACTTAATGCGCCAACAGCGGCTTTACCAGCATCGTAGAGCGCTCCACCAGGGTCGCAGGCAAGGCTTGCGATAGATCCAACCATAACTATGCGTCCAGATTTTTGGGAGCGCATATAAGGCAGTACGGCACGGGTGACGCTAAAAGTGCCAAACACGTTTGTATCAAAAATAGCTCTTGTTTCTTCGTCGGTTAACTCTTCTACGGCACCGAATATTCCGTAGCCAGCATTATTAACAAGAACATCAATACGACCAAATGTATCAATAACTTCTTTTACTGCGGCAGTAATTTGATCAGGCTTCGTTACGTCGAGTGTTACAGGAAGTAAATTCTCGTGATTGCCGAGCGCTTTGGTAACTGCTTGCGGGTTGCGAGCGCTTGCGGCAACACAACAACCATGAGAAAGGGCGTTGCGGGCAAATTCGCTTCCGAATCCACGGCTTGCGCCGGTAATAAGCCATACAGGAGTGTCCATAATAAATCCTTTCAAAACAGAGGCGTATTAACGTTGTTTCAATGTTTCTAATTCACCTGGGGAAATAACACCTTTTTCAGTGATAAAAGCATCAATTAAAGCGGCAGGTGTAACGTCGAAAGCGGGATTGTAAACATTTACGCCTAAAATAGGACGTGGAAGTACTTCTTCGGCATTTCGGTACTCAATTTCAATTTCAGATCCATTCGAAAGATTCCAGTCAATGGTTGAAAGTGGTGCTGCAATATAAAACGGTACTTGATGGTATTGAGCTAGTATGGATAGGCCGTAGGTTCCAATTTTGTTAGCGGCATCGCCGTTAGCGCAAATGCGATCTGCTCCAACAATGATCGCATCAATTCCCCCTTTTCCCATTAACGATGCAGCCATGTTGTCGCAAATTAACGTTGTGGGAACTCCAACTTGCGCTAGTTCCCAGGCGGTAAGGCGGGCCCCTTGATTTACGGGGCGGGTTTCGTCAGCGTATACGCGATCAATTTTTCCTTGCTCAAAAGCACTATAGATAACCCCAAGGGCAGTACCGTAAAAAGACGTAGCAAGAGATCCTGCGTTGCAGTGGGTGAGAACACGCGAACTAGGAGCAAGCAGAGTTGCCCCATAAGCTCCTATTGAGCGGCAGGATGCTTCATCTTCTGCGATTATGGCATCCACCTCATCTTTTATGGCCTGACGCATTTTGGCGAATGTAGGAGTGTCTGGTGCGACACGTCCGCTGGTGCTGTGTTCATTTTGAAAAATGGTCTTTGCCGCTTGTTCGGCACGTGATACACCCCATGAAAGATTGACGGCGGTAGGGCGTGCCTGCGAGATTTGCTTGGTAACGTCAGAAAGTTCTTTCATGGATGTGCTGGAAGAGCCCCATTGATTATAGGCAAAAAGGCACAATGCTGCTGCACCTGCAACTCCAAGTGCTGGAGCGCCACGAACTTCAAGACGCTGTATAGCCTCAACCAAACGCTGCCAATTGGTAATAGTTATAAATGAAAGTTCATAGGGAAGCTTTGTTTGGTCGATTATTCGAACGGTTTTTCCGTTGTTGGCTATTTCTATTGTTCGAGGTAAATCTTGTATACTCACTTAACTTATTGCACCTACTTAGTAAGAATGCTACTACGCGTTGCTAGAGCTGCCTTCAGATACTTCGGCAGAAACTGTTGCAATGCTTGCGTTGCTTTTCTCTATTTTCGCTAAAATACGATCCGCTTCGTCCCCTTCAGCGGGGGTTGGTTGATAGTTGTTGCTGCTAGAAGAAGACGAAATTGAACAAGGTATGACGTTTATGGCATCGTCGCTAGCTACATCATTTCCCGTAACGGTAAACGTTTGCTGGAAAATCATGCAGTCTTTATCGCTTGGGTTTTTGTTTCCGCCAAAGCAGAAATTACCTAAGCTATACACGATGTAGCGGCCGTTGTATTTTTCGTATCCCTGGATAACATGAGGATGTGACCCCACTACCAATGTGGCGCCCGCGTCAATGGCGGCATGGCCAAGCTCTATCTGATCAGTACCTGGGACGGTTTCCTTCTCAATGCCCCAATGGGTAAACACCACAATAATTTGAGCGCCTTCAGATTTTGCAGTATTGATATTCGCTACCATTTCGTCCTTGATATCAAGTCCTTCTGCGAGCATGTAGGTTCCGATAAGTGCAACCTTAACGCCTTTGACATCAGCATACGCAATACGGTCATAGCCGAAGTTTACAATTCCAGCATTATCAAGTGCTGTAATGGTGTCGGTGTAGCTCTGATCGCCATAGTCGTGTGAGTGGTTATTGGCGAGCGAGGCTGCTTCTATATTTCCAGCTTTAAGAATATCGGTATATTCGGCAGGGCCTTTAAAGGCAAACGTTTTGTCCTGGCGTGAATTTGATTCGGTAAGAGTTCCTTCCATATTGACTACGGTATAGTCATCCGATCCAAAAATGCTTGCTACATTCTGCATGAAGTAAGCAGGATCTCCTGCGTCGTCATATACTGCGGTAAAGCTTGTCGAAGGGTCGAAGCTTGAATCGGTTCCGAGCGTACAGTCGCCTGCAAAAGAAATGGTCAGCGAAGTGGATGTTGGAGCGCTTTCTGCAACAGGTAGCGCCTCTTCAGCTGGTTGAGACTGAGGAGCTGTGAGTGCGTTCACTACGTTGACAATAAGGAATATTAAAAGAGCAAGAACAATGATACCGCCAGCTATTATGAAGGGTAGTTTGGATCTGGTTTTTGTGTGGCGGCGATTGCCTGCGTAGACATCATTTTCGTTGTGCGAATACCAGCGTGGATTATCGAGGCTTGCATCAATTGTTGCGCGTGGAGTACGTGAAGATCCTGCTCGATTGGGGTCGTACCAGGATGGCTGATTGGGATTTTGTCTGTTGGCACCAGTAGACCTAGTGGATCCAGCGTATCTGTCAGATTCGGCAGGTCTGTTAACCCTGGGGTGCCTGCCAGATTTAGTAGAACTATTGGGTATCGTTGGCGAACCTTGACCTGAATTTGCACCTCTTGAAGGATATCGGCGTGGCGTAGGGCGACCGTCTATAACATCGCGTTGTTGTGTGCGAGAGGAAGTTTGCTGCTGCCTTGAAGTATTATTGTAAGCGTGCTTGCCGCTTTGTGGTTCATATGGGTTTGATGAGGCACGATGACGTGGCGTATTGTGTCTATCCATGATTCTCCTTGCAAAAAATGTATGGACTCATCATACCCCAGGCTCGGCATTGTGTAATTCTACTTTCATAGAATGGCTTGCAGGTGTATTCTAACCTCGAAAGAAATGAAAGAGGTTTACGCTTATGAGTTTAGGAAGAACCCGTAGTGGGGTAATTTTAAAGTCTCCTCAAGAAATTGAAGAGATGGCAGAAGCTGGCCGTTTGTCAGCTAAAGTGCTCCGTGAAGTAGGAGCACGTATTCAGCCAGGTATGTCCACTGAAGAACTTGACCATATTGCAGAAATGCTTATTCGCATGGAAGGCGGTATTCCTGCGTTTAAGGGCTATGGCGGATTCCCAGGATCAATTTGCGCATCAATCAATGAGCAGATCGTTCACGGTATCCCTTCGAAGAATGTTATCTTACAAGAAGGTGATATCTTATCAATTGATACCGGCGCTATTGTGAAAGGTTGGGTAGGAGACAATGCTTGGACTTTCCCAGTCGGTAAAATTTCTCCTGAAAAGCAACGTTTACTTGAGGTAACCGAACAATGCATGTGGGCTGGTATTGATGCGGCTCGTCCAGGAAACCATTTAGGTGATATTGGACATGCAATTCAGGAAATTGCAGAAAAAGCTGGCTATGGTGTTGTTCGTGAATATGTTGGTCACGGTGTAGGACGCAATATGCACGAGGAGCCTAACGTTCCAAATTATGGCCGCAAGCATCATGGCATGAAACTAGAGCCTGGTATGGTTATTGCTATTGAACCAATGATTAATATTGGTACCTATAGAACTAAAGTAATGAGCGATGGTTGGCTTGTTGTGACGCGCGATGGTAAGCCTTCTGCTCATTTTGAAAAGACCATTGCTATCACAGAAGATGGTCCACGCCTTCTTACGGTAGAGCCAAATTACAGGCGTCCTGTAAATCCGGAGAACAACTAAAGTGTAGTGAAAAGGGAGTTATCTTTTAGGTTCGAAAGATAGCGTAGTTTCCGCAAAGCGAATTCAAGTTATAAACCCAAATAAAATTGAGTCCCTAGGAAATTATCTCTTAGGGACTTTTTGTTCGCGAAAAATGCAGCTTCTCTTATAGCCGATTCGGTTTTTAAACAGGTCAGCAGAAGGAGGAGGCTGTGAATATGAATGAAGAGTTATATGGGTATGAATCCGGCACAAAATCATTTACTGAAAAGCGAAAACTTAAAAAAGAATCGTCACAACGCGATCTTTTTACAGAGGATGTTTCTAAATCAATAAAAGCATTAGCTTTGTTGCTAGAGGAAAAGATCAGCATTAATGCAATAGAAGAAAGATTTAATTCTTAATAGATAAGCTTAAAAAATAAACAAATAAATTTAATGCTTGCCGTTCAGTTTCTGAACGGCTTAGTTTTTATTTAGGAGGATTTATGTGGTCTAGATCGGAAATAGAAACTTTAGTTGGTTTGTCGAAAAGAAAAATACAAGAGTTATGTCATCAGAATAAGAAAACAGGAGGTATCGCATTTTGGCAACCCTATGAAAGCAGGCCAGGGTATTCTAACTTTGATAGTACCGATTTAGAAATATTTTATATAGTAAGAAGGTTGTATTTAGCAGGGTTTTCTCTTTCAGAAATTCCTGAAGCGTTCGAATATTTTGTGTTGCTGAATAGGTCTAATAAGTCTTTATTGATTTCCAAAGAGAAGGAATTAAAGACGCAGCTTAAAGAAGTATCTAAAAAGTTAAAAAACTTAGAAGCATTAAGCTTGATAGAGAATAAGATACCCGAACATCAAATCGTAGAAATACTAGAGGTTGGGCTCTTTAGTGCACTTATAAAAGCAAGAAATAATGTTTGGGCAAGATACAACAAGGGCAAAGAAAACACTGTTGTTGGTAAAGGTGGGTCAGAAAAATGGACTTCATTCTATAAGATGCGAAAACCCAATCAAAATTTTGAGTCTAAAGATTGTTTATGCGAAATGAACTTTTTAAAGCAGGTATTTGAAAGAGTAGAGAGAAACAAAAAAGCTGGCGTTTCTTTTGATTCTGAGGAGATGCGTTCCTGCCTGAGAGTTGTAATTGAAAAATATAAATTAAATCAGTTTCAATTTGGATTAGAAATATTCAACGAATTTCTTCAGTCGACGGAAGTCAGGATTTCCTTGGAGATACTATCGGGAAAGGGAGCAGCAGATTACGTGTGTGAGTCAATGGGGAGTTATTTGAGGAAGTGTAATAATGACTAAAAATCTATCAAGTCACAAACATTGGTGTTAAGTGCGTGGGCTATCCTACATAAAACATCAATTCCTACATCAGCTTTACCCGATTCAATTTTCCACAAATACGAACGACTAGTGCTGGTCATAAGCGCAAATTGGCGTTGGGAGATTCCTAATTTTTCCCGTGCGGCTCTAATATTTGAACCTAAACTAATTTTTTCACGCCTGTTATCCATACCGAAAGTTTATATTTGCTATTATTCAAAGTGGCTCTTTATAGAGAGCCATCTGATTCAATCACACGCGATCAATAAATTAGTGAAAAATAAAGGGATATTTCTTAATTGAAGTCGGAATTGTTTATGACAAGAAGAAAGGGGAGATTATGAAAAAAATATTATTAGTATCATTTTGTTTAGTTTTGGTGTTCTGCATATTTGGGTGTTCGAACAATGATGCTTCTCAAGAAGATGCATCAGACGAAACCCAAGACGCTGCTATTCAAATTGAAAGCATTGATTGGAAAGTTGAAGAATCAGTTGTTGATGGAACTCGTCAGATAGCTTTTTCTTATACGAATAATTCTGAATATCCTATTGTAAAGATGTCTATCTCTTTCAAAATCAAGGATGGCTATGATTTAGAGGAGTTAAAGACTCTATATTCTAATGTTCTTGACTATGGTTTACCTGAGGACGAGCTTCCAGAGTTAGTTTTAACTGCGGATAGCAATCTTGTTATTAACCCTGGAGACACTTCAGCTGCTAGCCCTTGTCTTCTCGGTGTTTTGTATGTTGACAACATGGATCAGTACAATGCTATGGAACCTGACTTGATGACTGTTCAATATTTAGACGGAAACAGTCTAAAAACCGAGTATTATGATTTCAAAAATTCTTCTTATAGTCCTGATTCTGAAATTATTGATGTTACCCAGTGGGCAGATAATGATTTGAGTTCGATGATTTCTAAACCTGAAAACGGATTGATTATCAGTGTTAATAGCTATTCAAATCAGTTCGCTTTTGATGTAATTGATTTTACTAGCCAAGAGTTTCAAGCTTATGCTGACGACTGTACTGATAAAGGATTCTCACAAAATGTAGTTAGCACAGATACGTCTTATTATGCTGATAATTCAGATGGAACTCTTCAATTGCGATTGATTTACTTTCCGAACGAGCAAAGATTAAGCGCTTATTTGAATAAAGTAGCTTAGTGGCACACATAATAGGCCAGGCAATAAAATCTATTAAGCCTGGCCTATTGGTTGATGTCTCCAAAGCGGAATGGTATTTATTGTTCGGATAGGCTATTTCCTATTAAGGTAAGTCAAGCTGCCTTTTTGGTGGTATAAATAAGTAGTCAATGTTAAAGTTTTTGTTGATTCAGGTGAGGAATTGTTCAAGGTATCTCAAAACCATTCTTCGTTTTCGACCGACGATACTTATAGGGAAGATTTGCGTTCAAATAGGAAATTGCGTAGAGAAGCACTCTTTAAGAGGATTCGTAATTCGGTGATCCTGGTTTTAGTGGGTCTTGTAATCGGAATTTTCGGTCTCTTAGGCGTTCAAAATTACTTTCTTTATACCAGTTCTGTTGTTGATGGTAATACTCCTGACGAAAGTATCTCTATTGTTTTTTCGCGTATTGTCGACCAAAATGAAATGGTAAGCGTATCTCAAGATTATTCAATTGTTGAAAAAACTAGTGATACCAATCGTTTATTTGACATAATCGAAATACCATTTTCAGAGAATAGTTTTTGGTATAGGTATGTTGGAACCATAAAAGCTGGGGTAAATTTTGAAAACGCTTCGTATTCTCGTCAAGGAGATACAATTTCTATTACATTAGAAGAGCCCTATATTATTTCTAATTCTCCTAATATGGATGAAACTGGAGTATTGGAAGAAAATAACAACATTCTTAACCCTATTCATGTAGAAGATGTTGATGCTTTGCAGCAAGATTGTATTTCTAAAAGCCAAGAAAGCGCAATTGCTGGTGGTTTATTAGATGAAGCAAAATTAAATGCAGAAAATAATATTAGAAACATGTTCAATGCTGCTTTCGGTGATACGTATAAGGTTGAATTTGTTTGGGTTTCAGCAGATCAAAACTGACTTTAGTAGAATGGAATAATTTGAAAAATAAGAAGTATCTTGCAATAGCATTATTGGCTGCAGCCGTGATTATCGTAGTTTTTATTGCCGTAAATAATCTAATTTTGTCATGGAGTTAGAACGTTTTTATTTTAGGTTTTAAAGAGAATTTTATTAATTGAAATAATAAAAGAATGATGATGTATTGCTTCTGGTCTTTGTTAAGCGACGAGGCTGGTTTTGAAGATTTCTTCATGAGCCAAATATAGTGAGTTGGGGGCATTTGAAATACGTTTATGCTCGCATTGCTGGATTTGAGATGTAACCATCCAAGCATTTAAAGTAACGATCGCTTTTTTGCCTGTGTTGAAGCTTCCGCAATGCTTCAAACCTTGCCCCCAATGCACCATATTTGACACAGCAAGCCGAAAAACCCATTTCAAATGCCCCCAAATTGGGTTATTTGGCACGGTGACACAGAGAAATGGCTAGCTTACTAATGTGGTGGAGCATAATGTAGTGAAGCATAATGCGGCGGGGCATAAAGCACGACAAGCCAGCAATTCGTCAGACCAACTATCAGATTAGCCCGGCCAATTATCAGATTAGCCTGGCGAGTTGCTCTAGCTATTGTCGATATTAGATCAGCCTATCGTTTAATCTTCCACTTCTCCGCCGAAGAATACGCGCGAAGTGCGTCCGTAGAACGTTTCAGCTTTGTAGCGTAGCAATATAGTTGGCTCTTCACCCTTGCGCACTACCACGCGGCGAACTGGGCGCTCTGACGAAATAATTTCACCATCAATAAACATAGTGGCTTCGCGGTTGGCGCTCGAGGGGTCCATAAACACTTCCGCAACGTCCGATGGGCCCGTTACCAGCGCGCGGGAGTGCAGTGAATGAGGTGCAATAGGTACTACTACTAAGCCGCTGTATCCTGGAGCAACTAAAGGACCACCAGCGGAAAGGGCATAGGCGGTTGATCCTGTAGCGGTTGCGATAATGATGCCGTCGCCCTTAACATCGGCAACCATTTCTCCTGATACAGCATAGCGGCAATCAATCACGCGGCCTTGTGCGCCACGGGCAAGTACCAGTTCGTTAAGAGCAAAGAACTGAGCCGAAGATCCTTCTGTAGGGGAGGAGTCTGGTTCGAGCTCTACGTTTTCGTCGCCTTCATAGAACACATCAATAATGAGATTTGTTCGCTGTTCTACGGTAAGTTCTCCAGCAAGTGCGGCAGCCACAACAGGGATGATTCCGTCTTCATTGGAATTTGCCATAAATCCTAAGTGGCCAAAGTTTACACCAAGAATTGGAATACGACGATATTTGATCTGCGCTGCTGTTCGTAGGATGGTACCGTCGCCACCAAGAACAACTGCTAAATCATAAGAATCAATATCTTCAACCTTCTCAGGTTCGTTTATCGAAAGAGATGAACGCAGCTCGTCAGTGTCGTATGCACGATATTCGACGCCTTGCGATGCCAGGTATACTTCTAAAAGCAATGCAGATTCAAGTGCTTTTGGATTGTAATTATTGCGAACTATTAAAACACGCATTATTTTTTCCTTAGTATATTTCTATCGAATTTGATCAATTATAGACGCAACAAGAGGACATATGGCAAACGATTCACAAGACAGCATCATAAAAAACACGGGATTGATCACCCTTTGTACCTTAGGATCACGTGTAACAGGCTTGTTGCGTACATGGGCAATGGCATTCGCGCTTGGCAATACATTGCTCACTTCAGCGTATCAAATTGCCTATAACATGCCTGCCATGATTTATGAATTAGCGGCATCAGGTGTGTTAGCAACGGCATTCTTACCGTTGTATCTTTTACAAAAAGAAAAAGCAGGTAACAAAGGTGCTTACGATTTCGCATCGAACATCTTATCAATCACCATTATTATTCTTGGCGTTTTAACTCTTGCATGTTCGTTCTTTTCACCAGCGGTTATTGAAACTCAAACCTTCACTGTTGATCAGGGCGATTCAAAAACCCTTGCCATATTCTTTTTTCGAATTTTTGCGATTCAAATTTTGCTTTATGGTGTAGGCGCGGTAATAACAGGCATCTTAAATGCGGAACGAACCTATCTTATGCCATCATTGGCGCCTGTTATTAACAACATCGTAGTTACTATTGTTATGTTTGGATTTGTTCCTCTGTCGGCTTGGAATCAGGAAGTTGCTCTTTGGTGGCTGGCAATTGGAACTTCGGCTGGCGTGTTGTGTCAGTTTGGCGTACAAATTCCTGCTCTTATCAAACAAGGATTTCGCTATCGTCCGCATATCAACTTGCGTGATCCTATGCTGGTGGAAGCATTGAAGGTTGCTGCACCTATGTTTTTATATATTGCGGGCACCATGATTACGTTTAGCTGTCGTAATGCATTTTCGCTTGAAGCGGCTCCTAATGGTCCATCGACACTTAACTATGCATGGACGTGGTATCAGTTGCCGTATGGTGTTATAGCGGTATCCCTTTCGACGACGTTGCTCACCGAACTGTCTGATTGCGCGGCACGTGAAGATTGGAATGGTTTTAGGGGCTATATTCGATCCGGCTTGCGTTCGACCTTTTTCCTTATTATTCCTTTAGCATTTTTGGTAGGGGCATTAGCTCAGCCTTTAATGCAATTATTCCAAGCGGGTGCCTTTACGGCTGACGAAGTCGCTAATGTTGGAAGCATTTTGGCAATTTGGGTAATAAGTCTGCCATTCTATGCGGGCTATATGTATATGTATCGCGTATTCGCGGCACTTCGAAGCTTTATGAAGTTTGCCATTATTGACTTCATAGTGCGCTTAGGTCAAGTGGCGGGGTATTGGTATTTGTGTCAACCTGAAGTTTTGGGGCTGGCTGGTATCCCTATTGCGGATCTTGCATTCTATGCCGTAATGATGGTTGTTTGTTCGCTGATTGTGCGCAGCAAAGTAGGAAGTTACGGAAATCGTGGTATTGCAGTGGTGTTTGTTAAGACCGCTATTGCTGGTTTGATTGGCGCGGTTGTTGCAGCAGCATTGGCTAACGGGCTGTCGTTGGCATTATCCAATATTGCTCTTAATGCGGTTGTTGAAGCGGTGATTATCCTAGCTATTTCGGGATGCATTGGCCTTGTTGTTTCCTTTGGATTATGCCGCGTCTTACGTGTAGAAGAATTTTCTGTATTAGCGCGTATCGGCAACAAATTGTTTGGCCATTTTTTGCCTAAGAAGAGTAAAGGAAAGCATGCAAGGCGACGTTAACGTTGGCGTTAATGTCCAACGCCGCTAAGTCTCAGCCCGATAACACCCAAAAGAACTAACCCTAAGAAAAAGAGTTTCAGGGGATTCTTACTTTCCTTGAATACTGCTATGCCGAAAATCGCAATTAGAATGGTGCCAACACCAGTCCAGACGGCATAAGCAATGCTTAGGGGTAATTCGGTGGTAGCAATAGACAGCAATCCAATTGAGCAAATAGTGGAAGCTATGCAAAGTACTGTCCATTTCTTTTTGCGGAATCCTTCAGATAGCTTCATGCAAACGGTGAAACCAAGTTCGAAGAAAGAAGAGATGAATAATAAAAGCCACATCATTGTTTAGCGCTCCTCTTCGTAGTGGTGGGATGAATCATTTGAGTGAATGGCAGACTGAATAGCGGCCTTGTTTTGGTTAATTTGGTGTGTGCGATTGTAGGTTTCAATCATTTGGGCAGCTTTTTGGGCGGCTTCTTTTGCATCGCAGTATTTAAGCCCAATAACCCCTGTCATTAAAATGGCAATAGAGGCGATCTTGATGATGCTAATTGATTCACCGAGTCCTATGATGCCTACTAACGTGGTACCAACAATTCCTAGTCCCGTAAAAACGCCATATGAAACTCCAATACCTAAGACAGCTACAGGACGTTCGAGTAGAAATAGATTTGCCGCAAGAATCGCAATGGTAATCAAGGCATACACTGGGTCGGTAAATCCGTGGGATAATTTCATAGTGAATGCCCATACCACCTCAAAGCAGCCTGAGACAATCAGGTAAATCCATGCAACCGTATGATTTCGCTTGTTCAAAATCTCTCCTAAATCCGTGTTTGGCTTATGCCTCTTTTGGCCATAATTTCTTTTTGTTCATCATTGATGGAGCATAAAGAAAGCCCGGGAACAACATCATGTTGCTCCCGGGCTTTTATCCCTCCGTGGTAGCTAGCTATTTGCTAGTCGTTTTCTCTTGGACCAGCCTGAAACGTTTAACAACTTTCTTGCGTTACATGAGGTAGCTGCGGCATTTTATAAGTAGTTTCGAGCGTTTTAGCGGAACCCTAGAAAACTTTAAACACATTAGCTGAAATTATATCAAAGAGAGGCCTGGTTGGACGCGCATAAGGAAAATAGTTTGATGCGCGTCCTGCTGATTACGTCGAAAATCACGTGCGGCAATACCTATGCCAACTTAGCGATGGTAGTACCTGCGCTGCTCATATTTAGGTTCGCAGCAAACATTAATACCAAGGGTGCGATAAAGCTTTTCATCGGTTGGTGAGAGAATGACACTGAAAAATGCGTCGCATCCCTTTAAATCGCCAGCATGATCAATAAGCTGTTTAGCTAGAGGATCGGTTGCGCTTGAAACCGAAAGAGCAAGTAAGGTTTCGTCTGAATGCAAACGCGGATTGCTGGAATGGAGAGTGTTTGTTTTAAGCTCGCAGATAGGTTCAATTACCTCATTGCTAATAACGTCAATCGAATCATCTACGCCTGCAACGCCTTTAAGCGCGTTCATTAAAAGCGACGAAGCCGCTCCTAGCAAATCAGAAGTTTTGCCGGTAACTACGGTTCCGTCAGGCAGTACCATTGCGCCTGCAGGGCGTCCTGTGGTTTCTTCTTTTAAAAGAGCAGCAGAACGAGCTGGCGAATAATTAGCATCAACACCAGCTTGATTCATAAGAAGCTCGAGACGTTCTACGTATTCGTGACCAATACCAGTTCGACGGGTGTCAACAGCTGCCTGGAAATAACGGCGAACGATTTCCATTTTTGCGGCATCGCAAACAGCTTCATCGTCAATGATGGCATTGCCAGCCATGTTTACGCCCATATCGGTAGGCGATTGATAAGGGCTGGTGCCCGAAATGCGTTCCATCATAGCTTTGAGTACAGGGAAGATTTCTACATCACGGTTGTAGTTAACAGTGGTCTTTCCATAGGCTTCCAAATGGAACGGATCGATGGTGTTGGCATCATTGAGGTCGACCGTTGCAGCTTCATACGCAATGTTGACAGGGTGCTTAAGAGGCAAATTCCAGATAGGGAATGTTTCGTATTTAGCATAGCCTGCCTGAACTCCGCGCTTGTGTTCATGGTAGAGCTGTGACAGACAGGTTGCCATCTTGCCAGAACCAGGGCCGGGTGCGGTTACAACAACGAGTGGGTGGGTGGTTTCAATGAATTCGTTTTTGCCGTATCCTTCTTCGCTTACGATGCGCGCAGTGTCATAAGGGTATCCTGCAATGGGGTAGTGAAGAAAGCTCTTGATGCCCAAGGTGTCCAAACGATGGCGAAAAGCTAGGGCGGAAGGCTGGTTTTCGAATTGAGTGATTACTACGCCAGTGGTAGCAAATCCCATTGACTGGAAAATATCTAAAAGACGCAGAACATCTTCATCATAGGTAATGCCTAGATCGCCACGAATTTTGGATTTTTCAATATCGTTTGCATTAATAGCGACAATAATCTCAACATCATCTATGAGCTGCTTGAGCATACGAATTTTGCTGTCGGGCTCAAAGCCTGGCAGTACGCGTGAAGCATGGAAATCGTCAAACAGTTTACCTCCGAATTCAAGGTATAACTTGCCGCCAAATTGGCTAATGCGTTCGCGAATATGCTCAGCTTGAAGCGCGATGTATTTCTCATTGTCGAAACCGATGCGCATGAACAGTCCTCTCGTTTAAGGTAGGGTTTTCTTAACCAAACTAGTATATAGCAGGCAATTGACCGATTTATAGAAATGTCTTATTTGAATTAAATGAGGCAAAAACAAACTATGAATATGTGCGACTGTTTCGGGTGTGTAAATACTGCAAAATGCAGTCAAATGAACAATTTTTGCTTATTAAAATACGCTTGGAATCAAATGGAGAAGTGGGCAAAGGAGTGTCATGGCTAAGCATATTTTTGTAACAGGCGGCGTAGTTTCTTCATTAGGAAAAGGCATTACAGCAGCTTCGTTAGGACACTTATTAAAAGCCCGCGGATATAAAGTTACTATGCAAAAGATGGATCCGTATTTGAATGTGGATCCTGGCACTATGTCTCCTTTCCAGCATGGAGAAGTGTTCGTTACAGAAGATGGTCATGAAGGCGACTTGGATCTTGGACACTATGAGCGCTTTATTGATGAAAACTTATCGCGTGAATCAAACTTCACTCAGGGTTCTATTTATAAAAGTCTTATTGCGCGTGAACGTCGTGGCGATTTTTTGGGCGGTACCGTACAGGTTATTCCTCATGTAACCGAAGCTATTAAGGACCGTCTTCGTCGTATAGCTGATCAATCCAATGCTGATATTGTTATTTCGGAAATTGGTGGCACCATTGGCGACATCGAATCCCTGCCTTTTATTGAAGCAGCACGCCAATTTAAAAAAGAGCGCCCCGAAGGTGATGTGTGCTTTGTTCATGTTACGTTAGTGCCTTATATCGCAGCGGCGCATGAGGTAAAAACCAAACCAACTCAGCATAGCGTTAAAGAATTGCGATCTCTTGGTGTTCAACCAGACTTTATTGTTTGTCGTTCTGATCATGAGATCACCGATGGTGTTCGCGAGAAGATTGCATTGTTCTGCGACGTAGAAGTGAAGCACGTTCTTTCTTGTGTTGATGCGCCTTCAATTTATCAAGTACCGCTTGTTTTAGCGGATCAGCAATTTGATATCCAAGTTCTGCGTCGTCTTGGCTTGGACGTAAATCCAATTGATCTTTCTCCTTTGAAGAAATTTTTGAGTGATGCTGACGCTTGTGAAGGTGAAGTACACATTGCGGTAGTGGGCAAGTACGTAAGCTTACCTGATGCATATTTATCAGTAATTGAAGCACTTGGTCATGCTGCAGTTGCAAATGGCGTTCATGCTGATATTCATCTAGTAGATGGTGAAGAACTAACGCTAGAAAATGCCGATTCGATTCTTGGTGGAATGGATGGAATTCTGATTCCGGGCGGTTTTGGTCAACGTGCTTTTGAAGGAAAAATTGCTGCTGCTCAATACGCTCGTGAGCAAGGTGTTCCTTTCTTGGGAATTTGTCTTGGTTTGCAGGCTGCAGTATGCGAATTCGCTCGCAATGTTGCTGGTCTTGAAGGGGCGACTTCCGCTGAATTCGATGAGGATGCTAAATATACTGTCATTGACTTGATGCCTGAACAAGAAGATGTTGAGGATAAGGGCGGCACCATGCGTTTGGGCGCATATCCTTGTAAGCTCGACAAAGATTCACTTGCTTATTCCGTATATGGTGAAGAAGTGGTGTATGAGCGTCATCGTCATCGTTATGAAGTGAACAATACGTTTAGAAGTGCACTTATGGATGCTGGCTTAAAGATATGCGGCGTTTCTCCTAATGATCGCTTAACTGAAATGATTGAACTTCCTGGTCATCCTTGGTTTATTGCATGCCAGGGTCATCCAGAGTTCAAAAGTCGTCCAATCAATCCGCATCCTTTGTTCGTTGGGTTTGTAGGCGCAGCATGCAAGCAGCATGCTGCTGAATAAGTAAGTATTATCACGCTTGATGATTTTCCTTTGAATCCATGAAAATAGGGAAGGTGTAGTATTACGTATGCCAATATTATTTGGCATACGTAGACGAAATCTTTGTTAGGGAATAGCGTGTTTTTTGTCCAGGATTACTTGGGGTATTTAGTAGCGGAGCGAGGAGCTTCCCCTGCAACAGTGCGCGCTTACCAAGAGGATTTGCGTGATTACATAATGTTTTTGCATGAAACGCTTCAGGTGCAAGAACCTTCTGATATAACGCGTGATGAAATAGTGTCCTTCCAGTCTGATTTAAACAAGCGTGGACTGGCGGCTTCTACTATTGCGCGAAGAACTTCAACCATAAAAAGCTACCATAAATTTTTAGTGCGAGAAAACCTTGTATCAGATGATCCATCTCAAATGGTGGGTATTCCGCGAAAGCCCGAAAAACTTCCTGACGTGCTGAGCATTGACCAAATATGCTCATTGTTAGATTCCATGCCTTTTACTACTCCGTTAGAAATAAGGGATGCCACTATGATGGAAGTTCTTTATGGTTGCGGGCTGCGCGTTAGTGAACTTGTAGGTCTTGATTTGGATCGAGTGCGTTTTGATGAAGGAACCCTTCGTGTGCTGGGCAAAGGATCGAAAGAACGGCTGGTGCCGTTTTCTGGCATGGCGGTAGTGCGTCTTCGAGAATATCTGGAAAAATCGCGCCCCTATTTGACATGCAGTAAAGCCCACCCGTGTGCCGCTTTGTTTTTGAATGCTCGTGGTGGCAGATTGTCACGGCAAAGCGTACATAAGATAGTTGAAAAAGCAGGGCTTTCTATCGGGGTGAAAAATCTTCACCCCCATACACTGCGTCATTCTTTTGCTACCCATTTGCTCGAAGGTGGAGCGGACTTGCGTTCAATTCAAGAAATGCTGGGTCATTCGGATATCTCTACTACGCAAATTTACACTCATGTTCAAACAGCTCATCTGCGCGAAGAATACCTAGCAGCGCATCCGCGAAACAAGTAGCGGCAAAAGACGTTGCCTGCTTTTACCTATGCTTCGAAACAAAAGTGGGGCAATAGGGTAAAACTTCATGCTTCCCTCACAATCTCTCCCACTTTCTCCCACATCTTTTTCAAGCCATATGTAGTGGTTCTGTCAGCTATGTTGCCCATATCTAGATAAAGTGCCTGGAAAAAAGAAACCGCATTTCAGAGTGCGGGGGAGAAAGTGGCAGAAAGGTGGGAGGAAATCCCATTTTGTGTTGCAAAGTGGGATTTGCTCGCCTAAAATGAGTTCATCGAGGGAATCCCGGAAGGAGCAAAGATTTGAGCGAGTTGCTTGGCGAATACAGCCGTAAGCTGGATGCCAAGGGACGCTTGTCTCTTCCTGCAGAATTCCGTAAGGTTCTTCCCGAAAATCTTAAGGTGACACCTGATCCAACTGATCAATGTCTTCTTGTTTTTGAAACTGAAGCATTTTCTGCGTGGGTTGAAAGCCTTTTTGAAACCCAGGGTGGTTTCAAAGCAAGCAATCGAAAAATGGTTGCTCAGCGTAAGGTTTTGAATTCACGTGCAAAACCATGCGAAGTAGATAACTCGGGTCGCATTCATCTGTCCCCTCAGCAGCGCGACTCTGCTTCGCTTGACAAAGACGTTGTTATTGTTGGTGACACGGATCATTTTGAGATTTGGGATGAGGAACGCTGGAACCAGTTCGTGGAAGACACCGATGTGGCTTCCTTGGTGAGCTAGGGTAAGGCGTGTGGACAATGACAAATGAATATCGGCATATTCCCGTTCTGCTTCCTGAGTGCATTGAAGCATTGCATTTGTCTGAAGGACAAACATATGTGGATGCAACATTAGGAGGAGCAGGACATTCTCTCGAAGTTGCTAAACAAATAGGGCGAACAGGGCATTTGATTGGTATTGATCAAGATGCAGTTGCCAGAAAGGCAGCGCGTGAGCGTCTTGAAGCTTTGCCTGATGAAATACGTCCCGCAATTGATATTCTTGATGGCAACTTTGGAGATTTGGATTCGCTTTTGGTGGCGGCGCAAATTCCTTCTATTGATGCAATACTGTTCGATTTAGGAGTTTCGTCGGTTCAAATAGATACACCTGCCCGTGGCTTTTCCTTTAAGGAAAGTGGCCCTCTTGATATGCGGATGGATCCGAGTAATCAAACTTTAACCGCAGCAGAGATCATCAACACTTATAACGCAGCAGATCTCGCTCGGGTCATCCGGCAGTATTCAGACGAGCGCTGGGCAAGTCGAATTGCGGACTTCATTGTTGAAGCCCGCAAAGAAAAACCTCTTTCTACAAGCGAAGAACTGGTTGATGTAATTAAGGCGGCGGTACCCGCGTCAGCTCGACGGGCTGGCGGTCACCCTGCAAAACGAACTTTCCAAGCTCTTCGAATAGAGGTCAACGGTGAACTTGATGTTCTTCGTGATGGGCTTGAAGCGGCAGTGCGTTGGTTGGCTCCAGGTGGATATATAGCAGTAATTAGCTACCACTCGCTGGAGGATCGCATTGTAAAAGATCTGTTCAAGAAGCTATCGCAAGGATGTACCTGTCCACCAGATTTACCTATATGTGTATGTGGAAATAAGCCGGTATTAAATGTTTTGACGCGTAAGCCAATACTTCCAACTCCTGAAGAAATAGAACGAAACCCGCGTTCGCGCAGTGCAAAATTAAGGGTTGCGCAACGCCTTGATGAAAATAAATAGCTGCCTCGCTCCAAATGAACTATTACAACACAGCAAGGAGGTGAGCAGATGGCAGGCGTACCCGCATATCGCTATGACCATGAAGTAGCTCAGCCTTATCGCCAGCCGGCTCCTTCTGTTCGTGTTGTTCCTGGTAGAAAGCATACTGCCAATCCTGCTCTTTCGGATTTTGCAGTAGCTGGTATTAAAGTTCTCATCGCATGCTTGGTGGTATTTTTGCTTATTGGCTTTGTGCGAGTAGGCCTTGCTTCTGCTGCATACAGCACCGCTTCACAGGCGAGTGATTTACGTGCGCAGGTGGCCGATGCTCGTACCGCTGGCGAATCGCTTGCTGTTCAGGAAAGCCTTTTAACAAGTCCTGGAAATATTCGTACTCAAGCAGATGAGCAATTAAAAATGAAAGCAGCAGTAAGCTCAGAGACTATTACCCTTTCTGCTGATCCAGTTTCTATTGATTCTGCAGGTAACCTTTCCTTTGCGGGAAGCATCTCGCGTATTACTGCACAAGGATAGCGTCTCATGAGTGATAGGCATTCTTCGCGGCGTCCCCATTCGCAGCGAGTGCGCGAAGATCAAGTTGCTTCTTCGCGTTCTCAAAGACACTCTTCTCGCGATACTAGGCACACATTCGTCCAATCATTTTCTATGGATCAATTTAATGGCCGATTAGGTGTCATTCTTCTTTTATTTGCAATCGTTGCAGTTATTTTGGCAGGTCGTCTTGTGTGGCTGCAGGTTGTTGATGCTCAAAATAACCTTGATCGAGGTACTTCTCGCGAAGTGACGGTAGATATAGAACCGCGTCGCGGCACCATCTATGATCGTAATGGCACAATTCTTGCCACAACAGTAGATGCCTATAATATTTTCTGTCATCCTCATGTTGTCAGCGCTGACAAAGTAGATCAGTTATCTCAGGCACTTGCTAGTGCGTGTGGTGGAGAAGCTGAAGAGTATAAGGAAAAAATTCAGCAAGACACCAATTTCGTATACCTTTTCAAAGGCGCCGACGAAGACGCAATGAACAAGATAAAAGACCTTGGAATTGACGGGGTTGACTACGAAAAAACATCAAAGCGTGTTTATCCTTGCGGTGCCACTGCAAGCCAGATCATAGGCGTGCTTAATTCTGACGGTGAAGCCATAACTGGTCTAGAGCTGTATTACAACGACATTTTAGGTGGAACAGCTGGTCAAAAAACGCTGGAATACAGTAAAGAAGGAGTGCCCGTTCCTGGTACGGAAACCGTAACTGCTGAAGTAGTTAATGGCCAAGATATTGTTTTATCTATTGATATTGATATGCAACAGAAGCTTGAAGAAGCTCTTGCTCTTCGTGTGGAAGAAGTTCAAGGTTCTGGTGGTTCGGCAATTCTAATGGATTCAGCTACGGGTGAAATATATGCTTGCTCTTCTTCTCCTACCTTTGACATTACTGATTTATCAGAAATCGAAGAAGGAGCAACGAATCTTTCAGGTATTTCGAGCGCTTATGAGCCCGGTTCTATTATGAAGCCAGCAACTATGCTTGCGGCGCTTGAAGAAGGGGTAACAAGTCCTGATAAAACGTATTATTGTCCCGCTGAATTAGAGGTAGATGATTACACCATTACCGACTCACATCCTCGCGATGATATGGATATGGATGCAACCACTATCATTGCTGATTCTTCTAATGTTGGTATTTCGTTAATTGCAAGAGACCTGACTTTTGAAAAGCTGTACGAATATATCCAAAAGTATCAGCTTACTGAACTTACTGGGGTAGATTATCCTGGTGAAGCGAAAGGAACAATTAGTTCTCGTGATACCTGGGCTGAAGTGCAGGGCTACAACATTAGTTTTGGCCAAGGCTTTACAACAACTCCTATAGAGATGGTTCGTTTTTATGGAGCACTTGCCAATAATGGACTTGCTAATCAGCCGCACTTTTTGCTTGATGTTCCAACAGAAGATGAGGATCGCAGCTATTCAACGACACAGATAACCACTAATCAAAACGCAATCGATATGCTAGAAACCATGATGCAAGCAACGGTAGATCGCGGTACGGGTACCGATGCTCAAATTGATGGGTACCGTGTTGTTGGTAAGACGGGTACTGCCGAAATTGCTTCCGAAAACGGCGGATACAAAAGTGGTGTTTACAACATATCCTTTGTTGGATATCTTCCCGATTCTTCCACGAACTTAGTATGCTTTGTCGGTGCTTACGATGTTCCTGGGGAGAGACAAACGGTTCAAGCATTTCACGATATAATGGCATTCGCGATAGATCGCTACAATATAACTCAGAATTGAGGTTTCCATGACATCTAAAACATGTGGAGAATTGTTTTCTGGAATTGATTGCACCATTATTGGCAATCCTGATGAACCTATTTCTGGTATAGCATACCGTAGTGATGCGGTGCATCCGGGAGATGCGTTTTGCTGCATCGTAGGTTTGAAAAGTGATGGACATTCTTTTGCGCAGGATGCAATTGATCGTGGTGCTCGTGTGCTTATTGTTGAGCGCAAAGTATATTTAGCTGATGCTACTGATGTGACGGAGGTTGTTGTAAAAGATTCCCGTAAAGCAATGGCGCGCCTTGCTTCTCGTTTTTACGATAATCCTTCTGAGTCGTTTTCTCTTGTCGGTGTTACGGGCACTAACGGTAAAACAACAACTACGTATTTGGTAAATCATATTGCGCAGGTGCTTGGCAACCGCACTGGTTTAATTGGTACGGTTGGTATTGAAATCGATGGGGAGCACCGACCTTCTTCCCATACAACGCCAGAATCGCCCGATTTGCAGCAATTGTTCGCCATGATGCGTGATGAAGGATGCGGTGTAGTGGCAATGGAAGTTAGCTCGCATGCGCTTGATTTGCAGCGTACCTGGGCAACAAAATTTGCCGTTACTGCTTTTACTAATTTGACGCAAGATCACTTGGATTATCACAAGACCTTCGAGGCGTATTTTGCCGCAAAGGCACGTCTTTTTTCCAAGGATTATCCTGCTAAACGCGTTATTAATATCGATAGCTCTTGGGGCAAAGAACTACTGAAGCGTACTTCAGTGAATGAAGATGTGATTATTACTACAGGGTTTGATCCTTCTGCACAAATTCATCCTATTGAAGTTAATTACAGCGCCTCAGAAACCCATGCAGTACTTTCAGTGCGCGGCACTACTATGGAAGTAACGTATCCGCTTGTGGGACGTTTTAACGTGGAAAATGTTATGACTGCTTTTGGCGTGGCGCTTCAGCTTGGTTATTCGGCGGGCGCTATTGTAGAAGCGCTAAGGGATGTACCTGCGGTTCCTGGAAGACTTCAGCGTGTTTCAGTTGAGCATGACGGCGGTGTTTCCGTGTATGTGGATTACGCTCACACGCCTGATGCTTTAGAAAAAGCAATCGCATCTGTATCCGCGTTAGAAACTGAGGGCAGGACTATTGTGGTGTTCGGCTGTGGCGGTGATAGAGACTCCGGTAAACGTCCTATTATGGGTCGAGCTGCTTTAGCTGCAGATTATGCGGTAGTTACTTCTGACAATCCTCGCACTGAAGACCCAAATGCCATTATTGAAGATATTGTTGCAGGTATGAATGAGGGTACTGATCATTTTGAGGTGGTTCCTGATCGCCATGAAGCAATAGCTCGAGCAATTGCGCTTGCAAACCCGGGCGATGCAATTTTAATTGCCGGCAAAGGACACGAAGACTATCAAATCATTGGTACTGAAAAGCATCATTTTGATGATCGCGAAATTGCTGCAGAAGAGTTAGAGAAGGTGTTTGGTTAACACTATGCTTCTGACGATTGAAAACATTGCTGCGTTTACTAATGCACATATTCTTGACTCGTCATGTGATGTGACTAAAGAGGCGTGTGGTATTACCTGGGATTCACGCGAGGTGCAGCCTGGATTCGTTTATGTTGCGTTACCAGGACAGCGCGTTGATGGGCATAGCTTTATAGAATCCGCTTGCAAGGCTGGCGCTAGTGCTGTTTTGATAATGCAGGATGTTTCTGAAACTGTTCTTTCTTGTGCTCGTGAGTGCGGCACGGCTCTATTGCGTGTTGAGTCTACTCAGGATGCATTTACTGATTTAGCTCGTGGTTACCGTTCGTTGTTGCAAGGTTGTGTAATTGGCATTACGGGTTCAACGGGAAAAACTACTACGAAAAATCTTGTTCGTGATGTGCTATCTGCAAAGTTTTCTTGTGTTGCTACAAAGGCAAATCAGAATAATGAGCTCGGGGTTCCAAGAACCCTCTTAAACGCTGATCCTGACACTGAAATGATCGTTGTAGAAATGGGAATGCGTGGTCTGGGTCAAATTGAGCGCTTGTGTGAATTCGTAAAGCCTGATTGGGGTCTTATTACTAATGTGGGAGAAAGCCACATTGAGCTTTTAGGAAACCGTGAAAATATCGCGCGTGCCAAAGCGGAATTGATTTGCGCTCTTCCCGAAAAAACGGGCATTGCTTTCTTAAATGCTGCTAACGATATGTCCGATTTCGTTTGGGCACAAGTAGAGGCAAAATCAAGCGACATTACTAAAGTGCTGTTTGACGGAACAGGAAACGCTGAAGATTTAGAATCTCCTGCTGTTTGGGCGGAAGATGTTTCTCTCGATGGTGACGGATACCCTTCGTTTACGTTGTGTGCTAAAGGGTTTGATTCTATTCATTATGATTCAGATGCAAGTTCGCAAAATTGCAATCAATCACGCATAGAACGTATTGCCTGCACACTTTCGTTACGTGGCATCCACAATATCTCCAATGCTTGTTCTGCTGCCGCAGTTGGTTGTGCGGCGGGAATGACGCTAGAGGAAATCGCTACTGCCTTGAAAGCATCTAAACCCGAAAGTGGGCGACAGGAAATTCTCCATTCTGAACAGGGATTTACGGTAATTAATGATGCCTACAATGCCAATCCTGATTCAATGAGAGCATCGCTTTCTTTGCTGAATGCAATGGATGTTCCTGGTCGTCGCATTGCCGTATTAGGTGATATGGGAGAACTAGGTTCTTATGCTCAAGCGGCACACGAATCAGTAGGTATGTCTGCCGCTCATGGTAATATTGACTTTCTGGTTTGTGTAGGCGATCTTGCTCGTTCTATTGGATCAGCTGCTCAGTCTGAAGGCTTCCCTTCGGACTGTTTATGTATGGTAAATACTCGCGCAGAAGCGTTGGAGTTTTTGCAAAACTATATTGCTCCTGGAGATGCCGTTTTGGTAAAAGCATCTCATTTTATGGAGTTAGATGTATTAGCCAAGGGGTTGTTGGACTAGTATGGTTTCGATGGTTTCATTTTTTGAATACCCGACCTTTGTGGTCTTTCTTGCTGTGTTTTTAGGTGCAATTGTAACCATTGCGCTCATGCCAGGTTTTATTAAATTTTTGCGCAAACATCTTATCGGTCAACAGGTTCGCGCTGATGGCCCAGAAAGCCATTTAGTCAAGCAAGGTACACCCACAATGGGTGGCGTTATTATGATGGTTGCTGCAACTATCGTTATAGCAATCCTTGCTGAGCCTGTTCCTGAAACCTGGCTTATAATGGGCGCGGTTCTTGCAACGGGTGCCTTGGGACTTTTTGATGATGCTTCGAAGGTTGTTCATGAACGTTCTTTGGGGCTAACGCCAAAAGCGAAACTTGTAGGTCAGTTTTTAATCGCAACTGCTTTTGTTCTAGCGGCGATAAACTGGTTGGGAATTTCTCCTGTAATAGATATTCCTTTTATTTGCTCAATTGATTTGGGCGTGTTTACCACCACCTTACCAATTGAGGTTCCTGCAGGGGGAGAATTTAGCATCCCTTGGCTCTATGTTATTTTTGCTGACATCTTGTTAGCAGGCATGAGTAACGCTACTAACCTTACCGATGGTTTGGATGGCTTGCTCAGTGGCACCATTATGGTAGTAATGGTTGTTATGGCGGCCATTGCATTCCGTGCTGGCCTTTTAGACAGCGCTCTTATTGCGGCAGCATTTGCCGGTTGCTGTATTGGTTTTCTTTGGTTTAATTCTTACCCCGCTGATATATTCATGGGCGATACGGGTTCTTTGGCACTTGGTACCGCTTTGGGTTGTTTGGCCATCGTTTCAAAGACTGAAGTTCTTTCCTTGATCATTGGCGGTCTGTTTGTTGTGGAGGCTTTGTCGGTTATCATTCAAGTTCTTTACTTCAAGCGTACTCGCAAGCGTTTGTTCCTTATGGCTCCTCTTCATCATCATTTTGAAAAGAAGGGATGGAGCGAAGTCAAGGTAGTAATTCGTTTCTGGATCATTTCTGCGGCACTTGCTGGAATTGGCTTTTGCTTGTACTTTGCATATTCGTTGATGGGATAAGGCATGACTACTGCATTTGATAACAATAAAAAACATGCTCCATTACAATTGGGCTCAGTGTTGATTCTTGGTTTGGGTAAATCAGGCAAAGCTGCTAGTAAATACTGTGCGGGCCTTTTGGATACGCGCGTATCCTCACTGACGGTATATGCGGGGAATTCTTCTGCGGAGGCAAAAAAATTTGCTCAAGCGCTTACCGAAAAAGGCGCTTTAGTTATTTTTGATTCTGAGAAAATTGAAGGATCGTTTGACCTTTGCATTGCAAGCCCTGGTATCTCAGAAAATTCTTCCTTTTATCAAAACGCTAAAAACTGTTCTGGCGAAGTTATTAGTGAAGTTGAATTTGCTTGGCGTGAAAGCGCAAAGGATTCTGTTTGGGTGGCCGTTAGCGGGACCAACGGAAAGACCACGACCACTTCTTTGATTGCTCATATTCTCAAAGAGTGTGAAAAGAACGCTTTAGCAGTCGGCAATATTGGTGACACCTGCCTTGAGGCAGTTGAAAAGGGAAATTGCTCCTACTATGTAGCCGAAGTTTCTTCTTATCAGCTTGCTTCAACGAATTATTTCAAACCCAATGTGGCAGTATTATTGAATATCACACCTGATCACCTGAAGTGGCATGGTAGTTTTGAGGCCTATGCTGAAGCTAAGCGCAAGATTTATGAGAATTGCGCTGAAGGTGATGTAGTGGTGCTCGATGCCACTAATGATGTCGTTCGTGGTTTTGTTCGCGATCTAAAAAATGATACTAATAGATCCTTTTCGTATATTCCTATGGGAACTTCGGATGGCATTAAAGGGAACATGCGACAGAAGTGCGGCTCCGAAAACGCTGCATTTTTAAAGAACGGCAAGATGCTTTGTTTGGAATCTTCTAAAGAATCTATCGAAGTTCTTTCTGCTGATGATTTGCAGATTAAAGGTGAGCACAATGCTTCGAATGCGTTGGCTGCGTGTGCAGCTGCGTATGCTTTACATTGTCCGGCAGAAGGAATTGCGAAGGCTTTGGCTAGCTTTGCGCCACTGGAACATCGTATTGAGCCTTGTGGTTCTGTCGTGGGGGTAAGTTGCTATAACGATTCGAAAGCAACCAATGTTGATGCCACCCTAAAGGCTCTTGCTGCTTTTGGAGATAAACATCCTATTGTTTTACTTGGTGGCGATGATAAGGGCACTGATTTATCCGAATTGGTAGCTCAGGCTGAAAAGCATTGCAAAGCTGTGGTTTGCTTTGGTGAAGCGGGTCCGCGCTTCTTGGGTGCTTTTAAAGATGCAATAATTCCAGTTTATGCAGCTCATCATTTGGAAGATGCGCTTGATAAGGCGCTATCCCATAGTGTTCCAGGTGATATTGTTACGCTTTCTCCTGCCTGTGCATCATTTGATGAGTTTTCCTGTTTTGAAGAACGTGGTGAAGTGTTTAAGCGCCTTGTAGCTGAAAGAAGTCAAGAAAGAGGTGCCTAAGTAAAACATGTCTTCTCGGGCGGAACAAACAAACCAAAAACGCAGCAAATCGCCCTCAAATTCGTTTTTTAAGAGTGCTCCTGCGCATATAATGGCGCCTCGCTTAATGGTGGGCCTTTCTACTCTTGCCTTAGTTATTCTAGGCTTGGTTATGGTGTATTCGTCTTCTTCTATTACTGCATTTGTGGAACAAGGCGATTCAACAGGCGAAGCTATTAAGCAGGTGGCCTTTGTTGTCATTGGTCTTGTGTTCGCAGTAGGTGCTGTTTTGTTTGCGAAACATGATGTTTTACGTGGCTTTGGAGGCACGATATTCTGGGGCATTTGCGTAGTTTTGCTTGCGATAACCGCCTTGATGGGAACCGTTGGCTTAGGTGCTAAACGCTGGCTTATTATTGGTCCGATCAGTATTCAAATTTCTGAATTTGCAAAAATTGCATTTGTACTAATGGCGGCACGCATCGCTGAAGATTACCGCAACGCTGAAATTGATATGGTGGAAGCGTTTAAACAAGCTGCCATTTACATTATTGTGCCGCTTGGCTTCTTGTTTGTTACTCAGTCCGACTTGGGAACGACGCTCATTTGCTGTGTGGGCCTGTTCATAGTTTTGGTTCTTTCTGGCTTATCGGGCAGAGCAATTGCGGGAGTTTTTATAGTTGGTGCCATACTGGTATTGATTGCAATTTTGATTTCGAGCTACCGTTCAGATCGTTTATTTAATTTCTTGGATCCTTGGGCAGACGAACAAGGTACGGGATATCAGCTTATTCATTCCTATAAGGCACTTGCTGCTGGAGGGATATTTGGTGTAGGTATTGGTAACTCGTACGAAAAGCTTCAATATTTACCTGAAGCCGAAACGGACTTTATTTTTGCCATTATTGGTGAAGAAATGGGTTTGATAGGCGCAATTATTGTTATTGTTGCATTTTTGGTGTTCCTGCGCGGCGGCTTTCTTATTGCAAGTCAATCGAAATCGATGTTTAGTGGTTTCGTTGCTGCTGGCTTAACTACAATGGTTGTTTTTCAGGCGTTTTTGAATATTGCTTGTGTAATAGGTCTTTTCCCTACGACAGGTAAACCGCTTCCGTTTATATCTTCGGGCGGATCGTCTATGATTTCTTCACTTTTGCTTGTTGGTATTATTTTGGCGATTTCGTTTGATTCTCATAACGAAGATGAGTATCGTCAACGACGAGAAAATCTACATGTAGTTTCGACATATTCTCAGCCACAGCGTCAGGGATCAACTGTTCGCGATGGCTCGCGTCGTTCTTATCGTAATGCCCAGCCAGCGAAGGGAAGCGCTTTAAGCTCTTCGTTTCGCGTGGTTCACGGTAATGGACGACAAGGACAGAGGGCGTATGTGACAGAGTCTCGTTTTACGCGGGTACCAAGGAGGTAGAGCAGGATGCGTATAGTTTTATCAGGCGGTGGAACTGCCGGTCATATTAATCCAGCACTTGCACTTGCTGAAGAACTACAGGATCGTGGTCATGAGGTGCTTTTCGCTGGCACGCCAGGTGGAGTAGAAAAAACGCTTGTTGAAATGGCTGGTATTCCTTTTAAGGGATTTGAGGTTTCAGGTTTCGATCGCAGCCATCCGCTTACCTTGGTAAAAGGACTTAAAAAGCTTTCGCATTCGGCTAACGAAGCGGGAAGATGGTTTGCAGAAATTAAACCAAATGCTGCAGTGGTGTTTGGAGGCTATGCGTGTCTTCCTGCAGGCAGAGCAGCAAAGGCATTTCGTATTCCGCTTATTATTCATGAACAGAATTCTGTTATGGGCATGGCAAACGATTATCTTTCAAAGGATGCTACTGCTGTAGCACTTACGTATGCTTCTGCAGGCAGAAACGTTAAGGATCAAACAAAGATTATTGTTACGGGCAATCCAGTACGTAGGTCAGTTTTGGAGGCCACTAAAGAAGAGGGTAGGGAATATTTGGATATTCCCGAAGATGCCACTATGCTGTTAGTTTTTGGCGGCAGTTTAGGCGCTCGTCATATTAATACTGCGATAACTTCAATGAAAGACGAACTGCTGGCGCTTGATAATGTGTATGTAGTGCATATTACCGGTCCAAAAGAATACGAAACGGTTTGCAATGATTTGGCATTAACCGAAGAAGAGAAAAAGCGCTATATAGTTAAAGACTACGAGGATAATATGGGCGCAGTTCTTGCTGCAACGGATCTCGTTGTTTCGCGTGCAGGTGCTTCTTCGCTCGCTGAAATATCAGCTCGCTGTGTTCCAGCTATTTTGATTCCATTTCCTTATGCAACAGCTGATCATCAAACAGCTAATGCTCGAGAATACGTTGAGCGTGGTGCTGCTGTGCTTATTAGCGACGACAATGTTGAGTCGCAAGAGTTTTCTAATTCAGTACTTGGATTATTGAAAGACGAAAAATTACGCGAAGACATGAAGGCTGCTGCGGCAACGTTTGAGACACAAAATGCTGCAGGGCATTTAGCAGATGTAGTTGAGCTGATGATGAAGCGCTAGTGTTGCGCTTGTTTTCGCGATTACTGTGTGTTTACATATACAATTTCAGGAATTATATACAATAAAAAGCGATCTCGAGGAGGATGTCCGTGGCTGAGAATCGCATAAATAACGTACATTTTATTGGCATTGGCGGCGTAGGTATGAGCGGTATTGCTCGTGTTGCTAAAGAGCAGGGTATGGAAGTGTCTGGCTCTGATTTGCGCGAAAGCCGTTACACGCAGCAGCTGCGTGAAGCAGGTGTGCGTGTCTTTATTGGACAAAATGCATCGAATTTGGATTCTTTAAATCCTGATGTAGTGGTAGTTTCTACGGCGATTTTGGAAAACAATCCAGAATTGGTAGAGGCTCGTCGTCGCGGGCTTCCAATTTGGCATCGCGCTAAAATGCTTGCTCAGCTAGGTCATTCCCGTCGCACTTTAGCGGTAGCGGGAACCCATGGTAAAACCACTACTTCATCTATGCTAGCTTCAGTAATTGATGGCATGGGGTACGATCCAACGTTTCTTATTGGTGGCATCGTTCGTGCTTACAATTCAAATGCCCATTGTGGCGAAGGTCGATATTACGTAGTTGAAGCAGATGAGAGCGATAAATCCTTTACCTATCTTGATCCTGAATCAGTGCTGGTGACCAATATTGAGGCCGATCATCTGGATCACTACGAAGACTTAAATGAAATTTACCAGCTGTTTGGCGATTTCATGTCTTCAGTGCATGATGATGGCTGCTGTGTTGTGTGTGGCGAAGATAAGCCACTTGTTGAAACCGCAAGAAAAACAGGACGTAAAGTTTTAACGTATGGTTTTTCCGATGCGTGTGACACGGTAGTTTCTGGCTATAGTGTTTCAGGTGTTTCTACCTCGTTTACTGTTACGCTTCCTGACGGAAAAGCTCTTAGTTGCCATTTGAAACAAAACCCTGGAAAGCATAATGCATTGAATGCTGCTGGTGTTCTTACGCTTCTTATGACTCAGGGATTCGATGTTGAACATGCTGCTGAAGTGTTGGCGGATTTTTCTGGCGTACGCCGTAGGTTTGACTTAGTAGGGCAAGCAGCAGGCATTACTATTCTTGATGACTATGCGCATCATCCTACTGAAATTGCCGCAACTATCGAAGCGGCTAAAAGTCTTGATTTTAAACGAGTATGCGTTGTGTTCCAACCTCATCGCTATTCAAGAATTAAATTGTTTACTGAAGTATTGCGTGACGAATTTGCTTCAGCTTTTGACAAGGCCGACATGGTGGTATTCACCAATGTGTATTCTGCTGGAGAAGCCCCTGTGCCAGGTGTAACAGGCGCTACGTTTATGCAGCCAGTGCTAGATCATCTTGGAAATACCGATAAGCTTACCTATATAGGACGACGAATGGAGCTTGTTCCTTATTTGGTTGAAAATCTCAAAGCAGGGGACTTAATCATCACTATGGGAGCAGGCGATGTAACTGGCGTGGGCCCTGAATTGCTTGCCGCTTTAAAAGAAACAGAAAAGGGCACCAACTAATGGCAGCTCGTCATGCTTCCGAATTGGAATTAATGCGTTTTGATGATGATTTTGATGGATCAATTCGCTTAGATGAACCAATGTCGCGCCATACTACCTATCGCATCGGTGGGCCCGTTCGTGCATTTGCGGAAGTTAATTCTATTGCTGCACTCGGCTCTCTATTAAAGGTGTGTGCTGATGAAAACCTTTCCTGGTTTATTTCTGGGAAAGGCTCTAATCTTTTGGTGTCTGACGACGGCTACGATGGTGTAGTTATTTCTCTTGCTGGAGAATTTCGTTCTTGGCGCTTTGATGATGAGCTTCAGCATGTGGTTGTTGGTGCAGGCACTATGCTGTCTCGCCTAGTGCAAGAAGTATTTCATCATGGCTATTCAGGTATGGAATTTGCGGTAGGGACTCCTGGTACTGTCGGGGGTGCCTTGGTGCAAAACGCGGGTACGCGAAAAGACTGGATTGGGTCTCGCGTGGTTTCGGTTACTACTTACAATGCTCAAAAAGGGCTAAAGCGTTACGCTGCTTCTGACTTATCGTGGGGGTATCGTACGTCGCATTTTCCTTCTGATGAAATAATCGTTGAATGCGAATTGAAGCTTGAAAAGGCTTTTTCTGGAAATATTCATGAACGTATGAGCGTGCTTCTGTCAAAGCGTAAAGAAAGCCAGCCTCTTGATTATCCTTCATGTGGAAGCGTATTTCGTAATCCTGAAAATGGCTCTGCTGGAGAATTAATAGAAAGTGTGGGGCTAAAAGGTAGAAGTTGTGGAGGAGCATGTATTTCCGAAAAGCATGCTAATTTTATTGTTAATACTGGTTCAGCAACAGCGAATGACGTTCTGACATTGATTAATTTGGCGCGAGAAGAAGTGAGGAGGCGCTATGGTATCGAACTCGAGACAGAGGTCCGCTTCCTCGGCTTCAAGGACTAGATCTTCGAGAAATAGATCGTCAGCGCGTCCCACAACGGTCAAAGGCCGTCCTAGCCAAAGCAGATCATTGCGAAGGTCTTCAAGTGCTACATCGCCGCGTACTCGTACTGCTTCTAGCTCGTACAGTGCACGCTCTCAGCGGTCATCTGCGCGCAGCCGCAATCAATCCGAACAGCCACTTCGTTCTGTCAGCGTTTCTGACGTGCATAATGCTGCTCGGTATCGTTCAAAGCGTGCCGCTCGTAGGTTGCCAATTGTAGTAATAGTGGGAGTAATTTTAGTTGCCGTACTTGGTATCGCAGGGGTGGTACTTGCAAATTCGGGTGTTTTTACGGTACGTCAAGTAACCGTTTCTGGGGTTTCTCATATTACCGCAGAAGAAATGACCGAATTAGCTGCTGTTCCTGAAGGAACTACCTTGCTCAATGTTGATGCTAACGGTATAACTTCGCGTTTAACCTCAAATCCTTGGGTTCAAAGTGCAAGTGTTGATCGTGTATTTCCTGACACTTTAAACCTGAATGTTACAGAACGAACTATTTCTGCTGTTGTTTCTGTTACCGTTGATGAATCGAATACTGTGGAAAGGTGGGCGCTGGCTTCTGACGGTATGTGGCTTACCGAACTACCTGATCAAAACAGTGCAGAAGGGCAAGCGTTGCCTGCCTCGGTATACGAAGATGCAGCAAATGCGTTAGAGATTACTGATATTCCTTATGGGTCTTCTCCAGAAGCAGGGAAGTATTGCAATAATGCAAATGTAGAAAATGCGCTTTCAATTATTGATGGTATGACTACAGAATTAGCCAATCAAATTAAAAGCGTTTCTGCAGCAAGTAGCAACTCTACTACGTTAACGCTTGACAATGGAGTAGAAATTGCTTTTGGTGACTCACAGGATATTAGAGATAAAGAACGGGTATGTCTTGAACTTTTGCAAGAACATGAGGGGAAAATATCGTACATCAATGTACGAGTTGTGAATAAGCCTGTCTGGCGTTCTTTGTAACACCTGATATTGACAGTGTCGTTTTGCAAACCTCAATGTATTGTGTAAAATATTCAAAATGTCCAAACTAAGGGCTTACCCTTGTGGGATAGAGCTGAAATATAACTGAAAGCGAGCAAACATGCAACAGATTCTTGGCTCTGACAACCTCGCGGTAATTAAGGTCGTCGGTGTTGGCGGTGGCGGCACGAATGCTGTTAATCGAATGGTTGAAGCTGGCATTAAAGGTGTCGAATTTATCGCAGTTAATACGGATCGCCAAGCACTTATGCTTTCCGATGCTGACAAAACTATTCATATCGGTGAAGAAATCACTCGAGGACTTGGCGCTGGCGCAAACCCCGAAGTAGGTTGCCAGGCTGCTGAAGAGTCCCGTACTGAAATTCGTGAAGCGTTAGCAGATGCTGATATGGTATTTGTTACTGCAGGCGAAGGCGGTGGCACGGGTACTGGTGCTGCACCTGTTGTCGCAGAAATTGCACGTGAAGAAATTGGCGCTTTAACGGTTGGTATTGTTACGAAGCCATTTAGCTTCGAAGGTCGTCTTCGTCGTAATCAGGCAGAACAGGGTATTGACTATCTTTCGCAAAAGGTAGATACGCTCATTGTTATTCCTAACGACCGTCTGCTTGAAATTGTAGAAAAGAAAACCAGCATGCTTGACGCGTTCCGCATCGCGGATGATACTTTGCGTCAAGGCATTCAGGGCGTAACCGACCTGATTACCATTCCTGGTTTGATTAACCTTGACTTTGCAGACATTCGTACCGTTATGAAGGATGCTGGTACCGCAATGATGGGTATTGGTATTTCTTCGGGCGATTCTCGTGCTTTGGATGCTGCAGAACAGGCAATCAACTCCAGCTTGCTCGAAACTTCAATTGCAGGTGCTTCTCGTATTTTGTTCTCTATTGCAGGTGGTCCAGAGCTTGCTTTGTCTGAAGTTGATGAGGCAGCTCGCGTAGTTGAAGCTGTAGCAGACGAAAATGCTAATATTATCTACGGTCAGATTGTTGATCCTGAATTGGGTGACACTATTCGCATCACGGTAATTGCAACAGGATTTAAGGCAACTAACAATCAATCTGCGATGGATTTCTCCCGTCGTGACAACATGTTTGCTTCAACGCAACCAGCTCAAACCCAAAAGACAAGTCAGTCTCAGCGTCCGCTGTATCCATCAGAACCTCGCTTTGCTGATGAAGACTACATTCCTGACTTCTTGAAGCGTCAGTAAGTTTGTAGTTATTTCGGAAACGCTGGTACGTAAAGAGATTATTATGACGGCCCTTGCTCTTCCTTATCCGAAGCTTGCCAAGGGTCGTTTTGCGTCTATAGAGGCATATTCCGATGATGCCTTGTATGAAGCCATGGGTATTCGTATTGCGTTTACCTGTCGTGGTTTTGGTGTTAGTGATGGCCCTTATGCTTCGCTTAATTTAGGTAGTCATGTGGACGACAGCTTGGATGCCGTTTTTGAAAATCGTCGTCGCGTCTTGGAAGCATTTGCAACGCCCGATACTCCTCTTGTTGTTCCTAATCAGGTTCATGGGGACACGGTTTTAGTTCTTTCTGATGAAGCGGAGTTGGAAATGTTTCGCAAACACGCCAATGAAGGGGCTGATGGTTTAATTTTGAAAGATGTCCAAGCTGCGGCAATGCTATGTTATGCGGATTGCGTTCCCGTAATTATCGTTTCTCCCTCAGGACAGTTTGCTGTTGTGCATGCTGGCTGGCGTGGCGTTATGAATACCATTTCAGTTAAGGCGGCTCTTCGTATGGCGCAGCTTGACCAACCGGAGTGCGGCAGCGAAGCGCAACGAAAATACAACGTTTATATTGGTCCTCATATTCGTCGAGAATGCTTTGAAACAAGCGAAGAATTGCATAATTCATTTGTGGAGAAGTTTGGCTCGTCGTGTGACGCTGGGTATCGTCACATTGATTTATCTCAAGCGCTTATTACTCAATTGACGCGGGCGGGAATTGACTCTGAAAGAATCTGCGATCTTGGTTTATGTACGGTTTGTAATAATGATGAGTTTTTTTCATACAGAGCGCAGGGTGGCATTGCTGGGCGTCATGGGGCATTTGCATATCGTGCTTGAAACAATCTAGGTAGTAATCGTATAAAAATAAGATATCATGCTTGTTTTGGCGCTATGATCGAAGCAGTAAAGTGTGTTTTTATGATTAGATAGCTTATTAAGGGAGAGGACGGCATGAGCACTGCGACACGTTATCAGCATATTCGTGCTGAGCTTGATAAGGAATGCAAAAAAGCGAGAAGAAATCCTGAAGATGTTTTACTTTTGGCGGTTTCCAAAACCGTAGACATAGATCAGGTGGAGCTTGCTATCCAGGCGGGAGCGCGGGCTTTTGGAGAAAATCGCCCTGATGAGCTTTTGCGCAAGCATGAAGCATTTCCAAATGTTGAATGGCATTTTATCGGTAATATTCAATCAAGGCGCATTGGGGATATTGTTTCTGCAGCAACTTTAATTCATTCGGTATGTAAAGAATCTCACCTTGCAAAAATTGACGCAGCAGCAAAATCTTTAGGAAAATGCCAGCGTTTATTGCTGGAGGTAAATGTTTCTGGAGAAGAAAGCAAAAGCGGGTTTGCACCTGATGATGTTGCTGGAGTTCTTGAGCGTGCTCAGGGGCTAGAAAACATTTCAATAGAGGGCTTGATGACCATGGCTCCTCAAGGAGATTTGGATGCAATTAATAAGACATTTTCCGGATTAAGCCAGCTTAACCAGCAGTTACAAGAAAAAATACAAAAAGAAGGTTTGGCATACCATTTGTCTGCTCTTTCTATGGGAATGACAGAAGATTGGCGTGAGGCTGTTGGTTTTGGCACTACTATTGTAAGGATTGGTCGAGCAATTTTTAGCGATGACTTTGAAGCGTGATAATAGATTAAATAACGAATCAGAAGGGTATTGAAACATGGATTTTCCACGCCCCTCCGTTTCTCCGAGCAACATTATCGGAGATATTAAAGATCGGTTTGGGTTTGGCGGCTCAAAACAGCGCAGTTACGATGAAGACGCATATTATGACGAATATGATGATTATGGCTATGATGATGCTGATCCATATGGTCAAGAAGATGCGTATGCTTCATCAACCCAGGCGGATCCGTATGATCGTCTAGAATATACTACTCGTACTACGGCGCCTCGTCCTTCGCGAACTTCTTCGTATTCAACCTCGCCTCATTTGGTGAGTTCGGAAGATATTCGTGCAACAACAAGCGCCTATGGTGTTTCTACGGCGGCCGCAACTACCTCTTTTGCGTCTTCTCGCAGCGCTTCGACTCCAACGAGACAAGAGGCTACCACTGCAATGCCTTCGGTGTCTTATGGTTCAGATGCTTCTGCGGAATCAGAACAGTACGATGTTCCGGCAACTTCTTATACTGATTTCGTGTCTCCTTATAAAGAACACGCAAATCAAAGTTCCGTTTCTGCATCATCGCATTCGGCAGGACTTGATTCTTTGTTTACACCTTCAGCAGGTTCTGATAGCACATCGAATGCCTACTCTGCTACATCTGATACACAGTCAGCAGGCTCAACAAGCCATTCTCGTGAGATAACGCTTTTGCAACCTGTGAAGTACGATGACATAGCTTCCGTGGCGCGTTCGGTAAAATTAGGCAATATTGTTGTTTTGTCATTGCGCTCTACTGATGCGGCATTGTCAAAGCGCGTGCTTGATTTTTCTTTCGGTGTTGCGTCTGCTCTTGATGCTCACGTGGATTGTATTGCGCAAAAAACGTTTGTCATTGTGCAGGGCAGGGAACTTTCGCTAGAAGAAAAGCATCGCCTTCAGAAGCAAGGCATTTTATAGACATTAGGTACAAGGGCAGCAAAGGATTAAGTATCTATGATTTCGTATCTTCTTGTTACTCTCGCTGATACATACAGCTTGGTAATTTTTGTCTATGTAATGATGTCGTGGATCCCATCGAATTCGGGCATTATTGGTGATTTGCGCAATGTGCTTGGAAAGATTTGTGATCCTTATTTGAATATTTTTAGACGGTTCATTCCACCAATTGGAGGAATGATTGACATTAGCCCAATACTTGCATTGCTTGTGCTACAGTTCGGAGTAAGATTTATCGTTGCAATACTGTAATGATAGGTACTGGGGATAAACAAGGTAAAATTGAGCTATCATTAAAGCAGCTCAGAGCAAATAGAACTACGTTAGGGGTATTTCATGGCGATCACTTCCGCTGACATCCAGAATCAAAGCTTTAAGATCGAGCGTCGTGGTTATGACGTTGATGAAGTAGATGTATTTTTAGAGCGTGTTGCTTCTGAAATTGATGATTTGAATGATGAAATTGCACATTTGCGTTCTCAGGCAAGCGAAGCAGCTTCTGCCGCTCGTACTGAAGTAATTTCTCAGCCTGAGATTGATGTGGTAAGTCATGAAGAGCTCGCTGAAAAAGATGCCAAAATTGCAGAGCTTGAAGCTCGTTTGAGTGAACGCAAGAGCGATGATAGCGCTATTGCACAGGCTTTAATTGTTGCTCAGCGTACTGCTGACGAAATTATTTCTAAGGCAAAAGCTGAGGCGGAGCAAACACGCATTAATGCTGAAGAAGAAGGCAAGCGTATTCTTGATAAAGCTAATGCTGAAAAGCAACGCGTTATTGATCACATCAATGAACTTTCTGCAAGCCGTGAACAGGTACGCGAACAGTATCAGGATATGCTAAAAGAATTTATCGGATCTGCTACTCAGCGTCTTTCTGAAATTGGCGGTGAAGTAACAGCAGGTATTGAACTTCCAGCTGAATTGCTTGAAACTCCTAAGGTAGATGACAAAAAGAAAGAATCAGCAGATGTAAAAGCTCCTAAGTCTGCACCTAAGTGGGAACCTGGTTCTCCAGTAGCAACTTATACTACTCCTACCGTAACTCCTGTAGTGAGCGCACCTGCTACGCCAAAGCCTTCTGCAGCTTCTAAGGACTTTTCGGGTTACGGAGATGCAGACGATTCGTTTGCGTTTGACGATGTAGACTAAGTTTTTATTAGATGTCTTACATAGAACATCAAAAGGCAGCCTTGTGAGCTGCCTTTTGTTTTTGGCGGATTGGTTTGCAAAACCAGTTTTCAAGATCAAGTTTCCTAAATCAGGTTTGCAAAACCAGGCTTATAGGTCAAACTAACTTCGATGTAAATGAGAGTGGGTCTATAAGCCGGGTTCTGTAATCGGCAACCATTTATCTCGATTACGCGTCACCGCGTAACTCAAGCACGCAACCCGAACGCACGGAAAGGCGGCCGTAGAGCGTTCCTATTTGCGCTTGCTTCAGATGGGGTTTACCAAGCTATGCTGTTACCAGCATACTGGTGCGCTTTTACCACACCGTTTCAGCTTTTCTCTTCAGCATTAACTAAAGAGAGTTTTCTTTTCTGTGGCACTAATCCGTCGGGTCGCCCCGCCCAGCCGTTAGCTGGCATCTTGCCTTTTGAAGCCCGGACTTTCCTCATGCAATGCACGCGGTTGCCCGACCCACTCTGGGTTGCTATTGTAGCAGACCTAAAATCAATATGGTGTTGTTTCGTGTTAGACGTTGCGGAGAGCTAAATAAGCTAGTATTACAGGAATAGCGTATTGAGCAACTATATTAACCCTGCTGAAATATATTGCTTTTATGGTTTGAAATGCGTTGGAAAGTATTAAGGAAGAGAAGCATATGAAACGCTGCTTATTGGTTGGTGCGGCGCCCTCCGAATGTGAGGGGCTCGATTATATATTAGGCACACAATCCTTCGACGCTCTTTATGCTGTCGATGGAGGGTATCGTGAATTGGTAAAACGAAATCTTGTTCCTGATGCGGTGTTCGGCGATTTTGATTCTTTAGGGAGCGTTCCAAACCATCCAGAGGTATATGAATACGATACCTACAAGGATTTTACTGATATGGATCTTGCCATTCACCACGCTATTGAGGCGGGATATGACGAGCTTGTTGTATGCAATGCGTTTACGGGACGGCTTGATCACACTATTGGGAACATGCAGCTTCTTATTCAGGCGGCGGCGCAAGGCAACTGTATTTGGGGAATTGAAGAAGACGAGGCAATAGCACCCCTTATAGGTCCGGGAGTTTTTTCTTCGCTTTCTTTTTATGAAGGCGCAATGGGCACTTGTTCGGTTCTTTGTCATAGTGATGTTGTTCGAGGGGTAACGGAAACTGGTCTTGAATGGAGCCTCGATGGTGCTACTTGCACTAATCGTGCGGTATGGGGTATTTCAAACGAACTTAAAGGTAATGCGGCTCGCATTAGTGTTCAAGAAGGTTCTCTTTGGGTAACGTTTCCATTAAAAGAAATAGAACGCGCCTATTACGATCAATTGTCTCAAACAGAATAGAAATAAAAGCAGAATAAGAATTCTGATGGAATAAGAATCAAGCAAAATACAAATTCAGGCGGGTAAATAATCAAACAGAATAAAAATAAATTTCCTCTGTCTAGATTGTGAGTACGTTTACGAAATGAGTATAGACGTGCATTCTGTGGGCATTACAATGGACTTCACATAAAGTAATTTATATAGCTTGCAAAAGGGGAGCTTGGTTGACTGGGATTGACCTTGCTGAGAGGAAGCGAAGCTTCGACCCTTAGAACCTGATATGGATAATGCCAGCGAAGGGAGAATCATGACGCAGATCGATGCGGCGCGTGCCGGTATTATTACGCCAGAAATGAAGGCGGTTGCTGCCAAGGAATATTGTAGTGCTGAAGAAATACGTTCTGGCGTTGCGGCAGGTTGTATTGCAATTCCTGCGAATATCAATCACACCAATCTTGACCCGGAAGGTGTTGGGTCGGGTCTTCGTACTAAAGTAAATGTTAATTTGGGCATTTCGGGTGATCTTATGGATGAAGAGATGGAACTCGAAAAAGCTCGCATTGCTTTAGAGCTTGGCGCTGAAGGCATTATGGATCTTAGTAATCATGGAAAAACGCGCGAGTTTCGTCGTAAATTACTTTCTATGTCATCTGCAATGATTGGTACCGTTCCAATGTATGACGCAATTGGGTACCTGGAAAAGCCTCTGATTGGCATCAAGGCTCAAGATTTTTTGGATGTTATTCGTGCGCATGCTGAAGATGGTGTTGATTTTGTAACGGTTCACGCCGGTATGAATCGCCGAGTGATTGAATCGTTTAAGGAAACTGGCCGCTTGATGAACATTGTTTCTCGAGGTGGATCGCTGATTTTTGCGTGGATGGAAGCAACGGGAAACGAAAATCCTTTCTATGAATATTATGACGAAGTACTAGAAATCCTTCATGAATACGATGTCACCATCAGTATTGGTGACGCTATGAGACCGGGATGTACGTATGACGCAAGCGATGCTGGCCAAATTGCTGAATTAATAGAAATAGGCAAGCTTACTAGACGAGCTTGGGATGCTGGTGTTCAGGTTATGGTAGAGGGTCCAGGCCATATGGCTCTTGATGAAATTGCGGCGAATATGAAGCTAGAAAAGCGCCTATGCCATAATGCGCCTTTTTATGTTTTAGGCCCGTTGGTTACTGATATTGCACCAGGGTATGACCATATTACTGCCGCGATTGGTGGAGCAGTTGCAGCTTCAAGTGGTGCTGACTTTTTGTGCTACGTTACTCCTGCTGAGCATTTGCGCCTGCCCGATGCGAACGATGTACGTGAGGGTTTAGTTGCGACTAAAATTGCAGCCCATGCAGCAGATATTGCTAAGGGAATTCCACATGCGCGAGATGTAGATAATCGAATGAGCGATGCCCGTAGACGTGTTGATTGGGAAGAGATGTTCTCTCTTGCGTTAGATCCTGTTAAGCCACGAAAGTATTTCGAAAGCGCTCCACCTTCTAATGAAGGAACGTGTACTATGTGTGGCAAGATGTGTGCGGTTCGCACGGTAAATACCATTATGGATGGTTTGGTAATTGACCTGGGTGATGAGCTAGGTGAATCTTCGCAGCATAGTGAAACCGATAAGAGTGATAAGAAAAATTAAGACACTCAAGCAGAATCGTAATAGGAAGCGAGTCATGCAATGATATCTTGTGCGCTTAGTATTGCTGGATCCGATTCAAGCGGGGGAGCGGGAATCCAGGCGGATATTAAAACTATGACCGCATTGGGAGTATATGCTGAAACGGCCATTACCGCTTTGACGGCACAGAATACGCAAGGTGTTCAAGGTGTTTTGTCTGTCGAACCAAATTTTGTGGCTCAGCAAATTGATAGTGTGTTTTCTGATATTAGGCCTGATGCCGTAAAAATAGGCATGCTTCCAAATGCAGATACCGTTCATGTTGTAGCAAAAAAGCTAAAAGAATGGAAAGCTTCGCATATAGTTCTTGATCCTGTTATGGTTGCCACAACGGGAGCTGCTCTTTCTGAGGATGCCGCTGTTCGGGCTTTGAAGGAAGAGCTTATTCCCTTAGCTGAGGTTGTTACGCCAAATATTCCAGAAGCCTCTGCGCTGACAGGTATAGCCATAGTAAATAAAGATGATATGGCAACAGCGGGTATCGTTTTGTGCCGGTTAGGTGCGCGTGCGGTATTGGTGAAGGGTGGCCATTTATCGGGATGCGCGGATGATGTTTTGGTGTTGGGTGAAAATGACGTTACATGGCTTAGTGAAAAGCACGTAAAGACGCAAAACACTCACGGTACAGGGTGTACTTTATCTTCCGCTATAGCCTCGTATTTAGCAAAAGGCCTTTTACTTGATGAAGCGGTTGGACGCGCAAAGCGTTACTTAACAGGGGCACTTATTCACGATTTAGATTTAGGTAGCGGTTATGGGCCAGTTAACCACATGTGGGCTTTTGGAGCTTAAAACTTATACGAGCTAATAAGTTTTTTGGCATAAGTGAGTAATTTGTCTCGCTCAGGCTTTAAAGTATCTTTTGCAACGGCTGCAAATATTTCACTTAACAAAAGACCAACTTGGGGCCCTGCGGGTACTCCTAGATTGATAATATCTTTTCCTGTAATGGGCAAATCGTGAGCTGAAAGACAAATGCCTTTTTCGCACATGTCGTTAAAAATATACTCAACTTCATCAATGGTTTTTACACGTTTATGACTAAAGGGAGCCTGTCCTAATGCGTCTGCCCTCATGAGGTCACACATAGTATGGAAAAGACTTTCATTTTCTTCAAGCTTGGCGAACAGAATGCGTACGTCTTGTCGTGTTGGCGACGGATGATCATCGTGGTAACGCACTAAAAGTTCTAAATCATGAAGCCTTTTTCGTCCAAAATGAAAATCTTTTGCTGCTTTACGCAAATGGTTGATACTTGCCAAAGGGTGTCCTGGCATATGACCAATGCCGTTTTTATCTCTGAAAAATGTATCGGGTTTTCCCATATCATGGAAAAGTGCAGCCCAACGAACGAGTGGTTTAGGTGGGGTATTTTCAACTACGCAAGCAGTATGTTCTAGAACGTCATAGATATGCCAACGGCTGTGTTGGTCAAAACCCTTCATTACCTGAAGCTGCGGGATCATAACACTAAGAATTTCGGTATAGGTTAATAACACCCTTCGAACATCTTTGCCGCAAAGCAATTTTTCCAATTCGACAGAAAGGCGCTCTCCGGCAACATGGGAAAGGGTAGCCGCCTTTTCGAATAGGGCATTTTCGGTATCTATGGCAATGGAAAAGGAAAGCTGGGAAGCAAAACGCAAAGCGCGAAGAATACGCAGCGCATCTTCCTGAAAACGTTGGCGAGGGTTTCCTACGCAACGAATAATGTGATGATGTAAGTCATCCTGTCCGTCATAGGGGTCTACAAGACCACGAATGGGATGAAATGCCATAGCGTTGATGGTGAAATCTCGCCGAGCAAGATCTTGAGTTATGGAAGAAACAAACGTAACAGCATTAGGATGACGATGGTCAGAATATTCCGAATCGCTACGATACGTGGTTATTTCTAAAGGGTAATCGTTATGAACTACGGTTATAGTGCCGTGCTTGGTGCCCGTTTCGTACACTGCGCAATCATGATCAAGCGCAATTTGCTTAACGTCTTGCCAATGGGCATTGGTGGCAATGTCCGCATCGTGTGGTTTTACATTGCGAAGTGCATCGCGCACGAATCCACCTACAATCCAAGCTTCAAAACCTGCATCTTCAATATAGGAAAGCATATCTAAAACAGGGCTGGGAATTTGGGAAAGAAGAGGGTAGGCAGTTATGTGCAATGAAGTATCCAAAGTTGCAGTTCCTCTTCCCTTATATTCCCTTACACGGACTTATAGTATAGAACATGTATGTAATAAAACGGATGCACTTGCGTACATACTTTCCATTTGATTCTCGTTTAAGATTTATGTGATATTCCTTGTGTAAAATCAAAGTATGTTAGCAATTAAACAAATACAAGTACTCAAACTTTCTCTATAAGGGGATTTTCATGATCGATGAAATCCATATCAGCAATGTTGCACTTATTCGTGATGCTCATTTTGCGCCTCATGAATCTTTAACGGTCATTACGGGTGAAACAGGCACTGGTAAAACTGCACTACTTAATGCTTTAAAGCTTTTGGTGGGAGAACGCTCTGACACGGGCTTAGTGCGTGAAGGCAGTGATGAGCTCAAAGTTGAAGGTCGCTTTTTCTTTGAAGGGGATAAAGAAGGCCTTGTGGTAACCCGTCGGGTTGGCAGTAATGGCAGGTCAAGGGTAAGCATTGATGGGTCGCTCGCCTCAGTAAAAGAACTGGCAGCGCAGGTTGGGTCCCACGTTGACTTATGTGGGCAACACGAACATCAACATTTGCTTTCTTCGTCCTATCAACGCCAGTTGCTTGATGCTTGGGCAGGGGATATGGTTCTTCTTTATCTTGAAGAATACCAGTCATGCTTTAGTCGTGTTAATAAGCTTTCCTCAGAACTTGAAAGGCTCAAAGAGCTTGATTCGGCTGATAGCGTAGAGCTTGATAGGGCTCGTTTTGCGCTTGAACAAATTGATGCAGTAAATCCTCAAGAAGGCGAATATGAGGACTTGCATGAGGTGTTGCCGCGTTTAGAGCATGCTGAAATGCTTATGAATGAATCTGTTTCAGCGCAACAAGCAATTAGTGCATCAGATGGTGTTTTAGAAAAGCTTGACGGGGTACTTTCTTCTTTAGAGCGAATTTCTCAAGTGGATAGTAGTATTGAAGAGCAGCTCTCTTCAGTTCGAGAAGCTTATTTTACGCTTGAAGAAGTAGGCCGCACCATGGCTACTTATCGTGATCAGGTGGAATATTCTGGCGATGAATTAGAGACCGTACAAGAGCGCATGGCTGCTTTGCAAGGACTCATGCGTGGGTTTGGTCCACGTATGGAAGATGTGTTTGAGCTCCAAAAGCAATCTCAAGCAAAACTTTCCGAATATGAAGGAAGGGATGAATTAATTGCGCAGGTTCAGTCGCAGAAAAATGAGGCTGAGCAGCAATTACAGAGCGCTGCTCATAAGTTAAAGCTGGCTCGTTCAAAGGCTATTCCTCAGTTCTTGCAGTGCGTACATGAGCAAATGGAGCGCTTGGAAATGGGCTCCGCTAAGTTGGAGGCAGATCTGGTTGATTTGCCACGTGAGCAGTGGGATTCATGGGGACCTCATACGTGTGAATTTATGTATGCTGCTGGAGAAACTATGAAGCCTCAACGGCTTAATAAAATCGCCTCTGGCGGCGAATTGAGTCGTATCATGCTTGCGCTTAAAGTGGTGTTGGGCTCGAGTGATGAAGTGGACACACTGGTTTTTGACGAGATAGATGCAGGCGTAGGGGGTTCTACTGCTCGTAGCCTTGCTGATGTTTTGCGTGATTTAGCAAACACCCATCAAGTTATTGTTGTTACTCATTTGCCGCAGGTTGCCGTATGTGGTGATACTCATTATGTGGTAACAAAACAGGGAGCTGAACATCCAGAAACAGTGCTTACCCCTTTAACGGATGAACAGAGAGTGCAAGAAATAGCACGCATGCTTTCTGGGGAAATAAACGACGTATCGCTTGCGCATGCAAAAGAATTACTTGAAGAACGAAAGAGGTAGCAATGACGCAACCGTCTATAGTTATGGGTTGTCATCTGTCTTCTGCGGGTGGTTATATGCAAATGGCCAAAACGGCTCAGTCAATTGGGGCTCATACCTTTGCATTCTTTACTCGTAATCCACGGGGTGGAAAAGCGAAAGCAATTGATCAGGCGGATATAGAGCAGTTCTATAAAGAGGCCCAAAGCGCGGGCATTAAGCAGATTGTTGCGCATGGGTCATACACCGTTAACCCTTGTTCTTCAAAAGAAAACGTTCGGGAATTTGCTTTTCAGGCACTTAAAGATGATCTGCAGCGAATGGAATACACACCTCATCAGCTCTTCAATATGCATCCAGGTTCTCACGTTGGCCAAGGTGTGGAGGCAGGTATACAGCAAATTGCTGAAGTTCTTAATGAGGTGTTATTCGAAGAGCAAACAACAACACTTCTTCTGGAAACTATGGCGGGCAAAGGTAGTGAAGTGGGTTCAACATTTGAACAGCTTGCAGAAATAATTAAACGAATTGACCTTCAGGAAAAAGTAGGCATATGTTTGGATACTTGTCATGTTTGGGATGCTGGTTATGACATCGTAAATAATCTAGAAGGAGTGTTAGAGGATTTCGATTCAATTTTGGGACTAAACCGCTTAAAAGCGCTGCATATTAATGATTCCCTAAATCCACTTGGATCTCATAAAGATCGCCATGCGCGAATTGGTGAAGGTGAAATTGGTGCTGATGCGTTAGTTCGGGTAGTGAACCATCCAAAATTGAAGGGTTTGCCTTGTATTTTGGAAACACCGAATGAATTATCTGGGTATAAAAAGGAGATTGCCTTTTTCTACGCTTGCGAATATGAATCCGATTGAGTACTATAAGTCTGTCTTATTCAATCCCCCTTTTACAACAGCTGTTTCAATGGGTGCCCTAAGTCTTTTGAGGGCGAGCTGTGTGTTGAAGTCTGATCTAGGAGGACTCTCGTGAAATTCTTTCTCGATACCGCTGATCTCGATGAGATCAAAGAAGCGGCAAGTTGGGGTGCGCTTGCAGGTGTTACTACGAATCCTACGCTGTATTCCCGAATTGGTGGTAAGCTTGCTGATTTTCATGATCACATTGCGCGTATCTGCGAAATCGTAGACGGCCCTGTTTCTGCAGAATCAGTAGCTATGACGCGTGACGAGATTATTAAAGATGGTCGCGAATTGGCGGCTATTGCACCAAATGTTGTTGTAAAAGTTCCTACTATGATTGAAGGTCTTGCTGCAACTAAGGTACTTGCCTCTGAAGGTATTCCTGTCAACATGACCTTGTGCTTTACCGTTCCTCAGGCAATTATGGCAGCTCGTGCTGGAGCACGCTATGTAAGCCCTTTTATTGGTCGTTTTGATGACATTTCTGAAGATGGCTTAGAACAAGTTGCAAATATTGTTACCGCATTAGGCAACTATGACTTTTCTGAAAACACCGTAAACGGTGAACAAATTGAGGTAATCGCTGCTTCTATTCGCAGTGCAAACCATGTTGCTCAAGCAGCTCTTATGGGGGCTGACATTGCAACAGTTCCTTTTAATGTATTGAAAAAATGTGTCGAACATCCACTGACTGATCGTGGATTGGATGCGTTCCTTAAGGATTGGGAGAAAGTTCAAAACGCATGAGTGATTCCGTAGTAGAAGAACCTGTAGCGGAAGAAGTAAAACCGAAACGTACGTATCGTCGTCGTACTACAAAGGCGGCACAGGACGTTGTAGCCGAAACCTCACAATCTGTTGAGGTTTCGGAAAATTCAGACTCTCAGGAAGAACCAAAAAAGAAAAGAACTACTCGTTCTCGTAAAACAGCTTCAGCAAAAACAGAAAAAGCTGCAGAAGCCGCCTCAGAATCTGATGAACCTTCTCAGGAGGATCAGGCGCAGGCAAGTGCTTCTGGTGTTGAAGAATCTGCTGAAACTGATGAAGCTAAAAAGCCTGTTCGTAAAAGAAGAGCAAAGAAGGCTGCAGCTGAAGATAATCAAGATTCTTCAAATGAGCACGAAGAAGCTCAGGAAGAAGAATCATCAAGCAATAGCAATGGTGATTCGGAAACCTCACGGGATTCATCCGATAAGCAGGATGATAAATCCGAAGACGATAAACAAGAAGATCGTCATCAAAGTAGAAACGCAACGCGTAAACAGCGTAGCTATTCAAAAAACAATACCCATCAAAAAAATTCTTCACAACAAAAGGGCGGTCATTTCAGGTCCCGCAGGACTCATCAGCAAAATAGGCGCGAGCCCGTTGTTCCTCAGACTTCAAAAGATGATTTAGCAAAACTTAAAGTGGCAGAACTTCGTGCTCGTGCAGATGAGCTTGAAGTAGATCACAAAGGTCTTAAAAAAGCCGAATTAGTTGAGGCAGTATTTGCTGCAAGCATCAAGGCTGAAGGTTTTGTTGAAGCGGCAGGTATTTTAGATATCCTTTCTGATGGGTATGGCTTTTTGCGAACCCATGGCTATTTGCCCAGCGAAGAAGATGTATATGTGGGCATGGCTACTATTCGTCGCAACGGTTTGCGTAAAGGTGACTATATTACTGGTCAGACGCGTCCTGCTCGTCCAAACGAAAAATATGCAGCTCTTCAGCGTGTAGACACTGTAAACGGCATTCCTTTTGAAGAACTTGGCAGGCGTGTTCGTTTTGCTGATTTGACACCAGTTTTTCCTGATGAACGTTTGGTTCTAGAGCACGGTAAATCAACTATTACCGCACGTGTTATTGATTTATGCGCGCCTATTGGCAAGGGCCAGCGTGGCCTTATTGTTTCTCCTCCAAAAGCTGGTAAAACTACCATTTTGAAAGATATTGCGGCTTCCATTGCGGCAAATAATCCTGAAGTTCATTTGATGTGCTTGCTGGTTGATGAACGTCCTGAAGAAGTTACTGATATGGAACGTTCTATCCATGGTGAAGTTATTTCTTCCACCTTTGATATGCCCAGCGAAAATCATATTGCTGTTTCTGAATTGGTTATTGAGCGCGCAAAGCGTCTTGTTGAAAACGGTCAAGATGTCGTTATTCTGCTTGACTCGCTAACACGTCTTGCTCGTGCTTATAACTTGGCTCAGCCTGCATCTGGCCGTATCCTTTCCGGCGGTGTTGATTCAACGGCGTTGTATCCTCCGAAGAAATTCTTAGGTGCTGCTCGAAATATTGAGGGTGGTGGCAGTTTAACTATTTTGGCATCTGCTCTTATTGAAACAGGCTCCAAGATGGACGAAGTTATTTTTGAAGAGTTCAAGGGTACAGGCAACATGGAAGTTAAGCTTGACCGCCAGCTGGCAGACAGGCGTATTTTCCCTGCTATTGACCCTGTTGCTTCAGGTACTCGTCGTGAGGACTTGCTGCTTGACCCGCAAGAGGCTCCTTTGATTTGGGCTGTTCGCCGTATTTTGGCGAATCGAAACAACACTGAACGTGCAATGGAATCGCTCGTTAAATCCCTGCAGCAAACAAATAATAATCAGGAATTTTTGATTCGTGCGGCAAAGAAAGCTCAAGGTCATCATTTTGAAGAGGGCAATATTGAGTTTTAGCACGGAGTGCTTTATTTAGTGAGCATACTTGCATAAGGCAAAACAATACGTAAGTTTTGAATGTACTATGGGTGATGTGCTTACATAAAGATCTTTTATCTATAATGCAAAATGACAAAATTTAAGAACCTCGCCAAATGGCGAGGTTCTGTATTGGCTAAGACTTTTATCTGTATGCGGAGGAACCATGTCGCAGGAATCGAATGAACCTCAAGGGGATTCACAGAACTCCCAGGCACCTTATCAGCCTTCAGGCGGTCAAATGACTAATCCGTCTTACCAAACGCAGGGAAGTTATGCCAATGGCTTTGCTGGTGGCTCCGCTAATCCAGCAGGTGGCTTTGCTAGCGGTCCTACCAATCCAGGTGGTCCTACAAGTCCTGCTGGTGGGTTTGGCCCTGCCGCTCCATATTGGTATGGTGCGCCTGAATGGAATGTAGCGTCCGCGCCAACAAAGCAGAAGAAGTCGCATGCTTGGATAGTTGTTATTGTTGCAATTGTTGCTTTTTGTTTAGTGCTAATGTTTGGCATGTGGTCTTGCTCAAATGCTTTTTCTTCTCCGGGTAATTCTGTAGGTAGTGATGCTGATCTTTTAGCATCAGACGCTATTGCTATCATCAACATCGATGGCACTATTCAATATGATGGCACCACAAATAGTCCTGAAGGTTTGAAGTCGCAGCTGGATATTGCTGCTGATAATAGCCACATTAAAGGTGTTGTTTTGCGTGTTAATTCTGGCGGAGGTGTGGCAACTGCTGGAGAGGAAATGGCAACGTATGTTCGCGAATTTAAAGAAAATACAGGAAAGCCTGTTGTCGTTTCTAGTGCAGCCACGAATGCAAGTGCTGCTTATGAAATTTCAAGCCAAGCAGACTATATTTATGTAGCAAAAACTACCTCCATCGGTTCGATTGGCACCTATATGCAAGTTACTGACTATTCGGGTTTAATGGAACTTCTGGGCATAACTACCGAAGATATTACGTCTGCTCCGAGCAAAGATGCTAGCTCAGGTAATCGCAGCTTAACTGATGAGGAGCGAGCATATTATCAGGATCAGGTTAATCAGATAAATGAAGTATTCATCGAAAATGTTGCAGAAGGCAGAGATATGTCAATTGACGAAGTTCGTGCTTTGGCAACAGGCCTTACCTTTACAGGTACTGTTTCAGTTGAAAATGGCATTGCCAATGAAATTGGCACTCAGGAAGATGCGGTAGCTAAGGCGGCAGAACTTTCGGGTTGTTCAAGCTATTCAACCGTTACTCTCAATACATCTAATTCAGATGATCTTGATCTTCTGCTAGATTTAATGTCACAAAGTAATTCAACTAGTACCGATGAATTAATCCAACATTTGAAGGAATTAGATAATGATGGCTCCATCAAATAACAAGTCAAATAATGCTCCTATTAAGTGGCCAAAGCGCGTTGTGGTTACAGCGGGTATGCCCTATGGCAATAAAGCGCTCCATTTTGGTCATGTAGGTGGTGTGTTTGTTCCTGCCGATTGTTATGCACGTTTTTTGCGTGATCGTATTGGCAAAGATAACGTACTGTTTGTCTCTGGTACTGATTGTTTTGGGTCTCCTATTGAAGAGGGGTACCGAAAAGAAATTGAAGCAGGAAGCTTTGAAGGTACCATTGAAGATTACGTGCGCCGTAATCATGATGCGCAAAAGGCTACGCTTGAATCATATGACATTAGTTTAGATATATATGAGGGCAGCGGATTAGGACATTGCGGTGAAGTGCATCGTAGTGTTACCAATACTTTTGTGCAGCGCCTTTACGATAAGGGCTATTTGCATCTTGAAAGCACGCTGCAGTTTTATGATGCCAAAGAGCATATGTTTCTTAACGGCCGCCAAGTAGTTGGTCATTGTCCGGTTCAAGGCTGCAAGAGTGAAAAGGCCTATGCTGATGAATGTGATCTTGGTCATCAGTATGATCCGGTAGATCTTATCAATCCAATTTCTTCGGTGTCAGGGACGGTACCTGAAATGCGCGAAGTTAAGAATTGGTATTTTGATTTACCGGGATTTGCTCCTATTGTGCGCGATTATGTAAACGCTTCGGAACATGATTCTCAAATTCGTCCTGTAGTTACTAAAACTATTAAAGAATTTTTAGTTCCACCCATTATTTACATCAAGGTGGAATTGTATGACAACTACAAAGCTATTGCGGACACCTTGCCTGAGCATGTCTATCGTGATGCTGAAAAGGGTAAACAAAGCTTTGAAATTGAATTTAAGTCTATTGCCGATCGCGATGTGGCTCGTACGGTATTAACAGAAGCTGGGATTCGTTTCCGTACTGGCAAGGCGCTTGTGCCATTCCGTATTTCGGGCAATGTTGAATGGGGTGTTCCTGTTCCTGTTATTGAAGGTGCTGAAGGGCTTACGGCTTGGTGTTGGCCTGAAAGTTTATGGGCTCCTATTTCGTTTACCATTGCGTGCAATGATAAAAAGGGTCTTGCACGAAGCGATTGGCGAAGCTTCTGGTGCGATAAGGATTCGTGCGTGTACCAATTTATTGGACAAGATAACCTGTATTTCTATGGGGTTGCCCAGCCTGCATTATTTGCTGCTATGCAGCATTCTTCTTCTGTGAGTGCTGATGCGCCGAATGGCGAACTGCAGCAAACCAAGTTAATTGCAAACCACCATATCCTGTTTGGAGACAAAAAGGCTTCTTCTTCGAGCGAAATTAAACCTCCGACAGCAGATGAATTATTGAACTATTACACGGCTGAACAGCTGCGTGCTCACTTCTTGGCACTTGCACTTGATCAGCGTTCGGTTGGCTTTAAGCCAAAAGTGTTCGAGCCTGATCCCGCTAAGCGAGAGGATCCCCGTGTGGCGGATCCTGCCTTGAAGGAAGGCGCGCTTCTAACAAAGGTGTTTAATCGTTTGGCTCGAAGCTGCTTTTATGAAGCACAGAAAAACTTTGAAGGATACATGCCATTAGGCGCTGTTTCTGATGAAGTGCTCAAGCGAGTAAAGAAAACCATGATTGCCTACGAAGACTGCATGTATCGTGTTGATTTGCATTCAGTTATGGCATTGATGGATGAATTTATTCGATATGCTAACAAGTATTGGTCAAGCGGCATTCGCAATGCTGAAAATGAAGATGCAGATGAAGAGGCTAAGAATCAAATGCGTCGCCAAGTGCTAGTAGATTCATTTTACTTGCTGCGTATTGCAACGCTTTTGATGCATCCAGTTGTTCCTAAGGGTACTGAGCGCATTTGTGATTACATGAATTTCAATTTTGATGAATTTTTCAGTTGGAATTATGACTTTGATAGCATGGAAGAGCTGTGCCATGCCAATGAGCTTGACGATGGCAGGCATCGCGTACGCGAGTTGCCTCCGCGTACGGACTTCTTCAAGTTTCATCCTTCGCAAATAAAGAAGAAGTAAATGTAAAAAAGATGCCATTTACCAAAGCGGTAACTTTAGTTGCTATAAACAATGTAGAGCAACTGTGAATTTAGCCTAAAGACATTCCGAAGAATCCTTGCAAGTGATTAATAGCGTGTTACAATAGCAAAGCTTGTCTCGTCTTGGTCGGAAACCAAGACAATAAAAAGGAGAACCAATGAAAAAAGATATCCATCCCGAATACGTTGATTGCACGGTAACTTGCACCTGCGGTAACACTTTCCACACCCGTTCTACGAAGTCTGAAATTCGCGTTGACATTTGCAACGCTTGCCATCCATTCTTCACGGGTACTCAGAAGCTGATTGACTCTGGCGGACGTGTACAGCGCTTTGCTGATAAGTTCGGTTCTGCAACTGAAGCTGTTGCTGCTCGCGAAGCTGAAAAGAAGGCTGCTAAGGCTGCAAAGGCTGCTGAAGCAGAAGCAGCTAAGAAGGCTGAACGCGAAGCTAAGGCTGCTGCTAAGGCTGCTCGTGCTGCTGAATATGCTAAGAAGGCTGAAGCTGAAGCTGCAAAGGCTGCTGAAGAAGCAGAAGCTAGCGCTGAAGCTGCAACCGAAGAAGCAGCAGAAGCTGTTGCTGAAGAAGCTACTGAAACCGCTGCTGAATAACGTTTACTATCGTTTTTCGATACATAAACTCAAGCGAAAAGCATCTGCCTTTCAGGTGGGTGCTTTTCTTTTTTTGGAATGCTGAATACGACACGAAATAAACGGTTTCGTGCCAGTTGTCTATTTCTTTTAGCGCTTTGTGTTTAAGTTGGTTTTTGCCGAACTAAATCATTCTATTTTCGGTAGCATATAAGCTGCAGAGAGATAACCTGATGCAGCATTTGGGGCATCAGAAAATGACAGGAGATGGCCATGGTTGATACAAAGGCATTTCGTAATTTAAGCTACGGGCTGTATATCGTTTCCTCAAAGAAAGAGGGAAAGTCTGTTGGCTGCGTTGTAAATACGTTTTCTCAGGTTACTTCAAATCCGCCACAAGTTAGTGTTGCGGTAAATAAAGAAAACTACACGTCTCAGGGCATTCATGAAACAGGAGCCTATGAAGTAGCCGTATTGAACGAGTCTGCTTCTATGGAACTCATTGGCAAGTTTGGTTTCCATAGCAGTGCTGAAGTTGATAAATTCTCTGATTTTGAAACGGCAGTTTCTGAACAGGGTATTGAATATGTTACGCAGTCTTCCTGCGCTCATTTTTCCGTTAAGGTAACCCAGGAACTAGATTTGGGAAGCCATATTATGTTTTTAGGTGAAGTGGTTGATGCCCAGCCTATCGAAGGTGATGCACCTATGACCTACGCATATTATCACCAGGTAAAAGGCGGCAAAACTCCTCCTAAGGCATCAAGCTATAATGGCGGAGATGAGGAAGTTCCTCAAGAAAACAAGCCTAAGGTTGCTTGGCGTTGTAAAATTTGCGGTCACATTGAGTATGTTGAAGAATTACCGGAAGATTTTACCTGCCCAGTTTGCGGTGTAGGCCGTGAACTGTTTGAGCGAATTGAGCTGTAGGAGTTTTAATGAACGTAGAGCTTTTACAATATCCCGAAAATCCAGAGCGTGCGGTGGCTACCGCCGCTCGCCTTTGCTATGCACCTGTTGGTGCGGCTGAACTTATGGAAACCATGCCGCCTGAGCGTGTTAAAAGTGTTCTTTCTACCATTATGAAGTCAGGGCATTTCTCAACACTTGAGCATGTAAGCTACACTTTCGCAGTTGACGGCGTTTCGCGCGCTTTAACCCATCAGCTTGTTCGTCATCGCCTCGCAAGCTTTAATCAGCAGTCTCAAAGATATGTAAAGTTTTCTGATGGGGTAGAAACGGTAAAACCCCATACGGTTGAAGAAAACGAAGAAGCATCGCGTGTATTTGATGAAGCAATTGAGGCGGTTATCGAAGGTTATCAGAAGCTTTTAGATATGGGTATTCCAGCAGAAGACGCTCGTTATTTGCTGCCCAATGCCGCAGAAACCAAGATTGTTATCACAATGAATATCCGCGAATTACTCCACTTCTTTAGTTTGCGTTGCTGCAATAGAGCTCAGTGGGAAATTCGCGAAATGGCTCATAAAATGCTTGAGCTGGTTCGCCCTACTGCTCCTTATATCTTCATGGATGCAGGAGCTCCTTGCATTAGGGGAGACTGTCCAGAAGGAAAAATGACGTGCGGAAATCCTTATCCAAAGGTGGTGCGCGACTAACTTGAAGCGCAGCGAACTTACACGTGCTTTTAACGAAGATGGCCCCCGGAAAACTCACATTGGGGGCCAAGCGCTTATTGAAGGCGTAATGATGCGCGGCAAAAATTGTTGGGCAGTTGGAGTACGTGAGCCTAATGGAGGGCTGTTTGCAAAAGAATATCCGCTTTCGAAAAAAGGTTCTCGCCCCAGCTGGTTTTCTTGGCCTTTAGTGCGTGGATGCGTTGCGCTTGTTGATTCGCTGGCGCTTGGTTTTAAGGCGCTTGAGATTGCTGCAAATAAAGCATTTGATGATGAAGAAGACAGGGAAGATGTTGGAGTCTTTCCTGATGAGCGCGATGAGGATGCTAAGGTCTCTTCTGGGGAAAAGAGGGAATATGCTGAAGCCTTTTCCGCAGAGGGCGAAGGCGTTGTTGAACCTTTTCCCGAAGAAGGCAGCAACTATGAAGAAGATGCCGAAGACGAAGGTGCGCTCAGTAAAGCTGAAATGACGCTTGCTATGGTTCTCGGTGTTGTTCTGGCGCTTGCTCTTTTTATCCTTCTCCCTGCGTTTGTTTCAAATGTTTTGGTAGGAAATTATGAGCAGAATCCCTTTATTTGGAACATTGTGGATGGTGTTGTTCGCGTAGCTATCTTTATTTTTTATGTTTGGTTAATTGGGCGTATGCCTGATATAAAGCGTATGTTTTCCTACCATGGTGCTGAGCATAAAACCATTCATTGTTATGAACATGGTATGGATTTAACTCCACAGAATGCCCGCCAATTCCCTCGTTTGCATGTGCGCTGCGGTACCGCTTTTCTTATCATGGTCATGATTATTGCAATAGTGGTGTATACCGTTATTCCCCTTGGTGGGGTTATAACAGCGTTGGGTATTTCGGGTGTTGCGGCGTTTCTTCTTTTAATAGCGGTGCGTATTGTGTTCTTGCCTGTAATTGCAGGTATTTCGTATGAAATTACGGTGAAGTGGGCGGGCTCTCATCCTGAAAATCCGTTGGTTCGAATTGTGCTGTGGCCTGGCATGCAAATGCAAAGACTTACTACTAATGAACCAGACGATAGCATGCTTGAATGTGCCATTGCTGCTATGAATCTTGTTCTAAAAAATGAAGAACGTCTTGAGGAAAAATGAGTTCTTACTACAAATTCGTGTATCCTGTACGGTACTGCGGCTAACTTGCGTACCGTAAAAGGTTAAACGTTGCGCAGGCTAATCGTAGATATTTAAAGGTAATCCCCGCACACGTAAATATTCGATATCGGGGTATAAATCGTGTGAACGTAAAGGAGGAACCGCGTGAAACTGGTGGTAACCGAAAAAAATGACGCGGCTCAAAAAATTGCAGATTTATTAGGTGCAACTAAGCCGAAAGCTGACAAAGTATATTCAACGCCTGTATATCGTTTTACGGTTGATGGCGAAGATTGGGTAACAATTGGTTTGCGAGGTCATATTTTAGAGCCTGACTTCGCAACCGCATTGGTATATCGCAAACGTGGCGGTTGGCGTGGCGTTAATGCAGATGGTGAACTTATGGATGCAGACATTCCTAAGTCCCTGCCTAAGCCACCATTTAAGAAGAAAAAGCCCTTTACTGAAGATGGGGTAGAACTTAAAGCTTGGAAAATGGATGCGCTGCCTTACTTGGTATATGCGCCTATTGAAAAACGTCCTAAAGAAAAAGACATCATCCGTTCGTTAAAGAACTTAGCTAAAAAGGCTGATTCAATCGTTATCGCAACAGACTTTGACCGTGAAGGTGAACTTATCGGTTCAGATGCTCTTTCGTGTATTAAAGAAGTAAACGATACGGCACCTGTATCCCGTGCACGTTATTCCGCTTTTACTAAAGAAGAAATTACTCATGCGTTTAATAATTTAGTGACGCTTGATACTAATTTGGCAAGTGCAGGTGCATCGCGTCAAGACATTGACTTAATTTGGGGTGCGGTTTTAACGCGCTATCTTACGTTGGTAAAATTTGCCGGTTATGGCAATGTGCGTTCTTCGGGCCGTGTTCAAACGCCAACATTGGCGTTAATTGTTGCGCGTGAACGTGAGCGTTTAGCATTTATTCCTGAAGATTACTGGGTTATCAAGGCGGATTTTGGTGAGGGGGATGACGAATTTAGTGCCCCTCATGCAACTGCTCGCTTTAAATCGGAAGATGCCGCTACTGCAGTGATGCAGCATATCGAAGGCGCTACTTCTGCGCGCGTTTCAGAAATAACAAAGCGCAAGCGTAGTGTGGCTCCTCCTGTTCCATTCAATACTACAAGCCTTATGGCTGCAGCTTCCGCAGAAGGCTTATCTCCTGCGCGAACCATGCGTATTGCTGAGAGTCTGTATATGGATGGTTATATCAGCTATCCTCGTGTAGACAATACGGTGTATCCATCTTCCTTGGATTTAGCTGATACGCTTCACAAAATTATGGGCAATCCTGCATATAAACCTTATTGTGAAGAGCTACTTAAAAAAGGAACGTTGAAGGCTACGCGCGGTAAAAAGGAAACGACCGACCATCCTCCAATTTATCCAACTGCAAGTGCTACTCCTGATGATTTGGCGCCTGCAGAATATAAACTTTATAACCTTATTGCTCGCCGATTTATGGCTACACTATCTGAGGCAGCGGTTGTAGAAGGCACGAAGGTAACGCTTGATGTACAGGGCGAGCCTTTTGTGGCAAAGGGTGATGTGCTGGTAAAGCCAGGCTTCCGTGCAATTTATCCGTATGGTCTGAAAAAAGACGAGCAGCTTCCAATATTGGCCGAAGGTCAAGAAATTACTTTCAGGGGCGCAACATGCACCAAAAAACAAACCGAACCCCCTGCTCGTTATTCTCAGGGTAAGCTTATCCAGGAAATGGAAAAGCTTGGCCTTGGTACTAAATCTACGCGCCACTCTATTATTGAGCGTTTGTACACAGTTAAATATATTCAGAACGACCCTATTGAGCCTTCTCAGCTTGGAATGGCAGTGTGTGATGCGCTTGATAAGTTCGCGCCTCATATTACGCATCCTGAAATGACAGCGGAACTTGAAGAGGAAATGGACAACATCGCAGTTGGTGAAAAAACCAAAAGCGAAGTTGTTATGAACTCGCGCAATTTGCTTTCAGAGCAGCTTGCTGATTTGCTTCCTCATTCCGAGGAGGTAAAAGATGCCTTGGCAGATGCAGTTGCCGCCGATGCTTATGTTGGTCCTTGTCCAAAATGTGGCAAAGATTTGCAACTGCGAACTTCTCAAAAAACCCGATCAATGTTTATTGGTTGTTCAGGTTGGCCGGAATGTGATGTTACCTATCCGCTTCCGAAAGGCAAAATTGAGGCAATGGAAGAAAAATGCCCTGTGTGCGGAATGCCTCAAATCAAAGTTACGGCATTTCGTTCAAAGCCACGAGTGCTGTGTATTGATCCAGAATGTGAGACCAACAAGGAACCTGACTTGGTTGTAGGAGAATGCCCAACCTGTGCAGCTCAGGGAAAGCATGCCAAGCTTATTGCACGTAAAAACCCTCGCACCTTAAAGCGCTTTATTCGTTGTGAAAATTACGATGAATGCAATACGGGCTATCCGCTTCCTCAATATGGTGCCCTTACCGCAACTGACGAAGTATGCGAAAGCTGCGGCGCTCCTATGGTGATAGTTACCACCAATCGTGGTCCTTGGAAGCTGTGCCCTAATTTCAATTGTCCTGCTAAAGAAGAAGCAAAGGAAAAGAAGGCGGCGGCAAAGCAGGAAAAAGCTACGAAGACAACAGGCAAAAAAGCGAAGTCTGGTGCGAAGAAATCTACCAAGTCATCGTCGGGTAAGAAAGCGGCAAGTAAAGCTAAAAGTGAGTAAACAAAGAGCTTTGAGGCTTGGAGGCAAGCCTCAAACAAACCTTTCGGTTTTATAGATAAACCTCGAGTAAGCCTTGGTTTGCAAACAAACTTCGAGCAAATCCCAAGCAAGCTTTGTAATTTTGTACGTAAACTCCAAGTAAACCTTTCGGTTTGCAAGCTTTACTTGTCTAGATATAAGAAAAAGTACGATAATAAAAGTTAGCGCGTGCTTAATAGGATACGTGTGAACGAATAAACAATTTAAACTGTTCTAAAAGGAGTTAAGAATATGAGCAAAGTTACTATCGTAGGTGCGGGTAACGTTGGAGCAACCGCTGCGCACATCATCGCTTCAAAAAATCTTGCTGACGTAGTTTTGGTTGATGTGGCAGATGGTCTTCCTCAGGGCAAAGCGCTTGATATGATGCATATGCGCTCTGTTGAAAAGTTCACCGTTTCTGTAACAGGCACTAATGACTACGAAGCCACAAAGGATTCAGATGTCGTTGTTATTACGGCAGGTATTGCTCGTAAGCCTGGTATGACTCGTGAAGACTTGCTCGGTGTTAACTCTGGCATTATGTCTTCAGTTATCGAACAGGCCATGGAGGCTTCTCCTAATGCAATTTATATCTGCGTAACTAATCCGCTTGATGTTATGACGTATCTTGCTTTTAAGAAGTCTGGCCTTCCGGCAAATCGTCTGATGGGCATGGGTGGCGTTTTGGACTCTTCCCGTCTTTCGTTTGCGGTATGTGAAAAGCTTGGTTGCGACCCAGCGGATGTTGAAGCATGGGCTTTGGGTGCACACGGTGAAGGCATGGTATGCTGGCCTCGTTATACCAAGGTTAAGGGTACTCCAATTACTGAGCTGCTTTCTGCTGAAGAAATTGAAGAAGTAACTAAGCGTTGTACTAAGGGTGGCGCTGAAGTTGTTGGGTACCTTAAGACGGGTTCTGCTTATTATGCGCCTGGCGCATCTATCGCTAAGATGGTAGAGGCTATTCTTACTGATTCAAAAGAAGTTATGAGTGTTTGTTCTTACATTGATGGCGAATATGGCCTTCATGATTTGTATATGAACATTCCTACCCGTTTAGGCAAAAACGGCGTTGAAGAAATTGTTGAATTTGATTTAACTGATGAAGAAATGGCAGCCCTTCAAGAATCCGCTGCAAGCGTTAAAAAGGGCTTGGAAAATCTTCCTGAGTAAGAATAAAGAATCAGGATATCTGTAAAGGATGTCTAATCGCATGAAAGTAGTAACATCTGCCAGCGTGTACAACGCGCTGGCTTTACTTATTCCAAAGCTTGCTAGTCAACTGCCCGATGATATTCTTGCGGGACTTATGACGGCACGTGAAGTTGAAACAGGTGATCGCGCTCGTATTGTGCTTGATCAGCTTATCGAAAATGCTCGCATTGCGGCACAAGATCATGTGCCAATCTGTCAAGATACAGGCACTGTGTGGGTTTGCCTTGAGGTAGGTTATGATGTGTTAGTTCCCGGTGATGTACTGTCACGCGTGAACGAAGCTGTTGCGCAGTCATACGAAAATGCGCGTTTGCGTAAATCGGTTGTTAAGGACGCTCTGTTAAACCGTGAAAATTCTGGTGACAACACTCCAGCATTTTGCGAAATCCATTATGTTGATGAACCGGGAGTTGCCCGTTTGCATGTAATGCTAAAAGGTGGCGGTTCTGACAATGCAAGTCGCGTTGTAATGCTTACACCGAGTGCTGGTAAGCAAGGAATTATTGATACGGTGCTTCAATGCGTTCGTGAAAAAGCGGCTAACGCGTGTCCTCCTCTTATCGTAGGAGTAGGGGTTGGCGCAACGTTTGATAAGGTTGGCGGGCTAGCAAAGCATGCGCTCATGCGTCCCCTTGGACAAAATCATTCAAATCCTGAAGTAGCTGCTTTTGAAGCTGAGCTTCTCTCAGCAATCAATGCCACAGGTATTGGAGCAGGGGCTTTAGGTGGATGCACTACAGCGCTTGGCGTTCGCGTGGAAACGGCACCTTGTCATATTGCAGCACTTCCAGTGGCGGTAAATATGGGATGTTCTGCCATGCGTCGTGCTACGGTTGAACTGGATTGCTTGGAATTACCTCAAGAAATGTCCAGAGAATTGAGCCAGTTAGTTGAAACGTCAAGCAAGGAAGAGGAGTAATCATGAGTTTAGAAGAACCTTTGCCTATTACTCTTCCTCTTGATAGGGAACAAATTAAAACGCTCAAGGCTGGCCAGGCTTGTTTACTCACGGGACCTTTGTACACCTTGCGTGATGCGGGTCATCAACGATTGCTTGATGAAATGGGCGATGGCACTACATTGCCCTACGGGTTAGAGGGCCAAATCATTTTTTATGCAGGCCCTACACCATCGGCTGCGGGGCGTCCTTTTGGGGCAATTGGGCCTACTACCGCTTCCCGTATGGATTTTGCAGCACCACATCTTATGGATTGCGGCATTGCTGCAACAGTGGGAAAAGGTACGCGCTCCGAAGATGTGCGTAAGGCGTGCATGAAAAATCAGGGGGTTTATTTTGTTGCAGTTGGCGGTGCGGCAGCTTATCTTGCAAAATGCGTAACGTCTTGCGAAACCTTAGCATACGACGACCTTGGAACCGAAGCTCTTCGCAAGATTGAGGTAACTGATTTTCCGGTGTTTGTGGGCATAGATGTTGAAGGCAACAATATCTATTCTCTTGATTGATAGGATTGCGCGTGACCAGTACACAAGATACATCAGTAGGACCAGGAATTTTTATTACCTTTGAAGGTGGCGATGGTGCAGGTAAAACCACCCACATCACCTTTTTAGCAACGTGTCTTCGTGCCATGGGCTACGAAGTGCTTTGTTTGCGTGAGCCAGGCGGAACGCCTATAGGGGAAACCCTGCGTTCCATTCTTCTTGATCCTGACAATTCGGATATGTCTGATCAAACTGAGTTGCTGCTTTATGAGGCGGCACGCGCCCAAATTGTAAAAGAGGTAATAATACCTGCTCTGGCGCGTGGGGCTGTGGTATTGCTGGATCGTTTTTATGATTCAACTATTGCGTATCAAGCATACGGAAGAGGGCTTCCGTTATCTTTCGTTCGCCAGGCAAATATATTTGCTTGCCAGGGTGTTCATCCTTGTCGCACCATTTTGCTTACTACGGAAGCTTCAGCAGAAGTGGGGCTTGATCGCGCGACGCACCATGGAGACGCTGATCGCCTGGAACAGGCTGGAGTTGATTTTCATGCGCGGGTAAATGCCGCTTTCAAACATTTGGCAGCTGAAAATCCTGCCCGTATCCGAGTGGTTTCTTCGGCTGGATCTAAAGATGAAACAGCTCGTGCAATTTTTACTGAATTGGCAGATGTATTTGGTTGGGGTCCAGATAGCAATGTTTGGGAACCGGGCTTTTTTGATGCAATCCTAGAACGTAATACTAATAAAAAAGCCCAGATTGATATGGCTGAATAGACTAGATGGCAGGCTTAAAACGTGGCAGATGTATTTGATGGTATATATGGACAGCCTCGCGTTCGCGAATTCTTTCGTGCTTCGCTTGCTTCTGGCCGCGTAAGTCATGCTTATTTGTTTACGGGTCCTGCGGGCTCAAACAAAACAGCAGCCGCTTATGCATTTGCACAAGCATTGCTGTGCAAAGATCATGGCTGCCGAACCTGTGATGATTGCCGCCGCATAGAGCGTCGCAAACATCCAGATGTTCATTTCTATTCACCTGAAGGCGCTCAAGGATATTTGATTGAGCAAATTCGCGAAATTGTTTCTAGTGTCTCGCTAGCTCCTGTTCGCGCACAGGGCAAAGTATATATTTTGGATCGTGTTGATTTGCTTGGTACGAGCGCTGCCAATGCATTTCTTAAAACACTTGAAGAACCTGCTCCTGACATAACGTTTATTTTACTTGGTCGTACGCGCGAAGCTGTACTGCCTACTATCGTTTCACGCTGTCAGGTAGTTCCTTTCCGTCATATTCCTTCAAGTGAAGCAGCGGGAATTCTTTCTCAAAAAACAGGAGTAACTGCTCAGCAGGCGCGTATTGCAATCGAGGCATGCAATGGTTCTATCACGCGCGCTATGGTGTTTGCTAAAAGTGCTGAGCGTTCAGAATTTCGCGCACGTGTAATGGAAGTTCTTTCCAATTTGGAGTTAAGTGATCCGCGTGATGTTTTGGAATATGCCGCAGAATTAATAGAGCGTTCAAAAGCTCCGCTTGATAATGTACGCACACAGCAAAGTGAGGAATTGGCAGAGTCTGCTGACTTTCTAACAAAATCAGCCCTCAAGCAGATTGAACTTCGTCATAAGCGTACGCTTACTATGGCAACGAAAGAATCACTTGGGCAAATGACGTCAATAATTCGCTCCTGGTTACGTGATGTTTTAATGATTGTTTCGGGAACGCCTGATTTAGTCATTAATGTTGATCAAAAAGAAGCGCTTGAGTGTGCTGCACAGCGGGTGAGCTATGCGGGCATCATGAGCGCATTGCGTGAAGCATACAGGACGGATGAGGCGCTTAGTTATAATGTTTCTCCAGAGACGTGTTTAGATGCACTTCTTTTTTCGATAAGAGAGGTTTTACATGGTTCGGGTAACCCCCATTAAACTTCAAGCTGGAACTCGTGTTTTATGGTTTGATCCAGCTGAACATACTGTATGTGCGGGCGACCATGTCATCGTAAGTACCGAACGTGGTTCGGAATTTGGTGTTGCTACGGCAGACATCATGGAAGTTAGCGATGAAATGATTGCTCAGCTTAAATCGCCCTTAAAGCCAGTACTCCGCATTGCGGATGAGGCAGATATTGAGCGAGCAGATGAATTGCGCCAAAAAGGCGAAGAAGCACTTTCAACATTTAAAGAACTTGCTGCTGAAACGAATGAACAAATGCGTCCCGTTATGGTTGAGTTTTTGTTTGATGGTGATAAGGCAGTATTTTATTTTGAATCGGAAGAACGCATAGATTTTCGTGATCTTGTTCGCAAATTGGCAAGCGTATTTCATGTGCGTGTTGACATGCGTCAGATTGGTGTTCGAGACGGCGCGCGCATGATTGGCGGCTTAGGCCATTGCGGTCAAGAATTATGCTGCGCTCGCATGGGCGGAGAATTTTCACCCGTTTCTATTCGCATGGCAAAGGAACAGAACTTATCGCTTAACCCTCAGAAAATATCTGGCTGTTGCGGTAGATTAATGTGTTGTTTGCGCTACGAATATGAAGCATATAAAGAAGTTAATGCTCGCGCTCCTAAAAATGGTGCGAAAATCGAAATTCCTGATGGTTTTGCAAAAGTAACGGAGATCAATGTTCCGCTAGAGCGTGTTACTTTACAGCTTGAAGATGGCAAGACTATTAAAGTGCCACTTGCTGAAATGGAAATATCAGGCGAAGCAAAACGCCCTAATCGCATCAGTAAAGAAGTATACGAAAAGTATGTACTTGTTGATCCTTTGTCGATGTTTACTACTTCAACGTCAGCGGCAGATTTAGAAGTATCTTCATTTACCACTGAAGATAAGCTTGCAGAACCTAAAGCTCGTGTTATTAAGCATTTGCACAACGAAGACTCAAATGATTCCGCCACTACTCATCGCAAACCTCGTCGCCGTCGTAGCGTTGAGCTTTCTGTTGATGGCAGTGTTGAAATTAAAAAGGCAAGTCAAGAAGAAAACGATTCGTCAGATCAGCGTAGGGGTGCATCTTCGAATGAATCTTCTGGCCGTAAAAACGATAAAGAGTCTCGCCAGAGGCGCCGTATGCGACGTGATAAAAGCGATAAACAATCTGGTGAAGGAAACGAATCGAAACAACATCAGTCAGGTTCGTCTTCTGAGGGAGGCGCTGGCAAGCAAAAGGCTTTGCGCAAACAGCGTCGTACTTCTTCTAATCGCATGGATAAGCAATCGGATCGTGATAGCCAAAATCATGATAAGCGCGATCGTGCGGATGCGCGTTCGCGTCGTAGGCCTGGTCAAAAATCATCAGGAGTACGTAATGCTCCTGTAAAATCAGAACAGCATACAACTAAATCAGTACAGCGTAATCGTGTGACGGCTTCGAACGAGGCAAAGCAGAGATCTAACCATCGCCGTCCTCGTCGTCGCCACCATACTTCAGGAGGGGAACAGGGAAATGCAGAATAACGACTATGCGCTTTTGACTGACTTATACCAATTAACAATGGCGCAAGGATATTGGTCCTGTGGAAAATTGGAAGAACAGGGGTGTTTTCATATTTTCTTCCGCGAGCCTCCCTTCAATGGTGGCTTTGCTATTGCAAGCGGCATGGATCACATTGCTGAGGTAATTGAAAACTTCAAGATTACCGATGAGAATATTGAGTATCTTTCGTCTCTTGATGCTCCTGGTGGTGGAAAGCTTTTTAATCCTGAGTTCCTTGAGTATTTGCGCAATTTGAAACTTGATGTTGATGTGGATGCAGTACGTGAAGGCACGGTTGTTTTCCCTAATGATCCAATCGTTCGCGTAATTGGACCGGTGCTGCAGTGTCAACTTTTAGAAACGCAATTGCTTAATTGTGTAAATTTTGAAACGCTTGCAGCCACTAAGGCAGCACGAATTTGTCATGTGGCAAAAACTCCTGTAGCAGAATTTGGCCTTCGTCGTGCGCAAGGAGAATCAGGGGCGCTTCGCGCTTCTCGTGCTTGTATAGTTGGTGGATGCGCTTCCACGTCGAATGTACTTGCGGGTCGTATGTTTAATTTGCCGGTATCAGGTACTCATTCTCATGCCTGGGTAATGGCTTTTAAGGATGAACTTGAAGCATTCCGCGCATATGCAAAAGAATTTCCTACCAACTGCGTATTACTTGTAGATACGTATGATGTTGTACAAGGGCTGAAGAACGCCATTACGGTAGGTCTTGAAATGAAAGAACGTGGCGAGCACTTAACGGGCGTCCGCATTGATTCTGGCGATTTGGCATGGCATGCGAAGTTAGCTCGAAAGATGCTTGATGAAGCTGGATTGACCGATACCGGCGTTGTTTTATCTAATGATCTTGATGAATTTACTATCAAGTCTATTTTGGATTCTGGCGCTCAGGTTGCATCATGGGGCGTGGGCACCAAGATGGTAACCGCCTATGACCAGCCTGCTTTAGGCGGAGTGTACAAGCTCGCAGCAAAGCGTATTGGTAACGATGACGAATGGGAGCCCATCATGAAGGTTGCCGGCCAATCTTCCAAGCAAACGGTTCCAGGTGTTTTGGATATTCGTCGCTATTTTCATTCTTCAGGAAAGCTTGCGGGCGATATGGTATTTGACATCAATTACGGTATTTCTCGCGAACGCATTGTTGATCCGGCTGATGAACTTCGTCAGAAAGATTTGTCTGGTAAGAACTACATCACTCTTTTAGAGCCGTTAGCTCGTGCGGGAAAAGTGGTGCTAAACAGCGAATATCGTGATGCACTTATTGCGCGCGACTATTGCCGTGAACAGCTTGAATTGCTTGACGAAAGCCAAACGCGCATTATTAACCCTCATTCCTATCCTGTGGGATTGGAATATGCGCTCTTTTGCCGTCGTCATGAGCTTGCTTCACGTTTGTTGGGACTGCTCTAGCTATAAAGAAAGGTGCTCCTATGATCAGAATCGTTACTGATTCGGTATCGTCATTGCCTCGTGAAATTGCCGAGCAAGAAAACGTTGAAGTGGTTTCGCTGTACCTCAATGTTGAGGGTAAGGAATATTCCGATCTAGAAATGGATATAGATACGTTTTATGAGCGTATCTATGAAATGGCAGGCAATCCTCCAACGTCAAGCCAACCTTCGCAGGCAAAACTAGAAGCATTATTTGAATCCATTGCCAAAGCGGGTGACGAACTGTTGGGCATTTGGATTTCCTCTAAGCTTTCAGGCGCCTTTGAAGGGGTGCTTCGTGCGGCACGAGCGGTTGAGTCTCGCAACATCGGGTTTTCCTACTGCATGATTGATTCTTCTTCATGTGGCTACGATGAAGCGTTTCCTGTATTAGCAGGTATTCGTTCGGTTAAGGAAGGAAAAACCCTTAAAGAAGCAGCTACTGATGTATTGAAAAGTATCAAAAGCACGCGTTTTCTCTTTACACCTGAAAGCCTAACATTTCTTCAGAAGGGTGGTCGTATTGGCGGTGCTGCTGCTTTGCTGGGAAACCTCATTAAACTTTCTCCCGTATTAACGGTGGTTGATGGTATTCCTCAGGCAATGGCTAAAGTACGCACCCAGAAAAAGGCGTTGGCAAAAATGGTATCAATTCTTGAAGAAGATGTGGCAGCTTGTGGTGGACTTAAAAACTTGGTAGTGCACTATATTGGAGAAAAAACTCCTGCTCTTACTTGGGCACATGAAGTAATTGAGCCCTTGTTGGGAAGAAGTGTTGATGTGAAGCCGGTTAGTCCTGTAGTGGGGCTGCATGTGGGTCCAGCAGTTGGCATTGCGTATGAATGCAATGAAGCACTTTCCGGCAAAATTACAAAAGATCTTTCATCTTTGGCAGTATTTAATTAACGCTGTATAGATAGAACGAAGGAAGGGATAAAACAGTGGACATCAAATGCAATTTGATTCTCGATTCTTGCTGTGACTTACCCCATGATATCGTGGATCGAAAAGGGGTGTACCTAGTACAGTTTCCCTATTTTGATGATGATGGCGAACATTTAGATGATTTGTACCAAATGCAGACTGCTCATGATTTTTATGAAGGTATGCGCAAGGGTAGCGAACCTCATACGGCGCAGGTTCCCATGCCAGCTTTGCAAGAAGCATATCAGTGGGCGATTGATCAAGGCAAGCCTACCGTTTATTTAAGTTTTTCAAGTGGGCTTTCTGGTACTTTTGATACCGCTCAAATGCTGCTTGATCAGATGAAGGTAGAACACCCAGATCTTGAGTTATATCTTGTGGATACGAAGTTGGCATCTGTTGCTGAAGCGCTTTTAGTGTACGAAGCGCTCGATCAGCGCGAAAAAGGGCTTACTGCCAAAGAGCTTGTTACATGGGCAGAAGAAGCTCGCTATTTTGTAGACGCTCAATTCATGGTTGATGATTTGGAGGCACTTCGCCGCGGTGGTCGCATTCCTTCAACGGTGGCATTCGCAGGTTCGAAGCTTGATGTGAAACCCTTGTTGGGCATTGATATGAACGGCAAGCTTGCGCTTACGGGTGTTGCCCGTGGTCGCAAGAAGGGTATTAAGTCACTGATTGATTACTGGACTAAACGACGTACTAATGAAGGCCCTGTTCAAAATGTTGTTGTAGGAGGAGCGGACTGCCCAAAAGATCAAGAACGCTTAGTTTCGCTTCTTGCTAAAGAAGACGAAACAGCAATAGTGTTAGAGTCAAGTATTGGACCAGTAATTGGCAGTCATGTAGGTCCTGGAATGCTGGCAGTAGTATTTTGGGGACCAGATAAGCGAAACGATTTATCAGTTGCTGATCGTATTGCCAGCAAAGTTCGTGGCAAATAACATCGATGGCAACTAACTTAATATAGAAAGGTTGATTTAATGGGTTCACAGGAAGTAAAGACGTTTTGTTTTACGGGGGAACCCGAGGTAGGGACATGTATAGAAGCCATGCTTAAGGCGGGGGGCTTTACTCAAGCTAAAGTAGCTGATGCTGATGTTGTGTTCACGTATCGTATAAGCGAATCCGAACTTGAGGATTTGTATTATGAAAGTTCAGGCATCTTGCAGTTAAGCAAAAAAGATGCGGTTCTTATTGACCTGAGTCCTTCTACTGTTTCCTTTGCTCAGGAACTGTGTGCTATGGGTTCAGTAAGTGAAAAGCATGTTCTTGATGCACCTTTGGTGATAAAGGATATTCTTGCGCCAGATGCTTTTTCTAAATCACAAAACCTAGGTATTGTTGCTGGTGGTTCGGAAGACGTCTTTAAGCGTGTTGAGCCTATGCTGCGTTCAATTGCTAGTCATGTGATGTGGATGGGCAAGGCTGGCTGCGGCCAAAGCACAAAAATTGCTTTAACGCTTTCTTCTGCAGCAACTTTGGTGGGTCTTGTTGAAGCTTACACCGCAATGCGTGCTTCTAAGGTTTCCATTGATGAAGAAGACTTTGTCGATGTTGCTTTGGCTTTTTCGATGTTAACGCCTGCTCAAGAATCGTTTGTTCAAGCATTGAGTGAAAATGATTTTGAAGATGCCTCCTTTACTATTGAATATGCGATGGGAGAACTTGCTGCTGCTCTTGCTTCTGTGGACGACAATGATCTTATTCTTCCGCAGGCAGAAGCATGTTTCCGCTTGATGGAGCTTCTTGCTATGGTAGGCGGCGTTTCCTACGACCCTTCTGCACTAAAGCTTGTATTTGCTGATGAAGAAACAAGCAAGAAGTATGGCCTTGATTGGTCTCGTGTTGAAGGTGCTTACGACCATAGCAAAAGTGACCACGAATGTGATTGCGATGATAACTGCGATTGTGGGCACCATCACCATCATGATTCTCAATCTGGATCATCTGGTTACATTAGTTTTTCGTCGAATTAGTGGAACGCAAAGCATCAGCGTAAAGCATGAACTATGAACAGAGATTCATATAATTGTTGTCATGTTTGTCCTCGCGAATGCGGTGTAAATCGCATTGAGGGCAAACGTGGCATTTGTAAAGCACCTGCAACATTGAAAATAGGAAGAGCAGCGCTTCATTGGTGGGAAGAGCCTTGTCTTGTTGGAGACAAGGGTAGCGGTGCGGTATTTTTTGCCTACTGTCCTTTGGGTTGTGTGTATTGTCAAAATCAAGACCTGGTTACTGGTGCTGGTATTGAGGTAAGCGAAGCTCAGTTTGAACAAACGCTTCTTCGATTACAGAATGAAGAACATGCAGCCAATATAAATCTTGTTACTCCGAGTCATTATGTTCCTACGATAGCAAAGGTACTGACGCGTTTACGATGCCACTCTTTCGGCCATTTTTCTTCTGCTAATGGCAGTTGTAATGGCGATAGCTGCAATGGTGACAGTTGTGAAAGTGGCAACAAAAGCGACAGCTATGCTTCTTCGTGCAATCCAAAGTCTCTCTATATACCCGTTGTGTATAACACTTCTAGCTATGACTCCGTAGACACTCTTCGCTTACTTAGGGGACTGGTGGATATTTATTTGGCGGATTACAAATACGCTACGCCTGAAATAGCAGCGCGCTTATCGCACGCATCAGATTATCCCAGAGTAGCGTTGGCTGCACTGGATGAAATGGTGAAACAGATAGGCGCATGGAGGGAAGACTCGTCAGGCTTGCTTCAGGAAGGCATTATCGTTCGTCATTTGGTATTGCCTGGCTATATTGAAGAATCTTTTAAAGTGCTTGATGTTTTGCATGAGCGGTATGGCAATGCTATTCGTTTCAGTATCATGAATCAATATACGCCGCTAAGAAGCGATTTAGCGAAGTATGGGCTTAAGGGAAGCGTATCTGTGCAAGACTATGAGCGAGTGCTAGATTATGCAGACTCATTAGGAATAGAAGACTATTTCTGGCAAGAGGGAGGAGCTGCTACGGAAAGCTTCATTCCGGCTTTTGATGGTATTGGTGTTTGCACTGATGCTTGCGGCGATTAAAATTTCTTAAAAAATCGCTATTCATTTGAATGAAGTTATGGCATAATTGTTTACGCTTTTTTGCCGGCATGGCGCAATGGTAGCGCAACTGATTTGTAATCAGTGGGTTGGGGGTTCAAGTCCCTCTGTCGGCACCAGCTTAAACATGTAAGCCATCGGGTTTCCGATGGCTTTTTGTTTTTTGCGGCAATTAGAATTCAGTAGTGTCTATTTCTTCGAGTGTTTCTACGTGGAGGCAAATCTCGCTGCCGTCATCATCCATGTACCAGCAATATTGACCTTTTTCGTCTTCGGTAAAAGTGACTATTTCCCAATTGATGTAGTGACGGACATTGGTGTCATTTGGTTCTACATTTGCGTATTCAAGAACAGTTCGTGCTGCTAATAGTTGCTGTTCAGATAAGTTTTCAAACATACGAAATGCTCCTTTATGTCGTGTACTTGCCGTTGGTTCTAGCTATAGTTGGTGATTTGCCTGCAAAGCCAAGAGCAGCTTATTGAGCTGTAAATTCCTTTTGCCCTGTAAGCCTTCTTTTGGCTGACAAAAGGTAATGATAAAACGAAACCCCAAAGTTTTCACCTTGGGGTTTCGTTAGTTTGAATCTTTTTGAGACGCTAGTTTAAATCCAAAGTAATGGTTTAAACGGGATACTGTTTTTCTTATTGCGCCTATTCGGGATCCTGCATAATCACTGCGACAAAGGTTAAAGGCTCAGTGTCGCTTGCGTTCTTTATGCCATGTGAGCTTCCGCTTTCACAAAGAAGAGCATCTCCAGGAGCCACCTCATAGTCGGTGCCATTTTCGGTGTAGACAGCTTTGCCAGAAGTGATGAAATATAGCTCGCATTCTCCCTCGTGCTTATGAATGCCTAATGAGCTTTGGGGTTCAACGGTGATTTGGGAAAGATAGGTACACTTACCTCCAACTTCGGCAATCTTTTCTTCGCTGAGTAAACGGTCGCGAATCATATATCCTTCGCCACCATTAACTTTTTCAACGCGTTGTGTTTCTCGGTCGCGATAAACTGGCATGACTTCCTCCTTGTTTTACAGAACTACTTTCGGCTAGTTCTTAGTTATTTTGATTGAAGCACGAACTATTGCCGTTAACGCTATGAGGCCAAATAGTTCACGTTTCTAAGCAGGTGGCTTTATTACTTCTCGTGTTTTGCTATGGGAAGTTTTACACGGTTCCCATTTGCCAGGAATTCAGATAAGCTGCCTGTTCTTCAGTCAGGGTATCAATGGAAACTCCGAGAGTCTTCAGCTTCAAACGGGCAATGTTGTTATCAATATCGTTTGGAACGTCGTAACAATCAGGTTCCATTTCTTCGGCATGTTGCACCATAAATTCAGCGCAGAGTGCTTGGTTTGCAAAGCTCATATCCATAACTGATGCCGGATGACCTTCTGCGCAGGAAAGGTTAACTAAGCGGCCCTCTGCAAGCAATACAACTTTTCGGCCATTAGGCAGGGTGTATTCTTCAACGAAGGGGCGTAAGGTTTTATGCTCAGTTGCATTTTCTTCAAGCCAAGGAATATTGATCTCGGAATTGAAGTGGCCAGAATTGCATACGATGGCGCCGTCTTTCATGTTTTCGAACATTGGACCATCAATAACATTAAGGTCGCCCGTAACAGTTACCCATACGTCGCACTGCGCTGCAGCTTCAACTGCTGGCATTACGCGGAAGCCATCCATAATAGCTTCGAGTGCTTTCAGTGGGTCAACTTCGCAAACAATAACCTGTGCACCCATGCCGCGACCACGCATTGCAACACCGCGACCGCACCAACCATAGCCAGATACAACTAAAGTACGACCAGCTAAAAGGCGATTTGTTGCACGAATGATGCCATCAAGGGTAGATTGGCCGGTGCCATAGCGATTGTCGAAGAAGTGCTTAGTTTTTGCTTCATTTACTGCAATGATGGGATATTTAAGAGCACCTTGCTTTGCCATTGCTGCTAAGCGAATAACGCCCGTTGTGGTTTCTTCGGTACCACCAATAATAGTTTCTAATGCATCGGTGCGTGTTTCATGGATACGACCAACTACGTCGGCACCGTCATCCATGGTGATCTGGGGAAGAGTGTCAATTACGGCATCTACATGCTCGTAGTAGGTTTGAGTGTTTTCACCTTTGATGGCATAAACAGGAATTCCGAAGTGCTGTACCAGTGCTGCAGCAGTGTCATCCTGGGTGGAAAGCGGATTAGAAGCGCAAAGAGTTACTTCGGCGCCGCCTGCCTTTAAGGTGCGCATAAGATTTGCGGTTTCGGTGGTTACATGAAGGCAAGCACCAATACGGATTCCTTTGAGGGGTTTTTCTTTTTCGAAACGTTCGCGGATTGAAGCGAGCACGGGCATGTCACGGTCGGCCCAAAGAATGCGATCGAGGCCAGAATCCGCAAGGGATATATCTTTAATGTCGTAGTTCATGGGTAAATCCTCCTTACTTGTGTTAAGGGTACCACGCTTGTTATGTCTAGTTCGTCTAGTTCGCGAAAAATGTATGGAGGCGATGTGCAGACATCGTGATGAGAACAAGAATAATCAGGCATTTTTGCGGTCAAGAAGAAACAAATTGTTTACTTATCGTGCGGTAAGTTTAAGAAAAGTCTATAATCCCGAAAGCAGGAAGTGCCTATTTTTTGACGCACTGCATGAATATGGTAATTAGTTATTACACGAAAAGCTTTAATTGGTGCAGATAGTATTAACTAGTCTTGCTTTGGCGCAACTAAAGGAGCCTTTGTGTTAGAGGAAATGATATCGTCCCTTTCGTTTGTGGACTTTTTTAATATGTGCGTATTTGTAGTATTTACGTGCTGCTACGCATATCAGATCATTTACGTTTTTATTTCCTTAGCTAAAAAACCACCAGCTTTAACGGCAAAAAAGAATCATCGATACGCTGTTGTAATTTCCGCTCGTAATGAAAATGCGGTTATTGGCGACTTGATTCACAGTATTCGTGTTCAAAATTACCCTCAAGAATTAATTGATATCTTTGTTGTAGCTGACAATTGCACTGATAACACCGCTGCAGTTGCTCAAGAGGCGGGCGCTATTGTTTTTCCGCGTTTTAACACTGAAGAAGTGGGGAAGGGATACGCGCTTGATTACGGCTTTGCCTGCATTCGTCAGCATTATGCAGACAACAACTATGAAGCTTATTTTGTGTTCGACGCGGACAATGTCTTAGACGTTAACTACTTCCGTGAAATGAATAAAGTTTTCGATAATGGTGCACTTGCTTCAACAAGTTATCGTAATTCCAAAAACTATGGCTCTAACTGGATTACTGCTGGTTACGCGGTATGGTTCATGCGTGAGGCAAAATATCTATCCCAAGCACGTCTTACCGTGGGCACAAGCTGTATGGTTTCGGGCACAGGCTTTTTCATTAGCGCCAAAATTATTGATGAGATGGGCGGATGGAAGTACCACCTGTTAACGGAAGATATTGAATTTTCCGCTGACAGCATCATTCATGGTCGTCGCATTGCTTACTGTCCAACCGCTATGCTCTATGACGAACAACCTTTAACATTCCGCGATTCTTGGAATCAGCGTTTTCGTTGGGCAAAGGGTTTCTATCAGGTGTTCTTTGGCTATGGCGGCAAGCTATTTAAGGGCATGTTTACCAATAAAAAAGGTTCTCGTTTTGCTTGTTATGACATGTTAATGACGGTATGTCCTGCAATGCTGCTTACTATTATTACTATCGTTTTTAATGCGGCTATTATTATTCTTGGCTTAACAGGTGTTATGTCTACTGGCGTGATGATTACTTCGTCGCTTTCCTCTATTTTCTTCTGCTTGTTTAACTTTACGTTATTCATGTTTATGTTTGGTGCGCTGACTACTTTTACTGAGTGGGATAATATTCACGCTCCTGCTCGTAAGAAGATTTTCTATATGTTTACCTTCCCTCTGTTCATGATTACCTACATTCCAATTGCTTTGGTTGCTTTAGTGAAGAAGGCTTCTTGGAAGCCAATTCAACACAGCATTTCTGTTGATGTGCAGGAATTTGCTCAGGCAAATGCAAAGGACACCGATCGTATTTAAGTTCTGTTTAAAGTGTCTGAAATCACAGCTACTGAATATGGAGTAGTTGTCACATGTAGAGTAGCTGCCGAACGCAGAGTCGTAGTTACTGAACACGGCTAAAAGTAAGTCCATACAGGGGAGCGTGTGTTGCCTTGCGAAGTATTTTTGTGGCAGCGAAAAGAGTAGCTCCTGTTGTCATGACATCATCAATAAGAATTATATGTTGGGCTGATAAAAGTCTTACAGAAGCATTAGGTGCAAGTTCAAATGAATCTTCCATATTGCTAAGGCGGGAGCGCCCATTGAGCAAACGTTGGTCCTTTGCTTTGCGTATGGCTAGTTCATTTTGAAAAGGAATGTTTGTTAACAATGAAAGTTGTTTACTTATTTTCTGAATGTGATCAAATCCTCTTTCGCGTTGAGCGGATGTCTTTGTTGGGATAGGGATAAATACCGCATCAGTTTTCCAGGAGTGGGGAAGTGCATCTGCCATGAACCGGGCAATATCTAAGCTGAGGCGCTGTTCCCCTCTGTCTTTGTAGGCGGTAACAATTCTCCTTGTTTCTTCGGTTAGTATGGTTGCCGAAGCACACCCATTTAAGGGAAACGATGGAAGATGTTTCCAGTCAAGAATAAAGCGATTGCATTCGGTGCAAATTTCCTTTCCGTATGCTGCTCCACAGCGGGGGCATGCTTTAAGTTGGTCCAGATAAGGAAGATTTACTTTGCATGAATGGCAGATGAGTTCTCCCGGTAAATCACAAATTACGCAACGAGTTGGCCAAAGTGTTTCTGCGAACGTTTCTTGCAATAGTGATGCGTAATTAGAAATGTGGGCTGATATGTTGGCAAGCGATATATTCATGTTTTGATCCTATGCGCCATGTCTAGTGCGATGGCTGAAAATAATTCAGGTTTAAGCCGATTTTGTGGTTCTATATTGCATGGTGAAAGTGCACATATTTCTCATATTTGGTAATGACTGGATATAAATGTTGAATTTGGCAGTGATAATGTGCGTTTTTGTAAGGAGTTACTTTATATCTGGTAGACTAGGAATGCTTCTTTCAGGTCTGTGGTTGCGGATTTTCCTAGTCCAAGGCAGATGCGGTCAAAAGGATCCACGTAAGCTACCAACAAATTGTTTGGGGCGATCATGGCGCATCCTAGGGGTAAGTCGCACCGTCTGTATTACATATAAATGCAGCATAGGGCTGCGCAGGCGAGAGAACGATGTCGTTGGCTTAGTTCCAGTGCGCGAGTGTGGGGGCAAAGACCAGGTCAGCTGAAAGAAGCATACGTAATTGGAAAAAGAAGGGATTGTCTCAATGAAACGCGCATCAATTCTTGTGCTCAGTTTGGTGGTTGCGCTGTGTTTAGCTTTGCCTTTGGCGGGTTGTTCTTCATCAAGCTATACCCCTCAGTTAAAAGACCAGACAGTCAACAACTCTGCTTTGAATACTGCAGGAACCTTGCGAGTGGGTATTAATGCTTCAAATGCACCTTATGCAACACAATCGAATGGTTCGATCGTTGGGATCGATGTTGATATTGCTGCAGCTTTGGCAGACGAAATGGGCTTAAAGCTTGAATTGGTAGATGTTGGAACGGCAACTGATACTGCGTTTGCGCGTGAAAATGTAGACATTGTCATGGGCGTTGAAGAAGCTAATTCGGCTTATTGGATGTCCGAAGACTATATGAATTCAGGCATTGCTCTGTTCTCTTTGACGGAAGGCGCCCAGGCTCCTACGGCTGCTGGCTCATTTAAGGTTGCTGCTCAGTCATCTTCTATGAGTGCTTGGGAGGTAACGGATCATTATGGTGAATCCTGTTTAGAAAACGCAGGAGACCCCAATGCAGCATTTGAGATGTTGAGCACTGGCTCAGTTAATTATGTTGCAGCTGAAAGCACTATTGGCGAATACGTAATTCATACTTCTGGTATTGATGCGTATCCTATTGCTCTTCTGCAAGATGCTACTCCTCGTACTATTGCAGTGGCTTCTGCTAATCAGGAACTCCAGCAAGCAGTAACAAGTGCTCTTTCGACGCTGGTTGATGGTGGAGTCATTGAGGTGATTGAGGGCAGGTGGCTTGGTGGCCACTTTGATATTGCAGGTTTGACGGTAATTCCTGCTGCAGCATCAACGGAAACAAGCGAAGATGCTTCAACTGACGAATCTTCAACTGATACTACTGATTCTTCAGCGGATACTACTAGCACAACCAGTACAAGCAACAACGCTTCTTCGTCTACTGATGCCACTTCAGATGAGAGCACTTCGGAAGAGTAGGGTTTTAAGTTTTCAATTGCTACTCCGCAGAATTGAGGCGGGTATCCAGTAAATTAAAAGAAACCCCACATAAGTAATCATGTTGTTAAAAATATGAGGCTTTTTGTTGATATGGTTTCGAAAAGTTAACAAACAAAAAAGCAGGACTCATCCTGCTTTTTTAATTTTTTATTCTTGAGAGGAAAAATGAAGCAGAGATAAGGAGAAGGTATCATGACTTATCAACAAGGAGGTTCGCAACCTCCCGTTCCTTCCGAGAATCAGCAGGGAACAGCACCTCAACAAGGATCTGCTCCTGATACTCAATATCAGCAGGATCCTAATCAGAATCAGTATTACCAGAACCAGTATGCTCAGACACAATATGCTTCAGCGTCAGGTAATGGGGGATACTCTGAGCAAACAGCACATCCCGTCGGACAGCACCAGAAGCATTCATTTTCGTGGAAAACCTTTTTAACAGCATTTTGCGGTGCGCTTTTAGCATGCGTTATTGCTCTTGGGGTATATACCGTTGTTCAACCTGGAGGATCTTCCACTGTGCTGGGTGGCAATGGCGGTACTAACATTACCGTGAATGGGGAAGACGCTACTTTGGCGGAAGTTGTTTCGCAAAAGTGCCTTCCTTCGGTAGTAAATATTGATGTCTATACTCAAACATCAACTCAAGGATTTATGGGAATGGTTGATCAGTCAACCGATGAATATACCGAGTCTTCCTTGGGATCAGGCATTATTATTTCTTCGGATGGCTACATTCTGACAAATTATCACGTTATTGAAGGCGCTGATCGTTTACAGGTAACCGCTACTGGTGGTGAATATGAAGCGCAGGTAGTTGGCAGTGACCCTTCGAGCGACCTTGCTGTTCTTAAAATTGATGCATCTGATTTAACTGCCGTTGAGATAGGCTCTTCTGCTGATTTAACGGTTGGTGAATGGGTGATGGCTCTTGGTAGCCCTTATGGCTTAGAGCAATCAGTATCAACCGGTATTGTTTCAGCTACAAGCCGTACTACCTCAGCGCTCAATAGCGATTCTTCCAGCGCGGTATACACCAATATGATTCAAACCGACGCAGCGATTAACCCAGGTAATTCTGGTGGTGCGCTTGTTGATAGTGACGGCAAGCTTATTGGTGTTAATACCTTGATTGCTTCTTCTTCAGGATCAAGTTCAGGTGTTGGATTTGCTATTCCTGTTGATTATGCAATGGATATCGCTCAGCAAATTATTGATGGCAAGCAGCCAACACATGCTCAGCTTGGTGTTTCTGCTACAACTGTAACTAGCCAGCTTGCGCAGTTCTATGGACTAGATGCAGATTCTGGTGCCTATGTTTCTAATGTAACTGCTGGATCTGGTGCTGCTCAAGCAGGTATTCAACAGGGCGATATTATTACAAAGCTTGATGATGCAGATATTACTTCATCATCTGACTTAGTGTTGGAAGTCCGTTCGCATAATATTGGAGATACCGTATCGGTTACTTATGTTCGTGACGGTCAAGAAAATACAGTTGACGTAACATTAGGTTCGGATTCGTAAAAAGGAATTCATCCTTCAATAAGAAGTTTGGGAAAACCAAACAAGTAGGGTGAATGACTTATCAAATGAACAGGTGGTAGCTTTTCGTTCAATACGGGAAGCGCCACCTGTTTTGTTTTGGGTGTAGAAATGCTGCTAATACTATAGTTTGGGTAAGGCAATGTTGTGGATAGAATAACTGTAGGCACAGTAATGTTACGCAAACACTTGAATGTAAGTAGTTGTGGATGCAGTAATGGAGAAGAGCTGAATCAACATAGCAATATCGTAAACATCACTCATCTGCTTCACGTTAACGGTAAAGTGTTGTATAAAGTAATGTTTGAAAATCGCGCAGATTTAAAACGATTTTTAACGACCCTGTATTGGACTTGTTTTTTTACGGTAATATAACAAGGATAACGCTCGAAGAAAGGATGTACCCATGAGCTCTGATTACAAATATAAGCGCGTCCTCCTTAAGCTTTCTGGTGAAGCGCTTATGGGTGAAGCTGGTTATGGAATTGACCCTAAGGTAGTAGAAGAGCTTGCGGTTCAAATTAAAGAAATCGTAGAAGATGGCATTGAACTTGCCGTTACCGTAGGCGGTGGCAATATATTCCGTGGTTTGGCAGGCTCTGCAGAGGGTATGGACCGTGCGCAGGCAGACTATATTGGCATGTTGGCAACCTGTATGAATGCGTTAGCACTTCAAGATGCTTTTGAGCGTCATGATATTCCTACGCGCGTTATGAGCGCGATTGAAATGCGCCAGGTATCTGAGCCTTATATTCGCCGTCGCGCAATTCATCATTTGGAAAAAGGTTATGTTGTTATTTTCGCAGCAGGCACGGGTAATCCTTATTTCACGACAGATACAACTGCTGCGTTGCGTGCTTGCGAAATTAATGCAGAGTGCCTTATGAAGGCAACCAAGGTTGACGGCATTTATGACAGCGACCCTGTAACCAACCCCAACGCAAAACGATTTGAACACATTAGCTATCTTGAAGTTCTTTCTCGTGAGTTGCACGTAATGGACTCAACGGCAACTTCGCTTTGTATGGATAACAAACTTCCAATTTTGGTATTTGACCTTATGGTGCCAGGTAATATTTCTCGTATTCTTAAGGGAGAAAACATTGGCACAACGGTAAGTGCTGATTAGGAATTCAACCAGTTAATTGGGTAAACAAATTCGTACGGGAGCGAATAGAGAAACTTCGTACGTGTGTTTTAAAGTAATAAACACCAAATTTGATGACACATATCCAGGAAAGGATTTCTCATGATCGACGATATTATGAAAAAAGCCGATGAGCGTATGAAGGGTGCTGAAGATCAGCTTGTTTCGAACTTTGCTTCTGTTCGTACCGGCCGTGCTAATGCCATGATTTTGGATAAGGTCAAGGCAGAGTATTACGGAACCTTAACACCCATCAATCAGATGGCAGCAATTAAGACCCCCGATGCTCATACGCTTGTTATTGAACCATGGGATAAATCTTCTCTTGGTGCAATAGATCATGCTATTCAACAGGCAAATCTTGGTGTAACACCAAATAACGATGGATCAGTTATTCGTCTTTCGTTCCCGCCTTTAACAGAAGAGCGTCGTAAGGAATTTGTTAAAGAGTGCCGCGGGTATGCAGAAGAAAGCCGTGTAGCGGTTCGTAATGCTCGTCGTGATGCTAATGCTGCAGTTGAAAAAGCGGTGAAAAACGACAACCTTCCTGAAGATGATCAGCGTCGCGCTGAAGCAGAAATTCAGAAAAAGACTGACGCTGCAATTGCTAAAATTGATCAGCATCTTGCTTCCAAAGAAAAGGAGCTCATGTCAATCTAGGCGTTGGAGGCATGTGTCATATGCGAAAACCTCTTGATTACATATTTCCTAATCCACCAAGCGATGCGGATCCGCATTTGCTTAACCAGGATACTATCCCTCGTCATGTTGCCGTCATTATGGATGGTAATGGACGTTGGGCTAAAAAGCGTGCGCTCAACCGTCTTCGTGGTCATAAAGCAGGTATCGAAGCTGTCCGAGAAACCATTCGCTGTGCTAACGATTTAGGGGTGGATTATTTAACGATCTATTCGTTTTCAACGGAAAATTGGAAACGCCCTGAAGACGAAGTAAATGGCTTGATGGATCTTTTTGCGAAAACCATGCTTGCTGAAGTTGATGGTTTGCATGAAGAGCATGTGCGCGTGCGTACCATAGGCGATCTATCTCTTCTTCCCGAAGAAACATGCGATGCTTTTGAGCAGGCTTGGGAAAAGACTAAAAACAATGACGGAATGACCCTTGTGGTTGCAGTGAATTATGGCTCACGCCAAGAAATACTCCGTGCTGTTAAAGTATATGCTGAAACTGCATTGGAAAACGGGGTACTGCCAGAATTGAACGAACGAACTTTTGAACAAGGTTTGTACACCGCTGATATTCCTGATCCTGATTTACTTATACGCACTTCGGGTGAAATGCGTATATCAAACTTCCTGTTGTGGCAAATTGCCTATACAGAATTTGTTTGCACTGATGTATTGTGGCCCGATTTTGACAGGTATGATTTCTTACGTGCTGTTCTTGAATATCAGAGCCGTGATCGTCGTTTTGGGGCTGTGTAAGCATGACGAAAGTTCGTGTACGCAAGCCTTTTTTAAGGGAAAACAATCAAAAACCTTCCATTACTGAACAGGAAGTAATAACGCATGATGAAGAACCTACGTGGGAGCGAAAAACCACTAGGGCCCGCAAGGCGGTAGTGGGCAAACTTCCTTCCAGGGTTACTCATCCAAGCAATTTAGCTGTGCGTACTTCAACGGGAGCTATCTATATCTTGCTTACCGTAGTGTGCGTTTGGGCTTCTGATATAACTACAGCTCTGTATTTGTCGTTGCTGAGTGCTATTTGTGCTAATGAGTTTTATTACATGCTTCGTGCTGATGCTAAATTACCTAATGAACTTTTAGGAGTTTGCGCTGCTGCAGTTTTCCCTCTTGCTATGTGGCTTTTTGGGGTAAGTGGAGTATGTGTTGCTTTGGCCGTGTACGTACTGGTGCTGCTGGTGTGGTATGTATTTTGGCAGCCTGCGCGCATCAGTGATGTTGCAGTAAGTCTTTTTGGCGCTGTCTATACAGGCCTTATCATGTCTACAGCGCTTCTTTTAAGGGAATCTCTTGGAGACCCATGGGGAGCAATTCTTGTTTTAGGGTTGTTTGTAAGCGTATGGGGAAGCGATGCATTTGCCTACTTAATAGGTTCTGCTATTGGCAAACATAAACTTGCACCTCATATCTCTCCCAATAAAAGCTGGGAAGGCTTTATTGCCGGATTAGTTTTCGCCATGATTGTTTGGTACTTGCTTTCTTATATTCCAGGCGTGTCATTGTCGTTGCCTCAGGCTCTTATTTTTGGCTTAATTAACGGGCTTGCGGGAGTTCTGGGCGATTTGGTGGAAAGTCGAATTAAGCGTAACTCCGGGTTTAAAGATTCAGGAACCATTATGCCTGGACATGGTGGCTTGCTTGATCGCTGCGATTCGCAGTTTTTGGTTACGTTGTCAGGTACTATCTTGCTTGTTCTAGGAGGCTGTATACCGTATGTCTTCTAAAGATGTTTCTTGCAAAGGTTGTTCTATTCATAGCGTTTCAGATAAACGTCGTATCGTTATTTTGGGATCAACGGGTTCTATTGGTACGCAGACGCTTGATGTAGTGCGCCGTCATTCCGATAAGCTTGAAGTGGTTGGCCTTGCTGCGGGATCGCATGCTAAAGAATTACTGGCGCAGGCAAAAGAATTCAATGTTTCTCATCTTGCCTTAGGGGTACGTAGTAGTGCATCTGCTTCTGTTTTAGAGGAACTTTCGGAGCATGTTGAACAAACTAGTCGCACTTCTTCTTATGGTGGTTCCTTTACACAAGGCTCTGGCGCAGTAGTTGATCTCTGTCGTTTACCTGAGGCGGATTTAGTAGTTAACGCATTGGTTGGTGCTGCGGGCTTACAGGCCAGCTATGAAACTTTGCAGGCAGGCAAGGTTTTGGCGCTTGCCAACAAGGAGTCGTTGGTTGTTGGTGGCGATTTGATAATGCCGCTTGCTAAAAAACCAGGCGATTTAATGCCTATCGATTCAGAACACGGGGCAATTTATCAATGTCTTTTAGGCGAAAACCCTGAAGAGGTAAGCAAGCTTTGGGTCACTGCGTCGGGTGGACCTTTCCGTGGAAAGAAACGAGAAGATTTAAAGTCAGTTACTCCTGCACAAGCATTGGCGCATCCAACTTGGCATATGGGCGCAAAAATTACGATTGATTCTTCAACTTTGATGAATAAGGGTCTTGAGGTAATTGAGGCTCACCATTTATTTGCAATGCCATATGACAAAATTGAAGTAGTGGTACAGCCTCAAAGTGCTATTCATTCTATGGTTGAATTTAAGGATGGTAGCGTAAAAGCTCACTTGGGTACCACTGATATGCGTATACCTATTCAGTTTGCTTTAAGCTATCCTGATCGTTGGTCAGCTCCTGTGGAGCCGCTTGATTTCAGAACATTAGGATCGCTTGAATTTGCAGCACCTGATACAGAAACATTTCGCTGCCTGACGCTTGCTCGTATTGCGGGATCAACGGGAGGAACTCTTCCTTGCGCAATGAATGCCGCAAACGAAATTGCGGTAGCGGCATTTTTGGAGGAACGCTGTTCTTATTTAGGTATTCCTGAGGTGGTTGAAGCAACCATGGATGCCTGCAGGGTAGAATCGGTTGAAAGTATCGATCAACTACTGGAGGTAGACGCATGGGCGCGTGATTATGCGCGTTCGGTGTTGCAAAAGTGATAAGCATGGATATTGTAATCATGATCATAGCCGCAACTATTGTGTTGGGGTTTCTCGTGTTCATTCATGAGGGTGGTCATTTTCTTGCCGCTCGCTTATTTGGTGTGCGCGTGACAGAATTCATGATTGGATTTCCTGGTCCTTCAATCGGGTTTACTAAAGGTGATACTCGTTTTGGTATTACCTGTGTGCCTTTAGGTGGATACGCAAATGTTTGCGGCATGGCTCCTGCAAGCGAAAGTCCTCATTTAAAACGTGTGCTTGGATATGTGTATCGCAAAGGCGAAGTATATTCTGAAGATGTTGCTCACGATTTAGTGCTTTCCAATGATGAAGCATACGAATTGTTAGAGGAATTGGCAGACTGGGGTTCTATTAAGCGCCCTCGCCGTAAAGATAAATACAACGTATATCGCACACCTGCTACTAAACAGTTTTCAGGAGGACAAGCCCGTCCTGTTGCAGATTTGCAGGCGTTTATTAATCACGAAAAATCTCGCCAGTATAATGCTCTTCCTTTCTGGAAGCGTTGCGTCATCCTTTTAGCGGGTCCCTTTATGAATTTACTTTGGGTGCTATTGGCATTTATTGTGGTGTATTCCGTTATGGGTCTTGATTTGCAAAACACTTCAACAGGTGAAGTGTTCCACTATAACTGGGCTCTCTGGGATGCAGTGTATATGGGAATTAAGTATCTTGGCATGGTGCTAAGCGCTGTTATTTCTCTTTTAAATCCTGCAACAATGTCGCAAACTATTTCGCAATCTACTTCCATAGTGGGAATTGCGGTGTTATCAAAGGACGCTTTGGAGGCGGGATTGCAGAACTTCTTGTTCTTTTCTGCGGTTATTTCAGCTTCGCTTGGTTTTATGAATATGCTGCCCATCCCTCCGCTTGATGGTGGTCGTTTTGTGGTTGAAATTTATCAAAAACTCTCACGTAAAATAGTGTCTATGCGTGCGCTTGGATATCTATCTATGGTAGGTCTTGCGCTTTTTGCCTGTTTATTTGTTGTTATGCTTAATCAGGATGTGCAACGTTTTGTACTGGGGAATTGGGGTTAAGCTGTGAAGGATATGAAACCTAATCAAAAAACTCGTCAAATAATGGTTGGTGGAGTTGCGCTAGGCGGCGGTGCTCCGTGCGTTGTTCAGTCAATGCTTAATCTTCCTTTGCAGGATGTTGAAGGAAACCTTAATCAAATTGAGCGACTAGCGGAAGCGGGCTGCGAATTAATTCGCATTGCGATTCCTCGTAAAAAGGATTTGGATTATTTCGAGGAAATTTGCAAACGTTCAGTGCTTCCTGTCATTGCAGACATTCATTTCAGTGCTGAAATTGCTATTGAAGCTGCTCGTCGTGGCGCTGCGAAATTGCGCATTAATCCAGGCAATATTGGTGGTCTTGAAGCATGTGTCCCTGTTCTGAATGCTGCGCGCAGTGCAGGTATCCCAATACGAATTGGAGTTAATGCGGGCTCTCTTGATGCGGAACTAGCGGCGCGAAGCGACCTTTCTCTTTCCGAGAAACTGGCGGAATCAGCACGTGGTTACGTTCAATTTTGCGAAGAGCAAGGTTTTTATGATGTGGTGGTATCCGCTAAGGCGCATGATGTTCCAACTACGGTTGCGGCATATAGGCTTTTATCGGAAATGTTGCCTTCGGTGCCCCTTCATATTGGCATAACTGAGGCAGGAACATTGTTCCAGGGGCTGGTAAAATCTGCAAGTGGCCTTGGCATACTTTTAGAGCAGGGCATTGGTGATACCATGCGTATTTCACTTACTGATGACCCCGTAGAAGAAATTCGTGCTTGTTGGACATTGCTTTCGGCTCTTGGTTTACGTCGTCGTGATCCGGAATTGGTAAGCTGTCCTACGTGTGGACGTTGTCAGGTAGACTTAATTGCACTGGCAAAAGAAGTCGAAACCAGGCTTAAAGATATACATCAACCTATACAAGTAGCTGTGATGGGCTGTGTCGTTAATGGTCCAGGCGAAGCAGCAGATGCCGATATTGGTGTTGCCTGTGGAAAAGGGTCAGGAGTTATTTTTGCTCATGGCAAGACCTTGCGTAAGGTTGAAGAGGCGGCTATCGTTGATGTGCTAATGGAAGAGATAGGAAAACTATGAGCGAAATTATGCGTTTAAGTAAACAATATGCACCTACGTTAAAGGAAGATCCTGCTGATGCAGAAATTGCCAGCCATCGTTTGCTGGTACGTGCTGGCATGATCAGAAAAGTTACTTCAGGTGTTTATACTTACTTGCCGCTTGGTATGAAAGTTCTGGCAAAAATCGAGCAGATTGTACGTGAAGAAATGGATGCAACAGGCGCACGTGAAATGTTAATGCCTGCTTTGCAGCCAGGCGAACTTTGGCACGAAAGTGGTCGCTGGAATGATTATGGTCCAGAGTTGATGCGCTTGCATGATCGTCATGATCGTGAATTTTGCTTAGGACCAACACACGAGGAGCTTATCACCGCAATCGTCCGTAGCGAATTGCGCTCCTATCGTCAACTTCCTTTAACGTTGTATCAAATCCAATCTAAGTTCCGCGACGAAATTCGTCCACGCTTTGGTTTGCTGCGTAGTCGCGAATTCATCATGAAGGATGCCTATAGCTTCCATGCCACCCAGGAATCACTACAAGAAACCTATGACGAAATGTATAAGGCCTACGGCCGCATTTGTGAGCGTTTAGGTTTGGATTATCGTCCTGTTGAAGCTGACTCAGGCCAAATTGGTGGCAGCGTTACCTGCGAATTTATGGCTTTAGCTGATGTTGGTGAAGCTGAATTGGTGTATTGTCCTTCCTGTGATTTTGCAGCTAATACTGAAGCGGGTGCTTGTATTCCGCATCCAACTGAATACAAAGTTGATGCATGCGAAAAGATCGCCACCCCAGGTGTAACCACCATTGCAACGTTGGCAGAGTTTTTGCATATTGAAGAAAGCGCAACTGTAAAAGCAATGGTTGGCAAGAATGCCGATGGTGAAGTGGTGGCACTCTTCATTCCTGGCGATCACGAACTGAATGAAATTAAAGCTCAGCGTGCAGTTCCTGGGTTTGAACTGCTTACTGATGAAGAAATCAAAGCTGCGAAGCTTCCTAAAGGATCTATTGGTCCTAAGAATCTACCTGAAGGCATTAAAGTTGGTGCTGACGAAAGCTTGAAGGTTATTGAGCGCTGGGTTGTGGGTGCAAATGAAGATGGCTATCACTTTGTTGGTGCTAAGCATGGCGAAGATTTCACGGTAGATTTTTGGGCAGATCTTTCGGTGGTTGCTCCAGGGGACAGCTGCCCTCATTGTGGTGCTACCTTGCAAGGTGCTCGCGGTATTGAGGTGTCGCAGGTATTTCAGCTAGGGGATAAGTATTCTCGCGCAATGGGTGCGGTGTATTCTGCTGAAGATGGCACTGATCAGCCATTCTTGATGGGTTGCTATGGCGTTGGTGTTTCTCGCTCTATGGCAGCTATTGTTGAACAGCACAATGATGAACATGGCATCATTTGGCCACTTTCGGTAGCACCTGCGCATGTATGCGTAATTCCTCTGTCTGTTGGGGATGATATCGTATACCCTGTGGCTGAGAGAATTGCACAGAGCCTTGCCGCTGAAGGGCTTGAAGTTGCAATCGATGACCGCAATGAACGCCCTGGTGTAAAGTTTGCTGATGCTGACCTTATTGGATGGCCTGTCCAGATTGTCGTAGGCAAACGTGGCGTTGCTGAAAAAAAGGTAGAAATTAAACGTCGTGATACGGGCGAAAAAGTAGATGTTTCTATTCCTGCTGTTGTTGAAGCACTGTCGTTCTTGCATCGACATAAGAAGCGCGCTCCTCTTATGTAATTAATCAAGTAATTCAAGTAATGATATTTGAACGTTAAGGAAAAGGTAGTAAGTACAACGTTGGAACAATCAGCATTGCAAACAGAAAAACGACCTATGGAATTGCTGGCTCCTGCTGGAGGGTGGGAGCAGCTTTTCTATGCGCTGCATTTTGGCGCTGATGCAGTGTATCTAGCTTGTGATAAGTTTGGGCTTCGTCAACGTGCGGGCAATTTTACCTGTGAAGAATTACCAAAGGCGGTTGAAATTGCTCATAATGCAGGCGCAAAAGTGTATGTCACCTGCAATGCTTATGCTCATGATGATGACCTGAAAGACTTACCACGCTACGTTGAAGCTATGCGGGATGCTAAGGTGGATTCAGTTATTGTTAGTGATCTTGGTGTTCTTTCGATTGTTCAACAACATGCCCCAGAGCTTACTATCCATGTTTCTACGCAGGCTTCAATTTCTAATGCGGCAGCTGCAATGATGTGGTATCGCTTGGGCGCAAGGCGTATTGTGTGTGCGAGAGAAATGTCTTGCAAAGAAATTGCAGCGCTTAGGCAAGAAATTCCTGATGATTTAGAAATTGAAGTGTTTGTTCATGGTGCCATGTGTATGGCGGTATCAGGACGTTGTCTGATAAGTGACTTTATGACGGGTCGTGCCGCCAATAAAGGTCAATGTGTACAGCCGTGCCGCTGGGAATATCGCCTCATGGAACCAAGTCGTCCTGGGCAAGAATTCGGCATTGAAGAAGACGGCATAGGCACCTACCTACTAAATTCCAAAGACTTAAATATGCTTTCTCATATTGAAGATTTGCGCCGTGCAGGGGTAGACTCAATAAAAATTGAGGGTCGAGTAAAAAAGGCATTCTATGTAGCAACGGTGGTAAATGCCTATCGTCATGTGCTTGATGGTGAAGACGCAAGCGTGTGGGAATCAGAACTGGATACCATTTCTCATAGACCGTATTCAACGGGATTTTTCTTTGGTGATGCAGAGCAGTCAACTGATGCTGATATGTATCAACAACTTTATGACTGGGTAGGGGAAGTTGTTACATCTGAACAGCTTTCTGAATCGCAGTGGCGTGTTTGGACAAAGTGCCGCAATCGTTTTTATCAAAATGATGTTCTTGAAGTACTTAGCCCCCATATGCCAGTTCGAAGCTTAGAAGTTTTGGATTTGGTAGAAGTATTTGGTTATAACCCTGATACTCAAGATACAGCTTATTTGCATGAGCAATGGAGTGCTTTTCGCCAGGCTAATCACAAAGAAAATTCCACTTTGATAGAGGGTGCCAATGAGGCTTCAGGAAACTCAGAGGATCTAAATGATCTGTCATATGCTGAAGTTCCGAGCGATGTAGCAAGAAAAGCGATGGGGCTTTATGTGTTTACCTCATCGTGTTCGCTTCATTGTCATGATATTCTTCGAGTAAAGAGAAAAGATCCAAATCGAAAGAACTAGTAATTGATACACTGTACTAGGGAGTAATGCTGTGGATTGCAGCAAATAAATAAACAAAGGAGGCACAATGGGAAGGCAATCGGATGAAGCTTTGCAGGTAGCAAATATTGATGAATTAATTCATTACTTAATGAGCAATCATTCCGCCTACATGCAGTGCTCAGAGCTTACCTATTACCTGACAGATGCCAATGATATTTATTGGCGTGCGCAAAATACCAACGAATTAAATGAAAAAGGACATTTCGTTGATTGCAGTGAACTGATTGCCTCAGTGCGCGAATTTGTTGATCTGCCATTTATAGAGGGTAGTCGTTCTATTCGTGATGTATTTGACGAGGCAACCTTTTATGCTTCAGTAAAAATTGATGGACAAGGAACTCCGGTACCAGTGATTTAGTTTTTCCTAGGTTACCTCTTGACCATTGAGGTTGTTTGAGGGTATTCTAGTCAAGCACTTTCGGGGCATTAGCTCAGCTGGGAGAGCGCATGGCTGGCAGCCATGAGGTCAGGGGTTCGATCCCCCTATGCTCCACCAAATTTCCAGGGTCGGATTTATTCCGACCCTTTATTGTATCTAGTATCGGTTAACCTATTACGTATAGGAGGATCGAACCCCGTGAGGGGTGAACAGCCCAGTGGGCTGTTCACGTCCGAGCCTGAAAGGCGAGGTCTAGCATGTGGGAGCGAAGCGAGCTCATGCCGTATCCCCCTATGCTCCACCAAATTTCCAGGGTCGATAATCCTAAAAATTACCGAGCTCTGCAAGCATCAGCAGCCTGGGAGGTTGCTTGTAGTAGAAGGAGTCCCTATGTCAATAAAAGTTGCAGTAAGTGCCTGCTTGTTGGGGGTTCCTTGTCGCTATGATGGTGGCTCAAAGCCTAATGATGAGGTAATACAGTTTCTTAAACAGCACAAGTGCGAAGTTGTTCGTATTTGTCCTGAGGTAATGGGCGGCCTACCTATTCCGCATCCTGCAAATGAAATTCAAATTGTTGATGGGTATCGTGTTGTTTGCGATGTGGACGGAAATGATAATACTGCCGCCTTTGAAAAAGGCGCTCAGAAGGCTTGTAAGCGTGTTTGTGATAAAAAATGCAGCCATGCAATCTTGAAAGCCAAAAGCCCTTCCTGTGGCGTTGGAGAGGTTTATGATGGGACTTTTTCCAAGACTCTTGTTTCAGGAGATGGGGTAGCAACAAGTCTTTTGCGAAATTGTGATATTAAACTTGCAACTGAAAAAACATTTAAAAAAGAATTTGAATTTGATTTTGAATAGGGATTTGAATGTTTCTGTGAATGCTATGAGAAGGCTGCGACAGTTGCGGGGTTGTTTTTTAGATAATCAGCAACGACTTGGAACGCTCGTCCTGATGCTCCAGGAATAACTTTGATGCCTGCGTTTTCCATTGTTTCGGTTTCTTTTTTTGAAATGGATCCGCAAATTAAAATTTTGACATCTATCTGACGAAGAAAGTTTGCTTGAGAACCACAGAGGTGTCCCTGACTGGGAAGATTTCGTGAATCAACCATTTCACCATTTTCTATTTTGTAGTAATTAAAGTTGGTGCAGCAGCTAAAATGGCTGCTTACATCCAAACCTTCACTTGCTACAGCAATTCTCATGGTTTCCCTTAATGCTACTTTCCCTACTTACAATCAGCGAATATTTAATGCAATGGTGCACAGTTTTATGTATGGATACTGTGCATTTCATACAGAACGTAATTATTTTGCTGTTGTATTTACTCACGATAACGCCTTATCTGAGGAGGTTTTTCAGGTTTCGTTCAAGGGACGAATTAAGGGTGCGATAGGAATTTTTAAAAAATGAATAAAAAAATACTTGCATCTTTTGCAAAGTCTTGTAATAATGATCAAGCTGCTTTTGGAGCAGAGATAAAGTCCCCATCGTCTAGCGGTCAGGACGCGGCCCTTTCAAGGCTGAAACACGGGTTCGATTCCCGTTGGGGGCACCACAAATTACAGGTTCTGCTTTGCAGAACCTTTTTTGTTTATTATGCATGCTTATCATTTTGGTAGGGCAATATCGCGTGATGGGGCGCAAAGCGGTATTACTATTGGCTTTTAGTTCCGCTGTGGATAATCAAGGAGTTTTCTTTGAAGAAGCTGTTAGCACAGTTCATGAAATTTGGAATTGTTGGTGTCATGGCTTTCGTTATTGACTATGGCTTCATGATTTTCCTGACGGAAGTTTTTGGGGTTCCCTATCTCATTAGTACTACCGTTTCGTTCATTGTTTCGGTTATTTTCAATTACTTTGCGTCAATGCGTTTTGTGTTTAAGCGCAAAGACGATATGAGTCGCAAGCGCGAATTTATTATCTTTGTTGTTCTTTCAGTTATCGGCCTGGTCATCAATGATGTGTTTATGTGGCTGATGGTTGACTTCTTGTATATTGACTACCGTATTTCTAAGATTGTCGTTACCTTTATTGTTGCTGTTTGGAATTTTGTTACGAGAAAGATTTTTCTTGAAGCGAAAGACTAACTTTATGTCAAATACCATACTTTTTCTCGTAGATTGATAGACTCCATTCTTTTATGTCTTTTATTGAGCGATAATAAAGATTACGACTGGCAAAGCTAAAGAGACTAGCTTGTTGTTGCCAAAGGTCCTGGAAGTCTGGCGGGGAAGAGGATCGTGTATGAACGTATCGTTCAAAACCATACGCCGTTCGGGTGATAAAGTTTATATTCTTTCAGAAATTTCTGATTATGATGAGCGCCTTCCTGTCGTGTTATCTGCTTCGACAGAATCGGGTGCGCTTATTCCTTCCGATACCTTTCCCTATTGCGATATTAATGACACCTTTGCGTTAAGGGATGTTCTTTATGATGGCTCCCTTGCCAACCAGGGTATGCCTTTAGCTCCGCTTCATACTAAAAATTCTGCTGGAGTGCGCTTTTTTGTTATCTCGTTGCCTTGGCTTGAGGTAAGGCGCTGGGATTTAATTTTCCGCGCAATTGATGCAACGGGTAGCGTTGTGGATTCCTGTAAAAAATCGCTTGATACTTTAACTACTTCAATCAAAGCAATAGCTTCACAGCGAACCAGTCCCGAAACGGGGGAGCTGATAGAAGATCTTGATGGTAGGTTTGTTCATGATCGCATTCATGTGAGCTTTTTGCGCGCTGTTGAAATAGATGATTCCTATAGAGTGTCTGCTCTTTTAGAGATGCCCTACCACGAAGAAACATTTGTTGAATGTGATTTTCTTGATTCGCACGGATCTGCGCTTTCCCTGGACTATATGGTTGTTGAGGATTCCATAGCTCAGCCTGCTGCATACGGATCGCTTCGTCGTCGTTACATGGTGGTTTCGTTTTTGGTGGATAAGGATAATCCTTATTTGTGTCTATGCGCTACCGATACGCAAGGGACTATTTCTCCTGGGTTTGCAATGCTGGGATCCCGCAGTTTAGATTCGCTTTTAAAGCGTTTCCGTGATCGCACTACAAGCGCTTTCAATGACTCTGGCTACAACGAATGGTTCCATACTGTTCATCGTGCTGATGTTCCAGCTCTTTTGGAACAGGTTGCTACCAGATTTACATATGAACCTACGTTTAGTATTGTGTGCCTGTTAACCGACGACCCTGATCATCATATTTATGATTTTGTTAATTCGGTCGCTCAGCAAAGCTATGGTAAGTGGGAACTTATCATGGTAGATATGCTGGGCACTAAAGGAAGGGTGTCTGATCTAAAAGAATTACTTGATGATGATCGCTTTTATGTAATAGATGCCGATCCCTCTATTGGTATTGATGACAATTTTGCTTCAGGCCTGGCGGCAGCTGAGGGTGATTTTATGGTCTTTACGCAAGTGCGGGATGTGCTTGCTCCTGATGCCTTGTTCGAATTTGTGCGAACCATAAATGAATACCCTGATTGTGATTTTCTGTATTCTGACGTTGATACGTGTGACGCGCAGGGCGTTCATTCGCAGCCACTTTTCCGTCCAGATTTTTCGCCCGAGCTTCTTCGCTCATATAATTACATTCGCGATCTTGTTGTTATGCGTGAATCCCTGTATGCCGAAATTTCACCTTTGTCATTTAGCATGTTTGCGGCATGCGGATATGAATTAGTTTTACGTGCTACCGAAAAGGCACGCAGAGTATGCCACGTTCCTCGTGTGCTGTGCTACAGAAGGTTAGCAACAGTAGAATCGCCAAGTGCTAAGTTATCGCGCCTAGAGCAAGAGGTAGGAAGAAAAGCCCTTATTGATCACTGCCAGCGCATTGGTTTAAATGCAGAAGTGCTAAATGAAGATGTGATGGGTCACTATAGGATTCGTCGTATTTTGACTGAGCATCCTAAAGTTTCGATTATTGTGTTCTATGAGGGAGACGCGAAGCTTCTAGTTACTTGCATAGAGTCTCTTTACAAAAAGATCGAATATCAAAACTTTGAAGTTTTAGTGGTGGATGCAGGGAATCATTCCCAAGAAGATCAGGAATACTTTAAGCAGTTAGAAAGTTCCTTTGAAGCGTTTTCGTTATTGACGTGGGATGAGCCTATCAATCGCTCAAAGATGGCAAATTATGCTATTACGGAAGCTGATGGCGAGTTTTTCCTATTCCTCAATAGTGATGCCTGTATTTTGAGCAATAACGCTCTGGATGTTCTTCTGGGCTATTTCCAGTCACCTGAAGTAGCTATTGTCGGTCCGAAGCAATTGTTTGTCGATGGCACCATTGAGCATGCAGGTATTGTCGTGGGCGGATCCAGGGTGGTTACGCCGCTCTTTAGGTACTTACCGTCAACCTGGCATGGCTATTTGGATCGTGCTCGTGTTGCTCAGAATGTTTCAGCGGTAACGGGCGAATGCATGATGATTCGCCGTAGCGCTTATGAAAAAGTAGGTGGGTTTAGTGAAGAGTTGGCATTGTTTTATGCTGATGTTGATTTTTGCTTAAAAGTTCGTGATGCGGGCTATTTGACGGTATATACGCCTTTTGTTGAGTTGAGCCATTTAAAGAGCGCTTCTCGTTTGCGTATTCATTCGAAAGAATTGCGCATCAAACGCCGTCAAGAGATTGCGTATTTGCAGGGTGCATGGCCTCGCGATTTTGTCGAAGGCGATACTTTCTGTAATCCAAATCTTGATCACGATAGTTCTTATTTTGCTCTTAAACACACAACGTAACCACATGAAGTGATATTGCATATGAATGTACGTATAGAAAGCATGAGTTATGGAGATGGAAAAGTTTATCTCCAAATGGTCTTAGATCGTTTAACGCCAAATGCAGAAGTTATTTTGGATGCCCATCTAAAAGACGGTACAAAAATACCTGCGCATTTATTTCCGTTTTCTCCTGTTGATTCTTCATCTGCTGCAAACTATGTAGTGGTTTTGCCGCGCTTTGAGGTAAGGGAAGTTGATCTTTCTTTTGTTGAATATTCTGGCGAAGGTGCGCCGTTAGGCCAAAGCCGCCTTACGGTAGAAATGAATATGATGCGGTGGCGTACTCGATTTAATACGCTTGTTCATAATGAGCTAATTGCTCAAATGTTTGATATTGAGCGCGAATACTGCGCAAATCGAATGAATATTTTCTTTACACATGCCATAGATGATGGTGATGAGACAGTCGTAAAGATGCTTGTAGATATGCCCCAGGTAGAGGGTGCTGAAGTAATGGTTGATTTTTTGGATAGATGGGGAAATGAGCTTGATCTGCCCGTGTATCCATTGGTTGATGAAACGAGCCAGCCTCTTCAATTTGGCGATGCGCCCCGTTTGCATTTGGGCTTTTCGGTGCGAGTGAGAAACGAAAACAAGGATTTTTGCGCAACGGTATATGATTCGAATGATTTGGTTGCGGGTGGGTTTGCTTGTTTTTGCGATGAAACGTACGGCTCTTTGCTTGATTCGTTCAATGAAACAATGGCCGATGCGTCACAAGATGATCGGTATGAGCGTTGGTATCGTCACCACAGTGAAACATTAGCTGGTTTAGCTCTTCAGCGTGAGCAGGTGTTTTCGTATCAACCAACCATTAGTTTAATCCTTCCTGTTTTTGAAGAGGATCTATGCTATTTACCAGCAACGCTTCTTGCGCTTTCGCAGCAAACGTACACAAACTTTGAGCTTGTTTTTGTGGATTGCGGGTTAGATGAAGATGCGTTTAACCATGCTTGTAGGGATTGGATTGATGACGATCGATTCGTTCATATAGTGGGAGACACTTCGCTTGAAGATGCAACTGCACGCGTTAATGGCTTGCTACAATCTAATGGCCAGGTATGCGCTGTGCTGGATCCTCAGATTATTTTGGCTCCAGAAGCTCTTTTTGAATATGTGCGTTATATCAATGCTTTGCAGGTAGAAGATAGTCAAAGAAGAAATAAAAACCATGAAGTCAAAAAGGCATCAGCGCAAGATAGCTCTGCTGATTTAGGTGGTCCAACTAATAACGGCTCAGATAACATTATTGATGCGACTATTTGTGAAGTAGTCTATGCAAATCACGATTACTTTGACAGGGAAATAGGATTTCACGATCCTCAATTCAAACCTGCCTTTTCGCCAGATTTGCTGTACTCCTATTTTTATGCTGGACCTTTAGTATTTTTTACGCGTTCTATCATTTATGCAGTATCTCAGGATGAAGGTTTTTCTACAGATGCTTTTGAATACGATCTTATGTTGAAGGCTTCACAAAGAGCTAAACGCGTTGGAAGAATAGATAAAATTCTTTATCACGTTCAGGATGCAGCATGCATTTCACTTCAGGCAAATAAAATAGAAGCTCACCGTGAAGAAGAAGCATTTAGATTAGGCAGAAAAGCACTTGCTCTACATCTGCGCAGACAGAAAATCGATGCGGTGGTACTGTCTGAAATTTCTCAACGAATGTATCAGGTAAAGTATCGTCTTCCGGAACCGCGTCCATCGCTTTCAATCATTATCCCAATAAAAGATGAGGTTGAATTACTTGATGCTTGCTTATCTTCTTTGGTTGAACATGACACGCTTGATAGGTGCGAAATCGTTATCGTAGATAACGGCAGCAGCAGTCCTGTAACTAAGCAGTACTTGTCCGATCTTGATTGTAAGCTTCCTCATGTTCGGGTAATTTCCTATACATTGCCCTACAATCCTCCTGCGATAGCGAACGCTGCTGCAGCAACTTGTAAATCTGATTTTCTTCTTTTTCTTGATAACGACACTGAGGTTATTTCGGAAGGTGGAGTGTCGGCTATGCTGGCACACTGCGCACGAAAAGACGTAGGTATTGTAGGGGTAAAGCTTTTGTATCCCGATGACACTATTCAGCATGCCGGAATTATGGTGGGGGCGTATGGATCTGCAGGAAATATTGGAGTGAATCTGCCAAGAAGTATGCAGGGATACATGAAGCGTCTTGGGTGTGCTAGTAATTTGTCTGCGGTTTCCGCTTCGGCAATGATGGTAAAACGATCGGTGTTTCAAGAGGTTGGGGGCTTTGACGAACGCTTTAAGGTCAGCTGTCATGATGTTGATTTTTGCTTAAGGGTAAACAAGGCAGGATATCGGGTTGCCTATAACGGCACAATAGAGTTCTATCATCAAGAAAATGCAACAAGCGGGCATACCTTAACCAAGGATCAGCTTTTACGGGCTGAACGCGAGCGTGCATTCCTTCACTATCGTTGGCCTAAGTATTTTATTGAAGGGGATCCTTATTTGAGTGCATGTCTTGACAGTGAGTCTCCTTATTATCGTTTGAGTTAAGTGGATGAACTGTAAGAAGTGTGTCTTTATCTTGTGAAGCCTATACCCATAGGGTATAGTAGGAAAGCTGTGAATTGAACGCGCTAAAGGAAATGTAGTTATGATTCAAATAGAGAATCTAAATAAAACATATCAAGTGGCTAATAATGAGTCTCATGTTGCTCTGCGCGATATTAATTTGACTATTGAGGATGGTTCAATTTTTGGCATTATTGGCCAATCTGGAGCAGGTAAGTCAACGTTGGTTCGCTGCATTAATCTACTTGAGCGTCCCACGTCGGGTACTATTACCATTGATGGACGCGATATTACTCAGCTTTCTGGCAAAGAATTATTGGAATTTCGTAGTTCTGTGGGCATGATTTTCCAGAATTTTAGTTTGTTCCAGCAGCGTAGTGTTTTGCGTAACGTCATGTTCCCGCTTGAATTGCGTCATGTTGATAAAAAGCAAGCGGAAGAGCGTGCTCGTGAATTGCTGAAAATGGTTGGTCTGGAAGATAAATGCTCCAAATATCCAAGCCAGCTTTCAGGCGGACAGCAGCAGCGCGTTGCTATTGCTCGTGCTTTAGCAAATCGTCCTTCTATCATGCTGTGCGATGAAGCAACAAGTGCTCTTGATACTATGACAACTCATTCAATTCTTGAGCTGCTTAAGCGCATTAACGAAGAACTAGGCGTAACGCTTATCATCATTACTCACTCTTTAACTGTTGCGGAATTAGTCTGTGACAATGTGGTTGTAATTGACCAAGGAGTTATTGTAGAGCAGGGTAAAACGGAAGATATTTTCACTAATCCACAAAGTGAAGTTGCTCGAAAACTTCTTGAGAAAAGGCTGTAATATCCATGGAATACCTTCAGTTATTTTTCGAACAATACGGTGAACTTCTTTTACAGGGCACCTGGGATACCATCGTAATGACCTTGGTATCAACCGTTTTTGCGTATGTTATTGGTATTCCTTTAGGTGTTGCTGTTATTTTAACGGATCCTAAGAAAGGTCTTTTGCCTCATAGAGTACTAAATGCTGTTTTGGGCTGGATTATCAACATTGGTCGTTCAATTCCGTTCATCATTTTATTGGTAGCAATTATTCCTTTCACCCGTTTAATTGTGGGTACTTCGTTAGGTGTGCCAGGTGCAATTGTGCCACTGGTTGTTTCTGCTGCTCCCTTTGTTGGTCGCATGGTTGAACAAAGCTTGGCAGAAGTGGATGCAAGTCTTATTGAGGCAGCACAAAGCTTCGGCGCAACAGTGTGGCAGATAGTTGTTAAAGTGTACTTATGGGAAAGCTTGCCATCTCTCATTCGCGGTTTCTCTATTACGCTCATTACTTTGCTTGGTTATTCGGCAATGGCAGGTACGGTAGGTGCTGGCGGTTTAGGCGATATCGCTATTCGCTATGGTTACCAGCGCTACATGGTTGACATGATGGTTGCAACTATCATCATCCTTATCATTGTTGTGCAAATCATCCAAAGCGTTTGCGATTTTTCTGCTCGCAAAATTGATAAGAAAAAGTAGAGCAGTTTAGCAAGTTTTACTGCAATTATTTTATATATTTCGATTTGAATCGTGTTTTCTGTGCTCTGGTCTTAGGCTGGGGCACAGTTTGTATACGGGCTTTTTTTGAAACAGTCACGAAACAACTTCGTAGCTATAATATGGGATGAGTGTAGTTAACCATTTGAGAGGTTCATTTCATGACTGGCAGTCCTGATCAAGATTTTGTCTTGAAAACTATCAAGAGCCGTGATGTTCACTTTGTTCGTTTTTGGTTTTGTGATGTTTTAGGCTACATGAAATCATTTGCGGTAATTCCAAGTGAATTGGAAAATGCTTTCGAAGAAGGTATGGGTTTTGATGCAAGCTGTGTGCGTGGTTTCGCTCATACAAGTGAATCCGATATGCTTGCTTATCCCGAAGCTTCAACGTTCCAGATTTTGCCTTGGCGTCCAGAGCGTAATGCGGTTGCTCGTATGTTCTGCTCCATCAAAACACCTGAAGGTGAATATTTTGATGGAGATTCGCGTTATGTGCTAAAGCGTCAGGTAGCGAAAGCCGCTAAATTGGGCTATGTGCTCAATGTTGGTCCAGAACTCGAGTATTTCTATTTTAAGGATTCAACGGGCACTGAAACGCTTGATCAGGGTGGTTACTTCGATCTTACTTCGCTTGATATGGCAAGCGATTTACGTCGTGATACTATTCTTACCCTTGAAAAAATGGGTATTCCTGTTGAATATTCACATCATGAAAGTGGCCCATCCCAGCAGGAAATTGACTTACGTTTTGCTGATGCACTTACCATGGCTGACAATGTTATGACCTATAAGCTGGTTGTAAAAGAAATTGCGTCGAAATATGGTGTGTATGCATCGTTTATGCCAAAACCTTTAACTGATGCTCCTGGTTCAGGCATGCATATTCATCAAAGCCTGTTTGATTCAAAAGGTAATAATGCCTTTTTTGATAAGGATGATCCTGATGGATTTAACTTGTCCGAATTAGCAAAGCACTATATTGCCGGTTTGCTTAAATATGCACCAGAATATTGCTTACTCACTAATCCATGCGTCAATTCTTACAAGCGTCTTGTTCCTGGTGGAGAAGCGCCAGTTCATATTACCTGGGCGCGTAATAATCGTTCGGCACTTGTTCGAATTCCAGGTTATAAACCCCACAAAGAGGAAGCCTGCAGAGTTGAATTACGCTGTCCTGATCCTTCCGCAAATCCTTATCTTGCATTTTCTGCGGTATTGGCTGCAGGACTAAAGGGTATCGAAGAAAAACTGACTCTTCAGGATTCAATCGAAGACAGGGATTGGTCGAACCTTTCTCGCCAAGAACTTCATGCACGAGGCATTGAGACGCTTCCTGACACGCTAGGTGAAGCAGTGGAGCGTTTTGCTGAGTCGGACTTAATGAAAGAGGTTTTAGGCGATCATATTCATTCGTTCTTGGTTGATGCTAAGCGTAAAGACTGGAATGAGTATTTGCGTCAGGTTTCCGATTGGGAATTAAATCGTTATTTAGGTGTTTTGTAGCGGGGAAGTGAACGGTATGCAACAAAGAAAGAAAGTTGTTTTCGTCGCAGATAGCCTCGACAACGCACATAAATTTCAAGCGGTTTTGTCAGGGCTTGACGTTGATGTTGTAGCTGGTTCGTCATTGCAGTTTAAAAAACTGTTAAGCGATAATCCGGCGTATGATCTCATAATTTACGAATTACCTACCGCGGGTGCTCAGGTTTTGCCTGATATAGAAAAAGCCTTGGTGGATGACGGCAACATTCCGTTGTTGATTATTGTTAAAGAGCATATGATCCAAGGGCTTAGTTTGCCTGTCCAGATCAAATGCGATTTTGTAGTGCATGGTGCTAGCACTGAAGAATGCTCTTTGCGTATTCGCCAGCTATTGTGGCCCGGTAATGAAGGTTCGGCAAATGATGTTATTTCAATTGATGGCATGACTATCAATCTTGCTACCTATCAGGTATCAGTAAATGATGAACCGGTAGATTTCACCTACCTTGAATATGCGCTGCTTGCATTCTTGGTTACCCACCCAGGCAGAACCTATTCACGTGATGCGCTCTTGCGTCGTGTTTGGGGATTTGATTATTTTGGTGGTTCACGTACGGTAGATGTTCACGTTCGTCGTGTCCGTGCAAAACTTGGCCCTGAACTTTCTCAGCATCTTGAAACGGTTCGTGGAGTTGGGTATCTCTGGAATTAATCGGCGAGTCTGCTTTACATAAGTTTCTTGCTAGATGCCTATATTTTTCGTTGATAGGTAGCGGCACAGGTATAATCGAATGCGTTCCAATTGAGAGGATCTTGCATGTCTAAAACTGTTGCCGTAATTGATGGAAATTCTTTAATGCATCGAGCATATCATGCGGTGCCGCCAACAATGACTGCCCCCGATGGTACTCCTACCAATGCAGCGTTTGGATTTATATCCATGTTGGTAAAGTTTATTGAAATGGCACAGCCCGATGCTATTATTTGTGCTTTTGACAAGGGTCGTCCTGCGTTTCGTATGGAAGCGCTTAAGCAGTACAAGGCTCAACGTCCGCCGATGGACGATGATTTGCGTGTGCAATTTCCTGTTATAGAAAATCTTCTTAAAGCTATGAATATTCCCGTGGTTGCTTTAAAAGGCTGGGAAGGTGACGACGTTTTAGGCACAGTAGCTGCTCGTGATGAAGAATTGGGCTATAACACTCTTCTTGTTACGGGCGACAAGGATGCCTACCAGTTGGTAAGTGATCTCACGCGCGTAGTAACTACAAAGCGTGGAATTACCGACGTTGTTATTTATGGTCCAGAAGAAGTTAAAGAGCGTTACGGGGTAGAGCCTGGGCAGTTTACTGACTTTTTAGGACTTAAGGGAGATAAATCAGATAACATTCCAGGCGTTCCAGGCATTGGTGACAAAAAAGCAGCTTCTATGCTTCAGGCCTACGGAAATCTGGAGGGTATCTACGAAAATCTTGATAAATTCAAGGGTAAACAGCTGGAAAATCTTACTGAGCATAAAGATGATGCTTTTTTGTCTCGCCAGGTTGCTACGATTGTGTGCGATGCGGATATTAATATTGATCCATCGGAGGTTTCTTTTCCAGATTTTGATGTAGAAGAAGTTACGAAGGCTTTTTCCGAAGTTCGCTTTATGGCTCATTTAAATAAGGTTTTAGGATTGGCTGGATCCAATACTGCACTTTTTTCTAGCTCTTCTTTTGAGGTTGCATCAGAGACGTGCGAGGGAAAAGAAGCTGCTGAGCTGTTGGATAAAATTCTAGAAACGGCCTCTAAAAACGATGATAATTTTATTTCTGTAGCTTGGAAAAAAGATGCACAAACCTCACTTTTTGATTCTGGACTATCTTTGGCAGTCTTGCAGGGTGATGTGGTAGCTCTTTTCCGTGAGGAAGATGCGCAGCGCGCTCTTGCTCGATTAATCACGGGAGCTTCTATAGCGACGTATGATGCAAAGGCTCTTCTGGAATGTGTGTATCCACGCGATGGTTCTAAAGAAGTGTTTATTAGCGCAAATGATGTTTTGGCTTCGCGTATTTTCGATATTGCGCTTGCAGGATACGTTGTGGATTCAAATAGCGGCTCTTCAACGCTGCCAGCCTTGATGGAACGTTTTGCTGCAGCTGTTATGCCAGAAGAAGATGATGCGGACAAAGCTTTAGTATTGGAAGTTTCTGCTATTGCAGCTTTAATTGATCCTCTTGTAAAAGTTCTCAAAGAGCGTGAAGTGTATAAGGTGTATCAAGAAATTGATGCTCCCCTTATTGGAGTACTTGCTTGTATGGAACGCACGGGGGCTGCTCTTGATTCCGATCATCTAAGCCTTCTTGCACAGGATGCAGGTTTGGAAATTGATCGTTTGCGTGCCGCAATATATAAGGCAGCAGGAAGGGAATTCAATATTGATTCACCAAAACAGCTGTCCGAAATCCTGTTTGATGAAATTGGGCTAAAGCCTATCAAGAAAACCCAGCGTGGTTATTCAACGGATGCAAAAGTACTTAAGGAGCTTTCAAGCGAACATGAACTTCCTGGTCTTGTGCTGGAGTATCGCGAATATGCAAAGATAAAATCAACGTATATCGATGCGTTACCGCGTATGGTTGCAGGTGATGGTCGCGTCCATACGTCCTTTAATGAGATGGTCACGACAACGGGACGCCTGTCATCTTCTGATCCAAACTTACAAAACATTCCTGTTCGTACTGAATTTGGCAGAAGTATTCGTACGTGCTTTGTTCCCCTGAGTCCTGAAGAAGTGTTCGTTTCTGCCGACTATTCTCAGATTGAATTACGTTTATTGGCTCATCTTTCAGGAGATAAGCACCTCATTGAAGAGTTTTGTTCAGGCCAAGATTTCCATGCGCGAACTGCTTCTCGTGTGTTCGGAATTCCTGTTGAGGAAATAACGCCAGAACTTCGCAGCCGTGCTAAAGCAGTTAATTTTGGTATTGTATATGGACAGCAGGCTTATGGCTTGGCGCAATCGCTCGATATTCCTTTCTATGAAGCCAAGGAAATGATTGATCGCTATTTTGAAGCGTATCCTGGTGTTCGTTCCTATTTGGATGATGTTGTTGCCCAGGCACACGAAAAAGGTTACGCGGAAACTTTATTTGGTCGTCGCCGTTATATTCCTGAATTGAAAGCTAAGAATCCAGGGCAGAGAGGATTTGGCGAACGCACTGCGATGAACCATCCTATGCAGGGGACAGCAGCCGACATCATTAAGCTTGCCATGCGTCAGGTAATGGAGAAGCTTGTTGAGGGCCCCTACGATGCAAAGCTATTGCTGCAGGTACATGACGAATTGGACTTATCGGTGCCACAGAATGAAGTTGAAGAAGTATCGGCGATAGTTAAAGAAATAATGGAATCAGTCGTAGAACTGTCAGTTCCTTTGGTTGCTGATGTGTCAAATGGAAGAAATTGGGCAGAAGCTCACTAATATTGCATAGAAACGTGGTAACATATACGGTCGACTCTCGGTATATAGGAAATCAGCTTGCGGTCGCGAATAACTTTGTGAAATTTCAAGGTTATACGTTGACACTGTCCACGCTAGCTGATAAGATAACGCCTTGCGTTTTGGCATTTTTATAGGAGATTATTCATGTACGCTATTATTAAAACGGGCGGCAAGCAGTACAAGGTGGCCGCTGGTGACTATCTGAATGTAGAAAAGCTTGATGCTGAAGTCGGCAGCACGGTAGCTTTGGATGCTATTGCAATTGTTGATGGCAAAAACGTTGTTGCTGACCCTGCAGAGGCTGCAAAGACCAAGGTTGAGGCTAAGGTTGTTGAGCAGTTCAAGGGTGAAAAGCAGCTCGTCTTTAAGTTCAAGAAGCGCAAGAACTACAAGAAGTTGCGTGGTCATCGTCAGAACTTGACTCGCATTCAGATTTGCGCTGTAGGTTCCGAGCAAGCGTAAGCAAAGGAGGGAATATACATGGCACACAAGAAAGGTCAAGGTTCCATCCGCAACGGTCGCGATTCCCAGTCCAAGCGTCTTGGTTGCAAGCGCTTTGCCGGTGAACTCGTAGGTGCGGGTAACATTTTGGTTCGTCAGCGTGGTACTCATTTTCATCCAGGCGAAAATGTAGGTCGCGGTAAGGATGACACCCTTTTCGCTCTGTGCGAAGGTCGTGTTGAGTACACCAAGGGCGCACGCCGCAAGGTTCATGTACGTCCTGAGGCGTAAATAATAGTTTTCTTTACCTTTAAATTTTAAAGCCCTCTGCGCTGCAGGGGGCTTTTCGTTTAGAATCGGACATACCATGTTTACAGATAAAGTTCGCATATTTGTTAAAGCTGGAGACGGCGGTGCTGGTTGTATGTCATTCCGCCGTGAAGCACATGTGCCCAAAGGCGGTCCTGATGGCGGAGACGGTGGTAAGGGCGGCGATGTAATTCTTAAAGCTGACATGCGCGTGTCTTCTTTAATTGATTACCGTTTTAAACATCACTTTAAAGCTACGCGTGGAACTCATGGAAAAGGTTCCAAAATGAATGGCGCAAACGGCCAGGATCTTATTTTGAAGGTTCCTGTGGGCACCATTGTGCGTGAATACAACGAAGAGGCCAAAGAAACCGGCGAAATAATTGCTGACTTAACGCATGACGGTGAGCAGATCATTGTTGCGCGTGGTGGTATTGGTGGTCGTGGCAACACTCATTTCGTTACCCCGACTCGTCGTGCTCCGGCGTTTGCCGAATTGGGTGTTCCTGCTGAAGAATGCTGGATTGAATTAGAAATGAAACTTATGGCAGATGCTGCTTTAGTTGGTGTGCCATCTGCTGGCAAATCTTCGCTTATTTCACGCATGTCTGCAGCGAAGCCTAAAATTGCTGATTATCCCTTCACTACGTTGGTTCCAAATTTAGGTGTAGTGAAAATTGACACCTATAACTATGTTGTGGCTGATGTTCCTGGTCTTATTGAAGGTGCCCATGAAGGCAAAGGTTTAGGGCATGAGTTTTTGCGTCATATAGAACGCAGTGCCATTATTCTGCACGTTGTTGATTTGACGGGTGGCTACGAGGGTCGTGACCCAGTAGAGGACTATCGCATTATCAATAACGAGCTTAAGCTTTATGCGCCTGAACTTGCCCAGCGTCCTTGTATTGTGGTGGGTAATAAAATCGATGCTCCTGGCGCTAAAGAGGCTGCAGAGCGTTTGGCTGAAGAAGTTCGCAAGGATTCTTTAGAGCGCGTAGGGGGAAACGAATTCGAAACAAGCCCTCTTGATCCTAAGTTATATTGCACCAGTGCGGTAACTGGTGAAGGTATTGACGTTTTGATGCGCGTAACGGGAGCTCGTGTATCAGAAATACGCGAAGCGGCTCGTCGCGAACAAGAAGGCAAAGAGCACTTCGATCAAATCTGGCAGCATCGTCGTGATGAACGTGATAAACGTTTTGAAATTACCCAGCTTTCGGATGGAGTGTTCCGTGTTACGGGCAAGCAAATTGAACGAATGGTAATTCAGACCGATTGGGAAAACGATGAAGCCATTACGTTTTTACAGCATCGCTTTAAGCGATTAAAGCTTGATCAAGCACTAGAAGATGCTGGTGCTCGTGATGGTGATGAAATTCGTATTTTAGGCTACGAATTCGAATTTGAATCAGCGCGCATGCGTGAAGATGATATCTATAGCGGATTGGATTTATAGGTCATGCAAAATGGCAGGCGAGTCATAGTTATCAAGATTGGCTCATCAACGCTTGTTGATGAGCAGGGCAAGCTTAATAGAAGCTATTTCGATGGTTTGGCTCAGCAGGTCCATGCTTTGCGCGAAGCGGGATGGAGCCCCGTGATAGTGTCAAGCGCCGCCATTGCCTGCGGGTTAGAAGCACTTGGTATAGAAGAGCGTCCAACTGATATGCCATCTCTTCAGGCGGCGGCATCGGTTGGGCAAAACGCTCTCATGGCAACGTATGCTGAAGCTTTTTCTTGTTATGATATTTTGACATCTGTGGTGCTTATTACTCGTCATAGCACCGCGCAACGTGAAGCGTATCTTCATGCTCGTGATACTTTAGAGCGTTTGCTTGATTTTAATGTTGTTCCAGTTATTAACGAAAATGATACGGTTTCAGTAGAACAAATTCGCTTTGGTGATAACGATACCCTTGCGGCATTAGTATCTTGTCTGGTAAGTGCTGATTTGTGCGTTATCTTTTCCGATATTGATGGCTTATATACGGCCAATCCTTTTACTGATCCTTGTGCAACGCTTATTCCTAGAGTTACTCATATCACTCCAGAATTGATGGCATCTGCTGGTGGTGTAACTTCTAAGGTGGGAAGTGGTGGCATGATAACGAAAATTCGTGCCGCTCGTGTTCTTATGCTGGCGGGTATTACCATGATTATTTGTCATGGTAAAGAGCCAAGTGCGCTAACTCGTTTAATTCAAGGTGAAGTCATTGGCACTCGTTTTGTTGCACAGGATGTTCCGCATGATATTACGCCTCGTAAACTTTGGATTGCTTTAGGGGATTTTGCTAAAGGGGTTATTGAAGTTGATGATGGTGCGAAGCAGGCTCTTATAAAAAGAGGTTCTTCTCTATTGCCGGTTGGAATTACTTCGGTCGAAGGATCGTTTTCTCGAGGCGATATTGTAGATATTAAAGATACGAAGGGTCATCTTTTTGCGCGAGGACGTGCAGGGGCTCCAAGTTCTGAAATGAGCCTGGCGCGTGGGCGTAGTCAAGATGAGCTTAAGGGTAATGAATTGCTGGAGTATTTGAATTCGAAGCCAGCAATTCATCGAGATGAACTGGTGGTGTTCGAATGAGTGAAGCAGCACAGGCAGCCTATCGTGCGCGTGAAACCGTTTCGTTTCTTGCTCAAACCTCTAATGATGTAAGGAATGACGCTTTGTACGCTATGGCAAAAGCGTTAAGAAACAACCAGGATGTAATTCTTGAAGCTAATGCAAAAGATTATGCTGCCGCACAAGAAAAAGGAACAAAGGAATCACTTCTTGATCGTTTAAAGCTTGATGAGAGTCGTATACATTCTATGGCGGATGCTTTGGAGGATCTAGCTTCATTACGTGATCCGCTAGGCCGTGTTTTAGAAGAACGCAGTCTTGATAACGGCTTGCAGCTACGCCGCGTAAGCGTTCCTCTTGGAATTGTTGCGATGGTATACGAAGCTCGTCCTAATGTAACGGCAGATGCTGCAGGTATTTGTATTAAATCTGGCAATGCAGCAGTTTTACGTGGTGGGTCGCTTGCCGTTCATTCGAATACTGCAATTGCTGAAGTTTTGCGTTGTGCAGTGGAGGAAGTGGGTTTTCCGAAGGATTCCATTGTGCCCATTCATTCTACTGATCGCGCTGAAACTGATGAGCTTCTTTCCTTGCATGGTGTTGTAGATGTTCTTATTCCTCGCGGTGGAGCAGGCCTTATTCGTCACTGTGTTGAGCACGCAAAAGTACCCGTCATAGAAACAGGTACTGGCAACTGCCATGTATACGTTGAAGAAACAGCTGATTTCGCTATGGCACGTGCCATTATTATGAATGCTAAAACACAGCGCACGGGTGTTTGTAACGCCGAAGAGTCATTACTGGTTGATTCTTCAATTGCAAAGGTTTTTTTGCCTGAAATGCTTAAAGAACTAGCTTGTGCAGGCGTTTTGATTCATGGTGATGAAGAAACACGCATAATAGCCACAGCAGCGAATGAAGCATATCCAGACGCCGGCATTCTCAATCACTTTATTGACGCTACTGAGGACGATTGGGGCAAGGAATACCTTGATTTAGAAATTAGCGTCAAGCTTATTACCGATGGCGTCGATCAAGCGATTGCTCATATCAATCGTTATGGTACGGGTCATTCTGAATGCATTGTTACTAACAATGCTGAAGCTGCTGCGCGATTCCAGCAGCTTGTCGATGCTGCTGCGGTATATGTCAACGCATCTACCCGTTTTACCGATGGTGGTGAATTTGGGTTAGGGGCAGAGATTGGTATATCTACCCAGAAATTGCACGTACGCGGTCCTTTTGCACTTGAAGCGCTGACAAGCTATAAATATTTGATAAATGGACAAGGTCAGGTGAGACCTTAGGGTATATGAGTGCAATTGATGTCATAGAGGCGGTTCGAAAAGCAAGAAATGCACCCGAGCCAGTAATATGCGAGCGTTTTGATAATTTGGGACGCAATGGCGCAGTGCGTCGTATTGGCATTATGGGCGGAACATTTGACCCTATCCATAACGGGCATCTTGTTTGTGCTGAGCAGGTTCGCGAAGATTTTAAACTTCACGCTATTATTTTTATTCCAACAGGAAAGCCGGTATTTAAGCGTGGGAAGAAAATAGCATCAGGTAGTGAACGTTTAGCAATGTGCCGTGGGGCAATTGCGGATAATCCATTTTTTGATGTGAGCTCAATCGAAATTGATCGCCAGGGCGATACCTACACCATTGATACCTTGCGGGCGTTACGTGCGCATTATCCGAGCAATGTGGAGCTCTATTTTATTGCGGGTGCTGATGCAATAGCAAGTGTTTCAAAATGGAAAGACTCTGATGAAATAGGAAAACTTGCTCGATTTATTGCGGTAGATCGACCAGGATACGAACTATCAGAACAGCAAAGAGAAGCTATAAAGCAGAGTGCTCCAGGCATTGATATTTCATTTTTAACAATTGAAGCACTAGCAATTTCGTCAAGTGAGCTCCGTAATCGTCTAGAATCAGGTCGTTCTATTCGTTACTTAACACCACAAGTGGTAGTTGATCATGTGATAGAACATAGACTTTATTCGAACGAGGAGGATGTTGATGGGCAAAAACCATACCAACACCGATAAGAAAAAGAATACAGAATTAAGAGAACCAACACGTGAAGAGTTGTCGGAATTTGCATATCTGCCTACTGAAATTACCGGGCTAAACGAAAACAAACCTTTTAGCTCTACTTCTTATAAGTACATGAAAGGCTTGTTGATGCAGCGTGTTGATCCAGAGCGTTATGTGCATAGCTTATCAGTAGCTAAAACGGCACGTAAAATCGCTCATACGTATGGATACGACCCTCATGTGGCTCGTATGGCGGGATTGCTTCATGATTGGGATAAGGCGCTATCGAACAAGCGCTTAGCTGATCGTGTGAAGGACTACAATATTGACGTAGATCAAGGAGTAGTTGAGTCTATGCCGTGGGTGTTGCATGGTATGACGGCAGCAGCTGTTCTTGCCCAAGAGGCACCGCAATTCGGGGAAGAAGTTTACAACGCAATTGCGCGTCATACCGTTGGGGCTCCTAATATGACTCCGCTTGATATGATTGTGTTTGTGGCGGACAAAGTTGAGCCTACCCATGACATATCCACTTATAAGTATCTGTATAAACAGATAGGCGATATTACCTTAGAGGAACTTTTTTTCGGTGTTTTAAAAGAAAGTATGGCGTATCTTATCCGAGCGGAAAAACCGATTTCCAAGGGATCGGTAGAAGTTTGGAACTGGTATAGCCAAGCTCATAAGTCAAAGGAGAAAAAATAGTGGCAGAAGTTACGTCTTCAAATAATATAACCGAGTCTTTATCATCGCGTGAATGTGCTTTAATTGCTGCTCGTGCAGCTGATGAACGTAAAGCTACCGATATTATGGTAATTAAAGTAGGCGATTTGGTGGATGTAACGGACTACTTTGTTATTGCAACGGGCGCAAATACTCCTCAAGTAGAAGCTATTCTGGATAATATTGAAGAAGCACTTCGTAAAGAAGCAGGCGTAAAACCAGCTTCTCGTGAGGCTACCAATGACCATTCTTGGGAATTGCTTGATTATGGTTCATTCGTAGTAGATATTTTCCAACCCGAAGCACGTGATTATTATCGTCTTGAAATGCTGTGGAGCGATGCACCAGTTGTTGATTTGGCTGAAGCAGGAATTGAACATCCCGAATATTCTGAACGTATTGCTAAATTGCTAGGACATGTAGAAGATATCCGCTCATAGCGTTATCGTTGAATAATTGGATCTTTATTCTGTGGAATGTTGATCCGCAAATTGAAATTAATAAGGCGTTTTAGTTTTGAGCATCCTGTAGGGTAAGTGTTATTACTTGCGTTGCAGGATGCTTACTGTTTCCACATGATAGGTTTGAGGGAATAAATCAACAGGGGTAGCTTTCACAAGTTTGTACCCCACATTTTTAAAGCGTGCTATATCACGTGCCCAGGTTGCGGGATCGCAGCTTATATACGCTACACGGGTTGGTGATGCATTCGCAATACTTTCGGTAACGCCTTTTGCTAATCCTGCACGTGGGGGATCAACTACCAATGCGTCAAGCTGTCCTAAAGTAGGCAGTTCTCGGGCGCTATCTCCACCAATAACTTCAATGTTGTCAAGCTGTGCTGTTTCCATGTTGCGACGCAGATCACGCACGGAAGAAGCAGCTGATTCAACCGCGTATACAAAGTCGCAGCGCTGTGCTAAGGGAAGAGTAAAAGTTCCAGCACCACAATAGAGGTCTGCTACTATGGCCGACTTATTAAGATCTAAGCCATCAACTACAAGCTGTATCATTTTTTCCGCTTGAGCGGTATTTACCTGAAAAAAGCTTGGTGCACTTATGCGATATAAGTTTCCTGCCAATTCTTCGGTCCAGCATCCTTTTCCATATAGTGCTTCTACTTTTTTTACCTTGCGTTTTTTGCCTTGATCGGCAATTACACGCACTATGCTGGTACATTTAAGAGCGCTCTTAAGCGTGTCCGCTACTATTTTTCGCGGAAATGAAGAAGGGCCAGTCCAAAGAGCTATTTCGGTTTCATTGGTACGAACACTGCGCCTTATTCCAACGCGGAATATGCCCAAATCGTTGGTTCCTTGCAAATATGCGAGTGCGCCACGTAGGGAGCCAGGTGCTTTTTCAATACCCTTTGCACCGAGAAGGCATTGCTTAGGAATAGGGGTGAAGTTGCCACCTTGCTGATGAAATCCCAAAGCAAACTTTCCTTGAGTATTAGTTCCTGTGGCGAATTCTAATTTATTTCGGTAACCAAGTTCACGCTTAGATGCAACGCAAGGCTCAACTAACTGTTCAGCATCGTCTTTTTTAATACCGCCAATTTTGCTGAGTTGATTTACTACGTTTGCGCGTTTAGCTTCTAGCTGTGCTTCGTATGAAAGATGCATCCAGGGGCAGCCCCCGCAGATGTCAGCGTGAGGGCATGCTGGTTTAACGCGATAAGGACTATGATCAATTATTTTTTCGATTGTTGCTTCTGAATAGGAAGATCCTTCTTTGGTGATGGAAACTTCAAGGGTTTCATGTGGCGCAGCGCCTGGTACGAAAACCACTTTTCCGCTTTCGTCACGTCCGATACCGAAGGTACCGTAAGCCATAGAATTGATTGTTATAGGAAACGAAACAGTCATTATATGTTCCAACCTTTGGTTTTCGTAGGGATTTACCAACGTTGTCAATCATAACGTATAATATTATGACTTGGGCCCTCTTAGCTCAGAGGATAGAGCGTCTGCCTCCGGAGCAGAAAGTCGCAGGTTCGAATCCTGTAGAGGGCGCCATTTATTTGTAACTACCGTAATAGCGCACGTAAAGGGGAAAGCTATGGCTATGTATATACCCGAATATAAACCTAATGGTAAGGAAATTGCTGTTGTAAAAACATCTAAGGGTGATATTCGTGTACAGCTTATGGGCAACGATGCACCTATTCATGTAGGTAACTTTGTAGAACTTGCCCAAAAAGGTTTTTATGACAATCTGAAGTTTCATCGTTATGTACCTAATTTTGTAATTCAGGGTGGTTGCCCTAATACGCGTGATCTTGATCCAGAACAGGTAAAAGCTGCGGAAGGTAATCCTTTTGCTGGTTTAGGTACTGGTGGTCCTGGTTACACTATTAAAGAGGAATACACAACCAATCCTAACAATAAGCACCTAGATGGTACGTTGGCCATGGCTCGTTCTCAGAATCCCAATTCTGCAGGTTCTCAGTTCTACTTCTGCCTGGGCCCTCAACCATTTTTGGATTCAGGTTATACTGTATTTGGTCAAACAATTGAAGGTTTAGATGTTATTGGTCAACTTCGTGTTGGCGATGTTATAGAAACTATCCTTATTGAAAACGCTAACTAGTCCCGCAAAGTACTTGGTAGGCTTACAATAAGTAAGTTAGCTAAAGTTACATGACTCGTTACCGGGATCATAAGAGAGGAAACGAACCATATATGAACAACGAGATTTTCCAGCAGGCAAGAAGTGCATACGTCACCAAGCGTTTTGACGTTGCGCTTGAAAAGTTTACTGAATGCCTGCAGGACACCTCAGTCTCAAAGGCTCCGGGCGAACTTGGTCTTTTGTATCATCAAATTGGCAATTGTCTTGTTAAGCTCAATGATCCAAATGAGGCAATCCATGCATACTCCCAGGCTATGATTGATGAATCTTATGATGCGCTTGGTTCAGTAAGCTATAACTTGGGAATGGTATATGCATCTCAGGGAGATTTTGAAGATGCTATTACGAATTTCCAGGCAGCATTAGATGACTCTCGTTACTCAACACCCTATAAGGCTTATCAAGCTATGGGCAATTCGTTAATGAAGCTGGGTAAGTCTGCGGAAGCTGGTGCCGCTTATCGTAATGCTGCGCTTGATGAAATGAATCCAGATCCTACTAAGGCTTTGTTGAATCTTGGCGTTTGTTTCATGGCGCTTGATCGTCCAATGGATGCAATTGCTTCATATGAAAGCGCTTTGCAGTTTGATATGACGCCAGAAACCCGCAATAAATTATTTGCCAATATGGGTCAGGCATATGTTGCAGATGGCAAGATGGATAAAGCGGTTCGTGCCTTCGAATCTGCGCTGGCAGATAAAACCTATGTATTTAATGATGCTGCAAACGTTGATTACCAACGTGCTGTTGCAGCAGTTGCTTCTGGTGCTACGGGTGAACATGAACCTGCTCCTGTTACTCCTCAAAACGATCTTTCAGGACTTGACGTTCCAGGGGATGGGGTTCCTATTGAAGCTCAGCCTTTGTCTCCATCGGAGATGGGAACTACTCAAATTTCTGAAACAAGTATTATGAGAAGTATTGCTGAAGCTGAGCAGAATAGTGATTTCTTTAACAATCAACAGCCTGATTTTCAGGATTGGACGCAAGGCGTTAAGAAAAAGCACCGTCATCGTGGTTTGAAAATTTTTCTAGTAATTCTTTTCTTGCTCGTAATTATTGGTGGCGCTGGTACCTTTGCCTATATTCAGGGTATTGGTTTCCCTTCGCAGCAAGATCAGGTTAGTGCTTTGTTTAACGATCCTTCAAATGCTGATGTATATGCGGCAAGTCTTGATGACACCGCTAAAGATCGCATTAGTGATATGATCGTGCCTTCAAGCACAGTAGTGGTTAACGGAACTATAAATAATTTAAGTACTGCAGATGTTTACATCACTGCTACTACTCCTCAGGGCGGGGAAGTGCCTTACCAAGTATCTCTTGTGCGTGATGGAGTTGGCTGGAAGATTTCAAATGTAGCGTTGGCGTTTGCAAGTCAATCTGTTCAGTAAAAGCAATGTAGTAATGAATTCAGAGCAGAAGGTAAGTATTCTTTTGCTTTGGCTATAACATGAGTTTTCGTATTCGAAAGGAATTAAGTATGGCAATCGAAAAGACCTACAGCATGATTAAGCCTGATGGTGTTCGTAATGGTCACATTGGTGAAATTATCAATCGTTTTGAGCGTGCTGGTCTTAAGATCGAGCGTATGGAAATGGGTATGGTTACCCCTGAGCAGGCAGCTGCTAACTATGCAGAGCATGAAGGTAAGCCATTCTACGATGGTTTGATTTCCTATATCACTTCTGGTCCTGTAGTAAAAATGGTTGTTTCTGGTGAAGGTGCTGTTTTGAAGTGCCGTTCTTTAATGGGCGCAACCAACCCTGCTGAAGCAGCTCCTGGCACTATCCGTGGTGATTTTGGTTTGATTATGGATGAAAATGTTATTCATGGCTCTGACTCTGTTGAATCTGCAGAACGTGAGATTGGTATTTTCTTTAAGTAAGCAATTCGTTAGAGTTCATATACCATTATATTTTCAAAATTATTTGTGCATTTTTCGAGCCCTGGCGTTATGCTAGGGCTCGTAGTGTGTAGGAGAGTTGTTTATATGCAGAGTGAATATCTTGTTTTGATGCAAGAATCATTCTGTGTGATAAAATTCATGTTTACGAATGCTCACATATAGTTTTAAGGATGATGCATGTCTTTCCTTGATTTTATACAAAATTTTAGCTCGTCGACTTCATACGACATGGCTATTGACTTAGGTACAGCGAATACGCTCGTTGCTATTACAGGTCAAGGTATCGTAATTAACGAGCCTTCTGTTGTTGCTATTGAACGCAGCACTCATCGCGTATTAGCAGTTGGTCATGAAGCTAAAAATATGATCAACCATACACCTGATACTTTTTCAGCTGAACACCCTTTGCATGATGGTGTCATTGCTGATTATGATGTAACTGAAGCTATGATCTCTGCCTTTATTAACAAGGCAGCTCCTCGTCGTTATCCCTGGCAGCCAAAGCCTCGAATTGTTGTTTGCATTCCTTGTGGTGCAACATCAGTTGAAAAGCGTGCTGTGTTTGAGGCTACTATTCAGGCTGGTGCTCGTCAGGCATATCTTATTGAAGAACCTATGGCAGCTGCTATGGGTGCAGATTTACCTGTTACTGAACCAACTGGTTCTATGGTGGTTGATATTGGTGGCGGTACTACAGAAGTTGCTGTTATTTCGTTAGGTGGTATCGTTACTTCTTCTTCCTTGCGTCTTGCTGGTAATCGATTAGATGAAGCAATTGCGATGCATTTGCGTGATCTTCTTGGAATTAAGATTGGTGAGCGCACAGCAGAGGTTATTAAGATTAAGATTGGCTCTATTCTTCCTTTTGAAGATGGTCGTGAACGTGACATGATCATTTCGGGACAGGATGTGCTTACTGAACAGCCTAAAGAAGTTACTATTCAATCCGAAGATGTTCGCGATGCCCTGCAGGCTCCCATTGATGAAATGGTAGTTCATATTAAGGAAACGTTTAAGAAAACAAATCCTGACTTGGCATCGGACATTATTTCTAATGGTATCTTGCTTACTGGTGGTGGTGGTTTACTTAATGGTCTTGACCGTTATTTCTCGCAACAGCTTGAAATTCCAGTTTGGACAAGTGAAACGGCGCTTACCAATGTAGTTACAGGCTGCTTAAGGGTTTTGGAAACACCTACAGCACTCAAACAAATTTTGATGAGATCGAAATAGGAGATCTTTATATATTATGGCCCTGAACATGAACGATAAACGCATCCCATTCGGTGGCCAATTCAAAGGAACGACACTGCTAATTGCACTTTTAGTGGTTTCGTTGGTGTTGGTCGTTGTCTATGTGCGAGAAGGGGACGAAGGTCCTCTCCATACAATACAAGATTCTACGTCTGCGTTGTCTTCGCCTCTATCTTCTATTGGGGCGGCTTCTAGTTCGTTGGCTGCATCAGCTACTACTTCTTTAGAAGATCTTACTGCTGATGGGCAAACGCTCAATCAGCTTCGCGAAAGCAATGCGACACTGAGCCAAATGGTTGTAGAACTTGAAGAATACCGTCAAGAAGCTACGCGTCTCGAAACGTTAATTGGCTTACATGATGCCTATGGATTTACATCTGTTGCTGCTCGTGTGATAGGTTATTCTTCCGACTCATACAATCGCATCATTACTATAGATGCGGGTTCTGCTTCTGGCGTTACTGAGGGATTACCTGTTATGGGATCAACAGGAGTTGTTGGTCAGATTATTTCAGTAAGTACCTATTCTTCTCAGGTTCGCCTCTTAAATGATGCACAAAGTGGGGTTGCGGTAATGCTGCAGTCTTCACGTGCTGAAGGTATTCTTTCAGGATCTGTTGAGGGTGTATTGTACCTTGAAGGCGTAGACGAAAGCGTTGAAGTAAAAGAAGGTGAAGCAGTTATCACTTCAGGTCTTGGTGGTGGCTACTTTAGAGGTCTTGTTGTTGGTACGGTTTCTAAGGTGGAACAACGCCAGGGCGATGCAACGCGAACTATTGTTATTACGCCTAATGCATCATTTTCTGACATCAGTGAAGTTCTTGTTGTTTTAGGCATGAGCAATGATGGTGCGGCATCGGATGATCAAGCTGCAGCTAATGCGGTTGTTTCTGCAGTTGGACCAGAAGCGCTCCTTGGTAATACTTCTGCTACGGGAAACACTGACCAACAAAACAACCAACAGGCAAATGATAATTCTTCAGACGAATCAAATAATTCAGATTCATCTGATTCGGATACGGGAAGCGAGTGATTTTAATGCGCGAATGGATGCTTCCTCTAATATGTTCAGCAATTATTGTGGTGATACAGATAGTATTTGCTCCAATTCTGAGCGTGTTTGCAGTAGTTCCAAACTTTATTGTGGCTTTTGTTATGGTGCTTGCGGCACTTCGTAGGCCTGACTCTACATACGGTTATGCATTCGTGTTGGGTCTTATTGCGGATTTGTTGTCACAAACGCCAGTTGGCCTAACATCGCTTTTGTTGCTTATAGCTACATTTGCGCTTTCTCGCGCATTTGAGGTACTTGACGATAGCAATATCGCTATGCCTACTATTGCGTTTGCAAGTGCAATGTTTATCTTTGAATTTATTTTTATGATTGTCCTGCTTATAGCAGGTTATCAGGGTGGATTTATAGAATTGTTCTTGCAGCGGGTGCTTCCTGCAACAGTTTTCAATACTGTTATTGCCGCAATTCTGTTTATTGTCATGAGGCGCTTGCCTTTTGCGCAGCCAACAAACGATGCATGGAAGGTAGCTGGCGGTAATCGTTATCGCTAAGCGGTAGGTGTCCTTCATGCTTTCGGCTATTCTTACAACCATAGCTGCCCTTGTGGTACTTGGTGTGCTGGCAGTGGTTATATTTCGCGTACGTTCGCAGTCTTCGCAAACGCGTACAAGTGACCGAATGCGGGTTAAATCGGTTACGTCTGTTGGCATTGCGGCTGAAACCCCTAAGACTTCAAATACGTCAGGTTCGGGAGTGTCTTTTGGTGGTTCATCTGTTAATCCTGATAGTTTGCGTAATCGTTTTCTTGCGGTTGGTGTCCTTGCTGCGGGAGTATTTGGTGCACTGGGAGTGCGCCTGTTTGGTTTGCAAATTTTAGATAGTGCTACCTATAGCGAAGAAGCACAAGAAAATTTGTATACCACTGTTAGTACCCCTGCTCCTCGTGGAGTTATTTACGATTCACAAGGAGTTGCTCTGGTTACTAACAGACAAGTTCAAACCGTACTTGCAGATGCCGACGTTGCAGAAAATTCTGATGTTTTATTGCGTTTGTCTTCGCTTTTAGGCATTCCTTATGAAATCGTTCGCTCTCGAATTTTGGATTCTTCATCAGGTGCTCAAAGCCAGCGTGTTGTTGCAAGTGATGTGAAACTTCGCGATATTGCGTATATTTCAGAACATAGGGATGCATTTCCGGGTATTACAACGCAAGTTCGTACTACGCGTACTTATCCATATGGAGCATTGGCGGCACATGTTTTGGGCTATACTGGCACCGCTTCTGAAGATGATTTAAACAATGCAGCAGAAGGGCGTGACATCCAAAGTGGCGACGCGGTAGGTAAAAGCGGTGTTGAGCAAACTTATGATGCTCTTATCGCGGGTGATCATGGCCAACGTATTTTGGTTACTGATGCGTCGGGCGCAGTTCAGCAAGTTGTTGCAGAGACTGACCCTTCTAAGGGTAATGATGTCTATTTAACCATTGATGCTCGCGTTCAACATGTGGCTGATGTTGCTTTGCAAGAAGCGGTAACGGGTGGTACAGGTACTGCTGCTGCCTGCGTTGTGATTGATGTGCAAACAGGTGGCATCGTTGCCATGTCGAATTATCCTACCTACGAGCCCGAACGCTTCATTGGCGGTATCTCTCAGGATACGTGGGATGCGTATCAAACTGAAGAATCTCATTATCCTTTAATGAACCGCGCCATTGCAGGTACTTATCCTGCAGCATCTTGCTTTAAAGCATTTACCGGCCTTGCGGGTTTGACATATGGGTTTGCTGATACAACAAGAACCTGGGATTGTACGGGTACTTGGACAGGATTTGGCGATGAATTCCCTCAGAAATGTTGGCTCGAAACTGGACATGGCTATATCACGTTTCGTGAAGGCGTTATTGAATCATGCGACACGGTATTCTATGAAATAGCAAAAGATTTTTATAACGCTCGTGGAACAATTGGTAATGAAGCGATGCAGGACTTCATTAAAGAATTTGGCTATGCTGCTTCGACCAATATTGATCTATCTGGTGAAGCTGAAGGCAGAATTCCTACTCCCCAATGGAAGCAGGAATATTTTAGGGATGTTCCAGAAGAAGCTCAGTGGCTTCCAGGTGATATGTCGAATATGGTTATTGGACAGGGCTATGTTTTGGTAACTCCAATTCAGGTTGCTCGTGCTTATGCGGCAGTAGCTACTGGTAAACTTTTGCGTCCTCATTTGCTAAAAGAAGTTCGTAATTCCCTGGGCGAAACAGTAATGTCATTTGAGACCGTTGAAGATTATCATCCTGATGTCGATGAGTCTTTGCTTGCTGTTATGCAGGATGCACTTCACGGTGTAGCAACGGAAAATTCAAGTGTAGCAGCAGACTTTGGTCAATATTCGTGGAGTGCTGCTGCTAAAACTGGTACTGCTGAAGTTGCAGGAAAGCAGGACATGGCATGGTTTTCATGCTATGCGCCTTATGAAGAGCCTCGTTTTGCACTGTCTTTATGCTTGGAAGAAGGCGGTAGTGGTGGTACTACGGGTTCTCCAATTGCTGCGCGAATTATGGATGCCGCTATTCGTTCACTTGATGGCAGCTTAGACGAACAAATTACTGCTATTCCTGCTACTGGAGTAAATGAACAGAGCAGCAGTAGTAGTAATAGTGATGACGAAGAAGATTCAGAAGAGTAGGTGTCTTGTATGGCTCAGATGATGAATGAAATCAGTTCTGTGCGTCCACAGGACCCAACTGTTGCAAAAACGTTCAAACCACGTCGGTTTAAATATATAAATCCACCTTTTCTTTTCTTCATCCTTGCTCTTGTAGCTTATGGGTTGATAGTTCAGTTTTCTGCTACCGCGTCAGATGCGGACTATAGCTTTTCAAGACAGCTGATGGGTGTTGCTGTTGGTGCGGTGCTGTTTGTGCTTATAACACGGATGGACTATCACGTGCTATCAGGCTATACAACGGTATTTCTGATAATAAATGTGGTTCTACTTTTGTCACCTCATATACCTGGTATTGGTGTTGAAGTAAATGGTGGTCAATCGTGGATTAATGTAGGTATCCAGCTCCAGCCTGGCGAATTTGCAAAAGTGACAGTTGTTTTACTTGCTGCATCTGTTATGGCGCGCTATGGCGGCAGGCTTGATGATTTGCGGGAATATATCAAGGCATTGTTAATAATGGCAGTCCCCTTTGTTTGTGTAATGACTCAGCCTGACCTTGGTACTGGCTTGGTATATCTCATGATCGCGGGATTTGCCCTTATTATCGGAGGAGCAAATTGGCGCTTTATTGTAGGCACTATAGGTGTTCTTGTTGTTTTGGTTGCTGCTATATTGTTGGTTGATCCTATTTTGGACCAAATAGCAGGTAGCGATGTTTTGCTTAAGGATTATCAGAAGTCTCGTTTGACGGTATTTTTAGATCCAACGCATGATACTTCTGGTGATGGCTACAACTTGCAGCAAGCTAAAATCGCTATTGGCAGTGGCGGTTTGCTAGGTAAAGGGTTTATGCAGGCAACACAGTCTTCGCTTGGCTTTTTGCCTGAAGCACCTACTGACTTTGTTTTCTGCGTTTTGGCAGAAGAATTCGGTTTTGTTGGCGCTTTAATTCTCATTGCTTTCTATATTGGTTTAATTGTTTGTTCAGTAAATGTGGCAAGGAATTCGGGCGATCTGTTTGGAACCATCATTGTTATCTGTGTTGTTGGCATGTGGTTATTCCAGATTCTGGAAAACATTGGAATGACGTGTGGTTTGATGCCGATTACCGGTATTCCGCTTCCTTTTATTAGTTATGGTTCATCATTTATGATCGTAAACTTCATGATGCTTGGTCTAATTAACTCTGTTTGGGTGCATAATGGTCGCTAAGTGAAAGGGGACCTCTATGAAGCTTCCAGTAGATATTCCTGCAGTGCTTTCAGCTGCTATAGATATTGAGAAAGCGAGCTCTATACCTGTTTCGGTTAATATCTTGATAGATGAAACAGCATCGCCTGACTTTCAAGTATTTGTTCGTGCTGGCTTTAATAGTGAATCACCTAATTCTCGTGTGATGGTGAGCTATTTTCCTACTCAAGCGCCAGATACCCTTCTTGCTTGTGACCTTACTATTATTGCTGCAGCAAAAAATGATTCTGTAGGGGCGCTTGCACAGGCTTTTCGGGATGAAGGCACTCCTGTTCTTGTTGTCGCTGAAAACGGCTCTTACGTGCTTTCTCAGGCGGAGAAAACTGGTTATACCTTGCCCGAGGAAGATGTCGTGTTCGTTGATGGTGACGAATTTAATGAAGAACTAAAGGGTGCGCTGGCGGATAAAATTGGCAAATGGATTGTTTCTGCTGTAGATGCTGATAAGAAGCTGGCATTTTCTATAGCGTATCCTTTTGTACGTCGCCCACTTGCTCACGATGCTGTTAGCTCCACGGCATTACAAAATGCTGGAATTGGTGTAGTGGTGTTTGTGCCAGGGGCTGATATGCCTCTTATGACAGCCAATCAAATAAAAATGATTTTACAGATAGCTGCCGCATATGGTCAGCCATTGGGTCTAGAACGGGTTCTGGAGCTGCTAGGCGTGTTGGTTAATGCTTTTATATTCCGTAATATTTCTCGTCAAATTGCTGGTTTTGTTCCGGCTCTTGGTTGGGCGGTAAAAGGCACTATGGGATATCTGGGCACGCAGGCTATCGGTCGAGCTGCTATTGAATATTTTGAAGGCGGCGGAAGTGTTGCTGGGCTTACTGCTCTTGCAGGTAAAGCAACTAACGAAACCGCTAAAGTGGTGGCATTTGTCCAAAGCGAACCTACCTGCAAAGCGGTGGGAGAAAAAGTAATGCCAGTAGCTCGCAAGGTGATAAATACAGCTTTGGATGCAGCAGCCCCAATTGCTAAATCCGCAGGTAAAACCATACTATCCTCTCTGCGTCCAGGGGTACGAAAGAAGGGGTAGTAGAGTCTTGGAAAACTGCTAAAAGAAATTTTTTTAAAAAAGTTCTTGCGCAGTTTTTAATTTCCTGTATACTAGCATTCGCTGCTGAAGCACGGGGTGTTAGCTCAGTTGGTTAGAGCGCCGGCCTGTCACGTCGGAGGTCGCGGGTTCGAGTCCCGTACATCCCGCCAGTTTGGAATTTAATGAAGCTCCCGAAAGGGAGCTTCATTTGTTTTTAAGACTACGACCGCCTTAAGACAGTAATGAATTTGTAAGTTATTGTTTACAAGTTATATTGCGCTTTCTGGTGATTGTCCAAATTGGTATGATGATAAAGTTTTAGTACGTATATAAGGGGCTGTGGGGAATTTATTTAAGCGATTAGCTCTGGATAGATTTTCAAGCAGTTTAGCTTCGTTAGGGAAAAGAAGGATAATGGGGGACACCGTTCAAAACAAGCCTGTAGAAATTGCAGTCTTTGACTTTGATGGAACTTCTATTTCGGGAAATTCACCCGTTATTCTTGTGCGTTATTTAAGGCGTATTGGACTACTTAAGAAAAGTATTTTTACCCGTATTATTTTTTGGGCACTTCGTTACAAGCTCCGTCTTCCTCAAAATGAAAGCTGGGTTCGTGGCGCTGTCTTTTCTGCTTTTAAAGGTGAAAAGAAGGAAAACGTTGATCGTTTTCTTGAAAAGTTTTATGACGAACATCTTGAAAAGCTTTTTCGAACCAAGGCAGATGAGGCTATCGCTTATCATTTGTCGTGTGGACGCGAGGTATGGGTTGTCTCTGCTACGTTTGAACCGCTTATCCAGCAAGCTATGAAGTCGCATGGGTTTACCAAACAGTTCTCGACTCGCATGGCAACTGACGGTAATGGTTGTTATACCTGCAAAGTTGAGGGTTTGCCTGTCGAAGGTGAAGAGAAACTTGCTCGTGTTACCGAATACGCCAATAAAGAATATGGTGAAGGGAACTGGGTCATAACTCATGCATATGGCGATCACCATTCTGATCGTACGATGCTGCGTGCGGCACAAAATTCCTATGCTGTTACCCCAGACCGCCCTTTGCGCAGAACTGCAAAGGAAAATGGATGGGATATTCTTTCTTGGTAATTTTTGCATAAAGGTATTTCGTGAAATTATGACTGGCACGTGCAAGACATTCACAGGAGAAATCCTTTTTAGGCAATCATGTTCATTCGTTGTTAAATACCAACAAATTACTGACAAATCATCGTTTGTTCACATTGCTTAATAAAGGCTGCTTTACAATAAACTGTGATTAAAAAACTATCATTATTAAAGAATGGAATTTAGCAGTTAATTTATGGTTGTATTCGATGTTTTAGGAGGTGCACGATGATGAATGAGGAATCCAGTTTTGGTGGGGCATCTTTTCAGGATCAAAATGCTCATTCAAATTCTTCTCAGGCATATCTTCAACGTGCGGCTTCAGCAGTAGAAGATGGCGATATTATTTTAGGTATCCACCTTTATATGGCAGCGTATGAACGTGCGCTGCGTGAAAATCGCATTCCAAATGAAGCGGTGCTTGAAGGGATGAGCAAGGCATGGGACTTGGCTCTTCGTGCAAAACAGCGTTCTTTAGCAGAATATATTTTTGAAAAGCTTGAACCCTTCTGGAGTCCAGAAGAAATGGCAGCTCATGCAGAGGAGTTGCAAAAGCTCGCTTTTGATAAATTGGAAGAGTTTGGGTTTGACCGTAGTCTAGTTGAAGACGTAGCCGACATGGTTAGCCAAGATTTGATGGATTCTTCTGAAGATGTTCTCTATCGTTTTGATGGCGATGTCGCACAGAATTCGGGACTGCCCTTAAAAGGAGTAAAGCAGTCAGATCAGAACGCTTCTAAGGGATCCACTGAGCACTCAGAAGTTCAAGGTGCTTCTGAAGATGTTCAACATCATTTCGAATCCCACAATGAAGGCTCTGCGCATGATGCAAATCCAGCTTCTTCGGATCTCAAGGAAGCTCTTGTTTCTCACGGGCAGGGTAGTAAGAATATCGAATCGGATAATTCTTCTAGTCGTGAAACTCCTTCTGCAGAAATTCACTCAACGGTTGTTCCTCCTGATTCACCTTTGGCTGCAGCGTTTGCTCAACTTTCTTCTTTGGCATTTGGCGGACAATCAGAAGAAACTCAAGAAGTTGCTCAGCAAAAGTTTGACTATCGTAACCTTGTAGGATTTGATAAAGCGATCAAATATATGGCTAAGCTCGGTGTAGGTCGTGGCAATGATCCTGAGTTTGCTCAATTCTTGGAAATGCTTAATTTCCGCCATGGCTTACCAGGCATGCCAGGTTTGGGGACGCTTGTATTTCGCAGTCCAGCACGTGAAGATGCCAATTGCTTTATGGTTGCTACGGTAGGGGAGCTTGGTTTGCCTGCTATTCGTATGCGTCTTGATCGCAATGCAATGGGTCAGGTAGTTTTGTGTGTAATGGCATCTCCAAATTTTAAGGCGCGTCTTTCTGGTGTATCACGGGGCGGCTTTGAATCCCCGACGGTAGTCGTGCTGGAAGATCTTGATTTGTGGGATTTACCATTTTTGGACGGATCGGATGATATTCAATCGCTTTTGAGTATCCAGCTTTCTCGTGGTGCTCGTGAAGCGTTGGCTCTTGTACAGGCGGCTCTTACGAGTCCTGAAGCTACAGTACTTATTTCTGCTTCTGATCCAAGTGAAATAGATCCGTTTTTCTGGGATTTAATCGGGCAGCATCGTGTAGTGGATATTGATTTTCCCGATGAAGCAGAAAGACGCGAAATTTGGCGTAGTGAACAATCTCAGCATCCTTCTATGAGAGGTCTTAATGTTGGGCAATTGGTTGATTTTTCACGTACCTTATCGCGTTTTGAAATTTATGCTATTTCAAATGAGGCTGTTGAAGAGGCTTATAGAAAGAGTGTGGAGCGTAATACTTTCTGCGCAGTTGAAACAGGAGATATTTTAATGCGCTTGTCTAACTTTATGCCTTTGGAGTCTGAAGAATATCAACAAGTTGAAGATTTAGCAGTTGAAAGCTTTAGAAGAGAGCTTTCTAATCTTGATGATCTGTTAAAGGAGTAACTCAGATGAGCATCACGCGCCGCTGTGACTACGCGTGCCGTATCATCCGTGCCGCATACAAAAATGGCGAATCATATGTGTCTATTGCTGAAGTAGCTGAACAGGAACAAATTCCTTACTCGTTTGCACGTAGTATTCAGCATGAATTAGTAAAGGCTGGCCTTCTGCGCACTATTCGTGGTGTGCATGGAGGGCTAGTCTTAAATTGTGATCCTTCGGAAATTACCGTTTATGATGTGCTTTCGAGCGTTAGTGGAGAGGCACTGTCTGTCGCTGAGTGCACTGACTGTGACTATGCTTGTTGTCATAAGAACTCTTGCTCATTTAATGCGGTATGGCAAGCTGCTGACAAGTTACTAAAAAGTCTCTATTCTTCTATTTCTCTTTGTGACTTGTTTGAACAGGGAAAGAATCATCCTGCCATTCAAGCGGCGTATGCACTTGATTTTAAATCTTTTGCCAATGCTTCTTCGGAAGATTCCGCACCTTCTTCTGAGGGTGTTCAATGCGAAAAGAAGCGTAAAAATAATTAGAGAAATTATTGAACATAAGGGCATAGTTTTATACATGCCCTTTAATTAAATTTACGACCACATAAGAAGAGCTATCCTTGACCGAACAAAAACAGATAACAGATAAAGAAAAGCAGTTTGTTGCGAAAGTTTGGGAAGAAGGAAAGCGCTTGTATCGCGACTTGCCTTGGCGTGGCATTGATGATCCCTATGCGGTATTAGTTTCTGAGGTTATGTTGCAGCAAACTCAAGTTTCTCGTGTTGAAAAATATTGGGAGCGTTTCTTGCATTTATTTCCCACTATTGATGCTCTAGCTAGTGCTGACACTGCTTTTGTATTAGAGATGTGGCAAGGTCTTGGCTATAATCGGCGTGCTCTTGCTTTAAAGCGATGTGCGGAAATTTGCTCTAAAGAACATGGGGGATTGTTGCCTTCTACTTATGATGAACTGCTTCGTCTTCCAGGTATTGGAAAAGCAACTGCTGGTGGCATAATGGCGTTTGCCTATCAAAAACCTACGTTATATCTGGAAACTAATGTGCGTACGGTGTTTCTACATGAGCTGTTTCCTTATGAAGAAAATGTTTCTGACAAACAGCTAGAGCCTTTGGTGGAACGTACGTGTTCGCTTGATAATCCTCGAGGATGGTATTATGCCTTACTTGATTATGGTGCGTACTTAAAATCTGTTTTACCTAATCCTTCTAGACGTTCAAAGCATCATGTAAAACAATCCAAGTTTGAAGGTTCGCGTAGGCAAAAGCGCGCTGAAATTGTTCGGCTTGTGTTGGCAAAACGAGAAGTAACGTTTTTGGATATTATTGTTGCTCTGACGGCTTTCGAACAAAGTCGAGGTCGTGAGGCTCCTGATCCAGAATTACTTAACTCTATTTGTTCTGATTTAGTTAAAGAAGGATTTTTTGTTCAGGTTGGCACGGGCGAGGCATCAGTCTTTACTGCGATATAAAGTAAGCCGGATGTAGACCATAATTAAGTTTATAGGTCAAAAGGACAAAATAAAGCACCTCGTTTGGAGGTGCTTTATTTATAGAAGGCACATGTTATTGGGGTAGGCGAGAGTGTCTTGATAAGCGGGGGCGCCTTTTCAGTAGAATCTTTTTGTTAAATGAAAATGCCCCAGCTTGAGTCGAATAAACCCTTAAGCACTGAGGAAAAGGGTAAATTACTCAGCAGGATATGTGCCAAGTACTTTTACCTCGCGTAGCTTTAGACGTAGGCAATCCAACGCTGTTTTTATAGCAGGATTTTCTGGTGTTCCTTCAAGGTCTACGAAGAACAAGTAATCGCCAAGCCCTTGCTTGGTAGGACGAGACTGAATCATGGTTAGGTTTACGTTTGCATAGTTCAGTTCTGACAAAATCATGAGCAGAGAACCTGGTTTGTCTGCATTCAAAGAAAGTGCCAAAGAAGTTTTCATATGTTCGCCGTGAAGGACTGGTTCGTGTCCTTGGCGAGCAATAAGTGCAAATCGGGTTTGGTTTCCGTAGTGATCTTCAATGCCTTCTTCTTCGATTTTTCCATTAAACAATTCTGCAGCAAATTTAGAAGAAATGCCTGCAACGGTTTTATCGGATGCGGTAGCACGAGCTCCCTCAGCAGTTGAAGAAGCAGCGACGCGTGCTAGGTTAGGGAAGTGGTTGTCAAGGTAACGACGACATTGAGCTAACCCTTGAGGATGACTTACCACGGTTTTGATGTCTTTTACGGTGGCGTCAGGATGAAGCACAAGACAGTGATGGATGTCAAGGACTACAGAGCCCATAATGGAAACGCCACCCTTGAATGCAAGGGTATCCAAAGTTGCGGTAACAACACCTTCCAGGGAGTTTTCTATAGGCATTACGCCAAATTCAGCTTTACCGCGATCAACTGCTTCGTGAACCTCATTAAAAGAAGGACATTCAATAAGTTCTATTTCTTCGCACTCCATGCGCTTTGCAAACTGTTGCGCAGCTTCGTGGGAGTAGGTTCCAACGGGTCCCAGATAAGCAATTGTTGTGGGTAAAGACATGCCGCTCCTTTCGCAGAATTTTGATCATAATACTCCACTAATTCATCAATACGATAAAAATGATGGTAAAAGCAGAGAATTTAAAGATGAAGAAAACATATAAAGCTCTGTAGGTCTGCATTCGGAAAATGGGACGAAATTAATAAAATGACCATTTGCTAAAGCACAAATTCAAAATAATGTTCAAATGTTGGAAGATTCTCAAAAAAATAGGTAACAAAAACGCAAAAATGTGTCATCGAGATACTTTTTGTTTGATTAGCGTTTTGCCAGATCAGCAGTTATGAAGGAAATGTGTGTTACACCCAACTCGGAGGGTAACATTTTCATACCGCTGGCGGGAATAACCCGATATTCGTCAGTTAACCAATCTTTTTTGAGAAGAAATCTACGACAATGTATACAGAGGTTTTACAGGACGATACACCCTTAAGGAGGTGTGCACATGGTAACAGAGGCAATCAGTCCAGAGTTTTTGAGCAAGCTGGAGGCACGTGGCGTGTCTCGTCGTAGCTTCATGAAGCTCTGCGGCTCGCTCGCCGTTGCGGCAGGCTTGTCTGAGCTCGCTGCTCCTCGCGTTGCTCAGGCGATCGAGAACTCCGTTATTGGTGCAGAATCAGGTGCTTTGTATCCCGTAATCTGGATCGAAGGCGCTTCATGCACCGGTTGTACGGAATCTTTCGCACAGGTTGACGCCCCTGATCCAGCAACCGTAGTACTGGAAATGATTTCGCTGAATTACTGCGAAACCCTTTCTGCTGCTGCAGGTTGGTCAATGGAAGAGGCCAAGGCACAGACGATCGAGGCAGGAAATTATATCCTCATCTACGAAGGTGCGGTTTTGGAGGGCTGGAACGGTGAAGCTTTGCGCGTTGCCAATGAGCCCGGCACCGAACATCTTATCCATGCAGCAGAAAATGCAAATGCTGTTGTTGCATTGGGTTCCTGTGCGGTAAATGGTGGTTGGATGGGTGCTCATCCAAACTCAGCAGGAGCATTAGGTGTTCAGCAGTTCCTGCGTAAGTCAGGAATTGAAACTCCTGTTATTAATATTCCGGGCTGCCCAGCAAACCCAGAATGGCTCGAAGCTGTTTTGGTTGATGCTGTTTTGATGGGTCAGCTTCCTGAACTTAACGGCGAAAATAAACCAACCGTTATGTTCAACCAGACCATTCATGACAACTGCGAACGTCGTGGTCACTTCGAGAATGGTGAATTTGTGTACGCATTTGGCACCAAGGAAGAGGCAATGAATTACTGCCTGTATCCAATGGGTTGCCGCGGTCCACAAACTAGGGCTAATTGTGGTATTGTTCGTTGGAACCATCGTCGTTCATGGTGTGTTGCTTCGGGCGGTCCTTGCATTGGCTGCTGCACTGCAAATCCAAATGATCCAGGTGAAAACTGGGTTGAAACTAACACCCCATTCCGCGCTCGCTTCCGCGACCTGCGTATTGGTGGCATGACTATTCAGCCTGAAGCTATTGCTTGGACTTTGACTGGCGTTGTAGCTGCTGCACTTGTAATTCATGGCTTCGGCATGAAGAAGACTGGCCGCACCAGCGGTGGCGCTGACTTCGAGAAGGTACGTGAATGGGACGCAAAGCATCCTGATCAGGCCATCGGTCAGTATGACGAAGATGTTCTGAAGGGAGGCAAGTAAACAATGACTCGTTCAGTTATCGACCCGATTACCCGTATTGAGGGTCATCTCCGTGTTGAGATGGAAGTGGAAAACGGCGTTGTTACTGATGCTTGGATGTCCGGCGGTTGTTTCCGCGGCATGGAATTGGTAGTTCAGGATCGCACCCCTGAAGATGCTGCTCATATTGTTCAGCGTATTTGCGGTGTTTGCCCTGTTTCTCATGCTCATGCTTCTTCTATTGCAGCTGAAAAAGCATATGGCATTGAAATTCCTAACAATGCACGTATCATTCGTAACCTTATTGAGGGTGGTCAGTTCTTGCATAGCCACATTCTGTGGTTCTACACACTGGCAGCTCTTGACTACGTAAACCCACTCAATGCGCTTAATGCAAACATTGCTGATGCTTATGATTTGGTTGAGGCTGCAGGCACTTCTTGCCAGTCCGACCTCAAAGCTTTGGCAGAGCGTTTGACGAAGTTTGCTGAGAACGGTCAGCTTTCAATCTTCTCTGGTAACTGGTGGAAGAATGGTGCGGCTGATACTGAATTCAAGCTTCCTCCGGAGCTCGATCTTATCTGCACCGCTCACTACATTGAGGCTTTGACCATGCAGTCTAAGGCATCCGAGATTTGCGGTTTGCTTGGCGGCAAGATGCCTCATGTTATGACTCTTGTTCCTGGTGGTACTTCCTTCGTACCTACTGAAGAAAAGCTTGATGATCTGTGGTCACTCTGTCACGAACTTCGTGATTGGGTTGCTGCAACCATGATTCCTGACACCAAGGCAATTGCTCCATACTACTTGCCAGCTCTTGAGTTTGGTAAGGGTTGCGGTCGCTATATTGCTTGGGGCGTATTTGAGCGTCCTTCCTTTGAAATGGCTGATCGTTATCTGCCTTCTGGTATTATTGATGAAAACCTCAACCTTTCCGAAGTTAATGAGGATCTCATCAAGGAATATGTTGGTCACTCTTGGTACGTTGGTGATTCTGATCTTAATCCTCGTGAAGGTGTTACCGAGCCTCAGTACACCGAGTACTACAAAGAGGGCACTCTGTTTGAGCAGAATGGCCATGAGTTTGGCGAAATTTCCGATCGCTATACTTGGTCTAAGGCACCTAGCTATGATGGTAAGTGCATGGAAGCTGGTCCATTCTCTCGTATTCTTGCAGGTTATCTGCGTGGCAATGAATTCATTAAGACAACCCTTGATGGCTTGTGCGCTGATTTGAACCTCACTATTCCTCAGTTGCAGTCCACTCTTGGTCGTGTAGCTGCTCGTCAGGTTGAATCTCTCTATGTTGCAAATCTTATGTGCGACTGGGTTGATGAACTTATCGAAGCAGTTAAGGGTGGCGACAGCGAGTACTTCCGTTCACCTACCCGCCTTACTGGTGATGGTACGGGCTTCTGGGAAGCACCTCGTGGCGCTCTCTATCACACCGAGCATGTTAAGGACGGCAAGATTACTGGTTACCAGATCATTATTCCTACCACTTGGAATATTGCTCCTCGTAACGCTGAAGGTGTTCCTGGTCCTATTGAACAGGCTGTTATTGGTAACCCTGTTGAAGACGTTGAAATGCCTATTAACGTTCTCCGTACGGTTCATAGTTTCGACCCATGTACCGCTTGCGCAGTTCATGTAACTGAGCCTTCAACCGGTAAGCACTTCGAAACGGTTACAAGCCCTTGGGGGGTGAAGTAAATGGCACATGTAGCTCACTATAAAGAAGCTCATCCAATGCCCATGCGCGTGACGCATTGGGTTAACCTGTTCTCTATGATCTTCTTGATTTTGACTGGTTTTCTGATCCATTTTCCCTTCTGGCCCTATGTAACGGGCATGGCTCGTGGTCTTCACGTGTTCTTGGGTTTTGTGATCTTTATTAATTGCATTGTGCGTATTGTGTTTGCATTCCTGCTTCAGACTGCTCCTACCGGTGGCACGAGGAATCTTGTTCGTGACTACAAGACCTGGTTGCCTCAGGCGGACAATCGTCATCAGCTCGGTGCTTGGATCAAATACTATTTGTTCCTGAAGAAGGATCATCCTCTGTCTGCAAAGCTTGGCGTTCCTCAGAAGCTTTCATATCTTGCAGTTGGATGTCTTACTATTCTCATGTTCTATACAGGCCTTTGCTTGTGGGCTCCTACTTCTACTGTAGGCATTTTTGCAGCCGGTACCTCTTTGGTAGGCGGTATGATGTCCATGAGAATCATACATTACTTCATGATGTTCATTTTCATCATTTTTAGCATGTTGCACATTTACTTGGTATTTATCGAGGGTACTGCACCTGCTAAGTTGATGCTTTTGGGTAAAGAGCATGGAGGTATGGTTTACGATCCTCAGCGTCATGTTATTGTTGGTGAAGATCATTCCGTAGACGCTCACTAATATCGCTTTAAAGTAAAGTTTCTTTAAGGATTGTTTGCTTAAAGCAAACTCAACATAAAGCACTAAACAAAGTCCTAGCCCGTTTTATCGGGCTGGGACTTTGTTTTTGGTTTAAAGCCAAGCCTGGTCACATTTTGGTTTTCAATGTATAGATATTCCTGCTGGGTGTTTACTGTGTTTCTGTGAGGAATGAGTTAGATTATGACCTGACCTTTTGTGAATACAATGCGGTAATCTGCTTTCTGTTATGGATTTATCTATACATTCGACCCTGATTTGTGATTGAACCTGGGCTTGAAACAATATATTGAACAGGCATCCATACATTTGATGTTGATTTATTAAGCTTGTAAGTGGGATTTAAGCTGGCGGTAGAAATTGTCGTTTACAGATAACCATTCCAGTGGAATAAGTGATTGCGGATTTAGATTTAGTATCTCAAATAGTTAAAACCATTAAGATTTAAATAATGCACTGACCATTATCTGCTTAGGATTAACGTTTATTTTTCAGTTTATTTTATGGTATCAACAAGATTTTTTAGATTAAGGCAACTTTCCCTTGCAAATCAGTATTCAGATTTCACACTAAGTTTAATCAATTGAAGTTTGAAGTTTAAAAACATATAGTGAAGCTTAAACACTATTTGCAGTTTTTTGTGCTGGAAGGTATTTAGTGGAGCCAACAGTAACCATAGTTACGTTTTTGATTGCATTGCCTGCCTGTTTCTTAGGTGGGCTTCTTAATGCTATAAGTGGCGGTGGGGGATTCATTACGGTTCCAGCCTTAATGCTTGCAGGACTTCCTGCGCATTACGCATTGAGTACCGATAAGGTTCAGTCATTCTTTGGGATGGCAACGGCTAGCTTTCGTTTTATTAAAAGTGGGCTCATTTACTGGAAAGTGATATTGCCTGCAATTCCTGCAGCATTAATTGGTTCTGCGCTAGGAACAAGCCTAGTTGTTATGGTGGATGCTACTATTCTTTCATGGCTTTTGATGATCATTTTGCCAATTGTGGCATATATCACCTTAAGTAAGCACTTCAAACATGCAGCCGTTGATAGTAATGATCCTATTACGGTAAAGCAGCGTGTTTTATGTGTAGTAGCGGCATTTGTCATTGGTGCTTATGATGGGTTTTATGGTCCGGGAAGTGGAACGTTTTTAACGATTGCCTTTACCTTTGCAGCAAGCATGGGGGTCATTCGTGCAAATGCTCATTCGAAACTTCTCAACCTCACCACAAACATAGGTGCCATTGTAGTGTTTGCGTTCAATGGCAAAATCCTTTTAGTGTTAGCTATTGCTTGTGGTATTGCGAATATGATAGGCGCTTGGTTTGGTGCCGGTCTTGTGATGAAAAAAGGCATAAACATTGCACGACCTTGCATTCTTATTGCGCTTGGACTTTTGGCGGTAAAACTTATAGGTGAGCAGCTGGGACTTTTCTAAAACTTTTTTTCTAAAAATCCATCATCAAAACATAATTAAGAAAATTTTTTCTTGACTTGACAACGTGCGCGAAGTAAATTAGTAAGCTGTGTCTTTACACAAATTAGCCGGTTGCAACGAAGGAGGAAATGACTCGTGGTTCAGTCTAAAAACCCCGATTCCACCAGCCGTTATAGGACCCGCCGGAGCTTCGCTAAGATTCCTGACGTAATGGACGTCCCTAATCTTATCGCAATCCAAACGGAAAGCTTCAAGAAGTTCATGGACGAAGGTTTAACAAATGCCTTCAACGACATTAGTCCTATCGAATCTAACACCAAAGATATGTGTGTTGAATTCGGTAAACATGAATTCGGCGAGCCTAAGTATAGCGTAGACGAGTGCAAGGAACGCGATGTTTCCTATCAAGCACCGTTATTTGCTGAAATTCGCTTTATTAATCGTGAGACGGGTGAGATCAAAGAGCAGGACGTCTTTATGGGCGATTTCCCTCTGATGACTCCACGCGGTACTTTTATTATCAATGGTACTGAGCGTGTAGTTGTTTCTCAGCTTGTTCGTTCTCCAGGTGTGTATTTCTCTGCTGAACGTGACAAAACGTCTGACAAAACCATTTACAACGCAAAGGTAATTCCTTCGCGTGGTGCATGGCTCGAATTTGAAACTGACAAGCGCGACGTACTTTCTGTGCGTATAGACCGTAAGCGTAAGCAGCCTGCTACGCTTTTACTTCGTGCGCTTGGTATTGCAGAAACTCGCGAAGAGATCATTGATCTGCTTGGTGATTCTGAAATGGTAATTCGCACGCTTGATCGCGACCCTGCTACCACCAAGGAAGAATCCCTTATTGAGCTTTACCGTCGCTTCCGTCCCGGTGAGCCTCCAACAATTGATTCTGCTCGTACGCTTTTGGATGGTTTATTCTTTAATCCACAGCGTTATGACCTGGCAAAGGTTGGTCGTTACAAGATCAACAAGAAGCTTGGTTTTGATCCTGAAAATGATCATTCTACGCTTACCCAGGAAGACATCATTGAAACCATGCGCTACATCGTAGCGTTGCATGATGGCGAAGAGGGTTACCAGACCGACGACATTGACCATTTTGGTAATCGTCGTATTCGTACGGTTGGCGAATTGATCCAGAATCAATTCCGTATTGGTTTGTCTCGTATGGAGCGCGTAGTGCGCGAGCGTATGAGCATGCAAGAGCCAGACGACATTACGCCACAAAGCTTGGTAAATATTCGTCCTATTGTTGCTGCAATTAAAGAATTCTTCGGTTCTTCACAGCTGTCTCAGTTCATGGACCAGTCCAACATTGCTGCAGGCGTTACGCATAAGCGTCGTTTGTCTGCATTGGGTCCTGGCGGTTTGTCTCGTGAACGTGCAGGCTTTGAAGTTCGTGACGTTCATACTTCTCACTATGGTCGTATGTGTCCAATTGAGACTCCTGAAGGTCCTAACATTGGTCTTATTGGTTCGCTTGCAACGTATGCTCGCGTAAATCCATATGGCTTTATTGAGACTCCTTATCGTCGTGTAATTGACGGCAAGGTAACTGATGACGTTGATTATCTCACTGCAGATGAGGAAGAAAAGTACACTATTGCTCAGGCAAACGAAACGTTTAATCCTGACACCCGTGAATTTGGTCATTTTGAAAATGGTGAATTTGTAAAGGCAACTCGTGTTCTCTGCCGTACAAAAGACTCACAGGGCAACTTCGGTGAAGCAGCGGATATGCCGGTAGAAACTGTTAACTACATGGACGTTTCTCCTCGTCAGATGACCTCTGTTGCAACCTCCCTTATTCCATTCTTGGAGCACGACGACGCAAACCGCGCACTCATGGGCTCCAACATGCAGCGTCAGGCAGTACCTCTGCTTCGTCCTAACGCTCCTTTGGTTGGTACGGGCATCGAGCACCGCATTGCGGTTGACTCTGGCGAGGTTTTGATTGCTCAAAATGCTGGTGTTGTTGACTACGTCGACGGTCAGACCATCATTATTGAGCGTGAAGATGGCGAATATGATGAATACCTTATTCCTAAGTTCCAGCGTTCCAACCAATCTGGTTGCATGAATCACAAGCCGCTGGTTCGCAAGGGCGACAAGGTATATAAGGGCGATGTTCTGGCTGACGGTCCTTCTTGTGATAAGGCAGAACTTTCCCTGGGTCAGAACCTCATGGTTGCTTATATGCCATGGGAAGGTTACAACTACGAGGACGCTATCATTGTTTCTGAGCGTGTTGTAGCTGAAGACCTTCTGACTTCTATCCATATTGCTGAATATGAAATTGATGCACGCGATACTAAGCTTGGTCCTGAGGAAATCACTCGTGAAATTCCAAATATTTCTGAGGATATGATTTCTGACTTGGATGCTGATGGCATCATTCGCGTAGGTGCTGAAGTATTCCCAGGCGATGTCTTGGTGGGTAAGGTTACCCCTAAGGGCGAAACCGAACTTACTGCAGAAGAGCGTCTACTCCGTGCAATCTTCGGCGAAAAGGCACGTGAGGTTCGTGATACTTCCTTGAAGGTTCCTCATGGCGCTGGCGGACGTGTTATCAACGTTGTTCGTTCTTCTCGCGCAAACGGTGACGAACTTGCACCTGGTGTTAACGAGCTAGTTCGTGTGTTTGTTGCTCAAAAGCGTAAGATTCAGCAGGGCGACAAACTTTCAGGTCGTCACGGTAACAAGGGTGTTATTTCCCGTGTTTTGCCAGTTGAAGATATGCCTTACTTGGCAGACGGTACTCCAATTGACGTTATTTTGAATCCTTTGGGTGTACCTTCCCGTATGAATGTTGGTCAGTTGCTTGAAAACCATCTTGGTTGGGCAGCTCTGTGGGGTTGGTCTGACGAAGAGGGCTCTGACGAAATCGTAGAAGGTCCAATTCATGTTGCAACACCAGTATTCGACGGTGCTACCGAAGAAGAAATTTCTGACGTAATTATTAAAGCTAATCGCAATCTGGTGAACATCAATAAGAAGAAGTATGGCGAACATTTCCGTATGGATATGATTCCTCAACTTTCTCGTACTGGTAAGACCTGGCTCTATGATGGTCGTACAGGCGAACGTTTCCGTGAGCCTATCACCTGTGGTCAGACTTACATTCTGAAACTGGGTCACTTGGTTGACGATAAGATTCACGCACGTTCGACTGGTCCTTACAGTCTTATTACCCAGCAGCCTTTGGGTGGTAAAGCTCAGTTCGGTGGCCAGCGTTTCGGCGAAATGGAAGTTTGGGCACTGTACTCATACGGTGCATCTAACGTCCTCCAGGAAATTTTGACCATTAAGTCCGACGATACTTCTGGCCGTGTTAAGGCATATGAAGCAATCGTTAAGGGCGAGTCCATCCCTGCACCTGAGGTTCCTGAATCCTTTAAGGTTCTTATTAAGGAAATGCGTTCTTTGTGCTTGAACGTTGAATTGGAAGGTCATCAGCACCAGACCATCGACGTAACACAAGAGCCCGAAGAAGATACTTCCGAACTTTTGGGTACGGCACGTACGCAAGAAGAAAAGCCAATGAGCGAAGATGATCTGCTTGGTTCTATTACGGCTGAATTGGGAGATCTAATGGGCACAACGTCAGATAAGAGCGAGGCAAGTGACCTTATCGGTAAGGGAGAGGAGAACTAAATGAGCGAATTTGATGTAAATAACTTTGACGCTATCCGTATCTCTCTTGCGAGCGCGGAGGATATCCGTGGTTGGTCTCGTGGCGAGGTCAAGAAGCCTGAAACTATTAACTATCGTACGTTGAAGCCAGAAAAAGATGGCTTGTTCTGTGAAAAGATTTTCGGCCCTACGAAGGACTGGGAGTGCGCTTGCGGTAAATACAAGCGCATCCGCTTCAAGGGCATTGTTTGCGAACGCTGCGGTGTTGAAGTGACCCGCTCTAAGGTTCGCCGTGAGCGCATGGGTCACATTGAGCTCGCTGCTCCTGTGAGCCATATTTGGTACTTCAAGGGTTCTCCTTCTCGTTTAGGATATCTGTTGGATATTCCACCAAAGGAGCTCGAGAAGGTTCTCTATTTTGCATCTTCTATCATCACTTCTGTTGATAAAGAGGCTCGTGATGAAGATGTTGAAGAACTTCGCGATGAACTTTCTGCAGACTTGGAAGAATTGGATGCAGAGCGCGATCGCCTAGTTGAGGCAACTCGTCGTTTGAGTGTTGACTATGTTCCTGAAGAGGACGAATTCGTTGACGACATCGATGAAGACGAGCGCATGACCCCTGAAGAGGTTGAAGAAGAGATTGCTGACATTTACGAAGAGTTCAATGAACGTAAAACTCTGCGCAGCGAAGCTCTTGAAGCATTCTTGAAAATTGAACCTAAGCAGCTTATTTCTGATGAAGCTCTCTATCGCGAAATGCGCCTTAACTACTCTGATTATTTCAAGGGTGGCATGGGTGCAGAAGCTATTCGCGATCTTCTGAATGCAATCGATTTGGAAGCTACTGCTGAAGAACTTCGTGAAGTTGTAGCAACTGGCAAGGGCCAGAAGCGCACCAAGGCTATTAAACGTTTGAAGGTTGTAGATGCATTTTTACATTCTTCCAATAAGCCAAGCGATATGATTCTGGATGTAATTCCTGTTATTCCTCCAGATTTGCGTCCTATGGTTCAGCTTGATGGTGGTCGCTTTGCAACGTCTGACTTAAATGACTTGTACCGTCGCGTAATTAACCGTAATAATCGTTTGAAGCGTTTGCTTGACTTGGGTGCTCCTGAGATCATCGTTAACAACGAAAAGCGCATGCTTCAGGAAGCTGTTGACTCATTGTTTGACAATGGTCGTCGTGGCCGTCCTGTTACTGGTCCTGGCAACCGTCCTTTGAAGTCTTTGTCCGACATGCTCAAAGGTAAGCAAGGCCGTTTCCGCCAGAACCTGTTGGGTAAGCGTGTAGACTACTCTGGTCGTTCCGTAATTGTTGTTGGTCCTACCTTGAAGCTTCATCAGTGCGGTTTGCCTTCACAGATGGCACTTGAATTGTTCAAGCCATTTGTAATGAAGCGCTTGGTTGAACTTGAATATGCTGCCAATATCAAGGCTGCAAAGCGTGCTGTTGATCGTGGCGCAAGCTATGTATGGGACGTTTTGGATCAGGTAATTACTGAACATCCTGTTCTTCTGAACCGCGCTCCTACCTTGCACCGTCTTGGTATTCAGGCATTTGAGCCTGTACTGGTAGAAGGTAAAGCAATCAAGCTGCATCCTTTGGTATGTACTGCATTTAACGCAGACTTCGACGGTGACCAGATGGCTGTACACGTACCACTGGGCAATGAAGCTCAGGCTGAAGCACGTGTATTGATGCTTTCTGCTAACAATATTAAGTCTCCTGCACATGGTCGTCCTTTGACGGTACCTACCCAGGACATGATTATTGGTCTGTATTACTTAACCGCAGCTCGTGATGGCTTCCCGGGTGAAGGCCGTGCATTTATTGACTTTAGCGATGCTATGAATGCCTACGATGCTCGTGCAGATCTTGACCTGCAGGCAAAGATTTGGGTTCGTCTTACCAAGGACACCTTGGTAGCTAGTGCATTCGGTGAATTCGAAGAGCACAAGAAGGGTGAACGCATCGAAACCACCATTGGTCGTATTACCTTCAACGCAGTTTTGCCGGATGATTATCCGTACCTTAACTACGAAATGAATAAAAACGAAATCAGCCGCCTTGTAGAGGATTGCTGCAACCGTTACACGACTTCTGAAATGGAGCCAATCCTGGACGGTTTGAAGAGTGCTGGTTTCCATTACGCAACTCGTGCAGGACTTACTGTTTCTGTTTATGACGCAACGATTCCTCCTCAAAAAGGTGAAATCTTAGCTAAGGCAGATGAAAAGGTTGCTGCTATTGACGAAGACTACGAAATGGGTCTTATGTCTGACGAAGAGCGTCATAAGCAGGTAGTTGATATTTGGAATGCCGCTAACGAAGAAGTTGGCGATGCTATGGCTGCGAACTTCGACAAGTTCAATCCAATCTACATGATGGCATTCTCTGGTGCTCGAGGTAACATCAAGCAGATTCGTCAGCTTGCTGGTATGCGTGGCCTTATGTCTGACCCTAAGGGTGAAATTATTGACCGTCCTATTAAGGCAAACTTCCGTGAAGGCTTGTCCGTATTGGAATACTTTATTTCTACCCACGGTGCTCGTAAGGGTCTGGCTGACACGGCTTTGCGTACTGCTGACTCTGGTTACCTTACCCGTCGTCTGGTTGATGTTGCGCAAGACGTTATTATTCGCGAGATTGACTGCGGTACTACCGATGGCGTTGAGTGCCCACTTATGAATGCTAAGGGTGAAATTGATGACTCCTTAGTAGGTCGTTGCTTGGCAGAGCCTGCGGTAAACCCAGAAACGGGCGAAGTGCTCATGGATGCTGGTGAATATCCTTCATCTGTTGCTCAGCTGCAGAGTCTCTATGACGCAGGTGTTCGCACCATTAAGCATCGTGCAGTTATGACATGCCATGCTGAACATGGCATTTGCCAGAAGTGCTACGGTTGGGACTTGGCAACCTCTCGTCCTGTAAACATTGGCACAGCGGCTGGTATTATTGCTGCTCAGTCCATTGGTGAACCTGGTACTCAGTTAACTATGCGTACGTTCCACTCTGGCGGTGTTGCAGGTGAAGACATTACTCACGGTCTTCCTCGTGTTACTGAGTTGTTTGAAGCTCGTAAGCCTAAGGGCCAGGCTGTTTTGGCTGAAATTTCAGGTACCTTACAAATCGTAGGTGATAAGAACAGCAAGACTCTTACTGTCCATGATCAGGAAGGCAACATTCGCGAATACGTTGTTTCTGCTCGTGCTCAGATGTTCCCAGGCGTTACCGATGGCTGCGAAGTTGAGGTTGGTCAGCAGCTGACTAAGGGTTCTGTTAACCCACACGACTTGCTACGCTTGACTGATCCAAATACCACCCTTCGTTACATTGTTAACCAGGTACAGGATGTTTATGTATCTCAGGGTGTAGATATTAACGACAAGCATATCGAAGTTATTGCTCGTCAGATGCTTCGCAAGGTTGCTGTTATTGATCCAGGCGATTCTGATTATTTGCCAGGTCGTCAGGTTAACCGCTTTGAATTCGAAAAGGTTGCAAACGAACTGGTACTTGAAGGAAAGAATCCTCCAATTGGTCAGCCTCTGTTGCTTGGTATTACTAAGGCTTCCTTGGCAACTGACTCCTTCTTGTCTGCTGCATCGTTCCAGGAAACCACTAAGGTTCTTACTGATGCTGCTATTGAGGGCAAGGTTGATACGCTGCAAGGCTTGAAGGAAAACGTTATTATCGGTAAGCCTATTCCTGCTGGTACTGGCCTTAAGCGTTATCATGATGTTGGACTTACCTATAAGGGTGTTCCAGTTGATAAGGTTGACAGCGATCGTTTGCCCGATTCCGCTCCTGAAGCCTTGCGCGAGATTGAGGATTTGCTGCCTCAGCCTCAGGATTGGTCTTTGGATGGCGACGGCTATCTGGGTGCTGGCTCTGACTATGCAAGCTATTTTGCTTCTATTGCAGGCGGTTATCGCAACACCAACTTATCTGATGAAGATGCACGTCTTTACATCTATGATGACTTGGGTGTATCTCAACGCTGGGCAAATAAGTTCTCCGAAGCTGGTATTGAAACAGTAGCTGACTTGGTTGGTCATACCGAAGATGAGCTTTTGCGCATTGAGGGAATTGGCACTAAGGCTATTGAGGAATTGAAGGCTGGTCTTGAAGCACATGGTTTGTCTCATGTAATTGAGGACGACCTAACGGCTTCTCGTGATGATATGAGTCAGCTGCTTGATATGGTATTTTCACCAGACGATACGGTATTGATTGGTGGCGATCATCCAGCAACCTTCAATACTGAGGGTGAAGATATGTTAGGCGAGGCTCTTCCTCCTCGTTCATATCAGCGTAACTTAGAGGAACTTGACGCACTGCTTGGATCTGCTGATTTGGGATTCAATGTGACAAGCGAATCTGATGAATCTTCGTCTGATGACAAAGACAGCGAATAAGCAAAAGGCAACTAAACTTTGGTTGTAAGGTTGCGTTTGAAAGCTTAAACGTAAGTTATAAAGTGGCCGTAGCGTGAAGCTGCGGCCACTGTTGTATTATTCATTGTTGTTAGTAGTGTTTGAAGGGAACGAATATGTCTTCAATGTTGTTTTGCGACATAGATGTTATTAACGCTTCAGGAAACCACATGCCGCATGCTTATGTTGGAGTGCAAGATAAGGTAATTAATTACCTTGGCACATCACATCCTGATACGTTGCGCAATGATGAATCGGGTCAAACGTATTCCTACGACGAAACCTTTAACGGTCGTGGCAAACTTCTTATGCCAGGACTCTATAATGCTCATTCTCATGTGCCTATGACATTACTGCGTGGTATAGGCGAAAACATGCCGCTTGATAGATGGCTCAACGATGCAATTTTCCCTTTCGAAGCATTAATGACTGATGAAGATGTGTATTATGCAACTCTTGCAGGAATAGGAGAAATGCTTCGTTTCGGAGTGGTTTCTTGTACAGATATGTATTACCATTCCGAAGCTCGAGCACGTGCCATTATTGAATCGGGCGCTAAGTGTAATCTTGGGCATAGTGTTCTGGATTTTGATCCTGACATTTCATATGATCAAATTCCTGAATCGGTAAAGAATAAAGAATTGGTAGCCGAATTTCATGGTGCTGCTAATGGAAGATTGTTGGTAGATTACAATCTTCATGCTGAATATACCTCTACCGAAAAGGTTGCCCGTGGTCTTGCTCAGGCAGCGAGAGAACAAGGTGTTCGTATGCAGGTACATGTGTGCGAAACTGCTTCAGAAGTCCAAGGATGCAAAGAGCGTCATAATGGAATGACACCTGTTGAGTATCTTGCGGAATGTGGGATTTTTGATGTTCCTACTACGGCAGCACACTGTGTTTGGCTAACTGAATATGATCGATCAATTCTAGCCGAGAAGGGTGTGTTTGTGGCGACATGCCCTGCTTCTAATGCTAAATTGGGAAGTGGCATTGCAAGTGTTGTTGCAATGCGTGAGGCAGGTATTACGGTAGCGCTTGGAACTGATGGTGTAGCAAGTAACAATAACCACAATATGTTTAAGGATATTTACCTGTTAGCGCTTATGGAGCGTGCTCAAAAAGCAAATCCTTTAGGATTGTCTTCAAGCGATCTTATCCAAATTGCAACAAGAAATGGCGCTCTGTCTCAAGGAAGAACTGATTGTGGAAATATCGCTGTAGGGAACAAGGCGGATTTGATAGTCCTTGATATCGATACTCCTTGGATGAAGCCTGTTGATGATTTAGTTGGCGCTCTTATTTACTCTGCTCAGGGCAGCGATGTTGTACTTACTATGGTTGACGGTGAGGTTTTATATAAAAATGGCGAATATCTCACAATAGATGTTGAGCGTGCGCTTTCTGAGGTTCAAGCATCAAGGAAGCGAATTTTAGCGCAACTCTAACTTGTCAACTATGAATTCAATTTGGTTTGGGCTTTTCTAGTGTTAAATCCTTTGTTCGTACCAAAACCAATCTGAAAAAATCGATCTAAAGGAATTAAAGATGAAAAAGATCATTCTTGATTGCGATCCAGGACATGATGATGCGGTAGCAATTCTTCTTGCATTAGGAAACCCAGAAATTGATTTAATTGGTGTGACTACAGTAGGAGGTAATCAGAGCCTCGATAAAGTCACTTATAATGCCCGTGCAGTTCTCGAAAAGGCACATGCCACTCATATTCCTGTGTATGCGGGTTGTGATCGACCAATTCTGCGTTCACAAGAAGTTGCCGCTTCAATTCATGGTGAAAGCGGCTTAGATGGGGTAGAGCTTTCTGTTCCCACCCGTCCTCTTGAGGATATGCATGCGGTCAATTACATAATTAAGACCATTATGGAATCTGATTCTCAAACTATCACACTTGTGCCAACCGGTCCTTTAACTAATATTGCGCTAGCTTGCCGTTTGGAGCCTCGTATTGTTGAACGAGTGAAAGAAGTTGTCCTTATGGGTGGCGGATACCATAGGGGGAATTGGAGTGCTGTTGCTGAATTCAATATCAAGGTTGATCCTGAAGCAGCACACATTGTTTTCAATGAACCATGGCCTTTAACTATGGTTGGTCTTGATCTTACTCATCAGGCACTTTGTACTCCAGCGGTGCAAAAACGTATAGAAGAAATTGATACTCCACTTGCTCATTTTGTGAGCGGATTGATGGATTCTTTCCGTAAAGCATATCAGGACAATCAGGATTTCCAGGATCCCCCTGTGCATGATCCCTGCACTATTGCTTATCTTATTGACTCGGCGGTGGTGCAAACTCGCCGTTGTCCCTTAGATGTTGAAATTCATAGCGAGCTAACACTGGGAATGACTGTGGCTGACTTGCGTGGTTCTGAACCTTCTGCGAAGGACTGCCATACTCAGGTTGCAACAAAGTTGGATTTCGACAAGTTTTGGGATCTTGTCACAGATGCAATTGAAAGGATTGGCTAAAGCTTATGACGCAAACGAATGAAAAGATGCTAGATGAGGGTGAAAATCAATCGTTGCTCTCATAGTGGCGTTATTGGTTGCGATTTTATATTTATAAGCAACTATGAATGCGACTACGGTAAGCAGTGGCACTTCAGTGGGATATGCGATATCAATGATAGCCGCAGCTGTCCTTTTAGGTCTTGCTTTGCTGGCATTTGTTTCTTATTCCAAAGGAAACGGATGCAGACAATAGCTAATTGCTAGTTTCAAATTGGTTTCGCCCCGTAGCCAGCGTAAAGCTGTGGGGCATTTTGGGTGAGAGGTGTTATTAGGCTAGGATGCGTTTGTTTGGAGAACGCCATGAGTAAAGTAATTGTATTTGGCAGTATGAATATGGATCTTTCAATTGAAAGCGACCATATGCCTTCTTTGGGAGAAACCATCTTAGGGTGTGGATTTATTACTAATCCAGGTGGCAAGGGCGGAAATCAGGCTGTCGCCGCCGCCAAACTAGGCGCTTCGGTGATTATGCTCGGATCAGTTGGGCAGGACATGTTTGGTGATCAAATGATTGCTGCTCTTGCTGAACAGGGCGTTCAATGTGGATATCTCAAACGCGTTGAGGCGAAACCTACGGGTGTTGCCATTATTACTCGCGTTAAGGGCGATAATTTCATTACCATTGATTCGGGAGCTAACTTTTCAACGACATTTGATGAAGTACATGCTGCTCTAGGTGATGTAGCAGAAGGCGGAGATGTTTTTCTGTGTCAGTTGGAATGCGATTTTGAAACTACTATGAAGGCATTAAAAGATGCTCATGATCGTGGGATGTATACCGTAATTAATCCTGCTCCTGCACAAAGCTTACCTGATTGGGTTTTGCCATACTGTGATTTGGTTGTGGTAAATGAAGGAGAATGTGAAGTTCTTACAGGTATTTATCCTAAAGATGAAAATACCGCACGTAGCGCTATGGAACTTCTTGTTGAAAAAGGTGTTAGCTCGGTTGCGGTTACCCTAGGAGAGCGTGGATCAGTTGTTCTATCAAATGACAAGTTTTGTACCTCTGTGCCTCCTAAGACTAATGCTATTGATACTACCTGTGCGGGCGATACCTATATTGGTGCATTGGTCGCGGGGTATTCGCGTGGGTTGACTCTTGAAGCTGCGCTTGATATAGCTACGAAAGCTTCGGCTTTAGCAACCACTAAAGTTGGCGCTCAGCAATCAATTCCGCTATTAGAGGAATTGATTTAGCTTGTCGCTAACCTTTGTTATTGAAATCTGTTTTAAACGTTGAGTGTGGCTTTACCTAGGGGGAAAATCTACACGGACTAGTAACTCTGCGGTATCCTATACAGGTATTCAACAATTTAGAAGGAATCATTGAATGAAAACCTATATATCAGATGATCGTCCGCAACCTGAAAGCCAAATCGGTGCGGCGCTAGATTCGCTTGCTCATACTATTCATGAACGTCGTAATGCGGGAGAAAAAAGTTATACCTATCGCTTGCTTACAGGTGATTTAGACAAGCTTTTAAAAAAGCTCGTTGAAGAAGCACATGAAACCACGCTTGCTGCAAAAGATGTAGCGGTTGCCAGTGATCAGACGCGAAGTGCAGAAGTTGATCACCTTCGCTATGAGGCAGGGGATGTTGTATACCATCTCATGGTTTTATTGGAGCGTTGTGGCATTTCGCTTGATGAATTTGCTGCAGAAATGAATTCACGTATGACAGAAGACGAAATTGCTGTGCGTGGGGGTGTAGTAATGCTTAAACCTGAGTATGTGAATCGCGGAAATCACGAGGAGTAAGGGAGCACTATGGCAAAGTTATTTGGAACTGATGGCGCTCGTGGCGTTGCTAATACGGAATTAACCTGCGATATTGCATTTAAGTTGGGTCAAGCGGCAGTAGAGTTTCTAGGTAAAACTATCGTTGTTGGCAAAGATACTCGTCTTTCGGGCGATATGCTGGAAAGTGCTTTAAATGCAGGAATTATGAGCCGTGGCGGCACTGTTCTTGCTGCTGGTATTATTCCTACTCCTGGAGTTGCTTATCTGACCCGTGAGCTTCACGCTGATGGCGGTGTGGTTATTTCTGCTTCACATAATCCTCCTGAGTATAACGGCATTAAGTTTTTTGATAGTCAGGGCTTCAAGCTTCCTGATGAAGTAGAAGCATCTCTTGAAGGTTTTGTTGAAGCGGGGGGTACTCCGCAAGATCAGCTTCTTGCTGGTGATGAAGTTGGCGTTGTTGTTCCGGTAGAAAACGCTTGCGAATTATATGTGAATCATGCTGTTTCTTTGGTACGAGGAGAAGGCATGTCGTTTGAGGGCTTAAAGATTGCCCTTGATACGGGTCATGGTGCTGCATCGCTTACTACTGCTCATGCTCTTGAGGAACTTGGGGCAGAAGTAATTGCCATCAATGATGATTTCAATGGTACTGATATTAATGTGCAGTGCGGTTCAACTCATTTAGAGCCCCTAAAGAATCTCATGGCAGCTACCAAAGCAAACATCGGTATTGCTCATGACGGCGATGCGGATCGTGTCATGTTTGTTGATGAGTTGGGTAACGAAATTGATGGCGATGTTGTTGAAGCAGTTTGCGCAATTGATCTAAAAGAACGTGGTCTACTTTCTGGTAATACAGTTGTTTCTACGGTTATGTGCAATCTTGGCTTTACGAAAGCTATGGAAGCAGCAGGCATTGATGTTATTCAGACTCAGGTTGGAGATCGATACGTTTTGCAACAGCTTCGTGAAGGTGGCTATGTGCTTGGTGGCGAACAAAGCGGCCATATGATTTTCTTGAAGCATAATTCTACTGGTGATGGTCTTATTACTGCTTGTCAGTTCTTGTCTGCTTGCTTGCGCAAGGGCGGTGCTGTTTCTGAGGTTGCCAGCGTAATGCAGCGTTTCCCGCAGGAACTCATTAACGTAAAAGTAACTGATAAGCATGCGGTAACCGGCAATGATGCTGTTGCAAAAGCTATTGAGGCTGGATCTGAAAAGCTTGGAGACAGTGGTCGAATTCTTGTTCGTCCCAGTGGTACTGAACCACTGGTTCGCGTGATGGTTGAAGCTCCAACAAGTGAACAAGCTCATGAAGTAGCAGCTGAAATCGCTGAAGTTATCGAAAAAGAATTAGGACTTTAAGAATTAGCATTTTTTAGCTGATAGATGGTTTTTAGAACTTAGCAGTGTTTTCAGCTTTGTATGTATGTCAGCAAAATATCCAGCTGATGCCTAAGTAAAAGAATGGCACTAGAAAACTCTAGTGCCATATCTGTTTTATGCCGAAATTCACCCTTATGGGCAAATTACCACTTCGCTTTGTTTGGTTATACGATTGGCCAAATACCAGAGAAGTGTAAGTATAAGGATAATAGTGCAAATCCAATAATAATTACGGCGATAACCTTGTCATGCAGCTTTGGCAAGATTGCTTCATTGTGTTCGTGCTGGCCAATTGCATGAATAAGCAAACCTGGCGCAAGCAGAATAGAAATGATCATTACACCCTGTAATCCGCAAGACCAAACCAAGAAAATGGTATAAAGAACGCAAACCGTACCAATAAGACGAGCAACCCATAATTTTGGAGCTCCAGGTGCATCCATGCGGTCGTTTTTCCAGGATATGATTGCGTAATATAGTGCGGAGCAAACATAGGCAATTAAGATCATTGAAACGGCGCATGCATAGAAGAATTGATACGTGCTTTCTGCAGCAGCGGACAATACCAAGAACAGCTGGATAATGGCAACGCTTGTGATGATGGTAACGATAGGTGCACCATGCTTGTTCACGCGTGCGAAAATGCGAGGGAATGCACCCCAGCGTGCAGCTTGAAAAGGTGTTTCGGATGCAATGATGACATATCCCAGCATTGCACCAACAAGGGATAGCACAACGCCCAAGTTAACGATGATTGCACCTACAGGACCAATAGCTGCCTCTAAGATACCCGCCATTGAAGGGGTAGCTAGCTCTGCCATTTCTGCACGAGGCATAATACCCATAGAAAGCAGGGAAATAATTAAGTACAGTACGAATACTGCTGCAAAACCATAAATGGTAGCGCGTCCTACGTCTTTTACATATTTTGCGCGACCAGAGATGGTGATGGCGCCTTCGATACCAACAAATACCCATACCAGTGCAACCATAGTGGAAGTAATTTGAGTAAAGAAATCAGGTCCACCAGGTTCGCCCCAGAAGTTTTCCATAAAGATAGCTGGGTCAAATTTGCCCAAGAGGGCAATTGAAACAATAAATAAAGTTAAAGGAACTAACTTTGCAATAGTTACGACAACATTGATACCCGTAGCTTCTTTAACGCCACGAGAAACAAGAAACGCAATGAACCATAAAAAGATGGAAGCGCAAATAAGAGAGGGAATATTGTTACCTGCGCCAAATACCGGGAAAAAGTAGCCTAAGGCGCTAAACAACATAATGGCATAGCCTGCATTGGTTAAGCAGGAGCTAATCCAATAACCCCACGCAGAATTAAAACCAACATATTTGCCAAATGCTGCTGCAGCATAGGCATAGATACCGCCTGTTAAATTAGGACGGACACGGGAAAGTCCATAGAAAACAAGTGCAAGAGAAAGTACGCCAATAAAGCAAATTACCCAAGAAACTAATACTGCTGCAGTGTTTGCGCCACCTGCAGCTAAGTCACCAGCAAGGGAGAAAATACCACCGCAAACGCTTGCGGTAATAACCATCATTGTAAGACGGAAAACACTCAAACCATTGGGGTCGATGATTCCGTTTTCGGAATCTGCTAATGCGGGAGTTTTGTCAGAAGTAGACATTCGCAATCCTTTCAGAGGCGAACTGGTTTTTTCTTAAAGCAAACTTAGAAGGTATAACTGCTCAAGCTCAATGGGCTACATGTTAAAGCTGAAGGATTGTGTCCAAGAGCTGTAGCTATTCGAATACGATTGAGTTTGTACCTTAAGAATAGTCAGTTTCTTAATAGCCGAAATCTAGATACGATTTTTCATCAAGCGCACCTTGCCCCGTTGGAAACAAGGTGCGCTTGATAAATTGTAGTGACTAGTAACGTATGTTTTAGCTGCTAGTACAGATAACGGGCAGACGGATGATAACTTTTAGAAACGAAGGCTTAAGCAGGAAAGACCACCGTCAATTTTGCGATATTCGGAAGTATCAACAACGAGGGTCTTATAGCCTAAATCTTGTACAGCTTTCAGAACACTTGGATAACCTTCGGCAACAATTACCGTGTCATTAACCCAAATACAATTTGCGCCGTATGCTTCTTCTTCTGGAACAACTACTTTGTTGTACTGTGCGAAGTCTGGTTTATCAATGAATTCGCCAGAAACAAGCATATTGTTGTTTTCCAGGTAGTTAACACCGGTCTTTAGATGAAGTACTTTTTCCAGGGGAACTTCAGACCCTTCTAAGCCCCAGCCTTCCAGGATTTCGATAAACTGACGAATGCCTTCTTCGTTGGTACGAGCAGAGCGACCAACATAGAAATGATCGCCAACCATCATGACGTCGCCACCTTCAAGGGTGCCAGGGGCGGTGATGTGTTTGATATGATCATCATCGAAGAAACGACGAATTACTGGCTCAATTTCGTTCTTTTCGCCATTGCGGCTTTCGGCACCAGGATTGGTGATGATTGCGCCCATGCGAGTAATAACAGCAGGATCTTCTACGAAGCAAGAATCAGGATATTCTTCAAGGGCAGGCAGAATAGTTACATCTACGCCACACTGCTCTAAGGCGTGAACATAGTCGCGATGTTCTTCAAGAGCGCGTTCATAAATTGGCTGGCCGAGTTCGGGAGCACTAGTAATGCCGTCACAAAGAGACTTACCAGGACGGCGCACAATTACGTGGCTAAATTTCGTCATGAGAACCTTTCCAAGTTACAAATAAATAAAATGAGTAATGTTGCTATCATACTATGTATGCTGCAAAATTTCTTTATATATGAAAGATTGCTTCTTGGCTAATTGGTAAATCTTATTGATTAGCCTGGTAATGGTTTGCTTTAGACAAACCACGAACAATCGGTCCTTAAAAGCCAACAGAAAAGAGCCCCTATGAAAACTGTTACGCTTGGAACAACTGGAATTACGACACCACAAAATGCTTTTGGTGCGCTTCCTCTTCAACGCTGCACTGAAGAAGATGCCATTGCGCTTTTACACAAAGCGTATGAAGGTGGCATGACCTTTTTTGATACAGCACGTGCCTATTCAAATAGTGAAGAACGTGTTGGTAAAGCTTTTGAAGGTATGCGCGACAAGGTATGGATTGCTACTAAAACGCAGGCTAAAACCCCTGAGGATTTTTGGGCGGATCTCGAAGCGTCTCTTTCCTTATTGAAAACTGATCATATAGACATTTATCAGCTTCATTGTGTTCCGCAATGCTATCGTCCAGGTGACGGTACGGGGATGTACGAATGCCTCCAAGAAGCAAAGCAACAGGGAAAGGTTCGCCATATTGGTATCACAGCACATTTAATTGCGGTGGCGGAAGAAATTGCTGAATCGGGACTGTATGAAACGCTGCAGTTTCCTTTGAGTTATTTAGCAAATGAACGTGAAGTTAATTTGGTGCGCACCTGCGAGAAAAATAATATTGGCTTTATTGCGATGAAAGGACTTGCGGGTGGCTTAATTACTAACTCGAAGGCTGCGATGGCATATATGACTCAATTTGATAATGTCGTGCCAATTTGGGGCGTACAGCATATGCATGAGTTAGACGAATGGCTTTCCTATATGGATGACACTCCTACCATAACACCAGATATCCAGTCATTCTTCGAGCAGGAACGCAAAGAACTTCAAGGTGAGTTTTGCCGTGGATGTGGATACTGCTTGCCTTGTGCCGCAGATATTCCTATCAATAATTGCGCGCGAATGTCCTTAATGATTCGTCGTGCTCCTTCGGCAGCATGGCTTTCTGAGGAATGGCAAGAAAATATGGCTCGAATTGAAGATTGCACTGAATGTGGGTCTTGCAAGAAACGTTGTCCGTATGGTTTGGACGTACCGAATTTACTCCGTAAAAATTACGAAGATTACAAAAAGATTGTTGCAGGCGAGATTGAACCTGTGGGCAACTCTTTGAAGTAAGGTTTTATACCGTTGATCCTATAGTAGTAACACGAATTTTAATTTCGTGTTACTACTCGCATGAAAGTATGCTACGATTTCGCATATCGTAACACCGTCCCATGATAATGGTTTACCTGGTAGGTGTGTGGCGTTGTTGTTGATACATGAATTTGTAGGGTAAACAATCGTTCGGAGCGTACCTCATGCAAACTACTTCTTCTGCTTTAAAACAAGACTTTGAACAGCCATGTGAGTCGCTTTTCACGGTTGTTCACAGCTCAGATTCTGCGTCTCGCAAGCAGAGCAACAATCGTTCTACCATTCGAAATCAATCTTGCGTATTGGCAGTAAATGGCGCCCAAAAGCAACGTCATGCTCATGCAGTGAAAGACTATTGGGAAGATCGTGCTCAATCATTTGGGCTTGATGGGGAAAACATTGATGCATGGGGTGCTTTAATGCAGCGCCATATCCCTTCTACTGTAAAACTTGTTCTTGATGTGGGATGCGGTACTGGTGCAATGACCATTCCTCTTGTTGAGCGTGGTTACAATGTTGTCGGTCTTGATTTATGTGAAAATATGATCAAGCGCGCTCAAGATAATCTTTCTGTTGCGGGTCTAAAGGCAAAATTTATGCAAGCATCTGCAGATGAATTGCCGTTTGCGCCAGAAAGCGTTGATGCGCTGGTAAATAGAAATGTTCTATCGAATTTGGTCAACCCCGAAGGCGCCCTGCATACATGGTGTGAGGTATTAAAGCCTGGTGGTACCTTATTATATTTTGATTCTGCTTGGTGGCACTACTTATACGATGAGCATTTAGATTCTTTGCGCGAAGCATATTACGGAAGTGGTTCGTCTGTAACGTTTAATTCGTTAGAATCTCTGGCGCCAGACTTACCTTTATCTCGCGAAATTCGTCCTGCATGGGATAAGCAGTTTTTAGAGCGCGAAGGCATGGAGATTGTAGAAGTGCGTGATGTGTCTTCTTTGGTTTGGACTTCCGAAGAGCAACTAAGGTATTCGTTCGCTCCGCAATTTATGGTGGTAGCAAGAAAACCTTTAACAAATGGCTACCAATCAGATAGCCGCTTCGGCATCTATTCGGATTCTTTTTCACGCTCAGAAGCGTTTTCGTTTAATTAATACCTTAGGAGCTCGCAGTGTCTCGTTTTGTAAGAAAACGACTACTTCAAATGATACCGGTGTTCTTTTTAGTGTCTCTTATTTCGTTTGCGTTGATTTACGTATCTCCTGGAGATCCTGTTACGAGCTTATTAGCGGCAAACGGGCAGACGGTTGATCCTGAAGTGGCAGCTCAAATGAAAGCTGAACTTGGCTTAGATCAGCCAGTGTATATTCAATACATTCAGTGGCTTGGTGGAATTTGCAGCGGAAATTTAGGAGAGTCAATCGTTTCTGGTAAACCTGTGCTTGATGAATTGCTTGTTCGGTTTCCAGCAACCGTTTTTCTTGCGGTTATTTCTCTTGTACTTACCTTGATTATTTCCGTTCCTGTTGGGTTTTTATTGGCGGTAAAACGCAATAGTCTTACGGATCATGTAATTCGCGTTTTGAGCTTTGGAGGCTCAGCTGTTCCAGGGTTTTTAATGGCTTTGCTGCTTGTGTATATATTTGCTCTTCAGCTAGGTTGGCTTCCTAGTATGGGACGCCCTTCGGGTACGGCGTGGATACTGCCCGTACTTACGTTGGTGATTTGCGAATCAGCGGTTTATATTCGTCAAATTAGAGCGATAGTTATTCAAGAATTGGAACAAGACTATGTTGAAGCTTTGCGTATGCGGGGAATTCCCGAAAAACGCATTTTGTGGAATAACGTTTTAAAAGCAGTAGCTCCTACAATTTTGATTTTGGTTGGAATGACCTTAGGTCAGCTTTTGGGCGGTACCGCTATTATTGAAACAGTATTTAATTGGCCTGGTCTTGGCCAATATGCTGTCCAGGAAGTATTTGCCAGAGATTATCCCGTTATACAGGGATACGTACTTCTTATGGCATTGATATTTATGATAGTAAACCTGGTAGTTGATCTTGTTCAGGCGCGAGTTGATCCTCGTGTATACGCCCAGCTGAAAGCGGGTGTGCGTGCATGAATAGGTTAACTTCAACAAAGTATATTGCTACAAGTAACGTTATAAAGCGTGTAGTTTTTTGGGGTTTGCTTTCGGTATTTTTGGTTGTATTTGCCATCGTGGCACCTCATCTAACCACGCATGATCCTATTGCGACTGATTTACATGCAGTCAATCAAGCACCCACTAGTGAATATCTATTGGGCACTGATGCGGTGGGACGCTGTATTTTGTGTCGAATCTTAGCAGGTACTCAGTCATCACTTTTAGCAGCATTGGCAGTAGTAGCTCTCTGTTTTGTTATCGGGTCGTTGCTGGGTGCTATAAGTGGTTTTATTGGTGGTAAAACCGATAGCGTTTTTATGCGCATAACCGATGCTTTTATGGCATTTCCTCAGTTGGTTTTATCGATAGCTATTGCGGGATTGCTTGGCGGTGGTCTTGTTGACGCGGTGATTGCGCTGTGTGTTCCTGGTTGGACGCGTTTTGCACGGTTGGCTCGTGGACAGGTGCTCGCTCTTAAGGGGCGTACTTTTGTTCAGGCTGAGCAGATGAGCGGTTTATCAAAGCCCATGATTGCTATAAAACATGTTTTTCCTTCTGTGCTCCCTGTATTGCTTGTTACTGCTTGTTTGGATTTTGGTTCAACAATTCTTAATTTGGCAGGACTGTCTTTTCTAGGGCTGGGTGCACTTCCGCCTGCGCCAGAATTGGGATCCATGATCAACCAAGCGGCAGCAACGTTTCAGTTAACTCCGTGGGCAGTATTTGCTCCAGGCGCGATGATTTTCATCCTTGTGCTTGTTTTTAATATGTTCGGTGACGCGGTAAATGATTTTCTTGGTTCGAAACAAGAAAACATCGATATTGAACAGCATGGTATTAGGTTGTTCTTTCATCGTTCGCGCACAAAAGCTGCAGCTCAAAGCAAGCTTTATGAAAGTTACTAGGAAAGTAGGGTAACGTGAGCAGTAATTTTGATATCCAGGTAAAAAGGCAGAATCATCCTTTTTGTAAAGCAATGCGTATCTTGTTGGGTGCTGTATTGTTTGTAGCATTAGGGGTTGGTCTTTGCGGTTGTTCTTCTGATGAAAATACAGACGAGCTAACCATTGCATGGACTTCAAATATGGGTGACTATTCTCTTGATCCAGCAAACAACTACATGGGTTGGCAGGGCTCATACCTTGGTATTTATGAGCAGCTTTTCAGAGTAGATGAAAATTTTGATATACAGCCTATGCTTGCAGAATCTGCCACTCAGGTAGATGACACTACGTGGGAAATTACCATCAAAGAGGGCATAACGTTTCAAAACGGAGATGTGTGCGATGCGGCAGCAGTTGCAGCAAGTCTTGAACGTGCAGCAAGTGAAAATCCTCGAGCGAAAAAAGCTCTTGACGCAAAACAAATAACGGCAGATGGACAAATACTTACTATTGCTACTAATGAACCTAATATGGCTTATATCAGTGAATTGTCGGAGCCAGTGTTTTCTATTATCGATGTAGATGGTAGCGATGATCCTTCGAGACCAGTGGGAACGGGCGCTTATCAAATTGAAGAGGTTGATTCGAGTGGCAACGTGGTCTTGCGTGCTTATGAAAATTATTGGCAGGGAAGTCCTTCCATTAAAACGGTGCACGCACAATATATAACTGATGATCAATCGAAGGTAAACGCACTCCAAACAGGTGAGATTAAAGGTGCAATGAATATTGCGGCGGACCAGTTAACTAATTTTGAAGATGATTCCCAATACACGGTCAACCAAACCAACCAAGGTCGAGCTCACATGTTGTATTTCAATATGAACTCCGACACGATGTCTGATATTCGTGTACGTGAGGCAGTTGCTTCATGTGTAGACCGTGCAAGTTATGTATCTTCTTTGTATAACGGTGCAGCAGAAGTTACCCAAGGTGTATTTCCTGCTTCTTCGGGTTATTCGGAGGGTATAAGTGCTCCAGAATTTGATACCGAACATGCAAAACAGCTTTTAGCAGAAGCAGGTTATTCCGATACTGATGGCGATGGGTATGTGGATAAGGATGGAGAAAAACTAAGCCTTACATTTGTGACTTACGAAGCAAATGCCGCTCTTCCAAAAATGTGCGAAGTAATGAGCTCAACCTTAAAGGAAATTGGCGTGGATACTTCAATTGAAGTAGCTGAAAAAATTGGAGATAGGCTCAATCAGGACGGTTGGGACATAGGAACTATGGCCTACAATACTTTGCCAACAGGTGATCCTTATACCTACTTATCGAATGTTATGTATACAGACGCTTCTTCGAATTATGGAAACTATTCTAATGAACAGGTAGATGCGTTGATTGATCAGCTAAAGACAACATCTGACGCTGATGCGCGCACCGATATTGTGAAGCAAATTCAAGAAATTGCTCTAGGTGATTGCGCTTACGTATATGTTGTTCATGCGCTAACGAGTGATGTTATGGCAGCTAATGTTTCTAACTTGCAAATGCATGGTCAGTATGACTGGTTAAACTACGAAGTTACCTATCAGTAAAAGGGATAAAAGTGGCGCGTATGCTTTTAGACATACGAAATCTATCGGTGAGATATGGTAGTACTGAGGTATTGCAAGGTGTAAGTATGTCGGTTTCTTTGGGGCAGGTAGTTGGTATTGTTGGCGAGTCTGGTAGCGGTAAAACCACGTTGGCTCGTTCAATACTGGCTGCGCTGTCTCAGAGTGCCGTGGTTATGAGTGGGTCTATTACGTATAAGGGAAAAGAACTGATAGATTGTTCCCATAAAAGCTTGCAAGAAGTACGAGGCAGTCAAATAGGCATGATATTTCAAGACCCACGAGTAACGTTCAGCCCTGTAAAAACAATAGGATCTCAATTTGAAGAATCGTTGTTTGTTCATGCGGGGTTAAGGAAGTCTGAAGCAAAAAAACTTGCCTTAGCAACTATGCAGTCGTTGGGTTTGGAAGACGGCAATCATCTCTACGATTCGTATGCGTTTGAGCTTTCTGGTGGTATGTGTCAGCGAGCTGCCATTGCGCTTGCAATGTGTTTGCAGCCAGCGCTTCTTATTGCTGATGAACCAACAAGCGCATTGGATGTTACGGTTCAGGCACTTGTTCTCCAGGAACTAAAGCGCTTAAAAGAAACATTGAATACTTCGATGATCGTTATTTCTCATGACTTGCGTGTTATTGCGGCTGTTGCCGATGAGCTTTATGTCATGCACCAAGGAAAAATAGTAGAAAAGGGAGCTTGCCAGCAGGTACTTACCAATCCACAGCATTCCTATACTGCTCATCTTATTGCTTCGGTGCCTCGGTTTTCTCAGAAAGTGCAGGGCTAGGTATGTCTTGTTTGCGGATAGAGGAAGCATCGATACGATTTAGGGGAATGAGCCATCCAGCTTTGGATAAGGTTTCGATCAGCCTTGCTTCAGGGCGGAGTATTGCATTGGTTGGTGGTAGTGGGTCGGGTAAAAGTACGCTTGCTCGGGTGCTTGCGGGAGTTCTTTTGCCTGATTCAGGGGAGGCTTATCTAGACGATATCCCCCTTTCCACCTTAAAGCATAAGCAAAAGCGAATGTTGTATCGTCGGCTTCAGATGGTTTTTCAGGACCATGGGGATTCTTTCAATCCTTATATGAGTTTGGGTGCAAGTGTTGCTGAATTTGGAAAACTTGCGGGTCTGACTAAAACCCAAGCACTTGATCGCGCTAAAGAGCTTTTCAGTAAAGTTGGTCTGGAGGAGCGTATATTTAGTGCGCGTGCTTATGAAGTTAGTGGTGGTCAGCGACAACGCGCTTGTCTTGCTCGAGCTCTTATGGTTGATCCAGAATTTTTACTATGTGACGAAATTACCAGTGCGTTAGATGTTTCTGTTCAGGCAGAGGTTCTTCATATTCTGCAAAGTTTGCGTGGTAGTCGAGGAATATTGTTTGTTACTCATGATTTTTCTTTGGTAGAGCAACTCTGTGATGAGGTATTAGTAATGGATAAGGGATGCATTGTTGAAGCGGGAGACACACAAAGCATTTTGCATCATCCCAAGCATTCTTATACTCAGCAACTCATTTCGTCTATTTTGCCTTTCCCTTTTTGATTTGGTGTGTTTATGAAGTCGGTCTGTTCGGGAAATGATTTAACGCAAGGATCTATTGCGAAAGGTGTTGTACTATTTGCGCTTCCCCTGTTGGGAAGTAGTGTGGTTCAACAGCTTTATGCAACGGTGGATTTGCTTTTTGTTGGTAATGTACTTGGAAGTGGTCCATTAGCTGCTGTTGGTATTTCTACGCTGCTTATTTCATGTTTAATCGGGTTTTTTGTTGGATTGTCAGTGGGCGTTAATGTGGTAATTGCACGCTTCTTTGGTCGAGGGCTTGCAGAAGATGTGGCGCGCGCTATTCACACTGCAATGCTTCTAGGGGTATTAGGCGGAATTATTCTTGCTGCTTTAGGTATCGTGATAGCACCATATTATTTGCAGCTCATGGCAACACCTAGAGAGATATATACTGATGCACTTTGCTATTTGCAGATATATTTTTTGAGTATGGTATCGGTGGTTTTGTATAACCAAGCTGCAGGTATCTTTCGAGGTATTGGTGATTCTATAACTCCTTTAATTGCTCAAATTGCGGGAGGTATTTTCAACATTGGTATGAATGCCTTTTTTTTGATAGTTCTTGAGTATGGTATAGCTGGATCAGCCTATGCCACCTTTATATCTCAAAGTGTTGCTGCGGGAATATTGCTTTGCAAATTGATTAGTCATCCAGTTTTCCGTTTGCGTTTTTCGGAGTTAAAGCTACATAAAGATATTGTTCAGGGGATATTGCTTATTGGTATCCCAACAGGGCTTCAGTCGCTTGTAATTACCTTATCCAATGTATTTATTCAGCATCATATTGATTTGCTGGGTACTTCTACAATTGCTGCATTTTCTGCTTATTTTAAAATCGAATTACCGATTTATTACGCCATTGTTTCTTTAGGCCAGGCTGCTACAACTTATGTTGCACAGAATCATGCTGCAGGATTAGAAAAAAGGGCGCGCAAGGCCACTAGTATATGTTTAATGTTGGGTCTTGGTGTTTCGATAATTCTTGCTGGGGTTTTACTCGCATTTGGACAGTGGGCGTTTTGGGTGTTCTCTCAAGATACAGCAGTAATAGCTATTGGGGTATCAATAATAACTATTACCTTTCCCTGTTATTGGATTTACGTTTTTTTGGAAGTTTTCGCTGGTTCAATTCGCGGTAGAGGAAATTCTGTGGGTCCAATGATTATTATTCTTGCTAATATTTGTATTCTTCGAACTGTTCTTCTTGGCATTTTGTCGACTTTTGGAGCGACGGTAGAAGATATTGCTTGGCTTTATCCTGTTACCTGGTTAAGCACATCGGTTTGTATGGCGGTATGCTATGGAGTGGTTATTAATAAAAAAGCCTCGCGCATTCCTAAGTGCGTTTAGCAACAATTAAAAGGCAGTTTAACAATAGAACACGTAGGCGGTGCCTATAAGGTTCTTCCGCGAACTTCCCAAAATGCTACCGCGCTTGCTGCTGCGACATTAAGTGAGTCAACGTCGTGCGCCATGGGAATGCAGACGGTATAGTCACACCGTGCGATGGTTGAATGAGCAAGTCCATCTCCTTCAGTGCCAAGAATAAGGGCAAGTTTTTCTGCCTGGCAAATTTTAGGATCCTGTAGTTTTAAGGAATTGTCTTTTAGTGCGAGTGCTACGGTGGTAAATCCTAAATTATTAAGAAAGGGAATGCCATCTTCACTCCAATTAGTATCAGCACCAATGCGCGTCCAAGGAACCTGGAATACTGTTCCCATAGAAACACGGGAAGCACGACGATAAAACGGATCATGACATCCCGGAGTAACCAAAACAGCATCCATTCCAAGGGCTGCTGCACTACGGAATATTGCTCCAATATTTGTAAAGTTAGTTATATCTTCCAGAACAGCTATTCGTTTAGCATGTGCTAGCAACTGTTCAGGGTTAGGTAGAGTTGGTCTGTGAAATGCGGCAATGGGACCAACGCTGCGCTTAAAGCCTGTGATTGTTTCAATTACTTCGTGCGTCCCAAAAAACTGAGGTATGGGGGAAGAAAGGTGCGATTCGAGCGTTTGGATTCGTTCGAATAAATCTTTATGAGGTTGCTCCCAGCGAATTTCGCTTATGAGAGCAAATGGTGTTAGTTCTGCATTGAGTGCGCGTTCAATTACATTGCGTGATTCTGTAATAAATATTCCTTCTTCCGAAAAAGACAATCCCGTAGCGCGTGAGAGACCTATGAGTTGTTTTGGGTCGCGCAGTTCAGAATCTGTCATAGAAGAAAATATGTTAAGTACGGGATAGCTTTGAAGTAATGTACTGATCGAATTGCTGGTTTGAAGATGAATAAAGGCCATAGTTTTCCTTGAATTGCGAGCGTTACAAAAGAATAGTGTAGGTAAAATGTTCCTTCTTTTAATGTATAGCGTAAGTTGACCGTGCATTTTAACAGTAAAAACACGCTAAATACTGCGGTATTGAAGGGCATGTGGTAATATATTCGGCTGGTAGATTATAACCAGTCGAAAGGTAACTATATGTCAGGGCATTCAAAATGGGCAACCACTAAGCATCGTAAAGCAGCTCAGGACGCTAAGCGCTCCGCACTGTTCTCTAAGCTTTCTCGTAACATTACGGTAGCTGCAAAGGAGGGTGGCGATCCTAACCCTGACAACAATGCTTCTTTGGCTGCCGCAATTGATAAGGCAAAAAGCTATTCTTTGCCAAAGGATAAAATCAAGACCGCAATTGATAAGGCATTTGGCTCTGGTAAAGATGCTGCAAATTATGAAACCGTTGTATATGAGGGTTATGGTCCTTGCGGTGTAGCAATTTATTGCGAAGCATTGACTGACAACCGCAATCGTACAGCAGCTGATGTGCGTGCAGCATTTAACCATCATGGCGGAAACTTGGGTACTTCCGGCTCTGTTGCATTTCAGTTTGAGCGTAAAGGTCAGATTTTGGTTGAAAAGGTAATCAAATCTGAAGAAAAGAAAGTCGCTGACAAAGAAAATGCTGTTGATGAAGATGAATTCATGATGGCAGTAGCAGAAGCTGGCGGCACTGATTACGAAGATGCTGGCGAAGAATGGATTGTGTACACTGCTCCTACTGATTTGATGTCAGTAAAGAATGGTCTTCAGGATCAGGGTATTGAAGTTAAGGGTGCTGAATTCATTATGGTTCCAACCACCCCTACTGAAGTAAGTGTTGCTGATGCTAAGAAGGTTATGCGTTTGGTAGACAAGCTTGAGGAACTCGAAGACCTTCAGAATGTATATCACACCATGGATATTACCGACGAAATTGCTGAAGCGCTTGACGAAGAATAAGCTTAATTTATACAAGTTGATTCTTCTATGAGGTTTTTCTTTTAAGAGCAATAAAGAGCCTTGTTCTTAGGTAAAAGCGAAGCTGGTTGTAAACAAGCCAGCTTCTTTTTTGCTTTACTATTTTTGAAGCATCTCTTTTACCTGCGGTTTTGGTATTATTGCAGATAAGTAGGGTGAAAAAAGCCAAAATAGGAGATTTTCGAAAAAAAGAAACAACTTAATGATCTTTTTGTCATTTGGCAACAAGCTAATCGCTTTGGCATGCTATAGTTAAACGCACACAAGCATTAATCACACCATAAAACACACTACGATGCTCAAGGGGCTATTTGCGTGACGCACGAAGCTAACATTCTTTCTTTTAACGAGGTTAAGGCTCGTGGTACTACAGCACCACGTACGGTTTCCTCTAGGCGTGCAGCTCACGTATCTAAAAATGTGAATTCATTTAGTAACCCATCGTTTTCAAATCAGAATTCGCGCAAATCGCGTTTTGCTTCTGATGACTATACCTCTGGGACTACTTCTGACTATCATGCTTTTAATCCTGGATTAAAGTCTTTGTCTGACTTTACGCGTGGTGGTAGTGGATCTTCTAATTATTCAAATGCAAATCACGGAAATCTAATTGATAGACATCATGGTGATCTAAGTTTTGCCAAGGCGAATAGAAGTGGTGTTCGCGGTTCTTCTAGTTCTGGTTCGAACTATGGAACTGGCGCTTTAACTGGATCGCATGTTGGCTACCATCAAGGTTACGCACGCGCTTCTCGTGCTTCTCGAAACGTTCGCGGTATGGCTTATGAACTGCATTCGGATAAGAATAGGAGTAATTCTGAGCGAGTTTCTGCTGGGCGCCCTGCAAGATCATCTGCAAAGCATGTTGAAAAAGAGGGATTTTTTAAGAAGCTCCAGAAGCACTATCGAAGTGTTAAGGCGGATCGCGCGTTTGACCGCACCGAGGGTGTCCGTGAACGCAAAGCGCAAGCACAAGCAGCTCAAGCTAATTCAAGTAGGGCTGCGGTTTACGAAATGCACATGGGATCAACCCATCGGAAATCTGCCCGTATGCAGGATCATGATGAAAAGAAAAAGGGTATAGGGTTTTCTTTACCGTTCAACTTACCAGCCATGTCTCTTTCTACTGCTGCAACGCGTGGTTTAGTTGCGCTTGCGGTTGTGGGGCTAACGGTGTTTATGCTTTATCCAACCTGTCAAAGCTACTACACAGAAACTCGTCAATTACAGCAATTGCAGGCTGAATATGATGCTCTGAATGCCTACAACGCCCAAATGCAGTCACAAATTAATTATTTGAATACAGAAGAAGGTCTTGAAGAATACGCCCGCTCTGAATTAGGCTTAATTCGTCAGGACGAACATATGGTTACCGTGGAAGGTGTTGAGTCATCATCTGATGGCGCAAGTACATCGGATACAGCACATTCACCGCTAAACGAAACCATACCTGCTCCTGATACATGGTATTCGGGCTTTTTGGATGTGTTCTTTGGTTATGGTAAATAAATATAAACGTTTAGCTTCGCTAGATATAGGAACCGTTACATGCAGGCTTCTTATCGCAGATGTTTCGGATGCGGGTTCCAAAGAACTCAAACGATGTGTTGCCATAACTAATTTAGGAATAGGGGTAGATACCACTCATCTTTTGCAAGATGAAGCAATAGATCGTGTTGTACGCCAAATTTCTGAATACGTTTCAATTATTGATTCGTTTAAGACAGATGAATTCCCTGATATTCCTATTAAAGCGGTCGCTACAAGTGCGGCTCGCGATGCTCAGAATTCTTCAGTTCTTGTAGAGCGTTTAAAAGATCTTGGGGTTGAACTTTCTATTATCGAAGGTACGCGTGAGGCGGCTCTTTCCTTTAGGGGAGCAGCTCAGGGCCATGAAGGTGAAAATCTGCTGGTGGCGGATATCGGTGGCGGTTCAACTGAAATTGTTTTGGGAAAAGGGGGACAAGATCCTTCGTTTTCTCATTCATTTAATATCGGCTGTCGCCGTATGACAGAGCGTTTTATGGCATCAAATCCTCCTACCGAAGAAGAATGCAATGCTCTTCGTGCCTATGTTTTTGAACATATGAAACCTTATTTTGAAGAGGCGAAGAAACAGGGCTGTACCATTGATCGTATTGTTGCGGTGGCAGGTACGCCAACAAGCGTTGTGGCAATTGATAAGCACTTAGAAGTATATGATTCTTCTGTTGTTCATAACACGGTAGTTTCCTGTCTCTTATACACATCTGACGCTGCCGACGATCTTACGCG